>Ga0081540_1000234_pt1 | contig 58203 bp, 49 predicted proteins | sample TabmetS2T1R1_FD_71024 | JGI IMG/M metagenome (GOLD analysis project Ga0081540, IMG submission 71024) | Tabebuia heterophylla rhizosphere microbial communities from the University of Puerto Rico - S2T1R1 | ecosystem: Host-associated > Plants > Roots > Rhizosphere ...
GGGCACCTCGCTGTACCACGGTGGATATGCGGCGCGTTCTGCTCTTTATGACCCTTATTCTGCTTCTGGCGCCGCTGAATGGCGCCCCGATGGCGCAGACCATGTCGGCCACGCAGACGCAGGCCGTCGGCCTTAAGCTATTGAAGACCTATCGCGAGAATCCCGACCCGCAATCCGTCCCGGGGATGATCCGCGCGCTCAGCCAGCAAGGCGCTTTCAAGGATCCGGAAAGCTCAGGTGTCTACGTTGGTTTCCTGGCCGGGGTGCTGGGCTCCAATCCACGGACCGCCAAGACACTCATCGCCGATGCGCTCCCTCTCCCCTTCGAGGATCAGTGGCTGCTCATCAAGGCGGTGGCTTATTCTCGCCTGCCGAACTGGCCCGACCTCCTGCGCGATCTCGCCAAGCGGCTGCCTGACCGGCAGCTGCTGATCGACTATTACCTGACTGGCAAGATCCCCACGCTCGATGATGCGGAGCTCGAGCCGGCGAAGGCCTCGACCATGGATAAGTTCAGACGGGCGTTCAAATACGAGACCTATTTCGGTCCAAAGAAGAAGAAAGAGCGTGACTACGCGCTGACCTTCGCTACCAATCCCGAGCTGATCGACACCCATTGGGGCCTTTACTTCGCGACGGGCAAGGACGCGCCACTGGTGCGCATCATCACGCTCGTGTCATGGTCGAGCGAGCGCGACAACATCGACAAGCTGACGGTCGGCAATATGGCCAAATTCACCCTGGCCGCCAACGCCGCCTATGACGTGAAGCTGCTCGCCGCCCTGAAACGCCTGCGTCCAGAGCTGTCGAAAGATGTGCAGCCCGGGCTCAGTGAGGTGATCGAGGCGGCGGAAACGGCCGATACCGCGCACATCAAGAAGGAAGCCCTCGCCGCGCTCGACGACCTGAAGAAGAAGGGGCCCGGCAGCAAGCGCGACATCGCCTGGTGGGGGCAGATCGGGCAGACCGCGATCTCGGCGGGCTGCCTTGGTGCGGCTCTTACCGGACAGGTCGAGTTCGGCGTGCCCTGTGTCGTAGGCGGTGCGATCTCCACGGCGACCTTGCGCTACTTCGCCTCACCTGAATAGTCGGCGGTGGGTGCGAAGACGCCCACCCGCTTGCGGCTTCTTGACTGAGTCTTCCGGCGGCTCTTCCCCGAATTTGTGCCATCAGGCACACTTATCTGTGGCGTATCCCAGACGCCGACCCCTACCGGAGGACGGAATGATGGAAGCCGCGTTGATGTTCCCACACCGATCTTCTTGGCCTCGAACTTGCTTCTCTTGAGGCAGTCATCTTAGGACGCGAGCGCCATGAAATCGACTTCGCCCCTCGCAGCGGTCCCAGATCCGCGTGATCCAGCAAAAAACATCCCGAAGGCCGACACTCCTGATCCCGCCGCCGCCGTCGACGCCGCGGATAAGGACACACCATTGCGCGACGACATTCGCCTTCTCGGGCGGGTGCTTGGCGATACGCTGCGCGCGCAGGAGGGCGAGGCGGTCTTCGATCTGGTCGAGCGTATCCGGCAGACCGCGATCCGCTTCCACCGTGACGAGGATGAGGGCGCGCGTACCGAGCTGGCCACCATCCTCACCAGTCTGTCGCGCGCGCCCGCTATTCAGATCATCCGCGCCTACACCTATTTCTCTCACCTCGCCAATATCGCCGAAGACCAGCACCATATCCGCCGCACCCGTGCGCATGCGATGGCCGGCTCGGCACCGCGCGAGGGCACGCTCGCCGCGGCCCTGAAAAAGATCGCCGCGGCGGGGCTGGGGCGGGCGCAATTGCAGAGCTTCTTTGCCGGCGGTCATATCCGCCCGGTGCTGACGGCTCACCCTACCGAGGTGCGCCGCAAGAGCACGCTGGATCGCGAGCGGGAGATCGCCGAGCTGCTCGCCTATCGTGATCGCACCCGCATGACGCCGGAAGAGGAGGTCGAATGCGAGGAAAGTCTGCGCCGCGCTATCCTCACTCTGTGGCAGACGCGACTCGTGCGCGAAACCAGGCTCAAGGTGATCGACGAGGTGGAGAACGGCCTCTCCTACTACGACTACACCTTCCTCAGCGAGCTGCCGCATCTCTATAGCGAGATCGAGGATACGCTCGCGGCGAGTGACCCGGCCTGGCGCAATGCCGAGCTGCCGTCGTTCTTCCGCATGGGCAGCTGGATTGGCGGCGACCGCGACGGCAACCCGTTTGTCACAGCCGATGCTCTGCGCGAAGCGCTGCGCCGGCAGAGCGAGCGGGCGCTTTCGCTTTATCTCGAGGAGTTGCATTTGCTCGGTGCCGAGCTGTCGCTCCATACCCGCCTGGTCAGCGTGTCAGACGAAGTGTTGGCGCTGGCCGGCCATTCGCCGGACCACTCACCACACCGCCAGGAGGAGCCCTATCGCCGTGCTATCTCCGGCTTCTATGCGCGGATCGCCGCAACATGCCGGGCGTTCGGCCTGCCCGGCTCGCGCCGGCCGACTGAAGACGCGCCGCCCTATGAAAGTCCCACTGCGTTCCGCAGCGATCTGACCGCTCTGCAGCGCTCGCTGGACGCCAATGGTTCCGCTGTGCTGGCACGCGGTCGCCTGCGGCGGCTCAGGCGCGCGGTCGAGGTGTTCGGATTCCATCTTGCCGGCCTGGATATGCGGCAGAACTCGGATGTGCATGAGCGCGTGGTCGCCGAGCTCTTGGAGAAGGCTCGTCCGGGCTCGTCCTACGCAACGCGGGATGAGGCGGCGCGCATCGCTTTGCTGGTCCAGGAAATCACGACGCCGCGCCTGCTCGCCTCACCTTTCCTCGACTATAGCGCGGAGACAGCCTCTGAGCTGGCCATCCTGCGCGAGGCTGCCGAAGCGCATCGCCGCTATGGCGCCCCCGCGGTGCCGAACTACGTCATCTCCAAAGCGGACAGTGTCTCCGACGTGTTGGAGGTCGCGCTGCTGCTGAAGGAAGTCGGTCTGATGCGGCCGGCTGAAGGTTCGGTTGCGGTCAACATCTCGCCGTTGTTCGAGACAATCGCCGATCTGCAGGCGGCCGGCGGCATCATGGATGCGCTGCTCGCGCTGCCGACCTATCAGCAGCTCCTGAAAAGTCGCGGCGGCGAGCAGGAGGTGATGCTTGGCTATTCCGACAGCAACAAGGATGGCGGCTACATCACGTCGGGCTGGGAGCTGTACAAGGCGGAGATCGAGCTGGTGAAGGTGTTCCGCCGCCACGGCGTGAAGCTGCGGTTGTTCCATGGCCGTGGCGGTTCCGTCGGACGTGGCGGCGGTCCGAGCTATCAGGCCATTCTTGCCCAGCCCGCCGGTGCGGTGCAGGGCGGTATCCGGGTGACCGAGCAAGGCGAAGTGATCGCGGCGAAATACATGAATCCGGAGTTGGGCCGGCGCAATCTGGAAACGCTGGTTGCCGCGACGCTTGAAGCAACCCTCCTTCACAGCGGCGATCCGGCCACGCGCCCGGATTGGCTCGATGCCATGGATGCGCTCTCGGCCCATGCCTTTCGTGCCTATCGGGGGCTGGTCTATGAAACCGAGGGCTTCGAAAGCTATTTCTGGGGCGCCACGGTTATCTCTGAAATCGCCGGTCTGAACATTGGCAGCCGGCCAGCCTCGCGAACCAAATCACGCAAGATCGAAGATTTGCGTGCGATTCCCTGGGTGTTCAGCTGGGCACAATGCCGGCTGATGCTGCCGGGCTGGTATGGCTTCGGTTCGGCGGTGGAGGCGTTTCGCGCCGAGCGTGGTGAGGGGGGCATGGCGCTGCTGCGCGAAATGGCGCAGGAATGGCCGTTCTTCCGCGCGCTGCTCTCGAATATGGACATGGTGCTGTCCAAGAGTGATATCGCGATCGCCTCGCGCTATGCCGAGCTGGTGGAGGACAAGGCGCTGCGCGAGGCCATCTTCCCGCATCTGCGTAGGGAATGGGAGACCTCGATCTCCATGCTGCTGGAGGTGACCGGCCAGGCGGCGCTGCTCGACACCAATCCGCTGCTGCTGCGCTCGATCCGCCACCGCTTCCCTTATCTCGACCCGCTCAATCATCTGCAGGTGGAGCTGCTGAAGCGTCACCGCGCGGGCGATGCGGATGAGCGGGTGGTGCGGGCCATTCATCTCACCATCAACGGTATCGCGGCAGGGCTTCGCAACAGCGGATAAGCCCGGTTGCAGGCGCTATTTCGCAATCGTCCAAGGGAGGCTTACCGTGGTCTCTCCTGCCCGCATGACGAGCGCCTCGATCGAGAAAACGCTGCGCAGGATATCTGGGTTCAGTGCCTCGCTGGGCGGTGCGAAGCTTGCCACGCGGCCCTCGCTCAAGACCAGGATGCGGTCGGCGAAGCGTGCGGCCAGCACCAGATCATGACTGACGGCGATCACCAGACCGCCGACTCTGGCGCGCTCCTGCAAAATCGCCATCACCGCGAGCTGATGGGCGGGATCGAGCGCTGCGACAGGCTCGTCGGCCAGCAGAAGCTGTGCACCGACCGCTAAGGCTCGCGCGAGCATCACCCGTGCCCGTTCGCCGCCAGAGAGTTCGGTGATCGGACGGGCGGCGAAGGCGGTGGCTTCGACGAGGGCAAGCGCCTCGTCGATCGCCTGCTGATCCGCCTGGCTCAACCGCGCAAGGCTCGAAGCAAACGGCGCCCGGCCGATTGCCACCACTTCACGCGCGGTAATCGGCCAGTGCGCGACATGGCCTTGCGGCAGGTAAGCAAGGATTTTGGCCCGCTGGGCTGCCGTTAAGGCTGACAGAACGTGGCCATCCCAACTCAGCGCGCCGGAATGGGGAACGAGGCCTGCGATGGCCTTCAGCAGCGTTGTCTTGCCAGCGCCGTTCGGCCCAACGATAACGATGAAGGCGCCGCGCCCGGCGGTGAAGGAGATCTCACGAACCACCTCGCGATCCCTCAGCCTCACGCTGACGTCCTGTGCAACAAGGCTCATCCTCAGCCGCCCTGCGTCTGCAACAGATCGCGGCCGCGCTGGCGGACTACAAGCCAGATGAAGAACGGCGCGCCAATTAGTGCAGTGAAGACGCCGATGCGGATTTCACTAGTCGTCGGGATCAGCCGGCAGGCGCAATCGGCTGCGAGCAAGAGCGCCGCTCCGGCCAGCATTGCCGGGATATGCACTCGAGCCGGATCATGACCGACCAGCGGCCGGACGAGATGCGGCGTGACGAGGCCAACGAAGGAAATTGCTCCGGCAACTGCAACGGCTCCGCCCACGCCGAGTGCGACCCCAATCACGGTCAGCAGTTTCAGCCGCTTCACGTCGACGCCGCTTGTGCGCGCCACATCCTCGCCGAGCGTGAGAGCGCGCAGCGATCCGCGCGTGGCGATGAGCAGCGCCCAGCAGCCGAGTATTGGCGGCGCCGCCATCGCAACATGATGAAAGCTGCGGTCCTCCAACGAGCCGAGCAGCCAGAAGGCGATCTCGAGCGCAGCGAACGGGCTCGAAGCAAGGTTCAGCGCCAGCGACACCGCTGCACTGGCGAGGCTTGACAGCGCCAGGCCGGCGAGCAGCAGCGTCAGCATGCTGGCGGAGGCGCCGGCGAGCATCAGCAACGCTCCGACCGACAGGAGCGCACCGAGCATGGCGGCAAGGGGCAGGGCGTAGGATAGGGCGTCGGCGAGGCCAAGGCCGATGGCTGTTACCGCTCCAAAGGCTGCTGCACTCGGCGCGCCGAAAATCGATGGCCCGGCCAGCGGGTTGCGTACCAACCCTTGCAGCGCTGCGCCGCTTAGGGCCAGCGTTGCCCCGATCATCGCTGCGAGCAGGGTGCGCGGCAGCCGCAAATCCCGGACGATGAGCACGTCGATCGGGTCGCCGGCGCCGAACAGCGCTTTCGTCACCACGACCGGGCCGAGCTGGACCGGGCCAATGCCGAGCGAGATGAGGAACAGAAGCACGACAGCCGCTGCAAGAAGCAGAATGGAGAGTGCCGGCTTCATGGGAGAGTGGCTGATCCTGGGGGTGGTGGGGCTTGGGCGATGCTAATCCACGAATGCGGCAAAGGAAACCTGTTGGTCAGCCAGCATGTGGTGCTGCCGCGGGACCGACGACAAGCCGGCCGGACGGCGTCCGCTCCACCGTGAGGGCAACGCCATAAAGACGCGTGAGCTGCTCAGGCGTCAGCACAGCATCGACCGGGCCGGTCGCGAAGTGGTTGTCGCGGCCGATCACCGCCACGCGGTCGGCAATGGCGAACGCCTGCTCCGGTTCATGGGTCGAGATCAGCACGGCGAGGCCGTCTTTCGCCAGCCCTGCGATACGATCCAACACCAACAGCCGGTTGGCGAGATCGAGGCTGGCGGTCGGCTCATCCATGATGATGGCGCCGGCCCGCTGCGCAAGCGCGCGGGCGATGAGAGCCAGTTGGCGCTGCCCGCCAGAGATACGGTTGGCGTCCCGCTCAGCGAGGCCCGCGATACCGAGCGCGCCAAGCGCGTCCGTGGCGATGGCATAATCGGCGCGTCCCGGCGCTGCGAAGGCGCCGAGATAGGCGGTGCGGCCCATCACCACCAGGTCCAGCACGGTGTAAGCGAAGTCACTCACATAGGCTTGGGGCACATAGGCGATGCGGCGAGCGATGGTTCTTCTCGGCAGGTCGGCAAGGTCATCATCGCCAATCCGCACCGCGCCGCCGAGCGGCGGGATCAGGCCGAGCAGTGTCTTGAACAGGGTCGTCTTGCCGACCCCGTTCGGGCCCAAGAGGCAGGTCACACTGCCGGGCTGCAAAGCGATGCTGATGCCGCTGGCGATCGGGATTGCCCCATAACCGATGATGAGATCGTTGGCGGCGACGATTGTCATGGCAGCTCCCGATGCCGTCGGCGCGCCAGCAGCCAGACAAAGGCCGGTCCGCCGATCACCGCTGTGAGCACGCCGAGCGGGATCTCGATCTTGGCGCCGGACCGGGCGAGCGTATCGACCGCCACCATGAACGCCGCGCCCAATAGGATGGAAGCCGGCAACAGCCGGTCGAAGCGCGGGCCGACGAGCAGCCGTACCATATGCGGGACCATCAATCCGACCCACCCGATCACTCCGGAGATGGCGACCACGCTCGCGGTGATGAGTGTCGCCGCGGCGATCACCAGCACGCGCAGCCGGCTCACATCGATGCCGAGCGCCCGCGCCTCGTCATCGCCAAGCGAGAGCACGCCGATCCGCCACCGCAACAGGATGAGCGGCGCAAGGCCGAACACGACCACCGGCAACACGCCTCCGACATCACCCGGCTTGACGCCGGCGAGGCTGCCCAGCAGCCAGAAGGTGATGGCCGGAAGCTGGTCGTATGGATCGGCGAGCACCTTGACAAGAGAGATCGCGGCGCCCGCCAACGCACCGACCACAATACCGGCCAAGACGAGCACCAGCACGTCGCCTCCGCCTCGCAGCGTCCGCGCCAGCATCGCGACAAGGGCGACGGTCGCCAGTCCGCCGCCGAAGCCGAGCAACTGGATGGCGGCGACCGGCAGCCCGAGCAGAATACCGACCACCGCGCCGAGTCCCGCGCCGGTCGAAACACCAAGAATGTCAGGCGAGACCAGTGGATTGCGGAAAAGGCTTTGATAGGCGGCACCGGCGGCGGAAAGCGCCGCGCCGACCAGCACGGCGGCGAGCACCCGCGGCAGCCGGATATTGAAGAGCACCGTCTCGACCGGCCCGGCGGCGGCGCTGCCGATGGCGCGGCGGAAAATGGCCGCTAGCACATCGAGCGGCGGAATACGATAAGGGCCGATGCCAGCAGCAACCAGCACAGTCCCGAGCAGCAGCAACGCCAGGATGACGAGCGTCGCCGCGGCGCGACCCGTGCCCTGTACCGCCCGAAAAGCGCTCGCGTCCGGAGAGCGGCTCGTTGCCCGAGCCGCCGTCCTCCCATCGGGTGCGTCGCGCTGATCGACGCCGGGCGCTGAGGCGGAGAGATTGTCCATGGCTATGATTTAAGGCCGGATCGTTGCGGACGACACTATTTCTTGCCGTTGAACGACGGGTTTTCTTGGCCTGGCGAAGAGTGTAGCGACGGAAGGAGCCCAGGACAGGAAGAGCGGAATCCAGGCCTTGGATGGCGTCACCTCGCCGCGCGAGGTTCGGAGTGACGACGGCGCCCTAGCTAACGCCGGTAAACCAAATCCTACCGCCAGCTCCTAACCTCGCGGTAGGAAGATCGCAGGCAAACTGAGTGAAACCGATGGCGCTCCAGCAAATCTCCACGCCTTCAGCCGATGCTGACATCGCAGGACTTGGAAAAGGGGGCATGCACGATTATGACAAACGTTCAACGCATCGTCGCGCCGGTTCGAGCAATGAACGACACCGCGATCGTAGCCGCTGCCGCCTATGCCGGGGGACGGCGCATCTGCGATATTCCGCTGGACGAAGCCCGGAACTGGGTGAATCGCCCGCAGCATTTCGTGTGGATCGGCCTGCACGAGCCGGATGCCGACATATTGAGCCAGGTGCAAAACCAGTTCGATCTGCATCCGCTGGCGATCGAGGACGCGGCGAACGCCCATCAGCGCCCGAAGATAGAGCAATATGGCGAAGCGCTTTTCATCGTGGCGCGCACGGCACAAATCGTCGATGAGCGTATTGCCTTTGGCGAGACACATTTATTCGTCGGGCACAGCTATATCGTCTCGGTGCGACACGGCCCGTCGACATCCTACAGGGCCGTGCGGGAGCGCTGTGAATCCTGCCGTTCCGTCCTTGCGCGCGGCGAACATTATGTACTCTATGCCATCCTCGATTTCATCGTCGATAATTACGCGCCTGTCGTCGAGCACGTCGAAGCACAAGTGGAGATGATCGAAGAAGATGTGATCGCAATGCGGCTGCAGAAGAGCGACGTTGAGCGGCTTTATACTTTGCGGCGAGATCTGCTGAAGCTGCGCAACGCCATCGCGCCGCTCGTGGATGTCTGCCGCCGCCTCGAGCACACCGGACTACTCGCGATCGAAGCCAGCATGCAGCCATTGTTTCGCGACGTAACCGATCACGTTCGCCGCGTGCAGGAGCAGATCGACGCCTTGCGCGAGGTTCTGGCCTTCGCTTTCGAAGCCAACCTCCTGCTCGGCCAGACCGAGCTGAACGCGACAACTCGCAAGCTGGCCGCCTGGGCTGCGATCCTGGCGATTCCCACCGCGGTCGCGGGTATCTATGGGATGAATTTCGATTACATGCCCGAGCTGAAATGGGCCTATGGTTATTTTCTGGTGGTCGGCGTCACGATTGCGGCATGCGTAGCGCTCTATTGGCGCTTTCGGCGCTATAACTGGCTTTGATGCAGCCGGGTGACTTCCTCGATTTGTCCGTCGATCCCACCGCGTGTCGAACGCCGCCACGCCGACAAGCATTGCGCTGCCGATGGCGCGGCGGAAAATGGCCGCAAGTACATCGAGCGGCGGAATACGATAAGGGTCGATGCCGGCGCCACAGCAGTGTCTCTTTACTCCGCATCTCTAAAAGCGTGGCGCGTAAGCGCATTCCGACTACGCGCCGTCGAGAATCCTATCGGCGATAGCCGCAATTCATCAACAACGGCCAGTTCCAGTGCCGCCGTTGAATGAGCCAAGCAAGCCTGGCTAGTTCGCCAGGAGCTTGTCGAGGTCCGCCTCGCTCAGGTCGACCTGATAGAAAAGCTTGTGAAAATCCCGGACCTGGTCGCGCAGCTTGCCTGGCGCTTCGGCCGGATAGAGCGTGTGCAGCAGCCAGGTGAGGCCGATCAGCCGGTTCACGGAAGGCGGCGCGTCGATGAAGCCGAAGGGCAGGTTCGGCGCAAGGTAGACGTGGCCTGCCGCTACCGCAGGTACGGGTTGCCAGGCGGGTTTGTCCTTGACGTTTTGGCGGAAGTCGCGGTCGAGCGTGATGATCGTGTCCGGATTCCAGGCGAGCACCTGCTCGATCGATACGTTATAGAGCCCGCCGCGCTCGAGGCCGGCGTCGACCACGTTGATCCCGCCGGCGCGCTCGATCACCTCCGTATGGATCGAGCCGCGGTTGCCGGTCTCAAGCCCGCGCGCCGTGCGGGCGAGATAGACGCGCGGCTTTTTGTCGGTGGAGACGCCGACAACCGCGCGGTCGGTCTCGGCGAAAATGTCCTCCATGCGCTTGGCGAGCCTCTCAGCGCGTTCGGTCGTGCCGAAGATGGTCCCCAGGAGGCACAGCGCCTGCGGCGTATTGGCGAACCGGCCGTCGATGAGCAGATACGGAATGCCGGTCTGGCTCTGCACACGATCGGCCAGCGACGCGTAGGTCTCGGTCACCGAGCCGTAGTCGACAATGAGGTCGGGCTTCGCGGCCAGGATGACCTCGACATTGGCGGTGCCGCCGCGCCCGGTGAGGCGGCCGATCTCCGGCAGGTTCGCGACGATGGGCGACAGGTAGGCCAGCTCCTCCGGCGGCGGCTTGCGGTTCCAGCCGATCAGCTTCTCCGGCGCGAGCACGTAGACCAGTGCCGATGCGGGAGGGCCGGCGGCGATGACGCGCTCGACCCGGTCGGGAATTTCGACCTGCCGGCCAGCGGAATCGGTGATCACGCGGCCGGCCTGCGCGTCGAACGGCAGGACGAGGAGGCACAGTGCCGTCAACAGGCTTGCGAGCCGTTCCTTCATGCGATCGAGTTCCTTCCCGCACGCTATATTCGAATATATACAGCGTCGGCGCAATACGACCGAAGCAGGGCAACGGGACCATGGCGACGATCCACGACGACGAGCTTTCGCGCATCCTGCTGGACGATTGTCCATTTCCGACCCGACCACCGAGGGCCTCGGCATTGCCGAGGTCGCCGCGCGCGCGACCCTGACCGCGCGCCACGACATGATCGTGTGCGGCGTCGAGGAGGCCGCGCGCATGTTCGAGCTCGCCGGCGCGACGGCGCGCACCGCGACGCAGTCTGGCGCATCGGCTCCCGCCGGCACGCGGCTGCTCGAGGTTGCCGGGACCGGCAGCGCACTGCATCGCACCTACAAGATGGCGCAGACCCTGATGGAGATCCTGTCCGGCATCGCGACGGCAACGCGAGCGATCGTCGATGCCGCCCGCGCCGCCAATCCGTCCTGCCGCGTCGCCTGCACACGCAAGCACATGCCTGGCATGAAGCGCTGGGCGCTGCGCGGCATCGACGCCGGCGGCGCGGCGCCGCATCGCCTCGGCCTGTCCGACTACGTCCTGGTGTTCGACGAGCACCGCGCGTTGCTCGACAGCGGCCAATCGCTGGCCGAGCATTTCGCGCGCCTCAAGGCGAGCGCTCCGGAACGCCGGCTCGCCGCCGAAGGCGCAAGCGTGGACGAGGCGATCATGCTGGCGAAGGCCGGCGCCGAGATCGTCCAGGTCGACAAGATGTCGCCGGAGCAGGTGGCGGCAGTCGGCAAGCAGCTCGCCAAGCTGACGCCGCGGCCCTTGCTGGCCGCGGCCGGTGGAGTCAATGGGTCGAATGCAGCGGCCTACGCGGCGGCCGGCGCCGATCTCCTGGTCACATCCGCGCCCTACTACGCGTCGCCGCGCGACGTGAAGGTGCACATCAGTCGCGCGTAGTCCTGTATGATGCGCACATGTTCCCGCCGTCGCGCATCGTCTGCCTGACCGAGGAGACCGTCGAGACGCTCTACCTCATCGGCGAGGAGCATCGCATCGTCGGCGTGTCCGGCTATGCGGTGCGGCCGCCGCGCGTGCGGAAGGAAAAGCCGCGGGTCTCCGCCTTCATCAGCGCCGACATCGACAAGATCCTCGCGCTCGATCCGGACCTGGTGCTGACCTTCTCCGACCTGCAGGCCGACATCGTCGCGGCGCTGATCCGCCGCGGCGTCACGGTGCACGCCTTCAACCAGCGCGACGTCGCCGGTATCCTGGCGATGATCCGCACGCTCGGCGCGCTGATTGACGCGCGCGAGCGCGCCGACGCGCTGGCGGCGAGCTTGGCGGGGCGGCTCAACGCCGTGCGCGAGCGCGCAAAGCTGCTGCCGCGCCGGCCGCGCGTCTACTTCGAGGAGTGGGACGAGCCGATGATCTCCGGGATCCGCTGGGTGTCGGAGCTGATCGAGGCGGCCGGCGGCATCGAGGCGTTCCCCGCGCTGGCCGGGGAGAAAAGCGCCAAGGACCGGGTGGTGAGCGGAGACGACGTGATCGCCGCGCGGCCCGACATCATCATCGGCTCGTGGTGCGGCAAGAAATTCGTGCCGGCCAAGGTGGCGGCGCGGCCGGGCTTCGCCGAGGTTCCCGCCGTGCGCACCGGCTGGCTGCGCGAGATCAAATCGCCACTGATCCTCCAGCCCGGTCCCGCGGCGCTGACCGACGGCCTCGACGCGCTCACGTCCATCATTGGCGAGTGGGCCGGAGTGAACCAACATGCGTCATGACGCGACGATATCTAAATGGTCTGCTGCGCTGCCGGTCCGCTTCCCCACGGACCAATTGCGGACCAAATTCGCGGTTCGAATCCTCCCTTCCCCCATCTGGCGGGAAATGGCTCCTTTGAGATCGCCAGCGGTGCCTCGTGACGCGTGAAGCCGAACCCACAGCGAACGCCGATCCGGATCCCGCCGAGCCTGCCGTAGCGGGAGAAATCGCCGGCGCGATGGACGCAGCGCGGGAACCGCCCTCCTCCGCCACACCGGCAACGCCGGCCGTCACCAGCCCGGACGTCGTGCTCGACCAGGAGGCTGCGTTCTGGGACGACAGCGGCGCCGCGTGGGCGGCATCGGTCGATCCGGCTGCCGCGGCACCTGGCCCGCCGGTCGCGCTCGACCAGCAAGCGCCGCTCATATCCGATGCCGAAACGGCGCCGGCCGCGCCCGCCGAGCAGCCCGCGCCCTCGCTGAAGGAGGCGCTCGGCCTCGAAGACGCGCCGGCCATCCTCAAGCTTGACGGCCTGACCCGTCATCGAGGCGATGCGCCGGCGATCGAAGACTTCGACCTCGATGTCAGGCGCGGCGAGATCGTCGTGCTGCTCGGCGATAACGGGTCGGGCAAGACCACGCTGGTCAACATCCTGAGCGGCGACGATGCAGCCGATCTCGGCCTCATCCTGATCGGCGCCGCCAACCGCCGGCGCGCCCCGCGCCGGCTGCGGCAGGGATCGCGCGCCGCCGCGCGCCGCGCCGGCATCGGCACGGTACGGCGCCAGCCCGCGCTCGCCGGCACCCTGACCGGACTGCAGAACATCGCCATCGGCGCGCGCTCGCTGCTGCGGCCGACGCTGAGCCGCCGCGCGTTGCGCACCAAGCTCTCCGAGCTCATGCGCCGGCTCGGCCTGCAGGTCGAGCTCGACGTGCCGGTCGCGACGCTGTCCGGCGGCGAGCGCATCCAGATCGAGCTGTTGAAGACCGCCCAGCAGAATTTTCCCATTCTCGTGCTCGACGAGCCGACCGCGGCGCTGACGCCGCAGGAAAGCGCCGTGCTGTTCAAGGCGCTGCGCACGCTGGCCGAGGCGGGGACGACGATCGTGCTGACATCGCGGCGTCCGGACGATGCGCTGGCGGCCGGCGACCGCATCGTCGTGCTGCGCGAGGGACGCAAGGTGGCGGACCTGCGCGCCCGGCAATGCGATCAGGCGACGCTCACCGCGCTGCTGGCCGGGCGCGCGGTGGCCAGAGTGGCGCCGACGCCGCGCTCCGCCGAGCATGCGGTGGTCGAGCTGTCGCTGGTCGACGCTCCATCGATGAGCGAGGATCCGCCGCTCGCGCAACTCTCCCTCGTCGTCCGCGCCGGCGAGATCATCGGCATCGCCGGAACGCCGCTCAACGGCCAGAGCACGCTGGTCAGCGTGCTGACCGGCCTGATCACGCCGACGGCGGGCCAGATCCGCCTGTTCGGCCGCAATCCGCGCCGCAGCGATCCGGCGCTGTTCCTGCGCGCGGGCATCGGCAAGGTGCAGGGCGACTGCCGGCGCGACGCGCTCGTCCCCGGCATGTCGGTCGCGGAAAACCTGGTGCTCGAATGCATCGGCGACGTCCGTTTCACCAATCAGGGCCTGCTCGACGGGCGCGCCATCCGCGAGCATGCAGCGCGGGTGATCGCGCGGCACGGCGTCGGCTGCCCCGACCTCGACGCGCCGGTCGAAACCCTGTCGCCGGCGCGGGTCCGCAAGCTGGTGCTCGGCCGCATGTTCGACAGCAAGCCGCACCTCGTCCTCGTCCACGACGCCACACGCAGCCTCGATCTCGCCGAGCGCGCCGAGGTGCACCGCCGCCTGATCGCCGAGCGAGACGACGGCGCGGCGGTGCTGATGATCTCCGACGATGTCGAAGAGCTGTTGACGCTGTCCGACTATGTCGGCGTGCTGCATCGCGGCCGGCTGAGCGTGCCGCAGCCGGCCGGCGCGTTCGATCGCCAGACGCTCGGCTTGATGATGGGCGGGCACGGCAGCCTGGCGCAGGACTGGAGCGGCTGGGGAGGCGGCGTGTGATCCGCTTCGAGAAGCGCGGCGCTCCGCTGGCGCTCGAGATCGCTGCGCCTGTGCTCGCCGGCCTCGCGGCGGCAGTGCTGACGCCCGCCACGCTCGCTCTGCTCGGCTACCCGGCCCGCTCCGCTTTCGCCGTAATGGCATCCGGCGCGTTCGGTTCGGGCGCGGCGTTGAGCGCGACCTTCGCGATGGCGGCGCCGCTGATGCTCACCGGGCTCGCCAGCCTGCTCTCGTTCAGCGTACGCCTGAACAATCTCGGCGCCGAAGGCCAGCTGCTCGGCGGCGCTCTGGCGGTCATCCTGCTCGGCACGGTGATGGCGCGCGTTCCGGCGCCGCTGGTCATCATAATTGCGACGCTCGCCGGCCCGCTGGTCGGTGCGCTGATGCTGGCCGGCCCGGTGGCCATGAAAGCCAGGCTCGGCACCGACGAGACGGTCGCCACGCTGCTGTTGAACATGATCGCGCTGATCGGCATCGCCGCCGCGACCGGCACCGCGCTGGCGGCGATCGCGCCGACCGGCGCGCAGCAGACCTTCGCGCTGCCCGCCGCGCTGCCGTCCTCCGGCCTCGGCATGACCGCGCGCATCGCCATCGGGCTCATGATAGCTTGCCTCGTCTGCATCGCTGCCATGGCGGTCACCCGCTACACCGTGACCGGGTTCGTGCTGCGCGCGATCGGCGGCAACCCGACGGCGGCGCGGTTCGCCGGCATTCCGGTCGACCGGATCCAACTCACGGTCGGCGCCGTATCGGGCGCGCTCGCGGGATTTGCCGGCGCCGCGCTCGCGCTCGGCTTCATCGGCGGCGCCGGCGGCATCACCGCCGGCCTCGGTTATGCCGGCATCGCCGTCGCCCTGCTTGCCGGCCGCTGGCCGCTCGCCGTCATCCCGGCGGCGCTGTTCGTCGCCGCGCTGATCACCGGCACGCAGGCGCTCAGCCGCGCCGCCGGCGCGCCGCTCGCGCTCGCCGACATCGCGATCGCGCTGACATTGCTGGCCGCGCCGGCCGCCGCCGCGCTGAGCCGCTACAGCATCCGCATCGTGCGCGCGATACCGCCGGCACCGAGCGCGCCGCCCGCGGGCTCCCCAACCCCGAACGCCACATGAGCGGCGCCCTCGAGATCTTCGCCACCGCCGGCTTCTGGCCCGCGGCGCTGATCGCGGCGGCGCCGCTCCTTCTCGCCGCGCTCGGCGCCCTCGTCTGCGGCCGCGCTGGCGTGCTCAATCTCGGCGCCGAGGGGCTGTTCATCATCGGCGCCGTGGCGGGCTACCTGGCGACGCAGCGCGCCGGCACCCCCCTGGCGGGCGCGGCGGCAGCGCTCGCGATCGGCGCGACGATCGGACTGCTGCACGGCATTCTCGTCTCGCCGTTCGGCCTGCCGCAGGCGACGACCGGCCTCGCCGTGACGCTCGGCGCCGCCGGCGTCGCGCAATTCCTGGCGGGCCCGAGCGTCACGGGCAGCGCGCGGGCGCTGCGGGTCGAGACGTTTCCGCCGGTCTACCTGCCGTCACTGCCGGACCTCGCGCGCGGCGAGGACGCAATTCTCGTTGCGCGCGCGGCGATCGACCTGCTGCGCGTTCCGGCCGCGGTCTATCTCACGTTCGTGCTGGCGATCGTCATCGCCTACATGTTCAACCGCACGCCGCTCGGCCTTGCGCTGCGGGCCTGCGGCGAAAATCCGGACGCGGTCACGACGCAGGGCCGCTCGGTGCATCGCCTGCGGATCGGCGCCGACATGGCCGGCTCGGCCATGATAGCGCTCGGCGGCGCCTTGTTCGTGCTGACCGGCACCGGCACGCTGTCGTTCGGCGTGATCAACGGCCGCGGTTTTGTCGCGCTGGCGATCGCGGTCGCAGCCGGCTGGCGGCCCGGCCGAGCGTTCGTTGCCGCCATTGGGCTCGGCATCGCCGACGCCTATCAGGCGCGGCTCCTCCAGCTCGCCAGCACCACCACAGGCGAGCTTGCGCTGCTGGTGCTGCTTGTGCTGGCGCTGCTGATCCTCGCCGCGACCAGCCGCAACGTGCACTGGCGGCAGATTTTCGGCCGCCAGCGCGCGGTGCGACGCACGCCGGCAAAGCGTTAGAAGCACCTGGGTCCCGGCTCTTCGCTCGCTGCGCTCGCTTCGGCCGGGACAAGAGGCATTGACTCGTGTCCCGGCCGAGCGAAGCGAGAGCCGGGACCCAGACTGAAACTCAGAACGCGACCTTGTCGCCGCCCTTGAGCGAGAGGATCTGCCGCGCCTCGTCGGGCGTCGCGACCGAGAGGCCGAGCCCTTCGAGGATCTGCCGCGCCATCTTGACCTGCTGCGCATTCGACTCGGCGAGCTTGCCGGGGCCGATCCACAGCGAGTCCTCGAGGCCGACGCGCACGTTGCCGCCCATCGCCGCCGCCATCGCCGCGATCGGCAATTGATTGCGGCCGGCGCCGAGCACGGACCAGTGATAGTTCTGCCTGCCGAGCAGGCGGTCCGCCGTGCGGCGCATATGCATCACGTCCTCGGGATGGGTGCCGATGCCGCCGAGGATGCCGAACACGGTCTGCACGAACAGCGGCGGCTTGACCAGGCCGCGGTCGAGGAAGTGCGCCAGATTGTAGAGATGCGCGACGTCGTAGCACTCGAACTCGAAACGCGTGTCGTTGCCGTAGCAGGTCTTCAGGATGTACTCGATGTCCTGGAACGTGTTGCGGAACACCAGATCGCGCGTGCCTTCGAGATAGGTCTTCTCCCAGTCGTGCTTGAACTCCTTGTAGCGGTTGAGCATCGGGAACAGCGCGAAGTTGATCGAGCCCATGTTGAGACTCGCCACCTCCGGCTTGAACGTCGCCGCCGGCTTGACGCGCTCGTCGACGCGCATGGTCGGCGAGCCGCCCGAGGTGAGATTGATCACGCAGTTCGAGCGCTGCTTGATCTGCGGCAGGAAGCGCGCGAACGCCTCCGGCGTCTGATCGGGGCGGCCGGTCTTCGGATCGCGCGCGTGCAGATGCACGATCGCAGCGCCCGCTTCGGCGGCGCCGACCGCCGCATCGGCGATCTCCTCCGGCGTGATCGGCAGATATGGCGACATGGTCGGCGTGTGAATCGCGCCGGTCACGGCACAGGTGATGATGACCTTGTTCGGCGTCGCCATTGCGTAATCCCCGCTTCGCGTTTCCAGAATTCAGTCGGATGGGCCTTTTTCGAGCGGCCGATGTTGCCGGGCCGAGCATGGGTCGGCAAGGCTCGTGATCGCTCAAAGCGACGCTGAATGATGGCTATGCGCGAGGCCTCCAGGCGCGCCGGGCGGGTTTCGGCCCGAAAACGCTATCTCTGTGATTTTTGTCACAAGAGCCGGTTTGAACCCCCTCCCGGGGGGTCCCGACTAATCGATATCCGAGGCCAATAACGGCCGATCGAGAGTCTCAAAGGAGTGACCCCATGAAGACGACCCTCACTGCGGTGCTTGCGGCGCTGACCCTCGCGGCCGGTTTTGCCGCGACGACCACCCCGGCCGCGGCCGGCGGCTACGGCTACGGCTATCGCAGCTACAGCTACGGCTACAACAGCTACTACGTGCCGAAGTCCTACTACTACGGCTACAACAACTACTACTACGTGCCGAAGACCTACTACTACGGCTACGGCTACTGAAAACCAGAACTTTTAATTGGCGCGCGCCGCCAAACGGCCCTCCTCGCAAGGACCCGGGCGGCGCGCCCAACGGAGAGACACCCATGAAGACGATCCTGACTGCGGCGATTGCGGCTCTGGCGATCGCGGCCGGCGTTGCCGGCACGACCACCTCGGCGAACGCCGGCGGTTACGGCTACTACGGCGGTGGCTACGGCTACCACTACGCGCCGAAGTGCCGCTACATCAACAAGTACGACTACTACGGCTACTACGTCCGGACCATCAAGGTCTGCGACTACTACTGAGACACGAGAACTTTGATCGGCGCGCGCGCCCCCATCCACCCCCGCGTCGGTTAAGGTCGGCCCGCCCGGACGGCAACGTCCGGGCGGGTTCGTGTTTTGGATATTGACTCAACATCCCTTCTCTCCGAGCAATGGCCGATTACAGTTTCGTGCCAGTCCGGAGATCGACAATGACAAAGGGCTTGCGGTCCCGCCTCGCGCAGTACGGCGACGAGGCGTTCGCGCTGTTCCTGCGCCGCGGCTTTCTCAAGGGCGCGGGCTATACCGACGACGCGCTCGACCGGCCGATCGTCGGCATCCTCTCGACCGCGTCCGATTTCAATCCGTGCCACCGCACCGCGCCGCAGCTCGCCGAGGCAATCGCGCGCGGCGTGCGGCTCGCCGGCGCGCTGCCGTTCGTGTTCCCGACCGTGTCGCTGCACGAGGCGTTCTCGTTCCCGACCTCGATGCTGCTGCGCAACCTGATGTCGATGGACGTCGAGGAGATGCTGAAGGCGCTCCCTCTTGACGCGGTGGTGCTGATCGGCGGCTGCGACAAGACCATTCCCGCGGAGCTGATGGGCGCGCTGTCGGCCAACATGCCGGCGGTGGTGCTGCCGGTCGGCTCGATGCTGGCGGGCCGTCACGAGGGCACGCGGCTCGGCGCCTGCACCGATTGCCGGCGGCTGTGGGCGTCGTATCGCGCGGGCAAGCTCGACGAGGTCGAGCTCGGCCGCGCGCATGACCAGCTGATGCCCACGGCAGGCACCTGCATGGTGATGGGCACGGCGGCCACCATGGCGACGCTCGCCGGCACGCTCGGCTTCATGCTGCCCGAGGCCGCGACCGCGCCGGCGGTGTCGTCCGACCGCATCCGCATCGCCGAGGTGACCGGCAAGCTAGCCGCGGAAATGGCGGTGAAAGGCGGCCCGAAGCCGCGCGACCTGCTGACGCCGGCCGCGCTGCGCAATGCCTCCGTGGTGCTGCAGGCGACCAGCGGCTCGACCAACGCGATCGTGCACCTGGCGGCGATCGCCGGCCGCGCGGGCATCGCCTACGATCTCGCCGAGCTCGACCGCGTCGGCCGTGAGACGCCGGTGCTGCTCAACCTCAAGCCGGCCGGTGCGCATTTCATGGAGGACTTCCACGCCGCCGGCGGACTGCCGGCGCTATGGCGGCGGCTGAGCCACCTGCTCGATCTGTCGGCCAAGACCGTGTCCGGCGAGAGCCTGGGCGACATCGTCAAGCGCTGGCCGGCCTACACCGACGACGAGATCATCCGCCCGCTCGATCGTCCGCTGGTGAAGAACGAAGCCATCGCGATCCTGACCGGCAACCTGGCGCCGCAGGGCGCCGCCATCAAGCTCGCCGCGGCGACGCCGGCGCTGTTCAAGTTCGAAGGCCCGGCGGTGGTGTTCTCATCGTTGGCCGATCTCGAGAAACGCATCGACGATCCCGCCCTGCCGGTGACGGAGAAGCACTGCATGGTGCTGCAGAACGCCGGCCCGATCGGCGCGCCGGGCATGCCGGAAGCGGGCGCGCTGCCGATCCCGAAGAAGCTCGGCTCGAAAGGGCTGACCGACATGGTGCGGATCTCCGACGCGCGCATGAGCGGAACCGCGTTCGGCACCGTGGTGCTGCACGTGACCCCGGAAGCCTCGGCGGGCGGACCGCTCGCGCTGGTGAAGGACGGCGACGTCATCCGCATGGACGCCGCCGCGCGCAAGCTCGAGCTTCTGGTGGACAACGCCGAGCTCGAGCGCCGCCGCGCGCAATGGAAGGCGCCGACCAAGCCGAAGCGCGGCTACGCGCGGCTCTATTCGGAGCGCGTGATGCAGGCCGACAAGGGCTGCGATTTTGATTTTCTGGCGGGGACGGAGTCGTAGGCCGTAGGATGGGTTGAGCGAACGCGAAACCCATCACATCAAATGCAATCCACACGATGGGTTTCGCTGCGCTCAACCCATCCTACGATCTGCCTTCGTGCGAATGCATTAACCCGCCAGGCTCATCGCCAGCACGCGGGCGACATGCATCGCCTCGCGGCCGGTGCCGTCGTGGATCTGATGGCGGCACGATGTGCCGTCGGCGACAATGATGGCGTCGTCGGGAGCCTTGCGTACCGCCGGAAGGAGCGACAGCTCGCCCATGGCGAGCGACACATCGATCGTCTCGGCGTCGTAGCCGAAGCTGCCGGCCATGCCGCAGCAGCTCGACTCGATCGTCTCGACCGCGAGATCGGGGACGAGCCTGAGCGCCGTCTCGACCGCGCTCATCGTGTCGTAGGACTTCTGGTGACAGTGCCCGTGGAGGAGCGCGCGCGACTTGGTCGGCTTGAGCGTCAGGTTCAGCGTGCCCGCCTTGGCCTCGCGCGCCAAAAACTCCTCGAACAGCAGCGCATTGTCGGCGACGCGCCGCACGACATCGCCCGGGATCAGCCCCGGGATCTCGTCGCGGAACGAGAACAGGCAGCTCGGCTCGAGACCGAGGATCGGCACGCCCTCGACCGCGAACGGTGCCAGCGCGGCGAGCGTGCGCTCGGCCTCGCGGCGCGCCTGGTCGACCTTGCCGATCGAGAGAAAGGTGCGGCCGCAGCACAGCGGGCGTGATCCGCGGGTCGGCCGCGCGACGTGCACGTGAAAGCCGCCGGCCGAGAGCACGGCGCGCGCGGCGTCGAGGTTCTCGCGCTCGAAGTAGCGGTTGAACGTATCGGCGAACAGCACCACCTCGCGGCCGCCGCCGGTCGCCGCCGGACGATCGCGGAACCAGTCGCTGCGCCAGCGCGGCAGGCTGCGCCGCGCCGAGAAGCCGGCGATCCGCTCGGACAGTTTTGCCGCGCCGGGCACCACGTCGCGCAGGTTGAGCAGCCACGCGACCTCGGACGCGTAGGGTGCGTAGCGCGGCAGCCAGCCGACCAGCTTGTCGTGCAGCGACAGCCCGAGCTTGTCGGCCCGCGCGGCCAACACCTCGATCTTCATGCGCGCCATGTCGACGCCGGTCGGGCATTCGCGGCGGCACGCCTTGCACGAGACGCAGAGCTTCAGCGTCTCCGCCATCGCGTCCGACGCGAACGCATCGTCGCCGAGCTGACCGGTGATGGCGAGGCGGAGTGAATTCGCCCGGCCGCGGGTGACATCCTTCTCCTCGCGGGTCACCCGGTAGGACGGGCACATGACGCCGCCGGCGAGCGCGCGGCAGGCACCGTTGTTGTTGCACATCTCGACCGCGCCCTGGAAACCGCCGCCGGCGCCCGGCCAGGCCGACCAGTCGAGCTGCGTGGTCATCGGCTCGGCGTGGTAGTCGGGCCCGTAGCGGAAGTTGCGGCGGTCATCGAAGCGCGGCGCGTGCACGATCTTGCCGGGATTGTAGAGGCTGTTTGGATCGAACCGCCGCTTCACCTCCTCGAACGCGCCGACCAGCTGGGTGCCGAACATCCGCTCATGGAATTCCGAACGCACGATGCCGTCGCCGTGCTCGCCGGAATGCGAGCCCTTGTACTCGCGCACGAAGGCGAACGCCTCCTCGGCGATGGCACGCATCGCCTTGACGTCCTTGTCGAGCCGCAGGTTGAGCACCGGGCGCACGTGCAAACAGCCGACCGACGCATGCGCGTACCAGGTGCCGCGCGTGCCGTTCTTCTCGAACACTTCGGTGAGGCGGCGCGTGTACTCGGCGAGATGCTCGAGCGGCACCGCGCAGTCCTCGACGAAGGAGATCGGCTTTCCCGCCTGCTTCATCGACATCATGATGTTGAGACCGGCGGTCCGCAGCTCGGTGATCGCCCCCTGCAGCTTCGGATCGAGCACCTCGACCACGCCGCCGCATTGCGCGCCGCTCTTGTCCCAGGCGAAGCCGAGCGAGCCCATCAGCTCGGCGAGCCGCTTGAGGCGCCGCATATTCTCGTCGGAGTCCTCCTCGGCAAACTCGACCAGCAGCACCGCCTCCGGCCGGCCGCGCACGAACGCATCGAGCGTCGGCCTGAACATGGCGATCTCGCGCGCGAGACCGATCATGGTGGCGTCGACCAGCTCGACCGCGATCGGCGCCAGCTTGACGATGTGCTGCGCGGCATCCATCGCGCCGTAGAAGCTGCCGAAGTGGCAGGCGCCGACCGCGCGGCGGCCGAGCACGGGCGAGAGCTTCAATTCTATCTTCGTCGAGAAGCCGAGCGTGCCTTCGGAACCGACCAGGATGTGCGCGAGATTGAGATCGTTACGTCCGGGCGTCAGTGCATCCAAGTTGTAGCCGCCGACGCGGCGCTGCACTTTCGGAAAGCGCGCCGCGATCTCGTTCGCCTCGCGCGCGCCGAGCGCAAGCAGATCGGCCGCCAGCGGGCGCAGCGGCGAGCCTGCGGGCACGTCGGAGAGATCGTTGGCGATCGGCCCGAAATGCGCCTCGCTTCCGTCGGCCAGCAGCGCGTCGATCGAGAGCACGTTCTCGCGCGTGTTCCCGTAGCGCAGCGAGCGGCCGCCGCAGGAATTGTTGCCGGTCATGCCGCCGATGGTGGCGCGCGACGCGGTCGAGACGTCGACCGGAAACCACAGACCGTGGGCTTTCAGCTGACGATTGAGATCGTCGAGCACGATGCCCGGCTCGACCACGCAGCGCCGTCCCGCGACGTCGAGGTCGAGCACGCGGTTGAGATGCTTCGAGCAGTCGACCACCAGCGATGCGTTGACGGTCTGCCCGGCCTGCGAGGTGCCGCCGCCGCGCGGCGTGACGCTGACGCGCTCTGCCCGGGCAATCTCTATCGCCCGATAGGCCTCCTCGATCGTACGCGGCACCACCACGCCGAGCGGCATGATCTGGTAATGCGAGGCATCCGTTGCGTAACGGCCGCGGCTGAAGCGGTCGAACAGCACCTCGCCGGCCTGCTCGGCCCGCAAACGACGCTCCAAACCGGGGGCCAAGTGCTCCGCCATAAGAGTTTGTTTCCTTGCCCATTTGATTGGGACAAAAACCATATATCCGAGGGCTTGACTGACTGTCGCATTCGTCATTCATGGCGACAAGCCGCGCCGGGCCGGAGGCCACGTCCCTTCGACGTCCCTTCGATCCTGGCCGATTTTCGCTTGAGGTTGTCGAAAGCTCGAGCCTGACGAAAGCCGAAGGACGACATGTCGAAGAATTCCGCGCGCAATGCCGGCCGCCATTTTCTGCAGATCCCCGGGCCGAGCCCGCTGCCCGACCGCATCCTGCGGGCGATGGACACGCCGATCATCGATCATCGCGGTCCGGAATTCGCCAAGCTCGCGAAGCGCGCGCTCGAGGGCATCAAGACCATCTTCAAGACCACCAACCCGGTGATCATCTACACCGCGACCGGCACCGGCGCGTGGGAAGCCGCGCTCGTCAACACGCTCAATGCCGGCGACAAGGTGCTGATGGTCGAGACCGGCCAGTTCGCCACCCTGTGGAAGAAGATGGCGGAGAAGATCGGCCTCAAGCCGGAGTTCATCACCACCGACTGGCGCCAGGGCATCGACCCGAAGGCGATCGAAGCGCGGCTGCGCGAGGACAAGGCGAAAGAGATCAAGGCGGTCTGCGTCCTGCACAACGAGACCTCGACCGGTGCACTCACGCCGATCGCCGAGATCCGCAAGGCGATCGACGCGGCCGGCCATCCGGCACTGTTCATGGTCGATACCATCTCGTCGCTCGCCTCGGCCGACTATCGCCATGACGAGTGGGGCGTCGACGTCTCGATCGGCGGCGCGCAGAAGGGCCTGATGCTGCCGCCCGGCATGTCGTTCAACGCGGTGAGCGACAAGGCGCTCGATGCCAACAAGACCTCGAACCTGCCGAAGTCGTTCTTCGCCTGGGACGAGATGCTGGCGATGAACAAGATCGGCTTCTTCCCCTACACGCCGGCGACGCAGATGCTGCAGGGCCTGGTGGTCGGCATCGACATGCTGCACGAGGAAGGCCTCGACAACGTGTTCGCCCGCCACGCGCGCTTCGCCGAGGCGACGCGCCGCGCCGTGCAGACATGGGGCCTCGAGAACCTGAACAAGAACGCCAAGCAGTATTCGCCGACCGTCACCGCGGTGATGACGCCGGAAGGGCACGACGCCGACAAGTTCCGCGCGCTCGCGCTCGAGACCTTCAACATCTCCTACGGCGCGAGCTTCGGTCCCTACGCGGGCAAGTATTTCCGCATCGGCCACCTCGGCGACATCAACGACGGCACGCTTATCGGCGCGCTCGCCAACACCGAGATGGCGCTGGCCCTCGCCGGCATCCCGCACAAGAAGGGCGGCGTGCAGGCGGCGATGGACTACATCGTGTCGGCGCACAGCCAGGGCGCCCGCGCCGCGGCGGAATAGTTTCACGTCATCAGGGCGTGATCGGAACGGCCGGGTTCGCCCGGCCGTTTTTCTTTTGGGCTTGGCCTACCTCCGATGCGCGGAGCATGGTATCAAGTGAAACTATAATAGCTCCAAAGAGGCTGCCCAAGGAGGTCGCTATGGCGATCGAAGGCTCGATCCAGGCACTGGGCTATGTCGGCGCCCGTGCCAAATCGGTCGCGGACTGGACCGACTTCGGCACCAAATTCCTCGGCATGCAGCTGGTCGACAAGAGCGCCAAGACGCTGGCGCTGCGCATGGACGACCGCAAGCAGCGCATGCTGGTCACCGAGGACGGCGGCGAAGGCGTCGCGTTCTTCGGCTGGGAGGTCGCCGACGCAGTGACGTTGGAGCGCTACGCGGCGCGGCTCGAGGCGGCGGGGGTTGCCGTGACCCGAGGCACGCGCGCGCTCGCCGAGGAGCGCAAGGTCGCGGACCTGATCGTGTTCAACGATCCGGTCGGCAACCGGCTCGAGATCTTCCACGGCGCCGAGATCGCGACTGATCCGTTCAAGCCCGGCCGCGCCATCTCGGGCTTCCGCACCGGACCGCTCGGCATGGGCCACGCGGTGCTGCACGTGGTGAATGTCGACGACGTGATCCCGTTCTATCGCGAAACACTGGGCTTCCGGCTGAGCGACTACATGCTGCGGCCGTTCCGCGCCTTTTTCATGCATGCCAATCCGCGCCATCACTCGGTCGCTTTCGTCGAGACCGGCAGGAGCGCGACGCACCACCTGATGGTCGAGTGCAACATGCTCGACGACGTCGGCCAGTGCTACGACCTCGCGCTGCGCGAGGAGGGCCGCATCGGCGTCACCTTGGGCCGGCACATCAATGACGAGGTGACGTCGTTCTACTCGAACTCGCCGTCGGGATTCATGGTCGAGGTCGGCTGGGGCGGCCGCTCGATCGACGTCGACAACTGGAAACCCGAGGAGGTCACCTGGGGTCCGAGCATGTGGGGTCACGACCGCATGTGGATGACGCCGGAGAAGCGTGTCGAGGCGCGCAACCTGCGGATCGAGGCGGCCTCGACCGGCCTGCGCAAGCCGCTCAACGTGATGGAAGGCAACTACAAGCTGGCGCCCGGCGTGTGCGCCTGGTGGGACCAGCAGAAGGCCGCGAGCGAGGCGGCCGAGTAACGCACTGCCTCCTGTCCCGGACAAGCGAGCGATAGCGAGCGCCGATCCGGGACCCAGCGCAAGAATCGATGCGCGTAGCGCATCTCAATATTGCTCGCTCAGGAGATCTTTGCCCCTGGGTCCCGGGTCTCGCTGTCGCTCGCCCGGGACACGAGGCTGTCAATACGTCTCGACGTGATACCTGCCGCTCGCGCGCATGTCGCCGCGCACGGCGCTCCAGTCGAGCCCGACGCCGGCCGCGATGTCGCGGAACGCGGCTTCGACGCCCTCCTCCATGCCGCGCAGCCCGCACACATAGACATGCGTGGTGTCGCGCTTGAGCAACGCCGCGAGATCGGTGGCGCGCGTGCGCATGCGGTCCTGGACGTAGTCCTTCGGCTTGCCGGGCAGCCGCGAGAACACCAGCTCCTGGTCGAGCAGCTTCTTCGGCACCTTCTGCAGCGGCCCGAAATACGGCAATTCCTGCGGACTGCGCGCACCGAAGAACAGGAACAGCCGGCCGGGCGCGCTGGGCATCGACCGCCGGCGCCGCTCGGTGAAGCCGCGGAACGGCGCCGAGCCGGTGCCGGTGCAGATCATCACGATGTCCGCCGCCGGATCGTCGGGCATCAGGAAGGTCGAGCCGAACGGACCGGCCAGTTTCACCTTCTCGCCCATCTTGAGGTCGCACAGATAGTTCGAGGCGACGCCGTGGAACACCGAGCCGTCGGCGCGCGGCTCGGCCACGCGCTTGACCGTCAGCGCGAGATTGTTGGTGTTGGGACGCTCGCCGTCGCGCGAGCTGGCGATGGAGTAGAGCCGCATGTGGTGCGGCCGTCCCGCCGCGTCCGTGCCCGGCGGCAGGATACCGATGCTCTGGCCCTCGAGCACCTGGAACGGCGTTGCGCCGAGATCGAGAATGATGTGGCGGACGTCGGCGCTGGCGTCGGCGGCGGTCAGCCGGAAATTGCCGGTGACCGTGGCTTCGGCCGGGTGATTGCGGTCATGAAGATTGATGCGCGGCATGGCGGCCGAGGCCGGCGCCACGACCTTGCCGCCGGCGCCGCGATGCGCGTCATCGAGCAGCGCCGCCGCCTCGTCGTCGAACGCCTCGATCGGCGCACCGGGGGCGGGCGCATCCGCCTCGGCGTCCTCCGGCGGCAGATCCGTCCAGGAGAACTGCTCGTCGAGCGAATAGGGCGTCCGGACCAGAACGAAGTGATTGATCGAGCCGGTCGGACACGGCGAGACGCAGTCCATGCAGAAATTGCACTTCTCCACATCGACGACGTAGTTGTTGTCGTCGTGCGTCACCGCATCGACCGGGCACGTCGCCTCGCAGGTATTGCAGCGGATGCAGACCGCCGGATCGATCAGGTGCTGCTTGCGCAGCACGCTGTCCGAGGTCGCAGGTGCATCCGAAACGGCAGTCATTGCTTCACTCTATCACGCGGCGATCCGCACGTACTCGAAATCGCCCGGCTTGTTGTCGATCCCGACCCGCGGCGGCGCGATCCACGACGCGAACTTGCCGGGCTCGGCCACCGGCGTCATCAGCGAGGTGATGAAGTCACCGTCGGCGGTAGACGGCAGCCAGCTCGCCTTGTCGCGCTCCCAGGTGGCAGTATCGATCAGCTTGCCGTGCGGCGTCACGTGGGCGTTGCGGAATTCGCCGATCTGGCGATGGAAGCCGACATGCGGCAGCTCGAGCCGGAACGCGATGCCTTCCTTCTCGATGATCTTGTTCCAACGGTCGACGCCCTTGGCGCAGTCGGCCGTGTAGTCGTCGCGCAGCCGCATGTTGAGCGCGGTCAGGGCCGGCTCGTCGACGCGCTTGATCTCGCCGTCGACCAGCTTGAGCACCGGATAGGTCGCATTGGTGAGCCGGTGGTCGTCCTCGATCCTGGTCTCCTGGAAGCGGCCCTTGACGCCGGCGTTGTAGGCATTGGCAGCGTTGGTCGAGACCTCCGAGCCGAACAGGTCGAGCGACAGCGTGTAGTGGAGGTTGAGCTTCTTCTGGATGGTCGGCAGATCGACGACGCCGAGCGCGCGAACCCGCGCGATGTCGTTCGGGTCCTCGATGCCGGCCGCCTTCATGGCCTCGCAGGTCCGCTGCACGACGCGCCCGACGCCGGTCTCGCCGACGAACATGTGGTGCGCCTCCTCGGTCAGCATGAAGCGGCAGGTGCGCGACAGCGGATCGAAGCCGGACTGGGCCAGGCTCTCGAGCTGCATCTTGCCGTCGCGGTCGGTGAAGAACGTGAACATGAAGAACGACAGCCAGTCCGGCGTCGCCTCGTTGAAGGCGCCGAGCATGCGCGGCGCGTCCGCGCTGCCTGAGCGCCGGCGCAGCAGATCCTCCGCCTCGTCGCGGCCGTCGCGGCCGAAATACTTGTGCAGGATGTAGACCATCGCCCACAGGTGACGGCCTTCCTCGACGTTGACCTGGAACAGGTTGCGCATGTCGTAGAGCGACGGCGCGGTCTTGCCGAGATGGCGCTGCTGCTCGACCGAGGCGGGCTCCGTGTCGCCCTGGATCACGACCAGGCGGCGCAGCATGGCGCGGTGCTCGCCCGGAACCTCCTGCCAGGCCGGCTCGCCGTAATGCTCGCCGAACGGGACCTTGCGGTTCTCCTCGGCGGGCGCGAGCAGGATGCCCCAGCGATAGTCCGGCATCTTCACGTAGTCGAACTTGGCCCAGCCTTTGGGATCGACCGACACGGCAGTGCGCAGATAGACGAGCGCCTGCTGGAAGCCCTCCGGACCCATGTCCATCCACCAGTCGAGATAGCCGGGATGCCAGCCTTCGAGCGCCTTGAGCACCCGGCGGTCCTCCGCAAGCCCGACATTGTTCGGGATCTTGGTGGAGTAATCGACGTTGACGATGTTCATGGCTCGCTCCTGTCAGATCTGGTCGTGACGTTGCTGCGTGCACTGCGCGCTCTCTCCCCCTTTTAGGGGGAGGTAAGCAGTGCCTGTGGCACGTGTCGTCATCACACTCTCTTCATATCGAAGGCCGGCTTCTTGCCGCTGCCGTAGAGCCGCAAGGCGCCCTCCTCGCCGACCGCGTTCGGACGCTGGAAGATCCAGTTCTGCCACGCGGTCAGGCGCGCGAAGATTTTCGATTCCATCGTCTCCGGCCCGCCGAAGCGCAGGTTCGCCTCCATGCCGGTGAGCCCATCGGGCGAGAAGCTCGCACGCTCCTCGAGGAACACGCGGATCTCATCGGCCCAGTCGATGTCGTCGAGCGCGAAGGTGACGAGCCCGAGCGCTTCTGCCTGCTCGGCATCGAGCCTGGTGCCGATCGCCGCGTGGGCGCGGTCGAGATCGGCCTCGCTGCCGAGGAAGCGGCTCGCAAGCCGCGACAACCCGTTCGACATCGCATACTCGTCGAAATTGACTTCGGTGAGCGCAATCGTCGCCGGCGGACGGTTGGCGCCGTCGTCGAGCTGGCCGATCAGCATGTAGGAGCGGTCGGCAGCGAACACCAGCTCGGCGAGCGTGCCGGCAAAGCAGGACCCCGGCTCGACCAGCGTCACAAGCGTGCGCGACGTGACGTCGACGCGCTTGAGCACGCGCTTCCACTTGAGCCTGATCTCGCGGGCGAGCCAGTGGTCGCGGTTCTCCTCGAGGAACGCGTCGTAGGCAAGCACGGCCGCCGGATCGCCCTCGGACTTGAACACGACGACCGCCAGCTCGAGCTCGTTGAGGCGGAGGTCGAGGATCGCGTCATCGAGCTCGCGCGCCAGCGCGAGCGGCCAGAACGCCGCCCCCTGCGCCAGCATCGCCTCGGCCGAGGCGGGCGGCGGGGCATCCGGTCCACGCAGCGTGATGGTCGCGAGCCGCGCATCGCGGTCGTACGCGACCGCGACATGCTTGTAGGCAAGCCCCTCAGGCGAGATGCGCCGATCGAGCGCCGGAAGCGCGACACCCTGCCCGTTGGCGGGCCGGCGCGACGTCTTGGCGAATTCCTTGGCGCGCTCGGCGACCAGCGCATCGAGCCGCGTGTTGGGCGCGACCTCGTCGACCAGCCGCCACTCCACCGCACGCTTGCCCTTCACGCCTTCCTCGGTGGTGCAGAACACGTCGGCGAGATCGCGCCGCACGCGCCGCTTGTCGGTGACGCGGGTGAGCCCGCCGGTGCCGGGCAGCACGGCGAGGAGCGGCAGCTCCGGCAGCGACACCGCGGCGGAGCCGTCGTCGACCAGCACGATGTGGTCGGTGGCGAGCGCCAGCTCGTAGCCGCCGCCGGCGGCGGTGCCATTGATCACGCAGATGGTCTTGAAGCCGGAAAACTCGCTGGCATCCTCGATGCCGTTGCGCGTCTCGTTGGTGAACTTGCAGAAGTTGACCTTGTGCGGATGGCTCGCGCCCGCCAGCATGCGGATATTGGCGCCGGCGCAGAACACGCGTGGCTTGCCCGAGCGCAGCAGCACCACGCGGACCTGCGGATGCTCGAACCGCAGGCGCTCGTAGATGTCGGCGAGCTCGATGTCGACGCCGAGATCGTAGGAATTGAGCTTCAGCTCGTAGCCCTCGAACAGGCCGCCCTGCTCGTCGACATCCATGGTGAGCGTCGCCACCGCGCCGTCGACGGCGAGCTTCCAGTGCCGATAGCGCGACGGATCGGTCTCGAAGTCGATCCGGGTCGCACCGTTTGCCAGCTTGCGATCATCGGTAGCCATGGGGGTTTCCTCGTCCGCCGCGCGGGCGTTGACATGCACTATAGTTCATCTAATTCCAAGATCCAAGCGAAATTGTGCGGCCAATGACACACATTCAAGCAGCCAGATGTATTATAGTTCCGCAGGTCAGGTCACGTTGACGTCAGGCCGCATCGGCCGCGGGCTTGGCCTCGCCGTGATCCCGCAGCAACCGGTTGACGAAATCCGCGATCGCCTGAAGGGTTGCGTCCGCCGCCTCGCGGTGCGGGGCGTGCATCGCCTCCGGCAGCCGCACCGTCTCGACCGGGCAATAGCATTCCTCGACAATGGCCGCGACGTGGCGCGGGCTCGAATACTGGTCGCGCTCGCCGCGCACCGTCAGCACCGGCACGCGGATGAAGGCGAGCGCCTCGGTGATGTCCCAGCTGCGGAACGCCGGATCGAGCCAGGCCCGGTTCCAGCCGTAGAAAGCCACGTCCGTATGCTCGTGCCAGCGCGCCAATCGCGGCTTGAGGTCGCCGTTTTCGTAGGCCTCGCGCGCGGCGCCGATGGTGCGCAGCATGCCGTCCTCGACGAACACGTGCGGCGCGAGCAGCGCCAGCCCGCGAATGCGGTGATCCTGGACGCTGCCGGCATAGATGGTCGCGATCGACGCGCCGTCCGAATGCCCGACCAGGATGCCGCGCTGAAAGCCGATCGCCTCGAGCAGGCGCGGCAAGACCTGCAGCGCCTCGTCGTGCATGTAGCTGAGCGGCCGCGGCAGCGGCACCGGGCTCGACTTGCCGTAGCCGGCGCGCGAATGGACGAACACGCCGGCGCCGGTCGCCGCCGCCAGCCGGTCGGGAAAATCATCCCACAGGCCGACGCAGCCGAGCCCTTCATGGAGAATGACCAGCGTCGGCGCTTCGCCCGGCGGCGGACCGATCATGCGGTATTCGAGCTGCGCCGCTCCGAGCGGTAGCAGGCCTTCGGGACGAAGCGTCATTTCTTCTTCCCGTTGAGGTGCGACGCGACCAGCTTGGCGAGGCGCGCGAAGCTTTCGTCAAGCGTCTGCCCGGACGTGTCGAGCTCGCCTTCGGCGCGGGCGTAATCGTCGCGCCGCGCCTCGAGGATGGCGAGCAGGTCGGACATCGCCTCGCGATTGTGCGCCATCGGCCGGAAGTCGCCCTGCTCGATGACGCGACCCATGTGCTCCTCCGGCCGCGCCTTGACCCAGATCGAATGGGTTCGCCGCAGGAGCAGCGCGTAGGTCTCCGGACTGGCGACGATGCCGCCCGCGGTCGCGATCACCACCGCCTCGTGGTCGGAGATCACGCGTTCGAGGCAGGCGCGCTCGTAGCGGCGAAAGGTAGCCACGCCCGACATCTCGATCAGGGTCGGAACATTGGCGCCGTATTCCTGCTCGACCATGCGGTTGAGCTCGACGAACGGGCAGCCGAGATGCTCGGCGAGCCGCTTGCCGAGCGTCGACTTGCCCGCACCGCGCAGGCCGACCAGCGCGATGCGCCGCGCGCGATCCGACACGGTCGCCTCGGCGAGACGCCCCTCGATCATGGTGGCGACGGCGGGCAATTCCGCTGCCGGAATGCGCGCGAGATGGTCGAGAATCTTGGTCAGCGCCGGCGCGCGAGCGCTGGTACGCGGCAGCAGCTCGATCACCGGAACATCGATCGCATCGGCGATCGACTTGAGCACGATCACCGAGGGATTGCCTTGCCCGCTCTCGATCTGGGCGAGATAGCGCTCGGAGATTCCGGAGTCGGCCGCGAGCTGCCGGCGGGTCATGCCGCGCTTGGCACGGCCGAGCCGCACCATGTGGCCCACCTCTGCGGCGAAGCGCTCCGCCTCCCGGTCCAGCTTGGCCGCCGGGGCCTCCTTCTCACGTCGCCGCGAACTTGCCTTGGCCACGGATCACCTCGCGAGATCGAGTCGCACCGGAACTATAGTGCATACGCGGGGGATTGCCCACCAGCTTGGGCGGCGAAGGTCTCATATGCCGAGATAGCGGTGCTGGATGTCCGGCGCGGCGGCGAGCTCGGCGGAGGTGCCGGTCCACACCACGCGGCCGCGCTCGATCAGGTAGTGCCGGTCGGCGATGCGGGTCAGCGCCTCGACATTCTTGTCGATCACCAGGATCGACTGACCGGCCTCGCGCAGCTTGGCGAGGCATTGCCAGATCTCGGCGCGGATCAGCGGCGCCAGGCCTTCCGTCGCCTCGTCGAGGATGAGCAGGCGCGGATTGGTCATCAACGCGCGGCCGACGGCCAGCATCTGCTGCTCGCCGCCGGACAGGTAGATCGCCATGCTGTTGAGCCGCTCGGCGAGCCGGGGGAACAGCGCCAGCACCTTCTCGAACGTCCACGGATCGGTCGCCCGCCTGCGGTTTGCCGCGGTCGCCACCAGGTTCTCGCGCGTGGTGAGGTTCGGGAACACTTGGCGGCCTTCGGGCACGAGGCCGATGCCGTATTGCGCGACGCGATAGGCCGGCAGCTCGCGGATCTCGACGCCTTCGAAGCGGATCGACCCGGCACGCGCCGGCGTGAGCCCCATGATCGAGCGCACCGTCGTGGTCTTGCCCATGCCGTTGCGGCCCATCAACGTGACCATCTCGCCGGCGGCGATCTGCAACGAAATGCCGAACAGCACCTGGCTCAGGCCGTAGCGCGTCTCGATGCTCTCAAGTTCGAGCAGGCTAGGCATGCGTCACCACCTGCTGCTCGCCGAGATAGGCCTTGCGCACCTCGGCATTGTTGCGGATCGCCTCCGGCAGGCCCGAGGCGATGACGCGACCGTAGACGAGCACGGTGATCCGGTCGGCCAGCGCGAACACCGCCTCCATGTCATGCTCGATCAAGAGGATCGTCAGCTCGCGCTTCAATTCGCGCAGCAGCGCCACCAGGCGCGCCGACTCTTCTGGCCCCATGCCGGCCATCGGCTCGTCGAGCAGGAGCATGCGCGGCGAGGTGGCGAGCGCCATGGCGATCTCGAGCTGGCGATGCTCGCCGTGGCTCATATTGGCGACCACGACGTCGGCGCGGTGGCCGAGACCGACGCGATCGAGCGCGGCGCGCGCCGGCGCGCGCAGCTCCGGCTCCTTGCGCGCATTACGCCAGAAGTGGAACGAATGGCCGGCGTGCGCCTGCACCGCGAGCGCGACATTGTCGAGCGCGCTGAAGTCGAGGAACAGCGAGGTGATCTGGAACGAGCGTGCGAGACCGAGCGCGCTGCGGCGAAACGTCGGCAGCGCGGTGATGTCGCCGCCGTCGAAGCGGATGCGGCCGGTATTGGGGATGATCTCGCCGGTCAGCTGGCCGATCAGCGTGGTCTTGCCGGCGCCGTTCGGTCCGATGATGGCATGCAGCTCGCCGCGCGCGACGTCGAGCGTGATCGCGTCCGACGCGACGATGCCGCCGAACCGCTTGGTCAGATCCTCGACCTGCAACAGCGCGTCAGCCACGATGCGCCCCCGCCCCCGTGAGCAGCCCGTCGATGCCGCCGCGCGCGAACAGCACGACCAGCAGGAACAGCGGCCCGATGATGATCTGCCAATACTCGGTGATGCGGGACAGCGCCTCCTCCAGCACGAGCAGCGCCACCGCGCCGACCAGCGGCCCGAACAGCGAGCCCATGCCGCCGAGCACGACCATGACGATGAGATCGCCCGAGCGCGTCCAGTGCATCACCGCCGGGCTGATGAAGTCGGTGTGGTTGGCGAGCAGCGCCCCGGCAAGGCCGCACATGGTGCCGGCAATGACGAAGCACGCCAGGCGATAGCGGAAGGTCGGGAAGCCGATCGCGCGCATGCGGCGGTCGTTCGAGCGCGCGCCCTGCACCACCATGCCGAAGCGCGAGTTGACCAGCCGCCAGACCAGGTAGATCGCCGCGAGCAGCAGCGCGAGGCAGAGATAGTAGAACACGACCTTGTTGGAGAGATCGATCAGGCCGGCGAACTGGCTGCGCCTGTAGATGGTGAGACCGTCGTCGGCGCCGTAGCGGTCGAGCCCAACGGCGATGTAGTAGATCATCTGCGCGAAGGCGAGCGTGATCATGATGAAGTAGACGCCGCGCGTGCGCAGGCACAGCGCGCCGACGATCAGCGCGAACAGCGCCGATACCGCGAGCGCGAGCGGCCACTGTACGAAGCCCGACGTGACGCCTTCCTTGGCGAGGATGCCGATGACGTAGCCGCCGACGCCCAGGTAAGCGGCGTGGCCGAAGCTGACCATGCCGCCATAGCCGAGGATGAGGTTCAGGCTCACCGCGGCGAGCGCGAGAATGATGATGCGCGTCGACAGGCTCAGCACGAACGAGTTGCCGACCATCCAGGCGTAGAGTGGCACCAGCACGAGCGCGAGCACGATCGCGGCGTTGACGAAATTCTTGGGCGTGAGCCAGTGCTTCATCGGTTCGCCGCCGGGAACAGACCTTCCGGCCGCACCACGAGGATGACCGCCATCAGCAGGTAGATCAGCATCGACGACAGCGCCGGACCGAGCGTCGAGGCCGCGGCCGGCGTCATCATCAGTTTGAGGATGTCGGGCAGGAAGGCGCGGCCGAGCGTGTCGACCATGCCGACGAATACCGACGCAATGAACGCGCCGCGGACGGAGCCGATGCCGCCGATGACGATGACCACGAAAGCGACGATCAGGATGTTCTCGCCCATGCCGATCTGCACGGTGAGGATCGGCGCCTGCATCAGTCCGGCGAACCCGGCGAGCGCCGCGCCGAGGCCGAACACCAGCGTGTAGAGGAGCTGGATATTGATGCCGAGCGCGCCGACCATCTCGCGGTTCGACGCGCCGGCGCGGATCAGCATGCCGATGCGCGTGCGCATCACCAGCACGTAGAGCAGCACGGCGACAAGCAGCGCCATCAGGATGATGACGGTGCGATAGAGCGGGTAGTAGAGGCCCGGCAGGATCTCGATCGCCGAGAGAAGCCACATCGGCAGCGACAGCGTCATGCCGGCCGGGCCCCAGATCAGCCGCACCAGCTCGTTGAAGAACAGGATCAGGCCGAACGTGCCGAGCACGTGGTCGAGGTGATCGCGACCATAGAGCCGCCGCATGGCGATCACTTCGATGGCCATGCCGACGAGGAGCGTCGCGAGCAGCGCCAGCACGCCGCCGAGCACGAAACTGTCGGTCCAGGCGGCGAAGGTCGCGGCGAAGTAGGCCCCGATCATGTAGAGCGAGCCATGGGCCAGATTGACCAGGTCCATGATGCCGAACACGAGCGTGAGCCCGGCCGCCAGCAGGAACAGCAGCATGCCGAGCTGCAGGCCGTTCAGGCACTGTTCGATGAAGTAGATCATGACGTAACGGCCGCGCGCGGCCGGATGCCCCCCGACGCTAACATTACATGCAAGCTGCGCTTGTTTGGCAACGAAGCGGCGCCACTAGCGTCCCCTCCCCCGCTTGCGGGGGAGGGAGCGCGCAGTGCTTGTGGCACCGCAGTCGCGCAAACTCAGCGTCAAGCGAGCAAGTTCTGTGCCTTACTTCATCGGGCACTTGTCGTGGAAACGATCCTGGTCGTTCTCGACGATGGTGGCGACGGTCTTCAGCACGAACTCGCCCTTGTCGTTCTTGACCACGTCCTGCAGGTAGAAGTTCTGGATCGGAACGTGGTTCGGGCCGTACTTGAAGTTGCCGCGCACGGACTTGAAGCTCGCCTTCTCCATCTCCTTGCGCATGTCGTCCTTCTTGCTGGTGTCGCCGTTCACCGCGACCACCGCCGAGTTGATCAGGTTGACCGCGTCATAGCTCTGCGCACCGTAGAACGACGGACGGCTGTTGAACTTCTGGATGTAGTCGGCAACGTATTTCTTGTTGGTCTCGTTGGGCAGGTCGTTGACCCATTCCTGGGCGCCGGGCACGCCGAGCGCGAGATCCTTCTGCCGCGGCAGCGACAGCTCGTCGATGGTGAACGCGGTGTAGAGCGGGATCTGGCCCTTGAGGCCGGCCTGCGCGTATTGCGTCAGGAACTGCACGCCGGCGGCGCCCGGATAGAACACGAAGATGGCGTCGGGCTTGGCGGCACGCGCCTTCGACAGCTCGGCGGAGAAGTCGAGCTGGTCGGGCCACTTGGTCAGCTCCTGGCCGATCACCTGGCCCTTGAAGGTGGAGGCGACGCCAGCCAGCATGTCCTTGCCGGCCGCGTAGTTCGGGCCGATCAGGAACACGCTCTTGACGCCCTTCTGGTTCATGTAGGTGCCCATCGCCTGCGGCGTCTGGTCGTTCTGCCACGAGGTCGAGAACACGTAGGGCGAGCACAGCTCGCCGGCGAGCTGCGACGGGCCGGCATTCGCGGTGATCAGGAAGGTCTTGGCATCGACCGCCGACTTGAGCGAGGCGAGCAGCACGTTCGACCAGATATAACCGACGATGAAATCAACCTTGTCGGACTCGATCAGCTTGTCGGTCTTCTGCTTGCCGAGCTCCGGCTTCTGGCCGTCATCCTCGTAGATCACTTCTACGGGCAGGCCGCCCATCTTGCGGCCGAGATGATCGAGCGCGAGCTCGAACGAGTTGCGCATGTCGTTGCCGATCACCGCGGTCGGTCCGCTGAACGTGCTGATGAAGCCGATCTTGATCGTCTTCTGCTGCGCCATGGCCGGCGCCGCGCCGAGCGCCAACACGGCGCACGCCGCCATCAATGTCTTTTTCATATGCTCAACCTCCCAGGTCCGATGCCGACATCAGGCGCTCGCCGCCTGTGCATGCTGCTCACGATACTAGATCATCTGCCCGCCACCGGTGCAGCCGTTCGCCGCAGAAACGCCCACTCGGGGCTGGGACAAAAGCCCGTAGCGGTGGGACAAATCACGCTCTCCTTGGTGGAGCGTGATCTTTTCCGAAAACCGGTAACCACTTTTCGGGATCATGCTCTGTAACGTCACGACACCGGGTCCTCGGCGCGCAGCTTGAACCGCTGAATCTTGCCGGTCGCCGTCTTCGGCAGCTCGCGGCGGAATTCGACCCAGCGCGGATATTTGTGCGGCGCGAGCTGCGCCTTGACGTGGTCCTGCAGCGCGCGCGCCAAGTCTGCCCGTGCCATGTCGTCGCCGGCCTTCTCCGGCGCCTTCAGCACGACGAAGGCCTTCACTTTGATGAGCTTGTCCTGGTCGTGCCAGCCGACCACCGCGGCCTCGAGCACCTCGGCATGGGTCAGCAGCGCGCCCTCGACCTCGAACGGCGATACGTAGAGCCCGGAGACCTTCAGCATGTCGTCGCGGCGGCCGCAGTAGACGTAGTAGCCGTCGGCATCGACCACATACTTGTCGCCGGAGCGGGTCCACTCGCCGAGAAAGGTCGACCGCGACTGCGTCCGGTTGTTCCAGTACATGATCGCGCTGGTCGGTCCCCGGATCAGCAGCTCGCCGAGCTCGCCCGGCGTGACCGGCTCGCCGTCGTCGCCGACGAGCTTGAGGTCGTAGCCCGGCAGCGGCTTCCCCGTGGTGCCGTATTTCACCTCGCCCGTCCGGTTGGAGAGGAAGATGTGCAGCATCTCGGTCGAGCCGATGCCGTCGAGGATGTCGCACCCATAGCGGTCGCGGAAGCGCTTGCCGATGTCCTCGGGCAGCGCCTCGCCGGCCGACACGGCGCAACGCAGCTTCAGCTCGGAACGCTGCGGCGCCGCCGGGCTCGCCAGGAACGCCGCGTAGAAGGTCGGCACGCCGTAGAACACCGTGACCGGGTGCTGTCGCAGCAACGCCGCGACGCCATCCGGCGTCGGACGATCCGGCAGCAGCACCGCGGTCGCGCCGACCGACATCGGGAAGGTCAGCGCGTTGCCGAGGCCGTAGGCGAAGAACAGCTTTGCGACCGAGTAGACGAGATCGCTCTCCTTCAGGCCCAGCACCGGCGCGGCATAGAGGTCGTTGGTGAGGCGCAGGCTCGCATGCACGTGCACGGCGCCCTTCGGCTTGCCGGTCGAGCCCGACGTGTAGAGCCAGAAGGCGACATCGTCGCGCGTGGTCGCCGCCGTGAAGGCCGGGCCGGACGCGGCTTGGATGAGATCCTCGAAGCGCTGGTGGCCATGCGCGTCGTCGCCGGAGACCACCACGTGGGCGAGATCGGGACAGCCGGAGATGACATTGGCAAACTTTGGATAGAGCACGTCCGAGACGAACAGCGCGCCGGCGCGGCTGTCAGTCAGGATGAAGCGATAATCGTCCTCGGTGAGCAGCGTGTTCACCGGAATGACCACGACCCCGGCCTTGAGCGCGCCGAGGAACGCGGTCGGCCAGTCGATCGTGTCGGTCATGCAGACGAGGATGCGCTCTTCGCGACGGATGCCGAGCGCGCGCAAGGCCTGGCCGAAGCGCTCGACGCGGTCGGCCAGCTGGCCATAGGTCCAGCTGCCGCGCGGATCGATGAAGGCGGGCTTGTTGGCGCGGCCAGCAGCGAGATTGCGGCCGAGAATGTCGGCGGCGAAATTGTAGCCGCGCGGAATGGCGTCGCTGGCCGATCCGTGAGCCGGCGGTTCCTCAACCCTGGTCGCAGTGTTGCTCCGAGCCGTCATGCCAGCATCGCGCCTCCCCCCTGAAGAGTCTCAAGTGTCCGTCTGTCGCGGACTTTTTCCAGCGTTTCGCGGCCCGATCGACCGGCCGGCCGGCACATGAACTATCCAACATGAACTATTATGCATGTTCAGCGCGGCGCCGCAACGCGAATTATCTCACCTCATCCTGCCACGTCGCCGCGAGCAAGGCCCTGCCGAGCGCGAACACGCTCCTGCCACCCCCTGACCACGATCGGGAGCAAAATTCGCGACATCGGCGTTAGATCGCGGAAAGCAGGTCAGCGATCACGACAGCGTGAGATAGCGCGCTCGCAATCAGCTTTGCCTCGTACCATCTATCGCCTGCCAGCCCGAGGAGAGATGCATGCCGAGCGCAAGCTCATCCGTCGCCCATTTGCGTGAGCCGCTCGGCCACTCTGTGCAAATCCCGACACAAGACCCGCGCACGCGCTGGCGCAGCGCCTTTGCCGAGGTGCGCGCCGAGACCGAGCGACGCGCGGCCCGCCTGTCGCCCGAGGACCAGGTCGTGCAATCGATGCCCGACGCCAGTCCCACCAAGTGGCATCGCGCCCACACCACGTGGTTTTTCGAGCAATTCCTGCTGGGACCCAACCTGCCCGGCTACAAGGCCTTCGATCCGCGCTTTGGTTACCTGTTCAACTCCTACTACGTCGCGGCCGGTCCGCGATACGCGCGGCCGATGCGTGGGCTGATCACACGGCCGGACGTCGCCGAAACGGCCGACTATCGCGCCCACGTCGATGCGGCGGTGACCAGGCTGATCGCCGACGCGGATGACGCAACGCTCACGCGCATCGCGCCGATCGTCGAGATCGGCCTCAATCACGAGCAGCAGCACCAGGAGCTGATGCTGACTGACATCCTGCATGCCTTCGCCCAGAATCCGACCGCGCCCGCCTACGATCCGGACTGGCGGCCGCCGGCATTCTCACGCGAGCCGGGCTTTGTCGAGCTGACCGAGGGCATCCATACGATCGGCCACGACGGACAAAGCTTCTGCTTCGACAATGAAGGCCCGTCGCATCGCGAGCTGGTCGGATCGGTGCGCATCGCCCGGGCGCTCGTCACCAACGGCGAGTGGCTCGCCTTCATGCGCGCCGGCGGCTACGCCGAGCCATCGCTGTGGCTGTCCGACGGCTGGACCACGGTGCAGGCCGAGGGCTGGACCGCGCCGGCCTATTGGCGCGAGATCGATGGGACCTGGCATTCGCTCACCCTCGCGGGCCTCGAGCCGGTCGATCCTGCGGCACCTGTCTGTCACGTCAGCTACTACGAGGCCGATGCGTTCGCACGCTGGGCCGGCAAGCATCTGCCGACCGAGGCGGAGTGGGAGGTCGCCGCGCGCAGCGGCCGCCTCGACGACGCTTTCGGCACCGTCTGGCAGTGGACGCGCAGCGCCTATGCGCCGTATCCGGGCTACCGCGCCACCGAGGGCGCGCTCGGCGAGTACAACGGCAAGTTCATGGTCAACCAGATGGTGCTGCGCGGCTCCTCGCTCGCCACGCCGGACGGCCACTCTCGCCTGACCTACCGCAACTTCTTCTATCCGCCGGCGCGCTGGCAGTTCACCGGCCTGCGGCTCGCCGAATATCCCGCCTGACATCCGGTCCCGTCACTTGTAGCCTTGAAAGGTGAGTTGACCAATGACAGCGCTTGCAAGCCCCAGACTGCGCACGCAGCCGCGCGACGACGCGGCCGAGCGCTTCGCCATCCATGTAATCGAAGGCCTGTCGGCGCAGCCGAAATGGCTGTCGCCGAAATATTTCTACGACCAGACCGGGTCGCAATTGTTCGAAGAGATTACCAGGCTTCCCGAATACTACCCGACCAGAACCGAGCTCAGCATCCTCACCGACAAAGCCAAAGCGATCGCCGCGTTGATCCCGAAGGGCGCGGCGCTGGTCGAGTTCGGCGCCGGCTCGGCCACCAAGGTGCGCATCCTGCTCGAAGCCGCCCCGCACATCACCGCCTACGTTCCGGTCGATATCAGCGCCGAATTCCTCGGCCACGAGGCGACCAGGCTCAGTCGCGACATCCCGCGCGTGAAGGTCTATCCGGTCGCCGCCGATTTCACCGAGAGTTTCGGCCTGCCCGCGGCGGTCGCGGCACAGCCGCGCGTCGGCTTCTTCCCCGGCTCGACCATCGGCAATTTCGATCCGCCGGAAGCGGCGGCGTTCCTGAAACGCGCGGCACGCATCCTCGGACCCGGCGCCCTGCTCATTGTCGGCGCCGACCTGATCAAGGACGCCGCCGTGCTCAACGCCGCCTACAACGATGCGGCTGGCGTCACCGCGCAGTTCAATCTCAATCTGCTCGCCCGCATGAACCGCGAGCTCGGCACCAGGTTCGTGCCGAAATGGTTCCGGCATCACGCGTTCTTCAACGCGGAGCTGAGCCGGATCGAGATGCATCTGGTCAGCCGCCGCAAGCACAAGGTCCGCGTCGGCGACACGACGTTCGAATTCCGCAATGGCGAGAGCATCCATACCGAGAGCAGCTACAAGTTCACGCTGCCCGGCTTCGACGCGCTGGCGCGCGGCAGCGGCTGGGCGACGTCGGCGGTCTACTGCGATTCCGATAAACACTTTTCCGTGCACGTTCTTGCGCGGGAGGCGGATGAGCAGGCACGCTGGGGCTGAGGCGATTCTCAGGATCAAGATTCGTCTGCGCCTATGCCGATCAACGAAGCCGACCCCTGGCGGCGGCAATATTTCGAGCACGTCGCGTGTCCGCAGGACGTGTGGATCACGGCCGAGGACACCGACGCCTGGGCGTGGCACCAGGAGCACCGCTGGGTCTACGACAAGATCACCGTGGCGCTGAGCCAGGGACTGGCGGCCGGACCGCACGGCACGCGGCCGCCCGGCTTCCCGGTATTCTCCAAGCCCGCCATCAATCTCAGGGGCATGGGCATCGGCAGCCGGGTGATCCGTTCGTCCGAGGACTACGACCAGCACACCACGCCGGGTCACATGTGGATGACCTTGCTCGAGGGCCGTCACGTGTCGTCGGACATCGCGGTGGTGGCCGGCGAGCCGTGCTGGTGGCGGCACGTCACCGCGACGCCGGCGCGCGACGGCATGTTCGACTACTGGCACGTGCACGCGGCGCCGGAGCCCGGCATCGAGACCTGGTGCGGCGCGTGGGTCCGCAAGCATCTCGCGACCTACACGGGCATGCTCAACATGGAGACCATCGGCGAGCGGATCATCGAGGTGCACCTGCGCTTCGCCGATCAGTGGCCAGACCTCTATGGCGGTGATCCCTGGGTCGAGGCCATGGTGCGGCTCTATCGCGACAAGCACTGGACCTTCACCGACGGCGTGCGGCGCGACGGCTACAGTCTCGCCCTGTTCGGCCCGCATGGCCGCGGCTACCGGCATCCGCCGTGCGCGGTGACCGATCAGCTCGCGCGAACGCCGGGCGTGTCGAGCCTGCAGATCACCTTCCGTGAGGACCTGCCGCCGGAGCAGCACACCATGCCGCCGGGCGGTTTCCGGCTCGCGGTGATCAATTGCTGGGACCTCGACGCCGGTCGTGCGGTGCGAACCAAGCTTGGCGTGTATTTCGACGTGATCTAGCGCATATCCCGGAAAAGGGGGGATGTCCCGATCGACGGCGGCGACGCGGCGCCGATGCCTGCAGCGCGCCCGCGCATCTGCCACAGCAGCCAGAAGGCGATCGCCATGTTCGCCATATTCCAGGCAAGGCCATTGACGAGCGCTGCGGCGTACGAGCCAGTCCAGTCGTAGATGGCGCCGGCCAGCCAGCCGCCCAACGCCATGCCAGCAAGCGTGGTCGAGATGGCGAGGCTGACGCGAAGACCGGCCTCCTGGGCAGGGAACAGCTCACGGATAATCACCGCATAACTGGGAACGAGGCCACCCTGCGCCAGGCCGAAAGTGGCCGAAACGACGTAGAGCGAAACGAGCCCGTCGAAAGGCAGATAAAGCGCCAGAGCGAGCGCTTGCATGGCCGAGCCCAGCAGCAGCGTCGACAAGCCACCGATGCGGTTCAGCACCCAGCCGAAGATCAGTCGGCTCACCACGCCAAAGCCGAGCATGACAGCCAGCATCTCGGCGCCGCGGGCTGGACCGTAGCCTAGATCAGCGCAGTAGGCGACCAAGTGCACCTGCGGCATCGCCATGGCGACGCAGCAGCACAGGCCGGCGAAGGTCAGCAGTGCATGTATGACATTGGGCGGCAAGTCGATGACCTGGTTGGCATTGCCGATGCTTGCAGCTTCAGTGGCAGGCTTGTCGAATACAGGCCGTCGCCGCAGAACAAGAGTCAGCGGCAGCATCGTGGCCAGGCAGAAGATGCCGATGCCGACGTGGGTCTGGCGCCAGCCGACCTCAGCGATGAAATGCTGGATGATCGGCGGCCAGACCACACCTGAAAGAGAGCTGCCGATAGTGGCCAGCGATATGGCGAGGCCGCGGTGGCGGTCGAACCACAAGGACGCGTCGGCCACCAGTGGCGCGAAGCTCGCCGCGCTGCCGAGGCCGATGGTGACGCCGGAGACGACCGCGAAGGCAGGCAGGGTCGGGGCGGAAGCAGTGAGGAAGTAGCCGAGGCACATTAGGATCGTGCCCACGGCTAACGGCGGCATGATGCCGAAGCGGTCCGCCAACCGGCCAACCATGATGCCGCCGCTCATGAAGCCGATCATCGTAAGCGTGTAGGGCAAGGCTGCACCGGCCCGAGGCACGCCGAAATCCGCCTGCACTGCCGGCAGCGCGACCGCCGAAGACCACAGACCAACGCAGCCCAGTGTGCTGAGCGTGATCGAGGCGACGAGGCGGATCCAGGAATACGACGTTTCAATGGAGGGCATCTCGGGCGGCACTACTCAGTCCTTTGGTGGTAGTTTTCTCGACGTGCTTGCTGCGCAAGTTGCGCATCCGTACGAAATGGCTTCGTCGGCGACAAAGCAGGATTTCTCCTTTGTCGCCCGAGCGGACCTCATGCATTCTTGTGCGCCCGCACTCCCCGGAGCTGCCCATGACCTATCTACTGCCGCCGCTCAATGCGCTGCGCGCCTTCGAGGCGGCGGCCCGCCATCTCAGCTTCAAGCAGGCCGCGCACGAGCTGCACGTCACTGCTGGCGCCGTCAGCCAGCAGGTTCGCCAGCTGGAGGAGCGGCTGGGCGTGCAACTGTTCGAGCGGCTGACACGGCAGGTAATCCTGACCCCTGCTGGGGAAGCCTACTTGACGCCGGTACGTCGGGCGTTTCATCGCATCGCCGAGGCGACCGCTGCGCTCAGGCCCGAGGGCATCACGAGCCTGCTGCATGTCGGAGTACATGGCGGTGTCGACGTCGATGGCCTGCGGACGCGGCTGGCGCAGTTCCGCCGGGCTCAACCGCAGGTCGCCCTCCGCATCAGCCAGCCGGCGGGCCTGCACGAGCTGCTCGAGGGCAAGGTCGATGTGCTGATCGAGGGCAGCCTGCGGCGCCATCCGGGCTACCGCTGCGACCCTGTGGAGGACGGTTTCCTGATCGCCCCGTTGGGCACGGCCGACTGTCCCGAGGTCGAAACCCTGCGTTCCTGCCTGCTCGCTGTCAGCCCACCTTCCACGGTGCCGCGTCGAGCTGCGCGATCACGCCTTCCAGCCTAGCGTTGTGGGCGGGATAGCGTTCATTTCCAGCAACGCACGAAGCCTTCCCACTCTGCCCACCCGTTATAGTCGCGATAACGCGAGGTCATGGCGCTGGCGCGCGCGACAACGATAAGCTATCGGCACACGAGAACCAGTTTCTGGGAGTAGACGCCGATGCTGACGAGCCGCGACCGCATTCTCACCACCCATGTCGGCAGCCTGCCGCGCAACGACAAGCTGTCCGAGCTCCTCATCAAGCGCGAGGCCGGCGAGAGCTATGACCGCGCCGAGTTCGACGCCGAGATGGACAAGGCGGTGCGCCACGTGGTCGAGAAGCAGCAGGCGGCCGGCATCGACATCGGCAACGACGGCGAGCAGCAGCGCGTCGGCTTCCAGACCTATGTGCCGGCGCGCATGTCGGGCTTCGGCGGCGTCTCGAACCGCCGGCGCGGACGCGAGTTCGAGGAGTTCCCCGAGCTGGTCGCGCAGCTGACGCGACGGTTTCCCCATGTCAGCAAGCAACAGAACGCACCGGAGTGCCAGAGCGAGCTGAAGTATCTCGACCTCAAGCCGATCGAGAGCGAGATCGCGCGGGTCAAGGCGATGGCGAAAGGCGGCTTCAGCGAGATGTTCATGACGGCGCCGTCGCCCGGCATCATCTCGTCGACGATGCTCGACGCGTACTACGGCTCGCAGGAGAAATATCTCGCCGCGATCGCGCGCGAGATGAAGCACGAGTACCAGGCGATTCACAAAGGCGGGCTGATCCTGCAGATCGACGCGCCTGATCTCGCCATGGACCGCACCATGTTCTACCGCGACAAGTCGGACGCCGACTTCATCACGGCGGTCGAGCTGCACGTCGCGATGATCAACAAGGGCATCGAAGGCATCCCGCGCGACCGCGTGCGGCTGCACGTTTGCTATGGGAATTGGGAAGGCCCGCACATCCACGACGTGCCGCTGGCAGGGATTCTGCCGGCGCTGTACCAGGCCAATGTCGGCGCGCTGACGATCGAGTTCTCCAACCCGCGCCACGCGCACGAATACGCCGCGCTCAAGACGCATCCGCTGCCGAAGGACATGATCCTCATCCCCGGCGTGATCGAGACGACGACGAACTTCGTCGAGCATCCCGAGGTGGTGGCGCGGCGCATCGAGGACGCCGTCAGCGTGGTCGGCGACCGCGAGCGCGTCATCGCCTCGACCGATTGCGGTTTCGGCACATTCACCAATCGCGAATGGGTGATCGAGCCGGCGGTGTGGCTGAAGCTCAAGTCGCTGCGCGAGGGCGCCGACCTCGCCTCGGCACGGCTGTGGGGCAAGAAGAGCGCGGCATAGCCCGGCTTTCGTTTGGCGTGGGTCCCGACTCGGTGTCCGCCATAGCTCGTCTTCGACGAGCTATGGCGAGACCCGGGACCCATTGCGGTAGACGAAGTCGGCACTCCCTATGTCGCGGAGTTCCGCCGCGGCACCACCAGATTGCCGACGAACACCTGCACCGGCTCGCCGTTCTGGTTGAGCGTCGTGGTGCGCACCTTGACCATGCCCTGGTCCGGCTTCGAGCGTGACGGGCGCACCTCGAGCACCTCGTTCTCGACGCGCAGCCGGTCGCCCGGCCGCACCGGACGCGGCCACTTCAATTCGTCGAGGCCGGCGCCGATGATGCCGCCGGCGAGCGGCAGGCCATTATTCACCTGCAGCCGCATGGTGAGCGCAGTGGTGTGCCAGCCGCTGGCGGCGAGCCCGCCGAACAACGTCTTCGTCGCCGTGGCCTCGTCGAGATGGAACGGCTGCGGATCGTAATCGCGGGCGAACGCCTTGATCATCTCCGCCGTGACCAGCAGCGGCTCGCCGTCCGAGCGATAGACCTGGCCGACGGCGAGGTCCTCGAGATAGAGCGGCCCGTGGGCCATGGTCCCCTCCGTCATGACGGCTGCGGCGCGCGCAAGCCTTTTGGCTCGGCCGGCCTGAACCATGCTCCGGCGGCGATGGCGGCAGCATTGATGCCGCCGAACAAGGCGAGCGCAAGACCCAGGGCGACGAACAACCCGGTCACGCCGCCGCCGAAGTGGACCGCGAGGAAGCCGCCGCCCGCAGCCACGGTGACGCGGATCAACGCGGCGATGAGCGGCCAGCCGAGCCGGCCTGCCCCCTGCGAGGCGAAGTATAGCGACAGGCCGACGCCGAAGAACCCGTAGAACGGCCCGACCACCTGCAGATAGCGCGCCCCGACTGCGAGCATGGTCGGATCATCGCCGAACAGCGTGAGCCATGCGTACGGGAACAGCGCGGCGGCAACGCCGATCGCTCCGGTGAGGCCGCCGGAGATCGCGGCGCCGGTCCAGGCGACGCGCACCGCGCGCTCACGCAGGCCGGCGCCGATGCACGTGCCGACCATGGCGCCGACCGGCGCGCCGAGGCCGAACACCAGCGGCACCAGCAGGTATTCGAGCCGCGCGCCGGTGCCGTAGCCGGCCGCGGCTGCCGGGCTGACCGCGCCGGCGAGGCCGGTCGCCACGGCAATGCTCACATTGGTCGTAACGCTGACCAGCGAGGAGATCGCGCCGACGCGCAGGATCTCGCGGACCGGCGCCCATTGCAGCCGCGGCGGCCGCAGGCTCGGCTTGAGCACGCCGCGGCCCGACCAGATGAAGGCGGCGAACACCGCGCAGCCGATCACGTAGTAAAGCGCGATCGCCGCCGCGCCGCCGATGATGCCAAGGCGGGGCAGCGGGCCAAGCCCGAAGATGAGCAGCGGCGAGACCGGGATCAATACCACGGCGCCGACCGCCGTCACCGTCGCCGGCACGATCATGTTGCCGGTGCCGCGGATCACCGCGGCGAGCGAGTTGAACAGCCAGAGCGGGATCGCGAAGGCGAACACCAGGTGCGAATAGCTGATCGCCGCGGCGAGCGAGCCGTCGCGCCCGCCCATCAGCGCATAGAGCCATGGCCCGCCGAGCAGCATGACGGCGGAGGTCAGAACACCGAGCCCGACGGCGATGGCGACCGCATGCCAGGCCAGCACGCCGGCCGTGTCACGGTGCCCGGCGCCAAGCGCGCGGGCGATCGCGGACAGGATGCCGCCGCCCATGGCGCCGGCCGAGATCATCTGGAACAGCATCAGCACCGGAAACACCAGCGCCATGCCGGCCAGCGCATCGATGCCGAGCTTGGCCACGAAATAGGTCTCGATCAGGCCGATGGCGGCCTGCACCACCATGACGACCACGTTGGGCAACGCGAGCCGCGTGATCGTGCCGCCGATCGGGGCTTCGAGCAGCGAACGGGTGCGCCGGTCCATGGTCCGAGTCTCGGGGATACGTTGCTGCATGAGCGTCGCCCTGCTTGACCCCTCTGGCCAATAAGCGCATATGCACCTATCTGACACTAATAGGCGCGTACGCACCGTCAGACAAGGTGCATATGCACATATCTCGGCAAATATGTTGGAATGCAAGCCATGCGAAAACAGGCCCTGACCACCCTGGCAACTCCCGCCACCGATCTTTCGCCCTGCAACTGCCTGGCGCTGCGCCAGGCCGCCCGCCACGTGACGCAGCTCTATGATCGCCACATGGCGCCGGAGGGCCTGCGCACCAACCAATATTCCATCCTGTCCAAGCTCGCCCGGCTCGGCCCGCTCCCGATCAACCAGCTGGCCGGCATGATGGTGATGGACCGCACCACCATGGGCCGCGCGGTGCGGCCGATGGTGCGCGACAAGCTCCTCGCGGTCGGCCGCGGCGAGGATGGCCGCGCCCGCGTGGTGCGGCTCACCGCAGCCGGCGAGGCGCGGCTGAAGTCGGCCACGGTGCGGTGGAAGGCTGCCCAACGCGAGTTCGAAGCCGCCTATGGCGCGCCCGAGGCCGAGAAGCTGCGCGCCTCGCTCGCCCGCGTCGTCGTCAGCGTCTAGTTCCTTCAGGCACTGACGCAACGCCAGCGCATATCCGGAAAGGTGGCCGCCTGCGCGAAGCCCTGACGAGGTTTATCTGTTTGAGTTGATGCTTCGGCGGGCCAAGGCAGGTCCGGAACAGGATATCCGCCAACGCTGGAATCTGACGCAGCCGGCCGGAATGACGCCGGCAGCGGCGGCGTGTATAACCCGCCCGAAACCCGCCTACGCCGCCCGAGCGGCCGATACGAAACAGGAGACGCGCCATGGACGACACCGTCCGCAAGATCAGCGCCGAGGACATCAACCCGCGCCACAACTGGGGCCGCGCCCTGCCCGCGCTCGGCACCATGGGCGTCGACTTCGAGGAGCGCGTCGACTACCGGCGCCTGCACCGCTACCGCCTCGCCCGCGTGCGCCAGGCGCTGGAGAAGTCCGACCTCGGCGCCCTGCTCGTGTTCGACGTCAACAACATCCGCTACGTGACCTCGACCAAGATCGGCGAGTGGGAGCGCGACAAGCTCTCGCGCTGGGCACTGCTCTCCCGCGATGGCGAGCCGATCCTGTGGGACTTCGGCTCGGCCGCCGTCCATCACAAGCTCTACACGCCGTGGCTCAAGCCCGAGAATTGCCGGGCCGGCCTGGTCGGCCTGCGCGGCACCGTGCATCCCGACTTCGGGCTGATGGAGCGCCACGCCAAGGAAATCGCCGGTCTGCTCAAGGAAGTCGGCGTCGACAAGATGCCGATCGGCGTCGACATCATCGAGCCACCGATGATGTTCCAGCTGGAGAAGCAGGGCCTCAAGATCGTCGACGGCCAGCAGACCATGCTGGAGGCGCGCGAGATCAAGTCGCAGGATGAGATCGCGCTGCTCAACCGTGCCGCCGCCATGGTCGACGGCGCCTATCAGCTGATCAATGAGCAGCTCAAGCCCGGCGTGCGCGAGAACGACATCGTCGCCGAGGTGAACAAGTTCCTCTACACGCACGGCTCCGACGATGTCGAAGCGATCAACGCGATTTCCGGGGAGCGCTGCAATCCGCACCCGCACAACTTCACCGACCGGCTGATCCGTCCGGGCGACCAGGCGTTCTTCGACATCCTGCAATCGTTCATGGGTTATCGCACCTGCTACTACCGTACCTTCAACGTCGGCCGCGCGACGCCCGCCCAGCACGACGCCTACAAGATGGCACGCGAGTGGCTGGACAATGCGATCGCGCGCATCAAGCCCGGCGCCTCGACCGCGCATATCTGCGAGGTGTTCCCGAAGGCGCAGGAGTTCGGCTTCCCCGACGAGATGTCGGCGTTCGGCCTGCAGTTCGCGCACGGCCTCGGCCTCGCTTTGCACGAGCGGCCGATCATCTCGCGGGTCGTCTCGATGGACCACCCGACCGAGATCAAGGAAGGCATGGTGTTCGCGATCGAGACCTATTGCCCGGCGACCGACGGCTACTCGGCCGCACGCATCGAGGAAGAGGTCGTCGTCACCGACAAGGGCTGCCGCGTGATCTCGCTGTTCCCGGCCGAGGAGCTGCCGATATCGCACCGCTATTGAGTCTGTAAGGCCTTCATTCCCGCGGCGCAGCATCGATCACGCGTCGGGATCGACGTTCCCCGCGTTGCGAAGACGCCACAGGGAAAAAATTTTGGCTGCCGCAGATTCTTGTTTGTGGGCCGCACGGATGCTGCCACCATCATGATTCTCCTGGGAGGACGTGATGAAGGTTGCACTGACGTTACTTGCCTTGCTGCTCGGCTGCGCCACCGCTCAGGCGTGGCGCGACGAGAACCGCGGCGAGATCGACGCGCGCCGCGCCTGCACACCGGACGTGTTCCGGCTGTGCGGCCAGTACATCCCCAATCGCGAGCAGATCGTCGCCTGCCTGCGCAGCAACCGGCGCAATCTCAATCCGGATTGCCGGGCCGTGTTCAGCCACAGGACTGCGCGCCAGGCGCAGGACTGACCGCCTCCCCTGCGGCGAGGGGTCGCCGAGCAGGTGGGTGTGGGGGGCTCAGGATCTTGCGACACCGCGCCCGGCGCACCGCGCGCCGACCTCTCCCCGCAGGGGATTAGAACGGCAGCCCGACATACTGCTCCGCCAGTGCAGTTGCGGCCGGGCGCGACTTGAACACGTAGTCCAGCTCGGCGTGCTGGATCTTCCGGTCGAACCCCGCGTCCGGGAACGTGTGCAGCATCGTCGTCATCCACCACGAGAACCGCTCGGCCTGCCACACCCGCGCCAGCGCGCGGTCGGAGTAGCGGTCGAGACCGGCCAGGGACTTCTCGGCGTAGAACTCGCGCAGAGCGAGCGACAGGTAGCGAACGTCGCTGGCCGCCAGATTGAGCCCCTTGGCGCCGGTCGGCGGCACGATGTGGGCGGCGTCGCCGGCGAGGAACAGCCGGCCGAACCGCATCGGCTCGGCGACGAAGCTGCGCAGCGGCGCGATGCTCTTCTCGATCGACGCCCCGGTGACCAGCCGCTCGTTCGACTCATCGTCGAGGCGCAAACGGAGCTCGTCCCAGAACCGCGCATCCGGCCAGGCGTCGACGTGCTCGGCCAGGCTGCATTGCAGGTAGTAGCGGCTGCGCGTCGGCGAGCGCATCGAGCAGAGCGCGAAGCCGAGCTCGTGCCGGGTGTAGATCAGCTCGTCCGAGACCGGCGGCGTGTCGGACAGAAGGCCGAGCCAACCGAACGGATAGACGCGTTCGAACGTGCGGATGGCGGAGGCTGACACGCTGCGCCGGCTGACGCCGTGAAAGCCGTCGCATCCGGCGATGATGTCGCAAACGATCTCCGTGTCCTGGCCGTCCTTGCGGTAGGTCACGCGCGGCTGGGCGCCCGCGAAGTCGTGCAGCGCGACCTGCTCGGCTTCGTAGACGGTCGGCGCACCGCACGCCGTGCGTGCCTCCATCAGGTCGCGCGTGATCTCGGTCTGTCCGTAGACCATCACGGTCTTGCCGGTCAGCGCCTTGAAGTCGATGCGCCGCCGCACGCCGTCGGCGCAGATCTGGGTACCGTCATGGATGAGCCCTTCGGCATGCATGCGCGCGCCGACACCGGCCTCGTCGAGCAGGTCGACGGTGCCCTGCTCGATCAGACCGGCGCGGATGCGGCCCAGCACATAGTCGCCGGTCTGCCGCTCAAGGATGACGTTGTCGATGCCGTATGTGTGCAGCAGCTGGCCAAGCAGCAGGCCGGCGGGACCTGCACCGATGATGGCGACCTGTGTGCGCATGCGGGCGGTCCCCCGGGGATCGTTTCGAGAGCATGATCCCGAAAAGTGGACACCGGTTTTCGGAAGAGATCATGCTCAAACAAGACTCGCAGACGGATTACGCACCGCCGACCGTGTCGCCGAGAGCGATAACGGGGAATCGATGGCCCAAAACAGGGGGGCGACGCCTGCCGTTTCAGCGGCGACGCATCACGCGCCGCAGCCCGGTGACGGCGAACACGACGAAGATCGCGGCGGTCAACACCGTACCGGCGCCAAAGATGAGGCGGCCGAGCACGTCGTCGACCTGTCCGCTGCCGATGAACGTCCCGACAAACCGAAAGTGCCGTTCGCCGGGCCCGAACGCGACCCAGGCGCCGATCGCTGCGAGGCCGCCGACGATGGTCAGGCTGAGCGCCAGCATCAGGCTGTGGACCCACAGCGGCGTACCGGCCGAGATCTCACCGCGCGTGATCCTCGCAAAGGGCAGCGACTGCAGCACCACGGCTATCCCGCCGGCGATGAAGATCAATCCCGCGCAGGCGCCGATCCAGGCCGGCGCGTCGTCCGGCCTGGTGGCGAGGCCGAGCAGCCCGGAGGTCTGCAAGACGAGAAACACACCCATCGCCGCGGTCACCACGCCGCAGGCGATCGTCGACTTGTCGGTCGGAATTGGGGCCGGGGTCGCGGTCTCGCTCATGTCTCACGCCACCATGCGGGCGAGACTAACCGCAACTCGCTAACGGAGCCCCTTCGCATCGCGCGCAATCTTGTTCAAGCACGCAGCAAAAACTCCATTTTTACCTGTCGTTAAGCACGTGGTGGCCGCGAATTGATCGACGCCTGACCCGGGAATGGGCGGAATCTTAATGTTTCGGCAACTGCGCCCTATTTGAATGAAGCCATGCACGGAGCCGAGAGTGCCGGTGCATCGGACATCGCCGAAGAACGCGATGCAGTGGTGGGAAACCGCCGGCACGCACGTCCACTGACCGACGACCGCGCCAAGCTCGCGCGGATCGCGATCGTTTGCGCGATGTTCCTGGGCCTGCTGGGAGTCGGCACGTTTCTCGGCATCCGCCTGATGATCGATGCGCCGCACAGCCCGGCGGCTGCGAACTTCGACACCACCAACCGCTACAGCCGCGTCCTCTACACCATGCCCGATCGCACATCGTGCCGGGTCGTGCTGTTCGACAACAAGTCGGCGATGATGAGCGAGGGCCCGGTCGTGCCGTGCGATCCCAATCGCAAGAGCAGCACGTATATCGAGCCCAAGGAATTCACCTGGGGCCGGAAGTAGCCATCGGGCAACAGCTCCGACGTGCGCCACGCACGTGTCGCTTTCAGACTCCATTAATCTGCTGCCGTTAGGTCATATGCCGCGTACGTAGTTTCGCTGAGGGAGGCGAGATGGAGCGCGGCGGGCCTGCAGCTTCCCCGATCGGCGAACGGGCCAGGGCCGCACGCATCGCGGTCGTTTGCGCGCTGTTCCTGCTGTTGCTCGGGGTCGGCGCGTTTCTCGGCGTCCGCGTGATGATCGAGGCGCCGCAGCGCCAGGCGGCCGCGCCCGCGGACACCATCAACCGCTTCAGCCGTGTCCTCTACGCGCTGCCGGACCGCACGACATGCCGCGTCATGCTGTTCGACAATACCTCGGCCATGATGAGCGAGGGTCCGATCGTGCCCTGCGATCCCACGCGCAAGACCACGAGTCATATCGATCCCAGGGAGTTCGTGTGGGGCCGGAGGTAATGCTGAGCGTAGGGTGGGTTGAGCCTTAAGGGCGTTCACGCCCGTCTTCGACGGGCTATGGCGAAACCCATCATGTGAGTCACCAAATGCGAGTCAGCCGATGGGTTTCGCTTCGCTCAACCCATCCTACGGAGCCGACGCATCTCGCACGATCAGAACGTCGACTTCAGCTTGAGGTGATCGAGCCGGTTCATCGACTTGATCTCGACCTGCCGTGTCTCGTGGTTCTGCTGCACGTTGAGCGGCACGCTGACGCCGGCGCCGCCGAGCGCGCGCACCTTGCGGTAGAAGTCGGCGAGGCTCTTCGGCTCCTGTCCGCCGACTCCGACGATGACGGTGCCGCGCGAGAGGCCTGCCTTCTCGGCCGGACCGCCCGGGATGACCTTGCTGACGATGAGCTTGCCGCGCAGCTCCTCGGTGGTGAGGCCGAGCCACGGCGGCGCCTTGCCGGCGACGCGGCCTTCCGACATCAGGTCGGCGAGGATCGGCGGCAGCCGATCGATCGGCACGAACATGTTGCCCGGCGTCGAATCGTCCTGCCCGGTGGCGTCGCCGACGATCAGCGAGCCGATGCCGACCAGCTTGCCCTGGCGATTGATCAGCGCGGCGCCGCTCCACTCTGCATGCGGCGGCGTGGTGAAGATCGCCTCGTCGAGCAGATATTCCCAGCTGCCGGCAAACTCGCGCTTGGCCGCGATCGCCACCGGCGACGCGTGTTCGGTGCCGCCGCCGGCCGCGACGATGACGATCTCGGCCTGCTTGAGCTCGGCCGACTTGCCGAACGCCAACGGCCGCACCTTGAGCGGGGCGATCGCCTGCAACAGTCCGAAGCCGGTCTCGTGATCGTAGCCGACGACGTTCGCCGGCACCGTGCGGCCGTCGTTGGTGACGATCTCGGCGGCGTGCGCCTCGACCATGAGATAGCCGATGGTGAGCACGAGGCCGTTGCTGTCAATGACGACGCCGGAGCCCTCGCGCTCGCGCCCGAGATTCTCGACGGTGCGGCCGTCCGGATTGATGAAGGTCTTGATGCGCACGACGCCGGACAGAAGCTCCTGGATCGACGGCGCCTGTGCCGCGGGTGCCGGTGTCGACGGAGCCTGCTGCGATGGAGTCTGGGCCGGCGGAGCGTCGGCGGGCGGCGTCTGGGCTTGAGCGACAGTGACTTGAGCGACAGTGACTTCAGCGACCGTGAGCAGCGCGGCAAACACGCCGGCGACAAGCGGCAAGGCGCAGCGGATGCGATTTCGCATGGTTGCTCCTGAGCGAGACAACCCCGGCACTGAGTCGAGACTATAGGCGGAACCGCGAGTCGCCAAGTCTGGCAACGGTCAATCTCCCCTACTCGTGACCGGGGAGACCCATCGCCTGCTCGAATGCGTGGCGAATCTCGGGCGGCTGACCGAAACAATGGCGAAATTCGCGCAACCGATGCTTCAGCACCGGCTGCTGGTCGTGCTCGGCGAGCGTGATCCCTTCGAGCGCGTAACGGCGCATCATGTTCGGCAATTCTATGCAGCGCGCCGCCGCGGGATCGCGCACGACGCCGAGCGGATCGCGCCCGGCCGCCACTTTCTCCATCTCGGCGAAGAAGCGCTGCCGCATCATGGTGATGCCGACGTCGCTCGAGCGCAGGTGCTCCTTGCTGCGGTCGGCGATGACGCCCTGCCCGACCCAGGCGACGATGTCCTGGTTGATGACGTGACTGTCGATCCAGCGGCCATTCGCGTCGCGGATCGGACTTTTCCAGGTCGGGATGCTGTTCTGCACGAACGGCTCGCGCCCCTTCGGCACGCGCATGAAGAACCAGGCGACCGACAGCGTGTTCTCGTCGTCGACCGGCACGCGCCACTCGAAATGCGTGCCGAGGAAGAAGCCGATCGGCCACAGCGCGACGCGGCCGACGGTCCATTGCGGGTCGCGCTCATCGCCGCCCTCGCGCACGCGCTTGTAGACGAAGCCGTGCTCGAACTCCTCGAACCTGAGCTTGAGGTGCTTCGCCGAATAGACCGCGGCGTTGCTCTTGAGGCGCGCGCCCCAGTTGTCGTGCATCCATTCGAAATGCACCGGGTCGATCGAGTTCTCCTGGCACTGAAACCAGTTGCACGGCACGTCGGCCAGCACGACCTCGCGAAACCCGTTCGCCCAGGTGAACGGCTCGTAGACCGGCAGTTCGGGCGCCGGCTGCGGTCCCATGTAGACCCAGAGCAGGCCGGCGAACGGCCGCACCGGATAGGCACGCGCCGCGCAGCCGTCACGACTCTTCGGGCTCGGATTGGCGATGTCCTCGTAGGGCTGCTCCACGCATAACCCGCTCTGGTCGAACCGCCAGCCGTGATAGCTGCAGCGTATGCCCTCGTCCTCGACCATGCCGTAGGCGAGGTCGGCGCGGCGATGCGGGCAATGCCGCTCGATCAGCCCGAACCGGCCGCCGCGGTCCTTGTAGAGCACCAGGTTCTCGCCGAGCAGCCGGATCGACTTGATCGGAGCGGTATCGAACTCGCTGACGCCGGCGACCGGCATCCAGTAGCGCCGCAACAGCTCGCCCATCGGCGTGCCGGGCCCGACGCGAGTGAGCAGCGCGTTCTTCTCGGGGCTGAGCACGGTTCCCTCCAGCCTGATCGGTTCTGTTTGCGGCATTGTGTTGTCGGGCCGACGCAGGCGCAACATATCGCGGCGCCAGTTGACGCAGATCAAACCCGCGTGGACCGCGGGCTGCTGACATGGCGCGATGAGACAGCCGCCGCCGCGCCCGCCGCTCAAGAGCTGCCCCGTCTGCCGCATCACCATGCTGGCGAGCAAGTCGCGCGAGGGTCTCGCCGACTTCGACACGTTCACCTGCCTGAACTGCGGCACCGTCACGACGTTGGCGCCGCCCAAGCCGAAGGAAGCCCCGCGGCCCTAGCGCGGGCGCCTCTCACGCCTGCTTCGGCTGCTTCTCCCGCAGATGCGGGAAGCGCTCGGTCAGCAGCGAGCCCGCATAATACGTCGGCTTGAATGCCGGATGAGCGCGGATGGCATCGAACCAGCGCACGATGTTCGGCATGTCTGCCCACGCGCTGCTGAGGCCGAGATCGTTCATGCGCACCAGCGCCGGCATCACCGCGACGTCGGCGAGCGAAATCATCTCGCCGAGCAGCCACGGGCCGCCGCTCGCCTCGATCGTCCTGTCCATCCGCTCGTAGGTGCGCTGCATGCGATCGAGCGCCTGTTTCATGTCTTTCTCGGGAAAGCCCTTGCGGCCCATCGCCAGCATGAACTCCTTGCGCAGCGGCTTCGACTCCGCGAAGGCGAGAAACTCCTCGTCGCTCATGGCCGCAAAGCGCGGCAGGAAAGCGAGATTGAACGTCGGCACCCGCACGGCCGCCGCCGGCATCTCGTCGATGAAACGCATCAGCGATCGCATCTTCGCGCGCTCGACCGGATCCCCGGGCGTGAAGGAATTGTCCGGCGCGACCTCGTCGAGATATTCGATGATGACCGAGGAATCGATCACGACGTCGCCATCGTGGTCGAGGGTCGGAACCACGCCGTTGGGATTGAGCTTGAGATAGTCGGGCTTGAGCTGATCGCCGGCCAGGAGGTCCAGCTTGACCTCGTCGAACGGCAGACCCTTGGCGTTGAGCACGAACCGGACGCGCTGGCTGCAGGTCGAAGGCGGTGCGTTGTAGAGGGTGAAGGCCATGGCTACCTCGCATAACGGGTTGGCGGATGATAAGCATGCATCTCGTGCCTGCAACAATCCCTCGGGCCCGACATGAAACGCCCTGTCCGCAAACCCGCCAAGCGCGTGGCTGCAAAGAAGGCGGGATCGAGCCCGGCGCGCGACACTGCGGCCGTGCTCGCCGCGTCGAAGGCGCTGCGTGACGCGATCCGCCTCGGCGAGACCGCGGCCGCCGGAAAATTCCTGGCCAAGGATTTCGAGTTCGTCGACGCGTCCGGCCACGTGCATTCACGCGCCGAGGTGCTCGCCGCGCTGAAAGCCTCGCCGCACGGCATGTCGGACGTGAAGGTGCGCTCGTATGGCCGCGTCGCCATGGTGACGGGCCTGCGCAAGTCGGCGCAGGGGACCGACCTTTACGCGCTCGACGTCTGGATCAGGACCCCGGGCGGCTGGCGCGCGCTGATCCACCACAACAACTCGCTGGCGCAGGACGATGCGCCGCGCGCGCATCCGGCGCCGAAACCGCGCCCGCCCGATGCGCCGCCGCCGGACTGCGCCAACCCGCTCCAGGTCGTGCCTTACGCGCCGACATCCAAGGCCGAGCGCGACATCATCGCCTCGTTCCAGGCGCTCGAAACAGCGGTGACCCGCAACGACGCGGACACCTGGGTCAAGCACATGGCCGACGAATTCGTCGTCACCCGCACCGGCCAGCATCCGACCACGCGCGCCGAGCGCGCCGGCCATCTGCACGCGCAACGTGAGGTCAACGCGGAGACCTGGGTGGCGGAGGTCGCGGCGATGAAGCTCTGGGTGCTGGGCGACGCCGCGGTGATGCGCGCCGATCACGTCATGCCCGACAACCGGCGCCCGCCGTACCGCGCGACGCGCGTCTGGGTGAAGCGCGACGGCCGCTGGCAGATGGCGGTGAGCCAGCAGACGACAAGGGTGGAGTAGGCACGGCCTCGTGTCCCGGCCGAAGCGAGCGTAAGCGAGCGGAGAGCCGGGGCCCCCTCTATGCGGCCCCTGGGTCCCGGATCTGCGGCCCCCTTACTCCCCCTTTTCCGGGCCCCAGGCTGTGCC
>Ga0081540_1000235_pt1 | contig 58120 bp, 58 predicted proteins | sample TabmetS2T1R1_FD_71024 | JGI IMG/M metagenome (GOLD analysis project Ga0081540, IMG submission 71024) | Tabebuia heterophylla rhizosphere microbial communities from the University of Puerto Rico - S2T1R1 | ecosystem: Host-associated > Plants > Roots > Rhizosphere ...
TGCGGACATCATTCGCGACTACCTCCAGTCGTACCTGCTGGCCGGGCTGACGCTGGAGGACCTCGCCGCCGGACCCATGGACCGGAAGGCCTTCCTTCGCGCCGCGCTCGAGACCGGACGGATGGAGTTCCTCCAGGGACGCCTCGACGCCGCGGAGGCGATCAGCCGGACCACGCTGGAGAACGCCCTGGCCTGGCTCGTCGAGCAGGAGATGATCGCGGAGCGCGAGCGGAAGCTGATCCTGGGCCCCGGCGCAGAGCGGCCCGATCAGCGCGAGGCGTTCCGCGAGGAGCTGCGCTCGTACCTCGGGCGCTGAGGATCGCGCTCGGCCCCCGAGCCTGACGGGCGCGCCGCTCGACCGAGCTCAGCCCCCGAACCAGGGACGCTGACGTGGCACCGCCGCTGCTCGACCGGGCTCTGCTCCCCGAACCAGGGGGACGCTTGACGTGGTACCGCCGCTGCTCGACCGGGCTCAGCTCCCCGAACCAGGTTGACGCTTGACGTGGCACCGCCGCGGCTCGACGGGGCTCAGCGTCGCGCGGTGGCCAGGAGCCCGTCGAGCTTCCTCGACAGAGTCTCGTTCGACGTCAGTCCCTGGTACCGCTCGACCAGCAGCCCGTCCGCGGAGATCAAGAACGTGGCAGGAACGGTCTCCAGCTCCAGCGGGGCGAGCATCTCGCTCTCCGCCGCTGCCACCGGCATCGTTCGCAGGCCCATTCGCTCTATCGCGACGCGAATCCGGCCACGGTCCGGGGCGAGGGAGACCGCCAGGAATCCCACCCGGCCCTCGTACTGCCTGGCCAGCTTCTCCAGCTCGGGCAACTCCCGAGCGCAGGTGCCTCAACCGGGCATCCAGAGGTTCACCAGCCAGGGCCGGCCGCGCATCGTCTCCGGGGTGATGCTCGCGCCGTCGAGGGCTCGAGCACGGAAGGACACGGGCAACGGGCGTGGTGGGGTGGACCGCTGGCACGCGGCGCCGACCACCAGCGCCATCAAGAAGGGAAGCCGACGCATGCGCGATGTCGACGCTTTCACAGCCCGCCGATGACTGGCAAGGTGCGAGAGTGTCCGACGCTCTCGAGCCGCCGGTCCCTGCCGAGCGTCTGGGCTGGCTCTCGCTGGTCGGGGCGCTGGCGCTCTTCTTCCTGCTCGGCGTGCCGCTGCAGATGGTCAGCCCCGGGGCGGGGATCTGGTTCACCGAGCTGTTCCTCTTCTTCGGGTTCGGCTGGGCTCTGGTGCGCTGGAGCGGCCGGGCTCCGGCGGCCTACCTCGGGCTCCGCTGGCCGGGGAAATGGCCCTTGCTCTTCGCGCTGGGCATCGCGGTGGCAAACTACTTCGCGGCGGTCATTCCGCTCCAGTTCGTCGCCCAGCTCGTCGCCCCACGTTCCTGGGTGGAGATGTTCGATCAGACCCAGGTCTTCGAGCGGCAGACCGGGATCGAGCTCGCGCTCGCGATGACTGGGGCAGTGGCCGCCGCGCCGATCGGCGAGGAGGTCATCTTCCGCGGGTTGCTCCTGCAGGGGATGCTGCGGCGAGGCGTCGCGGTGGTCCCCGCGGTCATCGCCTCGGCGGCGATCTTCAGCCTCTGCCACGTCAACCCCATCGGCTTGCCCGCGCTGTTCGAGCTGGGGCTGGTGTTCGGCTTCCTCTATGCGCGGACACGAAGCGTGCTGCCGGGGATGGTGGCCCACCTCGGGAGCAACCTCACCGCCACCCTCCTCTACGCGGTGGGCAAGGGACAGGACCCCGGACCCGTGGACACCGCCGTGCAGCTCCCGGCGGTGCTCACCGCCAGTGCGCTGGGCTTCGCGGTGCTCGCCGCGCTGCTGGCCGCCTCCCGGCGGATCCCCGGGGCCTGGGGTGAGCCGCTGGCCCAGGAGGTGATTCGTCCCCGGGTCCCGCTCTCGCGCGCGTTTGCCCCGTGGGCAGTGGCGGCCTCGGGGACGCTCCTGGTCTGGGGGCTTGCCGACCGGCGCGGAATCGAGCTCGACGTGGCCGACGTGCAGGTGCGCATTCCGGCGCCGCGCCCGGACGAGCCAGACTGGGCGCACGCACGTCGCTCGGAGGTGGAGACGCTGCGGGACGAGGTCCGGCGAGGAAACGCATCACTCGACAGCTATCTCCGCGCCCGCCGTGCGCTCGCCCGCGCGCTGGAGCACGGCCCGCTCGACGGCGGGAGCGCGCCCGACCCCTGAGCCCGATCGAGCAGCGCCCCGGCGCTGCCACATCAGCGTCCCCCTGGTTCGGGGGGCTGAGCCCGATCGAGCAGCGCCCGGCGCTGCCACATCAGCGTCCCCCTGGTTCGGGGGGCTGAGCCAGATCGAGCAGCGCCCGGCGCTGCCACATCAGCGTCCCCCTGGTTCGGGGGGCTGAGCCCGATCGAGCAGCGCCGTCTCTAGATCACCTTGTAGCTGCGCACGCGGAGGACCGGGCCGACCATCGAGACGCTCACCGCGGCGTCGTCCACGTCGCCGTCGATCTCCACGCGCTGCCCTTCCTTGAGCAGCGACGAGCGTCCGCCGGAGATCTGATAGGTCCGCCCATCCTCGCCGACGAGCACCCAGACGCCCATCTCGACGTCCCGGAACTCGACGGTGCCGCGGACCTTCATCGCGTCGCCTCCCTGCGGAGCATGCTCCGGCACAGCAGTGCTGCTGCGGCCCCGTTGAGAACCAGCCACGGCCGGGCGAGGAACGTGAACGGAAGGTAGGCGATGCCCGGCGCCTTCGCCCACGCTGCGTAGAGCAGGAAGCCCGCGAACCCCAGTGACAGTCCCGCGACGACCGGACGGAGGGAACGCCAGCGCACAGCGAGGAGGCCGGCGATCGCCGGTACCAGGGCACTGTACATGAGGGGACTGGCCAGCCGACCACGCCCGAAGAGGATGCGCTCCCAGTCGGGCAACGGGAGGAAGAGCAACTCCGCCGCCTCGGGTGAATGCCCGACGAAGCGCTGCCAGAGGAGCTTCAGGAACCACAGGCCCACCGTGGACAGCAGCAGCGGAAGCAGGGTCGCCGGGTTGAGCAGGACGTTCAGGTAGCCGGGCCGCGTCTTGGTCTGGAGCGAGAGGAGCAGCAAGGCGAGGAGCGCCGCGCTCCAGACGAGCGGCGCCCAGTCGACCGGGGCGCCACCCTTGCCCAGCGCGTTCAGCGCTCCGAGCGCATCCAGCCGGCCGTGCCCTGCCCGGGGCGTCCAGGCACCCTCGGACACGGCGCCCTGGAAGAGCGCCCTCTCCACCTCGTCCGGCGTCCGTGCGCCCGCGGCGAAGACCAGCGCGGCGACCCCGGCCACGTGTGGCGTGGCCATCGACGTGCCCTGGTACTCGGCGAGCACCGGCTTGCGGAAGTCCGTCCGGTCGATGGTGGCCTGGAGGATCCCGTTGCCTGGCCCGAGCTTCGTGTTCCCGCCCGGCGCCACCAGATCCAGGGCCTCTCCCCACGACGAGTACGGCGCGAGCTGCCCGTCCGGCCCGACCGCGCCCACCGCGACCGCGCCGGCGTACGCCGCCGGATACGAGACCTGCCCGGTGGCGGCGTTCCCCGCGGCGCACACCACGACCGCGCCCTTCTCCCTCGCATAGGCGACGGCGCGCTCCATCACTCCCGAGTAGCCCGGACCGCCGAGCGAGAGGTTCAGCACCTTCGCCCCGTGATCCACTGCCCAGCGGATGGCGTCCGCGATATCGGCCGACGTCCCGATGCCCGAGCGGTCGAGGACCTTCAGCGGCATGAGTCGGGCCTCGAACGCCACGCCCGCCACCCCGACGCCGTTGTTGGTGCGCTGGGCGATGGTTCCCGCCACGTGCGTGCCGTGCCCGTTGTCGTCGTTCGGATGGTCCGTGTCGTGGACGAAGTCGTAGCCGGCGACGAACCGCGCGCCGGCCAGATCCGGCACCTGGACGTACTCCTCACGGTCCTCGTAGGCGATGCCGGTGTCGATGACCGCGACCACCACGCCCTTGCCGTGGGAGCGTTCCCAGGCCTCGGGCATGTGGATCATCCGGAGGTTCCACTGCTTCGGGTACTCGGGGTCGTTGGGGGTGAACCCCAGCGCCTCCATCCGGACCAGGGGCTCGGCCTCCTCCACCTCGGCGTCGCCCCGGATGCGCGCGAGGGCGGCATCCACGTCGTCCACTCCCTCGGCGATGGCGATGCCCGACCGAGCGCCTTCCACCGAGTTCAGGTGAAGGGACAGGCCCCAGCGGTGGGCCCGCTCGGCCACCGCCTCGGCCGAGGTCCCGTCGCGGAAGTCCACCACCACGGCGTGCGGAACCGCCGCGGAACCAGCCGTCCCCGGGGGCGTCACCTTGGTGCGCGAGGGCTGCGGCGCACATGCGACCGCGAGGAGCAAGACGCTCGGGAGACACCACGCAGACCGCATCCAGGCTCCTTCCGGCCCCGGGACAGGGCTCGCCCTGTGAGTCATACGTCCCGGGGGGGCCACCATTGGATCCTCGACGTGTTTCTTCACGATTCCGGGTGCTTGCCGACCCCTTCGAACCAGCGAAGCGCCAGCCGTCCCACCTCGGGAAGGTTCCGCTGGAACCGAGCGTCGGCCCCGGGCACCACCTCGAGCCGTCCACCGGCCTCGCTCGCCGCGGAGACCAGCGCGGCACGACCTGGCTCGTGCTCGCCCACGATGCAGAGGAGCGGAACCTGCGCGCCCCCTGCGAGCGCGCCAGGCGGGGGGCTCACCAGGGCAACGGCGACGATGCCTGGATGCTCCCTGAGCAGGCCGAGGGCCGTCTGCGCGGAGCCGCCCACCGCCGCGAGCGCCACGTCCGCCGCCCCGGTGTTCTCACAGAGCAGTCGCAGGGCCCCGGCCCCGTCCTCGATGCGAGAGCCGGCGTCTCCGCGTGCGCCCTGGCTGGCGCCCACGCCGCGGAAGTTGAAGCGGAGCACCGGACGGCCGGCGCGGGCGGCGGCCCAGGCGAGCTCGGCGCAGACCACGTGGTCCATCGACCCCGCCTCGGGAGGCGGCGGCAGCACCAGGACCGGCGGAACCTTCGCGCCGCGGTGCCACAGCGCTTCCAGCACCAGCGTCCCGACCGGAACGAGCGCCGGGCGCTCCAGGTACTGTCCGCGGCTCACCACGGCGTCACTCGCAACACGAGGAACTTGAGGTACCGGCCCTCGGGGAACTGGAGCCGGATGGGATGGTCGGGCGGCTGGTAGCGCTCCTCGACCAGGGTCAGGTCCACGCCGGCCTTGAACCCCGCCTCCTTCACCGCGCCCTCGAAGGCCTCCGGCGTGACCCGGGCGGAACAGGAGGCGGTCACCAGCAGGCCGCCCGGAGCAACCACCTCCAGCGCCTGGCGATTCAGGGAGGCGTATCCGTCGATCGCCGCCTCCACCGCCCGCTGACTCTTGGCGAAGGCCGGGGGATCGAGGATGACCACCTCGAAGCGCCGGCCCTCCTCCCGGAACGAGGAGAGCAGCGTGAAGACGTCGGCGGCGAGGAAGTCGTGGGCGTTGGGGTCGAGGTCGTTCCGGGCGAAGTTCTCACGGGCGAGCGCGATCGCGTCCGCGTCCTGGTCGACGCTGAACACCCGCGAGGCGCCACCGAGCGCGGCGTTGACGCTGAACCCGCCGGAGAAGCTGAAGCAGTTCAGGACGCTCGCTCCACGCGACAGCCGGCGGACCAGCGCGCGGTTCTCGCGCTGATCGAGGAAGAAGCCGGTCTTCTGTCCCCGGCGCACGTCCACTCCGAAGCGCACCCCCCGCTCGCGGATGACGACCGGATCCGGCGGCTCCTCGCCCCAACGCAGCCGTGCACCGCCGGCCGAGACTGGCCCGTCCTCGTCGTCGTCCTCGCCGGCGAGCTGGTCGCGCCCCAGCACCGAGCGCACGCCGGGAAGCGCACCGAGGGCCTCGACCAGCATTCCTCGCGCCGGGGTGAGGCCTGCCGAGTAGAGCTTGAGCACCACCGTGCCGGCGTAGAGGTCGGCGACCACACCCGGCAGCCCGTCCGACTCGCCGTGGACCAGGCGGAAGCTGTCGGTGTCGGTCCGGTCGAGAAGCCTCTCCCGCAGCTCCCAGGCGGAGCGCACCCGGCGCCGGAAGAAGTCCCCGTCGATGGTCTCTCGCACGTCGCGGGTCAGCACGCGAACCGCGATGGGGCTCAGCGGGTCGAAGTAGCCGCGGGCGACGAACTTGCCGCCCTCGGTCAGGTCCACCACGCTGCCAGGGGGGATCCGCGGCAGCTTCTCCACCGCCTTCCGGAACACCCAGGGGTGGCCGGCGCGGAGGTGGCGTCCGAGGCCGCGCTGCAGCTCGAGGCGAACCAGGCTCACCGATCGCCTCCTCTCGCTCGGAGGACCGCCCGGGCCACTTCCTCGAAGCCGGCGCCCTCGGGCGCGCGGGTGACGAACCGTGGGCGGTGCGGCAGCAGCGCGAGCACCGTCCGCACGTTCGCCACTCCCACGCTGAGACGGAACGCGGCGAAGAGCGGTGCATCGTTCACGCTATCCCCGACGTACAGCCAGCGCCGGTCGTCCGGGGCGAGGCGCGCCCGGAAGACCGAGCGGAGGAACCGGCGCACCATCGACGCCTTGTCGAACGGGCCGATCCAGGCGTTCACGTGGACGCTGGAGCGCACCGCGTTCACCCCGCGCGCGGAGAGGAAGGCCTCCAGTGCATGCGCGGCCTCCGGTCCCAGCCGGACCTCCTCGTTGACGTCGATTGCCAGATCCACCTCGGTGTAGCGGCTGTCGGTGGACATGCGCGCCCCCGGGACGGCGCGCAAGGCGGATTGCACCACCCGGGTGAGGCGGCGGCGCTCGTGCGCTCGAACCGACGCGGGCCGGGCGTAGGTCTTGCGGAGCGCACCCCGCCCGTCGATCCGGACCGAGATGCCGCCGTTCTCGGCGATGACCCCGGTGACCGGGAGCGTCCGGGCCCAGGCCTCGGCGAAGCCCGCCGGGCGTCCCGTCACCAGCACCACCGGGACGCCGGCCCGATCGAGCCGCTCCAGCGCGCCGAGCGTGGAGGCGCGAAGCCGCCCGGCGGTGGTGAGCGTGCCGTCCACGTCGGTGAAGACCGCCTCGATGCGGGAGAGGTCGGCCTGGCGAAGCGGTCGGAGCTCGGTCATCGGGGGCGAGCGCACCCTACCCCAGCCCGGAAACCGCACGGGCCTGGAGCCGGCCCGCGCTACTCGGCCTGCGGAAGGCCGGCCAGCATCGTCCGGAACTCCTCGCACACCGGGCCCACCTCCTCGGCGGGGAGCAGGGCGAGGCTCTGCTTGCGTGCGCGGCGCAGGAAGTCGTCGAGCGGCTCGCTCCGGCCGTACAGCCCCGCGGCGAGCTCGGCGGCCTCCGCCAGCGCGACAGCCGCGGCCCGGCGGTCGATGGCGATCAGCGCCTCCGCCTGCTCCAGCTTCACCCCGCTGCGGGCCCAGACCTCGTGGTCGTGCCGCCGCAGCAGCGCGCGCTGGCTCACCACCGCGAGGCCCTTCACCAGCTCGAGCACCCGCTGACAGACCTCCATCACGTCCGCCTTCGCCGGAAGGGGCTGAGCGGCCATCTCGCGGACCTCGTGCCGGTACTCGATGAGGCGCCGCTTGTCCTGTGCGCGGAGCGAGCGGTAGGGCGCGGTGCGACCGAAGGCATCCATTTCCTGCTCGAGGTGCTGGGCGTGCCACTGCACGTCCTCGGCACTGGCCTGGCGGAGCTTCGAGGCGCGGGCCTCCAGGATCCGGCGCAGATCGGCCACCGCGGCGCGCACGGACACCGCGCCGGCGACTTCATCGGCGAGCCCGGGCACGACCTCGGAGCGCTCGATGTCTGCGAAGGGCACCACCAGGTCGAACACCAGCGTGCCGATGTGCTCGCGGAAACGGGTCCGGGAGGCCTGCACCTCGGCGAGGAGATTCCAGCGATCGGCGACGACGGCGGGGTCGCGCACCTTCGCCCCGAGCGTCTGCACCTGCTCGAAGAGCTGGGACGCGGCCGACTCCAGGACCCGCTCCAGCTTCGCGCGGGCGGCGTCGTCGAGCACCGCGTCCTCCACCAGCGAGGCAAGACCGCTGCGATGGATCGCCGGCTGCGCGGCGAGCTGCGTTCGGACGAGATCGATGAAGGCGTTCACGTCACGGAGCGTGGCCGCGACCACCGGCGCCATCTCTTCCCAGGTGGAGAGGTCGTGGCTGTCGGTGGTGACCGGCGACTCGTAGCGGAGCAGGTCGAGGTCGGTCAGCCGGTCCAGCGCGGATGCCGCGCCGAGACAGACCTGGCGGAGACGGGTGGCCTGGGACTCCGGGACCGCGGAGAGTGCGGACTCGAGTGCGGGGGGAAGCAAGGGATCTTCCGAGAGCTTGCACGGAGTGCTCGCGCCGATCCATGTCACCGTCCATGCCTACATGGACCGCGCCTGGAGGACTGCGTCTCCACTTTCGCGACGTGGGGCGCGGCCCGCCGGTGGTGCTCCTTCACGCGTTCCCGCTGACCGGCGAGATGTTCGAGCCGCAGTGGACGGCGCTCGAGGGAGGCGCCCGGTTCATCGTCCCCGACCTGCGGGGATTCGGGCGGAGCGACACGGGTTCGTCACCGAACGAGATGGGAGCGATGGCGGACGACGTGCTTGGGCTGCTCGATCACCTCGGGATCGAGTCGGCGGTCGTGGGCGGTGTGTCGATGGGAGGCTACGCGTCGCTGGCGCTCCTCCGGAACGACCCGAGCCGGGTGCGCGCGCTGGTGCTGGCCGACACCCAGACCTCCGCCGACGATGCGCCGGCCCGCGAGCGCCGGGAGGCGACCGCGCTGGACGTGCTGGCCCGGGGACCGGAGGCGCTCCTTCCGAGCGTGGACAAGCTGCTCGGGCCGTCGGCCTCCCCCGAGCTCCGGGCGCGGGTGTCGACATGGATCACCGGCGGATCGCCGGAGGGGTTCGCGGCGGCACAGCGGGGCATGGCGCTCCGCCCCGATGCACGTGACATCCTCGCCCGGTTCGGGGGCCCGGTCCTGGTCGTGGTGGGCGCCGAGGACGTCCTCACCCCGCCGGCGAAGGCCCGGGCGATGGCCGACCTGGTGCCCGGATCGGAGTTCGTGGAGATTCGCGGTGCCGGACACCTCGCGAACCTCGAGCAGCCGGCTGCCTTCAACGCTGCGCTCGTTCGCTTCCTTGACCGGACATCGCCGCGGTCCGGGAGTTAGGGAGAGCGCATGCCCAGCTTCCGGATTCCCCGCACCCTCGAGGAGGCGGTTCACCCCGAGCGGATGGCCTTGCTGGTCTACGACATGCAGGTGGGCATCGTCCGGCAGATCGCCGACGGCGTGCGCATCCTCGAGCGCGTCCAGGACGTGCTGTCCGTCGCCCGGGACGCGGGCGTGCGGGTCTTCTTCACCCGGCACATGTCGCTCCCGCTCGAGCTGATGGGCACATCGCAGTACCGGATGGCGATGGCCTGGCAGAAGGTGGACCGCCCGGAGCTGGTGAAGCCGTGGTTCCTGCGCGACTCCCCGGGGTTCGCGCTTGCGCCGGAGCTCAAGCCCCGGCCGAGCGAGGCGGTCTTCGACAAGCTGGCGATGTCCGCATTCGAGGGGACTCCGCTCGAGTTCGCGCTCCGCGACTGCGGAGTCGAGTCGGTGGCGCTGGCCGGCATCGCGCTGGAGATCGGCATCGAGCCAACGGCCCGCCACGCGGCGGACCTGGGCTTCCTGCCGGTCTTGATCCAGGACGCCTGTGGCGCGGGCCACGCTGATGCTGCGGCGCGTTCCATCGAGAGCCTGCGCTTTGCCGGGGACACGCTGTTCTCGAACGTGCAGACGTTCCGGCGCCTCCTCCTCCGTCCCCCACCCTGAACCCCTCGCGAGGTGCCAGACACCTCGTTTGGACGAGGTGCCAGACGCCACGTTCGGACAACTGGCGCGTCCTTGGACGTGAGAATTCTCTCCGATGCACGTCGACTGAAGGCGGCATCACTCGACGTCGAGACTGAGCAGTGCACCTGGTCCAGGGCGTCGACGCCGATGCAGTCTTTGGACTAGGTCGCGACTAGGCACGACCCCGAGCTACGGCAACGGCGGTGCGAGCTTGGTTCTCCGTCAGGCCGCGACCACGACCATCGGTCGATTTGCGCCTATCGGGAAGGCTGCTCTGAAGTCGCCAGAGCGCCAACGCTGAGACGCGCCGAGGAATGCGTCCGTGAAGGCCCGTGCCTTCTCTCGAAACTCGATGAGCAGTCGCATCGAGGAAGTGTGGCACAGCGGTCGAGGGGTACGAGCCGGACGCTCAGGACGATGCTGGGGCCTTTGCGCGAGAACCCAGGCGCGGCCTCGGAAGCGCTTGTGGAGACTGGCCCCGTACTCCTGAACCCCTTGGATGAGTCGCTCGAGCAGCTGCCGACGCGAGTACGCGTCGCGGAAGGCCGGATGGGGGATCGGGGACAGGACGAGTTGCTCGATGTGCGAGCACTTTTCGTCGAAGCGTGCGCAGGGCTTCCCGTGCTTCCGTTCCCTCCACCGATCCGACCATTGAAACCATCGAAATCGACGCGGTTCTCCGTCGAGCATCATCGAGAGAGAACTCAGCCCGGGCCACTCGCGGCAGGTCTCAACCAATCCTTCCTTCACCCCATGGGCGAGGATGTATCGAATCCGTCCGAGCAAGGCCTCCTCGTCGAGGACCGGTTCGGCGGAGTAGCGCCGCTCCCAGAAGGCTCCGCGCCAGCCGACGAGCGCCCCGACCTTCTTCGAGATGTTGGTCAACAGATGCTGCATGAACTGCGAGAGGTTTCCCCCCGGAGCTCGGACGAGGAGGTGAACGTGATTCGAGGCAAAGACGAAGGCCATCACCTCAACTCCACTCAGCCTCGCAGCGCGTGCCAGCACACCGCCGAGGACCTCGTTCGTCCGTTCCGACGGACGGAGGAAGAGACGCCCCTGCAGGCAGCGGATGGTCAGGAAGTATGGAATTCCGGCCTCATACATTCGAACTGGTCGTGCCAACGCAGCCCCCCGTGTTCGGCGGAGAGCCGCAGAGCACGAACTACGCCAACGAGGTGCCAGACACCTCGCGACGCGACACCTCGCGACGCTCGATCTCTCCGAGCACCTCGCTCAGGAACCGGCGGAGGTTCAGGCCGAGGACGCGCTCGATGCGCGAGCGGGGATGCCCGCGGCGAAGGAGGATGGCCGTGAGCTTCCACAGGTCGGTGACGTCACGCATCCCGGAGGGCAGCGGGACCAGGCCGTCGAAGTCGCTGCCGAGGCAGACAGCCTCCTCTCCCGCGACCCGCACCGCGTGCTCCAGGTGGTTCGCCACCGCCTCCAGCCGGCGGCTGCCGAGGTAAGGCGTCCCGAAGATGATGCCGACCACCCCACCGCGATCGGCGATCCGGCGGAGCGCCTCGTCCTCGAGGTTTCGCCACCTCGGCCCCAGCGCCGCCACCCCCGTGTGAGAGCAGAAGATGCGCGCCTGCCGCTGCTCCAGCAGCGCCGCGAGCAACCGGCGCGAGGCATGGGCCACGTCCACCGCAAGACCATGCCCCGCCATCGCCTCCAGCACCCGCTCGCCCAGCGGGGTGAGACCGCGCCGGCCCCGGAACGGGAAGGACGAGCCCCCGAGCTCGTTCGGGACGAGGTGGGTGAGCCCCATGAACGCGACGCCCCGCCGCGCCAGCTCGCCCACCCGTTCCACGCGCCCCTCGATCGCGTGCCCGCCCTCGATCCCGAGGACGCAGGCCAGCCCACCCGAGGCGAGATCTCCCGGCGACCGCGCGAGCACGGCGCTGCCACCCTCGCAGGCGCCGGCGAGCCGCTCGATCTGGAACAGGGTCCGTGTCCACGGGCTCCGCACCGCGTCCAGCGGCCAGCCGTGGGCAAGGGCGAACGCCGGAAATCCCCCGATGAACGGGAACCCCCGCGAGACGATGGTGAAGATCTGCAGCCGCACCCCCGCCTCCGCCAGCCGCACGAAGTCCACATGTCCCCTCCGCTGTCGGGCCCGGAGATCCCGGTTCCAGAGCAGCGCATCGGCATGGGCGTCCGCGATGTAGGCGGTCCGGTGGAGCGCCCTCGCCTCCGCCTCCAGGGATGCCTCGGCGCTCGTCACGGGGTTGCGGATCTGCCCCGGAAGACACGTTCGCTGTCAAACGGCCCGGCTGGCGCGCGACGCGCCGATGCGCAGGTTCCGGTCGGCCGGAAGAGGGAGGGGTCACCGCACGTGCAGATGAGCGAGCTCCAAGCGCGAATGCCCCACCCCCGAGCCCTCTCCACGGCGCTCCGGGACTGGCGCCTCAAGGCCTTGGCCTTCCGCGTCCTCGATCGCCTGCCGATGCAGCGGACCGCCTATTCGCTCCTCCAGCGGTACGTGACCCGCAGCTACCCCCGGGCCCTCTCTCCCACCCGGGACAGCAGCGCCTCGCAGCAGCACCACCTCCGCACCTTCCGGGACCGATTCGGGCCGATCGAGAACGCTCGGCTGTTCGAGTTCGGCGCCGGCTGGGACCTCTACGGGAACCTCGTCTTCTGGACCCTGGGCATCAACCACCAGACCGTGATGGACCTGTCGCGCTGGGTCCGCCCGAGCTTCGTCAACGGGGCCATTCGCCACCTCCAGCGAGACCCTCCCGAGGGAGCGGTCCGGACGCCGGCGGTGCTCCTTCCCGAGGACGCCGACTTCGACCGCAGCCTGGAGCGGACGTACGGCATCCGCTACGTGGCCCCCGCCGACGCGCGCGACACCCGGCTCCCGGCGGGCAGCATCGACCTCGTCGCGACGACCAGCACGCTCGAGCACATCCCCCTCCCCGACCTCCGGGCGCTCCTCCGGGAGACGCGGCGGCTCTGTCATCCTCGCTCGGTCGCGAGCCACGTCGTCGACTACTCGGACCACTTCGCGCACGGCGACAGCCAGATCAACGCCTACAACTTCCTCCGCTTCCGCTCCGAGGAGTGGGCCCGCTTCAACAGCTCGTTCCACCACCAGAACCGCCTGCGGCACCGCGACTACCGGCCGGTGTTCGAGGAGACCGGCTTCGAGGTGGTCGAGGAGCTCGCGGAGCACGACCCGGATGCCCTGGAGCAGCTCGCCTCGGTCCCCCTGGCGGAGGACTTCCGGCACTACCGGACCGAGGAGATCCTCCCCCGGGTAGGCAGGTTCGTGCTCAGGCCAGCGCCCGAAGCTGGCCGGGCCTGAGCGGAAGGCCGTCCGCGCGTTAGAGTCACGCCGTGGCCGCTTCGACCGAGCCCATGCGCGTGAGCCGGGACGAGCTCCGCTTCGACTTCGGCGGAGCGCGGTTCCGGCTTCCTCGCGACCGCGCCCTCCTCGGGTGGATCGTCGACCAGTTCCTCTACGGCGAGGTGACCGGGATCCAGGTCGGTCACTGGCTCTACCGAGCTCCTTCCATCGAGGCCGCCACCTTCTTCGCCCGGCAGGCGGCCGAGGAGCTCGCGCACGTCAGGGTCTTCCTCCGGATCCACGCCCTCCTCGGGACGACGCCGGGGCCTCCCCACCCGGTGGTGCGCTTCCTCTCCACCGGCGCGATGGGCACCGACTACGCCGAGCACGTCGCGACCGAGATGGCGGTGGGCGAGGGCCAGGTCCTCGCGGTCTTCCAGGCGCTCATCGACACCGTAGAGGCACCCGAGATCGTCCGGCTCCTGGAGGGCGCGGCCCGGCAGGAGGAGCGTCACGTCGCCTTCGGGGAGACGGAGACCGTGCGGCTCCTCGCCGAGCGGCCCGGGCTGGCTGACGACCTGCTGGGGGCCAATCTCCTCACGCTGCTCTCGCTGCCCCGGCTGGCCCGTTTCATCCAGCGGCGGCTGGGTACCGAGCATGAGGTGCTCCGGCACGTCGAGCCCTTTCTCGCCCATGTGGTGCGACTCACCGAGCTGCGGCTCCAGCGGCTGGGCGTGCTGCGGGGCTCGCTCCGCGACCTCGGGTGGGGACGGCGGGCAATGCTTCTGACCCGGGCCTTCCTTCGCCACCAGCTGAACCGGTTCCGCCGTCCACGGCGGCTGACCGACACCTACCTCTCGGATCCGCTCCTGCGGCGCCTCCCCACGGAGGCCGCGGAGTGACGCTGACCATCAACGGGGAACGGCGTGAGGTCGCCGACGGGCTCACGGTCTCCGCGCTGGTGACCCAGCTCGGCGTGAGGGGCCGGGTGGCGGTGGAGCTCAACGGCGAGGTACTCCGCCAGGCACAGCATCCGGAAGTCACTCTCCGCGACGGCGATGCGCTGGAAGTGGTGACGTTCGTGGGGGGAGGGGCTTAGAAACCCGCCCATGGACGACGCCCTGGTCATCGCAGGCAAGCGGTTCGGCTCTCGCCTCCTCATCGGCACCGGGAAGTATCCGAGCCACGAGGTCATGAAGCGCTGCCACGAGGCCTCGGGCTCGGAGATCGTCACCGTGGCCGTCCGGCGCCTGGACCTGAACGCGAAGGGGGAAGCATCGCTCCTCCACTGGATCGACACCGCCCGGATGACTCTCCTGCCCAACACTGCCCTCTGCTACACCGCGGACGACGCGGTCCGGACCTGCCGGCTCGCGGCCGAGCTGGGCATGAGCAAGTGGGTGAAGCTCGAGGTGCTCGGGGACGAGCGGACCCTGTTCCCGGACGTGGAGCAGACCGTCGCCGCGGCGAGGACCCTGGTGAAGGAAGGGTTCACCGTCCTGCCGTACACCTCCGACGACCCCATCACCGCGCGCAAGCTCGAGGACGCGGGGTGCGCGGCGGTGATGCCACTGGCGGCCCCCATCGGCTCGGGCCTGGGCATCCGGAACCCGCACAACATCCGCCTCATCCGCGAGGTGGTGAAGGTACCGGTCATCGTCGATGCCGGCGTGGGCACGGCCTCCGACGTGGCCATCGCCATGGAGCTCGGCTGCGACGGAGTCCTCCTCAACACCGCCGTGGCCGGGGCGAAGGACCCGGTCCGGATGGCGCATGCGATGAAGCTCGCGATCGAGGCCGGCAGGGCCGCCTTCCTTGCCGGGCGAATCCCGCGCAAGGCGTACGGCTCGGCCTCGAGCCCCATCGAAGGCCTGGTCGACTGAGGCTCCCGCGGCTCATCATCGTCACCGACTGGGCGCTGCCCGAGGAGGCTCACCGGGCGGCCCTCGAGGCGGTGGCCACGCTCGGGCCGGACGTCTGCATCCAGCACCGTGACCCCGGCGCGCCGGTGCGGAGCTTCCTGGAGCGTGCGCGCTGGCTCGCGGCGCTCACGGCCCGAGCCGGAACCCAGCTGGCGGTGAACGGTCGCCTGGACGTCGCGCTCCTCGTGGACGCCCATCTGCATCTTCCGGTCGATGGGCCGCGCCCCCGGGAGGTGCGTCCCCGGCTTTCTTCTGGACGGTGGATCACCGCCGCGGTGCACTCCGAGACCGAGCTGGCCGAGGCCGGGGGCTGCGACGCGATCCTTCTCTCACCGGTGTTCACCCCCGGGTCCAAGCCCGGGGATAAGCGGCCGCCGCTCGGCCCGGAGGGATTCGCGCGCCTCGCGAAGCTTGCCTCGCCGCTGCCCTGTTTCGCGCTCGGGGGGATGACGCCCGGCCGGCTGGCGACCCTAGCCCGGTGCCATGGCGCGGCGGTCCAGAGCGGAATCCTGAAGTCGCCCGACCCGGCCGCGGTTGCCCGTGCCTTCCTCGCGCAGCGCTGACCGGCGACGTCCTTCTCAAGCGAGGCAGCACGCCCGGGAGCGGAGGGAGAGCTACGGCCGAAAAGCCCGGTTCTCCCGGGAGGGCGGCCCGGCTCTGCTGCTCGCCTCCGGCGTCGCGCCCGCGGAGCGCCACCCGAGGTGCCAGACACCTCGTAGCGGCCAGACACTCGTAGCCGCGTCCGACCCACGACCCAACGTCGCCTTCACCCGAGGTGCCAGACACCTCGTAACGGCCACCCGAGGTGCCAGACACCTCGTAGCCGCGCAGCGCTGAGCGGCGATCTCCCTGTCGAGCGCGGCAGCACGCCCGGGGGCGGCCGCCCGAGGTGCCAGACACCTCGTAGCGGCGGAGCGCCACCCGAGGTGCCAGACACCTCGTAGCCGGAACGCGGCAGTGGGCCCGGCGCTCCCCACGGCCGAGGAGGCCGGTTCTCCCGCGAGGGCGGCCCGGCTCTGCTGCTCGCCTCCGGCGTCGCGCCCGGGGAGCGCGGGGGCTGTGACCGGGCGTGCACACCGCAGGCCGATCCGAACGCCGCCCGGTTGACAGTGAACATCGCCGGCAGGCGCGCGGTTCCGCTTCCTCGCTCCCGTGCTCACCCATCCCCCCTGCTCGGGGTGCTCCCAGGGAGGCAGCGACGATGAAGCGGTTCGTGGTGGCAGCGGCGGCAGTCCTGGCAGGGGCGTGGGTCGCCTGCAGCGACGACTCCAGCGGCGGCGGCGGGAACGGGCCTCCCCAGGACAAGGCGTGGGTTCGGTTCGGGAATCTGTCTCCGGACGGTCCCGTCATCGACATCTGCGTCCGGTCCTCGGGCACGCAGAGCTGGGGCTCGCCGATCTTGGGCAGGAACGGGGTCGATGCGGGGCTCGTGTTCCCCGCGATGAGCAAGGTCATCTACATCGATCCCGGCACGCTCGACTTCCGCGCGGTGGCGCCCGGGAGCGACTGCTCCACGCCGATCGGTCCTGATGTGACGGCGCAGACCATCAACGCCCACGGCACGTACACCATCACCGCCCTCGGCCAGATCGCGCCAGGCGCCATGGGCCCGTACCAGGTCATCCAGTACATCGAGCACCAGGAGGCGCCCGCGGCCGGCAAGGCCAGGTTCCGCTTCGCCACCGTCATTCCCAACGCCGCCCCGCTCGCGGACGGCGTCTCCGGGAATCTCCCCGACGGGGGGACCTGGACCTGGCTCACCGAGGCGCAGATGCCTTTCCGGTGGAACGCCGCCGGGACCGGCATCGTCGACGGCTACCAGGACATCGATCCGAACCCTGCCCTGCCCCTCACTCTGCGGCTGGCTCCCCCGCAGCAGAACCCGGACCTCTTCACCGCCCCGGTGAACTTCCGGGCCGGAATCATCACCGCGGTGTGGGCCATTGGCCTGTTCGGCGGAACGGGGGACCAGCGGGTCGGCTACTTCATCTGTGACGAGGTTCCCGCTGCTCAGGGCGGGCAGACCAACTGCACCCGCGAATGAGGCGCCCCCCGGGCCCGGCGTGAAGGCCTGGCCCGGAGCACGGCGGTCTCAGTTCATCGCGCCGGGGCTGTTCCAGCTGTTCTGGTCACGGTCCTGGCAGTTGTAGTCCTCGGCCGGCATGTCCCACTCCGACCAGGGCGCGACCGTGTACCGCTGCCATGCCCCGGACCGCCACTTGTACGCCCAGGTGTAGGTCCCGTAGGGATCGTTGATTCCCGGGTTGTACGTGCTCCAGCTCCAGTTGTACGTCCGGTTGGTCGCGCTGTTCCAGGCTCCGGACTCGTTGGTGGAGAACCAGGTGTTCGAGCTGGAGTTGAGCACGATGTTCTGCCGGAGCCGACTGTTCGCGGACGGCCAGCCCCACTCCGGAGTGTCGAGCCGGATCGGCGCGTACTGGGTCCGGTTGATGTCGTTGAAACCGACGTAGAGGTTCCCGTAGGTGTCGGTCACGCTCCCGCCGGAGTGCGCCCGCCAGTACCGGATCCCCTGGCTCACGCGCTCGATGATGTTGTTGGTGATCCGGATGTTCTTGATGGACCAGCCCACCCAGGTGCTCTCGTTCGCGAGCTGGATGCCGGTGGCGCGATAGCCGAGGTCGGGACGGTTGAAGGCATCGGTCGTCGCGTAGACCCAGTTCCGGTTGACCGTGATGTTCCGGGAGTTGGACAGGAAGATGTTGGTGGAGACGCAGTTGTAGATCCGGTTTCCCTCCACCGTGGCCCCGTCCACCGCGAGCACGTCCGCGCACTCGCCGTGGCTGTCGTGGATCGAGTTACCGATCAGCTTGTATCCCCACTGGTTCATGCTGGGGTGAGTCGAGACGGCGGCATCCCAGAAGTCCGACTGCCACCAGCGGTTCCGCATGACGGTGTTGTAGATCTCGTTCCCCACCACCTCGTGGCCGCTGCCTTCCAGCAGGACTCCGTGCCGTGCCGTGTCGTGCACCGTGTTGAAGTAGACCTTCACGTTGCTCGCCCCGCTCGCGTGGAGGCCGTATCCGCCGTGCTCGGCATCCGAGACGCCGGTGTTCCGGATCTCCAGCCCCTGGATGGCCACGTTGCTCACCTGCCAGAGGCCGAACACGGCTCCATAGTTGGAGATGCCTCCCCAGCCCTCGATGACCGGGTTCTCTCCGGGCGCGTTCGTGATGAGCACCTGCCGGCTCGGCCAGAGATTGGCCAGCTGCACCGGCCCGTAGGTCCCTCCGTGGACGTAGATGGTGTCTCCGCCGTGGAGGCACTTCGCTGCGGCCGTGATGGTCCGGAAGGTGTAGCCGTTGCCCGGGCACCAACCCGGGTCGGTGCCGTACGTCGCGACATGGAACAACCGTGCACTCCAGTCAGGTTGCAGTCGGGCTGGCTTGGAGCACGAGGTCCAGCTGCCGTCGGCACCCGCGGCCAGCGCCGCGGACGCGGCGATCACCACCCCCACTCCCAGGACTCTTCCGAATGCGCGCAACACCCGCCTCCCGGCTCAATTGAAGAGGCGGCCTCTTACGACGCAGAGCGGCCATGAATCCTTGTAAACAGTTTGGGTACACCAAAAGCAGGCCGGTCAGCTGACAGGAGAGCAACGGCCTGCCTCTCGAATGACAGGCTCGCTTCCTCTCCTGCCGTGTGATCGTCGGCCCCGAGCCGCGGCCGGGGGTTGTCGCCAAGCGAGATCGTGCCTGAGGAGCCCCTCGCCCGCTGCGTCCGTGCGCGGGTCGAGGCGTGGGGCGATCAGTTGATCGCGCCGGGGGTGTTCCAGTCGTCCTGCCCTCGGCTCTGGCAGTGGTAGTCGGCCGAAGGCATCTCCGGCTCGGACCACGGTGCGACGGTCCACCGGATCGCCGCGCCCGACTTCAGGTCGTACGCAGGGACGTACGATCCCCAGGTGTCGACGATGCCGGGGCTCGTGGCGGAGGTGGTCTTGTAGTTCCAGTTTCCGCTGATGGTCCATGCCCCGGCGGTCTCGGAGGAGAACCAGGCATAGGCGCTCTGGTTCAGCACCAGGTTCTGGCGAAGGCGGCTCTGGGCGCTCGGCCACCCGCCGTCCGGAGTGTCGAAGCGGATGGGCGAGAACATCGTGCGGTTGAAGTTGTTGAAGCCGACGTAGAGGTTCCCGTAGCCGTCCCAGACCGAGCCCCCGCTCCGCGCGCGCCAGTACCGGAGCCCCTGCGAGACCCACTCCAGGATGTTGTTGGTGATCCGGATATTGCTGACCGACCACCCGGCGGAGGCGCCCTCGTTCGCGAGCTCGATGGCCACCGCGCGATAGCCGAGGTCGGGACGGTCGTGCGCGTCGGAGCTCGCGTAGATCCAGTTTCGGTTCACGGTCACGTTTCGCGATCCGGAGACGTAGAGGTTCACGCCGACACAGTCGTGGATCCTGTTTCCCTCGATCGTGGCACCATCCACGGCCAGGACGTCCACGCACTCACCCCAGCTGTCGTGGATCGAGTTGCCTCGCAGCGTGTACCCCCACTGGCTCCGGTTCGGGTCGCTCGCCACGGCCCCGTCCCAGAAGTCCGACTGCCACCAGCGGTTCCGCATCACGGCGTTGTAGACCTCGTTCCCCACCACCTCCATCTGGCTGCCGTCGGTGATGATCCCGTGACGGGCAGTGTCATGGACGGTGTTGAAGTAGATCTTCACGTGGCTCGAGCGGCTGACCCGGATGCCGTAGCCGCCGTGCTCGGCATCGGGAACGCCGGTGTTCCGGATCTCCAGACCCTGGATCGCGAAGTTGCTGACCTGCCAGAGCCCCAGGATCGCCGCGTAGTCCGCAATGCTGTTCCAGCCCTCGATGACCGGGTTCTCGCCGGGAGCGTTGGTGATCAGCACCCGGTCCGAGGGCCAGAGGTTGGCGATCAGGACCTTGTTGTAGGTGCCGCCATGGACGTAGATGGTGTCCTTCCCTCGGGCGCAGGCTGCTGCCGCATCGATCGTACGGAAGGTGTACCCCGCACCGGGACAGGAGCCGGGGTTGCTTCCCCAGGTCGCCACGTGGAAGGTCCGACCCGCCGGGTCGGCCGTGAGGCGTGCGGGTGCGGCGCACCGCGTCCAGCTTCCGTCTGCCCCAGCAGCCAGGGCGGCGAGGGAGAAGAGTCCTGCCGCCAGTCCCAGGGTCCTTCCGAGTGCGTGCAACCGCGCCTCCTTGCGGTTCGTGAGCGCGCGCAAGGTACGACGGGCCAGTGCGTTGCTGCGTTGTGAACATTTACCTACCTTCGTGCCAGCTCGGAGAGCAGGCAGTCAGTCGACGAGGACGGCCGGACACTCGTCCCCGCAACGACGAAGCGGGCGACTTCTGTTCACGGAAGTCACCCGCTCTCGGTGGCGCGTCGGCGGCGCCGTCAGTTGATGGCGCCGGGCGTGTTCCAGTCGTCCTGGCCACGCGACTGGCAGTGGTAGTCGGTCGACGGCATCCCCGGCTCGGACCAGGGCGAAACGGTCCAGCGGATGACCGCGCCTCGGGCGAGCTCGTACGCGGGAACATAGGTGCCCCAGGGGTCCTTGATGCCCGGACTGGTCGCGGTCGTCCTCTTTCCGTAGTTCCAGTTGCCGGTCACGTCCCAGGACCCCGACTGCTCCGTGGAGAACCAGGAGTTGTCGCTGGTGTTGATGACCAGGTTCCGCCGGAACCGCTGGGTTCCGCGGGGCGACCAGCCCTCGGGCGTGTCGAACCGCACCGGCGAGAACTGCGTTCGGTTGAAGTCGTTGAACGCGATGTAGAGGTCTCCGTAGGAATCCTTCACCGGGTGGCCGCTGTGCGGCGCCTTCCAGTAGCGCACGCCCTGGCCGACCCACTCGATGATGTTGTTGGTGATGCGGATGTTGTTCAGGGTCCACCCGACGTTCTTCCCCTCGTTCGCCAGCAGGACGCCGGTGGCGCGGCTCCGCCACTCCTTCCGGTTGTACTTGTCGGTGTTCGCATAGAGCCAGTTCCGGTTGACGGTGACGTTCTGCGAGCCGGAGACATAGACGTTGGCGCCGACGCAGTTGTAGATGCGATTGCCCTCCACCACGGCCCCGTCCACCGCGAGCACGTCCGCGCACTCGCCGTGACTGTCGTGGATGGAGTTCCCGATGAGCTTGTAGCCCCACTGGTTGCGGTTGGGCTGGCTGGTCACGGCCGCGTCCCAGTAGTCGGACTTGAACCACTCGTTGCGCATCACCGTGTTGTAGATCTCGTTCCCCACGACCTCGATCTGGTGACCGTTGGTGAGGATGCCGTGCCGTGCGGTGTCGTGGACGGTGTTGAAGTACAGCTTCACGTGGGTCGACTCGTAGGCGTGGACGCCATAGGCGCCGTGCTCGGCATCGGGAACGCCGGTGTTGCGGATCTCGAGACCCTGGATGGCGATGTTGCTCACCCGCCACAGGCCGACGATGGCGCCGAAGTCTGTGACGCCGCCCCAGCCCTCGATGACCGGGCTTTCACCGGGAGCGTTGGTGATGAGGATGGTGTCGCTCGGCCAGAGGTTGGCGAGCTGCACCGGTCCGTAGGTCCCGGCGTGGACGTAGATGGTGTCCTTGCCCCGCGCGCAGCGAGCGGCGCCCGAGATTGTCCTGAAGGTGTAGCCGGACCAGTCCGGACACGTCCTGGGGTCCACGCCGCTCGTCCGGACATGGAAGGTCCGCCCCGACGGGTCCGGCGACAGGCGTCTCGGCTGTGAGCACCACGACCAGCTTCCGTCGGCTCCAGCAGCCAGAGCGGCGAGGGGAGCGAGCGCTGCTGCCAGTCCCAGGGTCCTTGCGAGTGGGTGCAACCGCGCCTCCTCGGGGCTCGGAGAGAGGGCGCACCGTATTACGCGGGACTGTTACGCAGCCTGGTGGACAGTTTCGGCACAACCGAAGCAGGCCGGTGAGCGGGCGGGCGGGCGACGCCCTCTTTTCGTTGCGTCCCGAGCCAGGAGATCGACGGTCGTCCGGCCCCAGGCAAGCAGTCACCCTCGACAGGTCTGGCCGGGCCTCCGAGCCGAGGTGCTCTCGTCGGTCACGCCCTCTCGAGGAGCGCCTGCGCGGAGCTCGCCAGCGCCTCCACCGCGCGATCGAGCGTGAACCGCTGCAGCACCCGCTCCCGCCCGCGCCGCCCCAGCTCGGCGCAGGCCTCGAGATCGGTGCAGAGCTCCACCACGGCGTCGGCCAGAGCGTCGGCATCACCCCGCGGGACCAGCCGGCCGCAGTCGCCCACCACCTCCGGCAACCCGCCCACGTTCGAGGCCACTACCGGCGCCTCCGAGCACATCGCCTCCGCCGGCGACAGCCCGAACGACTCGTTCACGAGCGTCGGCGCGAGGAGCACGTCGATGTCGCGGAACAGAGGCCCGAGTCCCCTCACGGTTCCGAGCAGCCGCACTGCCCTCCCCCGCGCCCACGCCTCGAGCTGCTCGTGCTCTGGCCCCTCCCCGGCCAGGAAGAGCTCGACCCCGGGAAGTCGCCGCTCCAGCCGCTCGAAGGCGCGCTGCAGGACGTGGATTCCCTTCTCCGGGTGGAGCCGCCCGGCGTAGGCCAGCCGGGGTGGACCGGGGCGCCGCGCCTCGCTCCGGGCAGGCCACCGGGCGACGTCGACCCCGTTGTGCACCACCTTCACCCGGGCCGGGTCGAGCCCGAGCGAGATCAGCCGCCGCCCCACGAAGCCGGACACACCCACCGCCTCGTCCACCAGGCGCCGAGCGATCGCCCCGCGGATCCGCTCGGCGGCGCGCAGGAGCGGCCCCTTGCGCGAGAGAAGATTCCCGGCGTGGTCCACCGTCTGCAGCCGCGCGATCCGACCGGTGCCCCGGGCGAGGAGGAGCATCGGATCGAACGGGGACATGAAGTGCGTCTGGACGACCGGCCGACCCTTCCCGAGCGCTCGCCAGAAGCGGGCCGGGTCCGTCCGAGGCGGGAACGGCGCAGTCCCCCACTCCACCCCCTGGGACTCGATCTCCTGCGCGAACTCCGGGGCCGGTGGCCGGTAGAAGAGCATTCGCACCGGCCAGCCCGCCTCGCGGACGCGCCGCCCCATCCGGGCGAAGAAGAGATCCAGGCTCCGTTCCCCGCGGGGGGTGAAGTCGGCCAGGACGACCAGGCTCGTTCCCATCTCTCCCTCCTCAGAGGACCGGGGCCTCGGCCGCGTCGCCGGGGTCCGGCTGCGCCGGAAGCACGGGCGCTGCCACCGGGCGGCGCTGCCGCCGGAGGAGCCAGAGCACCCGCAGCACACGGATGCCCTGCGCGTGCAGAACCATGACGTAGGTCAGCGTGAAGGCCACCGCGTCCGAGCCCACCGGGAACAGCCGCCAGAAGAAGGTGTGGGGCAGGAACTCGAAGCGGCCGGCGATGACCCGGTGCCAGATCAGCATCACCGCCACGGCCAGGCCCGCGGCCGTGGCGGCCCGAAGTCCGTCGCGCCACGGCACCAGCCCGAGCAGCTGCCGCGGCGAGCGGAGCTGCAGCGCCCGTGGCAGCCGTCCCATCAGGAGCCCCTTCCCCACTCCTTCGGCGATCAGCCAGGAGACGACGCCGCCCATCAGGCCCAGGGTCTCCACCAGCAGCAGGACCAGCGGGACGGTGATCGCCGCCTTCACCAGGTAGGACACGAAGATGGCGCGGGTCTCCCCTCGCGCCCGGAGCAGCCCGTCGAGCGGGAAGCAGCCGAAGAGCACCGCCAGCGTGCTCACCCGGAACAAGGGAACCGCAGGGAGGAACCTGGCCCCGAAGACCGCCTCGATGAAGGCCGGGGCGGCGGCGATCAGGAACGCACAGCTCGGAACGAAGACGAACGCCAGCCGGGCCGCTGCATCCCGGAAGAGGGCCACCGCGTCCGCCAGCCTCCCGGCCCGCTCCAGCTCCCCCACGTGCACCATCAGCACCTCGGTGGTGGGCGTGTAGAGCAGGTCCACGATGGGCAGCTGGAAGCACCCCACGGTGTAGATGGCGAAGAGCGCCGGGTCGAAGTGCGCGCTCACCACCCACTGATGCAGCGAGTGCTGGGGAACCGAGATGGCCATGGCCGCCCCGAAGGGAAGCGCGTAGGCGAGCTGGGTCCGGAGGGCGTCGCGGTTCCACCACGGGCCCGGCGCGGCCGAGACCGACAGGGTCCAGGTGGCGAGCGCCCGCACCACCATCAGGCCCGCCACGCTCCACATCGTCGCGTGAAGCCCGAGCCCGAGGAGGATCGGCACCGTCATCGCCGCCGCGCGGAGGCTGTCCCAGATCAGGTAGTTCACCGCGGCGAGGCCCGTGCGACCCTGGCTGGTGAACAGCGCCTCGAGCGGGCCCGCAGCGAGGAAGAACCCCGCGTAGGTGGCCAGGGCGTAGCGGTACTCGGGGAGCCTCGGCGCTGAAAACAGCTCGCCGATCCAGGGGGTCGCGAGGAGCACCAGCCCCGCGGCCACCACGCCTGCTCCCGCGAGCAGCACCAGCACGTGAATGATGTACGGCCGCCCCTGATCCGTCCGCGGAAGGAAGTAGTAGAGGCTCTGTGGCACCCCGAAGGCGAGGATCGACGTCAGGGTGACACCGACGAGGAAGAGCTGCTTGTAGGTCCCGTATTCCTCGATGGGCATCGCCCGGGCGAGCACGAGCGGGACCACCGTGGTGATGATCGCGCTCGCGAACCGGGCCACGACCAGCGGTCCGGCCCGACGGAGGAACGAGGGAGAGCTCATCGGTGGCGCGAAGTTGGTGCCTCTGCCGCGGCGCGACAGCCGCCCGAACGGCCCATGTCGTCCAGCGGGCGGGCGCCCCCCTCGCCCCATCGAAGCGCCCGCCCGCCCGACCTCCACCCGGATCCGCCCCGCCGGCGCAGCTGCGTCGCCCTCACCCGTCCGCACCCTCCCCGGAGCGCACGGGCTGCAGCCCGGGTGCCAGCCGGCCAGCCTTGAATCTCAAGGACATTGAACCCGCCGCGCCGATCGGCTGTAAGAACTCCGGCGTTGCGGGCGAGCCCGGTCGATGGCACGTGGCCTGCTAGCCTTTGCTCACGAATTCGGACAGTTGAACGCCGGACGACGACCGTGGAACTCCCCCCAGCACTGCAGCTCCACGACGTCAGCAAGCGCTACGGAGCGCGCTGGGCGCTCGTCCGGCTCTCGCTCACCGTGAAGCGCGGAACGGCGCTCCTGCTCACCGGGCACAACGGATCGGGGAAGACCACGCTCCTCCGGGTGCTGGCCACCGCGGTGCGCCCCTCGTCTGGCCAGGTCCAGGTCCTCGGCCTCGACGCCTCCCGGGAGACCGAGAAGGTCCGGGCGCAGGTCGGGCTGCTCAGCCACGCGAACTTCGTCTACGAGGACCTCTCCGGCCTCGAGAATCTCGAGGTCCTCGCGCGGTTGCTCGGCCTGCCGGTCTCCTCGGCCCAGACCGCCCTGGAACGGGTGAGCCTCTCTGCCAGGGACGATCGCCCGATCCGGACCTACTCGGCGGGAATGCGGCGCCGACTCGCGCTCGCACGCCTGTTCCTCAAGCAGCCCCCGGTCGCCCTGCTCGACGAGCCCTTCGTCGAGCTCGACCCGTCCGGTGTCTCCGAGCTCGAGACACGCATCCGGGAGCTGCACGCCGCCGGGACCACGCTGGTCCTCGCCACGCATCACATCGAACAGGGGACGCAGCTCTGCACGGACCGATTGCATCTGGAACAGGGACGATCGATCGCCGCATGAGGCTCCCTGGCCTCCTTGCCTCGACCTGGGTCCTCTTCCGGAAGGACCTGCTGGTCGAGTGGCGTTCGCGCTCGCGCATCAACGCGCTGGTCTTCTTCTCGCTCGCCACCCTGCTCCTCTTCTCCTTCGCGCTCGGGCCCGACACCGCGCTCCTCCGCCGCAATGCCGGCGGCTACCTCTGGCTGGCTCTGCTGCTCTCCTCGGTGCTCGCGCTGGGGGAGTCGTTTCGCGTCGAGCGCGAGAACGCCACCCTCGAGGGCCTCCGGCTGATCCCGGTGGACAGCCGGGCCATCTTCCTCTCCAAGGGCCTCGCCAACGCGGTGCTGCTGATCGGGCTCGGCGTCTTGCTGGTGCCGGTGCTGGTGGCGCTCCTCGATGTGCGCGTGGTTCTCCCCTGGCCCCGCCTGCTCGGGCTGATCGTGCTGGGATGCCTGGCCATCTCCGCTCCCGGCACGCTCTACGGAGCGATCGCGAGCCACGCCCGCGCGCGCGACGTGCTCCTGCCGCTCCTCCTCTTCCCGGTCCTCATCCCCGCGCTGGTGGCGGCGGCCAAGGGGACCGCCCTCGTCCTCGAAGGTGATCCGATGGAGCAGTTTCACTCCTGGGTGGCCTTGCTTGCGAGCTTCGACATTCTCTACTGGGGGCTCGGGGTCGTGTTGTTCCCCCGGGTGGTCGAGGAGTAGACAACCGATGGACGCAAGGATGAGACGAGGACTGGGAATCGCCGCGGTGCTGGCCGTTGCCTGCATCTTCGGCTACGCGGCGTGGGTGGGTCTGGCCGTGGCGCCACCCGACCGCGAGATGGGCGACGTGCAACGGATCATGTACGCCCACGTCCCGATGGTGCAGATGATGCTCCTGGCCGGCACCATCCTCTTCGTCTGCTCGGTCCTCTACCTCTTCCGTGCCTCGTGGAAGACGGACGCGCTGGCCGAGGCCTCGGCCGAGCTGGCCCTGGTGTTCGGCGCCATCGGGACCACCCTGGGCGCGATCTGGGGTCGACCGACGTGGGGCGTCTACTGGGCCTGGGACCCGCGGCTGACCACGGTGGCCATCCTGCTGGTCGCGCTCGCCGGCTACCTGGCGCTGCGGCGCTTCGTGGACGACCCGGAGCGCAGGGCGGTCTGGGCGGCAGTCACGGCGATCATCATCGCGGTGGACGTCCCGATCATCTACTTCAGCGTGAAGTGGTGGAAGAGCCTCCATCAGGTCCAGTCCAACCCGAGCACCGTGGACCCCCAGATGGTGCACGCGCTCCGCTGGAACATCACCGCCTTCTTCCTGCTCTTCATCGTCTTCCTCGTGGTGCGCTACCGCATCGCGCTCGCCGCCCGCATGCGAGAGGTCACCGTTCCCGACGCTCCGCCCCGTGCCCGAGAGGCGGTGGCCTCGTGAACACCCTTCACACCGTGCTCGCCGCGGTCGGCGAGGGCCGCATCCAGGGCGGCTGGGAGTACGTGAGGGCCGCCTACGGGATCTGCTGGACCGGGCTTCTGCTGTATGCACTGTCGCTCTGGATCCGGAGCCGGCGTTCGGAGGACGTGAAGTGACCTCGGCAACTCGCAACCGCTTCATCGCGATCGGAGCCTTGCTGGTCGCCGGAGCGGCGCTCGCCTTCATCGCCTTCGGCAACATGGGCAAGAACCTGGTCTTCTACTGGACCCCCGGCGAGATGCTGGCCCAGGGAACCAAGGCCTACGGCCCGACCATTCGCCTCGGCGGCGTGGTCCAGCCGGGCAGCCTCCACTGGGACGCCGCGCACACCCATCTCTCCTTCCGGGTGGCCGACAGCGACACGTCCGGCGCGCCCTCGGTTCTCGTGCAGGCCAGCGAGACCCCACCGCAGATGTTCCGGGAGCGGATCGGCGTCGTCGTGGAGGGCACCTTCGACAGGTCGCAGACCTTCACCTCGAACCGGCTGATGGTGAACCACTCCAACGAGTACCGCCCACCCAAGCCGGGAGACGGCCCGGACCAGTGGAAGGCCACCGTCTCGGCTCCGACGGCGGAGGCCCGATGAGCTCCACCCTCGGCACGACCCTGGTCCTGGGCGCACTGCTCGCCGCCGCCTTCGGCGCCGTGGTGGGCATCGAAGGGGGGCTCCGTCACCGGGCCGGGGCGCTGAAGATCGTCCTCGGCGCGGTGACCGCCTTCCTCCTCTGCATGCTCGGCGCGAACCTGACCATGGTCCACGCGCTGGTCACGCACGACTTCAGCGTCCACTACGTCGCCCAGGTGGGGAGCCGGGCGACGCCGCTGGTCTACACCGTGGTGTCGCTGTGGAGCGCGCTGGAGGGGTCGATCCTCTTCTGGGGCGCGATCCTCGCGGTCTACGTCTTCGCCTTCGCCCGCGCGCACCGGAACGATCCGCCGACCAACCCCCTGCTCGCGCTGGGAACGATGCTCGCGGTGGGCGTCTTCTTCGCCTTCCTCATCGCCGGTCCCGCCAATCCGTTCGGCCGGGTGAGCCCGGTTCCCCCGGACGGCCCGGGCCCCAACCCGCTCCTCCAGAACCACGTCCTGATGGTGATCCACCCGCCCATGCTCTACCTGGGCTACGTGGGCATGGTGGTCCCGTTCGGGATCGCCGTCGCCGCCCTGCTGCGGGGGCAGCTCGGCGATGCGTGGATGGCGACCCTCCGGCGGTGGACCCTCATCCCCTGGACCTTCCTCTCCGTGGGAATCGTCCTCGGCTCGTGGTGGGCGTACGCGGTGCTCGGCTGGGGTGGCTACTGGGCCTGGGACCCCGTCGAGAACGCCTCGTTCCTCCCCTGGCTCACCGGGACCGCCTTCCTCCACTCGGCGATGGTGCAGGAGCGCAGGCACACCCTGAAGCTGTGGACGGTGAGCCTGTCGCTGGCGAGCTTCCTGCTCACCATCCTCGGCACCTTCATGACCCGGAGCGGGGTCTTCAACTCGGTGCACTCCTTCACCCAGTCGGAGATCGGTCCCACCTTCCTGGTCTTCCTCGGGGCGGTGCTGGTGGTCTCCATCGTCCTCATCGCGGTGCGCGGGCCCCTGCTCGTGCCCGAGGGCAACCTGGGCGGGGTCGCCTCTCGTGAGACCTCCATCCTCCTCAACAACCTCGTCTTCGCCGCCCTCACCTTCACCGTGCTCCTCGGGACGGTGTTCCCCCTGGTCCGGGAGGCGTTCTCGGGCGTGCGGATCAGCGTCGGCGCGCCGTACTTCAACCGCATGGCCGTGCCGCTCGGCATCGCCATCCTCTTCCTCATGGGCGTCGGCCCCTCCCTCCCCTGGGGGCGGGCCTCGCCCGAGACGGTGAAGCGACAATTCCTCGTCCCCGCGGCGGTCGGCGTGGCGGTGGTGATCGTCTGCCTCGCGGCGGGACTGACCGGAGGCCTGGCCCTGCTCACCTTCGGCCTGGCGGGCTTCGCGGCCACGGTGACCCTCCGCGAGATGGCGCTCCCGGTCCGCGTCCGGATGCGCGAGCAGGGTGAGCCCCTCCTCCAGGCGCTCTACCGGAGCGCGACGCGGGCCCGGCGTCGCTTCGGGGGATACGTGGTGCACCTCGGGGTGGTGATGGTCTTCGTGGCCGTCGCCGCGTCCCAGTCGTACGTCGTCCACACCACCGCCACCCTGAAGCCTGGGGAGCGCTTCCAGCTCGGGCCCTACTCCGTTCAGCTCGTGGGCCTGCGCAATGGCACCGAGCCACACCGGAGGTGGATCGCGGCCGAGCTCCAGGTGACCGACGGCCGGGGCCGCCCGCACCCGCTGGCCCCGCGGATGAACTTCTACGAGCGGAGCACCGACCCCATCGGCAGCCCTGCCATCCGCTCGGCGGCCTTCCAGGACCTGTACCTGACGCTCCTGGCCTTCGACCAGTCCCCGCCCTCGGCCAGCTTCAACGCCTGGATCTTCCCGATGGTGGGGTGGATCTGGTGGAGCCTGCCGCTGTTCGTGTTCGGTGCGCTGTTCGCCGCCTGGCCGGAGCGCCGCCGGGTCCGGACCGGCGCCGCCGATCGGCTCCCGGTGTCGAAGGAAGCGCCCAGCCCCGGAGCGGCGGCATGACCAGGCGCGGCCTCTGGATCGGCCTGTCGCTCGCGGCCTTCACCGCCGTGCTCCTGTTCGTCCTTGCCAGGGGCTTCGGACGGGACCCGCACGAGGTTCCCTTCCAGCTCCGCGGGAAGCCGGCCCCGGACTTCACCCTGAAGCGGCTGGACACCGGCGCACCGGTCAGGCTGTCCGAGCTGAAGGGCAAGCCGCTGGTCCTCAACTTCTGGGCGAGCTGGTGCGGGCCCTGCAAGGCCGAGCACCCGGTGGTGGCCATGGCCGCCAGGCGCTACGGCCAGGAAGTCCAGTTCTACGGCGTGGTGTTCGAGGACACCGAGGAGAACGCGCGGGCCTTCGCCGGGCCGCCGGACCCGAGCTTCCCCCAGCTCACCGACGAGCGATCGCGGATGGCGGTGGACTACGGAGTGACCGGCGTGCCCGAGACCTACTTCATCGACGCCCAGGGCATCCTCCGGGACAAGGTGGCCTACCCGATCGACCCGCGGACAATGATGGAGAAGCTCGCCGCGCTGAAGCAGTCCGCGGATCCGGTCTCGGAGGTCGTCCGATGACTGCCTGGGCCCTGGGCCTGATCCTCGCCGCCTACGCTCCGCAGCAGGCAGGAAGCACCCCGCTCGACCCGGCGCGCGAGGCGCGCGTCCAGGCGCTGGGCAAGCAGCTCCGCTGTCCGATGTGCCAGGGACTGTCGATCGCCGACTCGAACTCGTCCGCCGCCCGGGCGCAGATGGACCGGGTCCGCGAGCTGGTCGCCACCGGCAAGAGCGATCGGGAGATCCGGGCCTACTTCACGTCGCGTTACGGGGAGTGGGCCCTGCTCGAGCCGCCGGCCACCGGGATGAACCTCCTGGTCTGGGTGCTGCCGCTGGTGCTGCTCGTGGGCGGTGGCCTGGCCATTCGCAGAGCGATGCGTCGCCCTGCGGCCGCCGCACCTGCGCCTGCTCCCGCCTCCGAGGAGAGGAAGGAGCGCCCCGCCTCCGACGATCCCTACCTCGAGGCGGTGCGGGCGGAGCTGCGCCGGTGACCGAGAGCCACTGGATTCCCGGCATCGTCGTCCTCTCGCTCGGGCTCATCGCCGGCGCGCTGTACCTCTTCCTCGGAAGGAAGTCCGCTGCGGCGGCCGGTGCCGATCGACTGAGCGACGCCCAGCGGCGAGTGGACTCGCTCCTCTCCCAGCTTCGCGAGCACCAGGCCGAGAAGCATCAGATGAACGCGGCGGCCTGGCAGGAGGAGCAGGACCGGCTGGAGCACGCCGCCGCGGACGCGATGCGGGCGCGCGACGAGGTGGAGAAGGCGCCGGAAAAGGCCGGCCCGAAGGGGAAGAAGGCAGAACCCGCGCCCAGCGGCTTCTTCGGCCGTCACCCGCAGATGGTGGGCGCGGCCTGGGGCGCCGGAGTGGTCGTCTTCTTCGGCGCGCTCGGCCTCTGGCTGTCACAGGAGCAGAAGCCGCGCGGCGAGGGCGAGGTCGCCACCGGCACCGTGGGACGCGGCGGGCCCGCGGCGCAGGCCCCGGAGGACGACGACCGCGACTTCCAGGCGGCGCTGACCCGGACCCGGACCGACCCCGGAGGCGACCTCGCGCTCACCGGCGAGGTCATCCGCGAGCTCATCGCGAGGAGCGACTTCCAGCAGGCCCAGGAGCTCAACGAGCGCGCGCTGGCTGCGGACCCCTTCCGCACCGACCTCCGCGTGCACCGGGCGTTCCTGAAGGTGGTCCGGGGGGAGCGGGAGGCCGGGATGGCGGAGCTGGGCCGGCTGGCGGACCTGTATCCGGACGGCAACTCGGCGCTCATCTTCCGGGGGATGGTCCACATGCAGGAGAAGCAGCCGAAGGAGGCCCTCCGGGACTTCGAGGGCTACCTGGCGGTGACCCCGCCCCAGAACGTGCCGCCCCAGCTTCGTGCAGGCGTGGCCGACCTGCGTCGTCAGGTCAGCGGAGCTCCCTGACCGGCTCGATGCGCGCGAACGCGAATTCCGGCCGCCGTCCTCGCGGCGTCATCTTCGACCTCGACGGGACGCTCGCCGATTCGCTCGGTGACATCGGCTCGGCGATGAACCGCACGCTCCGGGCATACGGCTTCCCAGAGCATCCGCTCTCGGCGTACCGGACCTTCGTCGGCGAGGGCATTCGGAAGCTGGTGGAGCGGGCGCTTCCTCCCGGCACCGAGGAGGTCCGCGAGGCGTTCGTCGCCGCCTACCAGGCGGACTACGCCGAGCACATGCTCGACGAGACGCAGCTGTTCCCGGGCATCCCCGAGGTTCTCGACGCGCTGGCTGCGGCCCAGGTTCCGGTGGGCGTGCTGAGCAACAAGCCCGACGCACCGACCCGCCGCCTGGTCGAGGCGCTCTGCGGCCGGTGGCGCTTCGGAGCGGTGTTCGGGGAGCGGCCCGGCGTCCCGCGCAAGCCGGACCCGGCCTCGGCGCTGGCGCTGGCGGATGCGCTCGGCGCGCCGCCGGACTCGGTGGCCTTCGTGGGCGACACCAGCGTGGACATGCTCACCGCGCGGGCAGCCTCGATGCGGCCGGTCGGAGTGCTCTGGGGCTTCCGCCCGACGGAGGTCCTCGCCTCCGGTGTCGAGGCGGCGAGCACCGGCCCGGAGCTCGCGCGGCTCCTCGCCATCGACGGCATCTGAACGCGCGGGGCGACGCCTCGCCCCCGCACCAGGGGGACGCTCAGTCTGGCTTCGTCCCCCGGACCGCCCAGGCGCGGGCGTTCAGCCGGATGGTGCCGTCGGGGCTCACCGGCAAGCGGCTGCGGAGCTCCTCGCGGATGGCGTCCTGCGTGTCCGCCGGAAGGGACGCCAGGTACGCCGGCGCCGGCCCCTGACCACCGAGGAACGGCGTCCAGTAGTCGTCGAAGTCACGGAACACCGTCGGGATCTCGATTGCCCGGCCGGCCACGTCCGAGAGTCCGGCGCCGGTGAGGAGCGCCTCCAGCGCCTCGGGGGCGCAGAGGTCCTTGAATCGCTGCGCTTCGTCGCGCGTGGCCGAGGCGGGATCCACGGCGGTCGCGGCCTCCCAGAACCGAACAATCAGCTCCATCCCACCGGTGGACACGTCCCAGACGTAGAGGGCGACCCTGCCGCCCGGCCTCGCCGAACGCACCATCTCCCCCATCATCCTCGTGGGCTCGGGGACGAAGTTCAGGACCAGGCCCGAGACGACCGCGTCGAAGTCCACCGAGCCCACTGGCAGCGCCAGCGCGTCTCCCTGGAGGAACTGGACCTCTGCGGTCTCGAAGGTCCGGGCGAGCGCGTGCTGGAGGAAGCCAGGCGATGGGTCGACCCCGACCACCGATCGTGCCCCACCGTCCTCGACGATGACCTCGGTCAGCGCCCCGGTCCCGCAGCCGACGTCGAGCCACCGGCGCCGCGCGGGCACCTCGAGCCACTGCACGAACTCCCGGGCCACGGGACGGCTCCACCGTCCGATGTACGCCTCGTACGCCGGCGCGACCGTGAACACATCGCGTGGTCCCCTCAACGCCTCACCCCCTGGCTGCGCTCGTGCCCTGACGCTTACCCCAGCTGGCCGGTCGCCGGCAGCTGGCAACGCGTTGCCCGAGCGCCACTCAGGCCTCGGCGGCGCGAGAGCGGCGCGGCCGGCCAAGGCTCAGGGCCCGGGCCGCCGCCCGGGCCACGTGCGCCACGTGCGCCGGTCCCAGGTCCTGGTGACAGGGGAGCTCCAGCACGTGCTCCCGGAGCCGGGTGGCATCGGGGAACTCGCCGCCGTCGCACCGCGGGTGGAAGGTGCGCCAACCCTCGCTGGCCTCGACGTCCTCGGCCCGGAGCCTGGCCAGCACCTCGTCCTTGTCCGAGACCCAGAGCGGGTAGAAGAGCGGGCACACGCCGGAGGGGAGCTCGCTCACCAGCGGAGGCGCAACGGCCCGCAGCGCCCCGAGCAGATGGAAGAAATTCCGCCGCCTGCGTTCCACCACCCACCCCAGCTCGTGCGCACGCGCGACCCGCTCCACCAGCGACGAGGCCCCCAGCTCCAGCTGCTGTCTCGCGAGCCGCGCCGACTCTTGCGGACGGGGGCCGATGCGGAGCCGCTGCGAGAACCACTGCCCGAGGCGCCGGAGCGCCCTGCCTTGGGCCGGCAGCCTGAACTCGGCCCGGAGGAGCAGCCTCGCCCACAGGCCGCGGAGGGTGGGTCCGGAGGCGGGCCGGGCCAGCGCAGGGAGCTGGTAGCCGCGACGACCGTTGAACACCAGCACGCCTCCATGCGGCACGGGCAGGGTCTTGCGGAGGGAGAAGACCGCCGCGTCGCCGGTGGTGCCCACCGGGAGCTCGCCGTCGACCGACAGGAGCGCCTGGGCGCAGTCCTCGATCAGGACGAGACCGTGCCGATCGGCCATCGCCCGCACCTGGGTGGCAGGCCCGGGGAAGCCCGCGAAGTGCGTCAGGAGCAAGCCGCGCGTCCTGGGGCCGATCCGGCGTTCCAGCTCCTCGAGGTCCACCGTGAATCGCTTCCCGACGGCGTAGAACGCCGGATGCGCCCCCGCTGCGAGCAGAGCATCCACCTCGACGCCGTGGTGGTAGGCGGGGACCAGCACCTCTCGTCCCTCCAGTCCGAGCACCCGCGCCGCGAGGTGCAGCGCCCCCCGCCCGAGATGAGTCCAGGTCACGGCGGATGCAGAGAACGGATATTCGGTCAGAGGCCGGGCCGAGCCCCGCAGCTGCTCCCACCCGAGCGTCGGTTCCGACGGGACGTACGGCCTCCAGCTCGCCACAGCCTACGACGTGTGCACTCGCAGCTCGTCCGTCCACCCTCGGAGGCGAAACCGGACGGCGCGCCGGCGTCCAGGCACAACCGGCTCAGTGTCCGGTCGCCACGGAGAGCAGGGTCTTCCCGAGTTTCCGGGCGTCGTGCCGGAGGCGGTGTCCAGCCTTGAGCAGATCCGCCTCGACCGGAACGACGCCCAGCGCGCGGATGGCGTCCAGGTTCGCCTGCACCGGCTCGGCGCCGGTCTGCGCGTAGCGGTGGAGCCGCACGCCATCCGGTGGCGCAGCGTTGAGCAGCACCACGTCCAACACCTGACCGGCGTGCTCCAGCACCGCGCGGACGTGATCCACCGCGCCCATTCCCCCGGTCTCGCCGGGCTCGGTCATCAGATTTGCGACGAGGATCCGCCGGGCACGGGTGGTCCGCAGCGCCTCGGCCACACCGTCCACCAGGAGATTCGGGAGCACGCTCGAGTAGAGCGAGCCCGGACCGAGGGTGATCAGATCCGCGGACGCGATCGCCTCCAGCACGCCCTCGGCCGGGGTCGGCCGCGCCGGATGGAGGAACACCCGGCGAACGCACGTCCCGGCGCGAGCGAGGTGGCGCTCGCCGATCACCCGACGTCCATCGTCCAGCTCGGCCACCAGCTGAACCGGATCCACCGTCGAAGGGAGCACCCTCCCCCGTGTGTCGAGCAGACGGGAGGCCGAGCGAATGGCCTGGAGGAAGTCGCCGTGCATCTCGACGAGCGCGGCCAGGACCAGGTTCCCGAGCGCGTGGCCGGCGAGCGACCCGCGTCCGCCGAAGCGATGCTGCAGCACATCGGCCAGCGGCCCCTGCGCCGAGGCCAGGGCCACCAGGCAGTTGCGCAGATCCCCGGGCGGGAGCAGCCCCCGGGTCCGGCGCAGCCGTCCGGAGCTCCCGCCGTCGTCGCTCATCGCGACCACTGCGGTGAGGTCGATTCCGCGCCGGCCCTTCCGCGGCGAGGCGTGTGCGGCGAGACCGCGAAGCACCATCGGCAGGCCGGTGCCGCCGCCCAGCGCGACGACGCGCAGGGGCCGTACCGGCCGTGCCCTTGGGCGGGGAGCGAGCTGGATGACCGACTGGAGCTCGGGGGACACCGGCTCGGAAAGGCTCACCGGGCCCCCCGGCCCAGCAGCACGTGGCGCACGGTGTGGAAGATGATCGCGATGTCGAGGAACAGCGTGCCGTTCTTCACGTAATAGAGGTCGAACTCGAGCTTGTTCCGGCCGTCCTCGACGGAGGCGCCGTAGGGGTAGCGGATCTGCGCCCAGCCAGTGATGCCCGGCTTCACGCCCTCCCGGAGCGCGTAGTACGGGACGTCGCGGGAGATGATGTCGATGAACACCCGGCGCTCCGGCCGCGGCCCCACGAAGCTCATGTCACCGCGGAGCACGTTGAGCACCTGAGGAATCTCGTCCATCCGCGTCTTGCGGATGATGCGACCCACCCGGGTGATGCGGTCGTCGTTGATGCGTGCCCAGACCGCGCCGTTCTTCTCGGCGTCCAGCCGCATGCTGCGGAACTTCCAGAGCGCGTACTCCTTGCCGTTCTGCCCCACCCGGTCCTGTCGGTAGAAGGCCGGCCCCTTCGAGTCGAGCCGGATGAGCACCACCAGGAAGGCCATCAGCGGGGCCGCGAGGATCAGCAGAACGCTCGCCACCACGATGTCGAAGCCGCGCTTGGACGCGCGGCGCAGCGGCCCCTGCGACAGCTCGTCGGCGGTGGCGAACTGCACGCCGTCCAGGACGTGCACCGGGATGCGGCGCAGCTTGCGCTCGCAGTACTGGGCGGCGCCGTAGATCCGCACCCCCGAGTAGCGGCACCGGGCCAGGGCTTCGGCGGTCGCCCGCTCCTGTCCGGGCTCCGTGGCAAGGACCACCGCATCCGCGCGGGCTCGGCGCGCCACGTCCAGAAGGCTCTCCCGTCCCGGATCCAGTCGATAGGGATCCACCAGCCCCGCCAGCTCGGCGACTTCCTCGGCCTCGTCGAGGAGATCGACCATCCGCTGGAGGCGCGGGCCATGCCCGACGAGGAGGACCCGGCTCGCACGGCCGATGGCGTTGCCCAGGACACCGCGCGCCACGAAGATCCCCACGATGGCCCCGAAGGCCCCGCCCAGCACCACCCCCTCGGGAGGACGGACCCGGAGCACGGTGAGGAGGATCGCCATCGCGAACGCGGCGATGCCGAGCGCCTGGACGAGGCGCGCCCCCCGCCCCCGGTCCTCCGCGGCCACGCGCAGATCGTAGAGGTCGAGGAAGTAGAGCGCCGTCTGGTAGAGGGCGACGAAGCCCACCGAGAGCACGAGCAGCAGCCCGCTGGTGACGTCCTCGGGGTGCGCGTGGGTCACGGTACCGCTGGTGGCGAGCGCGTGGCCCAGCATCACCGAGCCCGTGACACACGTCGCGGCGATCGCCGCGCTCTCCGCCACGAACAGCAGCGTCTTGCGCCCCGACACCCAGTGGTTGAAGACCCGATACATCTCCCCTGTCCCGCCCTTCCGCCGCCGTCGCCGCCACCACACCAGGCTCCCCGGCGCCCGGTCGGGCACGTCCCGGGGAGCGTCACCGCCCCGATGTCCTCAACGCACGTACGATCTCAGGTACGGCGTGCTCGCCGCCGCCGCGCCGTTCAGCACGCATCCCACGACACTCGCCCCGGCCAGGTGGTCCAGCGCCTGGTGGACGTGCTTCCCCGCTGTCGCGTTGGCCCGCACCACCAGCACCACCGCGTCGGACAGCGTCCCGAGGATCGACGCATCGGCGAACGGGAGCGCCGGGGGCAGGTCGAGGTACACCTCGTCGAACCCCTCGCGCACCGCCCGCAGCAGCTCCTTCATCCGTGGGCTCGCCAGAAGCTGCGTCGGCTCCTCCGGGGGCTGGCCCGAGGGGATGACCGCCAGCCGATTCGCCTTGAACCGGCGAACGACCTCGCGCAGCTCGGCCTCACCCTGGAGCAGCTCGGAGAGGCCGGGGCGGGCCCGGAAGGCGAGCATCTCGGCCACCTGCCCACGCCGCAGGTCAGAATCGATCAGCAGGATCCGCCGGTCCGGGTTGGCCCGGGCCGAGGTGAGCGCCAGGTTGACGGCGGTGACCGTCTTCCCCTCTCCCGAAAGCGCGGAGGTGAAGGCCACCAGGCGCATCGGCCGCTGGTCACGCAGCCGCTCCAGCCGGTAGTAGAGCGATCGGTACTGCTCTGCGGCGATCGAGCCCGGAGCGGTGAGCGACACCACCCGCTGGTTCACCGGAGCAGGGCTCACCAGGCTGCCGTCGGTACGGTGCAGGAAGTTCGCCACCCGTCCGTCGTTCGTCTCCTCGTTTTCTGGCATCACGGAGTGCATTCCTCAGTTCAGACCGTCCGCGTTCTCGCGCGGAGAGCTGCGCAAGGGCGACGCGGGAAGAAGGACACGGCGCTCGCTCCGGCCGTTCATCGCCGGCACGATGGCCAGGACTGGCAGCGGCAGCTCGCCGCGGAGCTGCCGCTCGTCGTGGATGCTCTCGTCGCGGAGCTCGAGCATCACCCCGGAGAGCACGCCGGCGCCGAGCGCGGCCAGCAGCACCACCATCAGACCACCGAAGCGGTCGGGCTTGGACGGAACCACCGGCGGGGCCGCGGGGCTGACCAGACTGAAGAGCCGCGGCGCGTTCCGGGCCTCGATCTCCTGGGCGATCTCCGCCTCCACCTTCCGCCCCAGGACCGACTGGTACTTGGTCTTCGCGATGTCGTACTCGCGCTCCAGCCCGGTGAGCTCCGCCGCCCAGCGCGGCGTCTGGTCGAGACGCGCCTGGTAGGTCTGCTTCTCCTTGTCCAGCGCCTCGATGTCCCGTTGCATGGTCCCGACGTCGCGGCTGGCGCGGGCCCGCTCGTCCCGCTGGATGCCCAACCGTGCATCGGCCTCGTGCACCCTGGTGCGGGCCGACTTCAGCTCTCGGGTCAGTCGGACCACCTCGGGGTGATCCTCGGTGTACTGGGTCTTGGCCGCGCCCAGCTGCTGCTCGAGCTGGTCCACCACCGTCTGCGCGCGGCCCACCTCGGTGTCACCGCCGTTGCGCAGCAGCGCGAGGTCGCTCCGCCGTGCATCCATCGCCCGGAGCTGCTCGGTACGCGTCCGGAGCTCGCCGGAGAGCCGGTCCAGCTGGCGCATGTTGGCCTCCATCTGCTCCGGCAGCTCCCCCACGTGCGCCACCTTGAAGGCGATGATCTTCTGCTGCCAGCCGTTGACCGCGTCCTGGAGCTCCTTGACCTGGGCGTCGAACACCCGGGTCGCGTCGGCTGCCTGCGCGGCGCGGGTCTCGTTCGTGAGCTGGGCGAAGACCGTGGGGACGAGGTTCGCGATGTCCGCCGCCTGTTTCGGATCGTTCGCGCTCACGGTGACCTCGAATGCGTTCCAGGTCGGCTTGACGTCGATGTCCTCCCGGAGCTTCTCGATGGCCGCTTCCTTCCCCAGGCGCGCCACCAGCGCCGGGGAGAGCTTGAGCTGGTCCACGACCCGGCCCAGCACCGGACCGCCGAGCATCGCCTGCCGCAGGCTGGCGAGCCTCGGCTCCACGTCACCCACCGTCCGCTGCACCAGCTGAGCGTCGGTCTGCTGGGGCTCGACACGGACCACCGAGGTGGCCTTCCACACCTTGGGGCGGGTCATGACGTAGGCCGTGCCCACCACGAGCACCAGCGCCGTGACGGCGACGACCACCCACGGCCGCCGCCACAGCGCCCTCGCCACGTCGTCAACGGTCAGTCCACGATCCATCGTCTCTCCGTCAGAACGCGTCCACCGTCACTCGGGCGGCCACGATGTTGCGCGTGAGGCTGGTCTGCGCCGGGTCGACGCTCCCGACCTGATCGAGCCGGTCGTAGGTGGCCTGGATCGCCACGTGCCGGTTGAAGCGCCACTCCGCACCTGCCCCAAGCCCGTATCCGGCCGCCACGCCCTTCTCCTGGTCCACCTTCAACGGAAACACGCCGATGTTGGGCATCGGGCCGTTGCGAAAGAAGCTGCCGTACCCGAAGAGTCGAAGCTTCTCGAGCAGCTGCCAGCTCAATGTCAGGCTGGAGTAATCCGCCCACACCGCAGTGCTGAACCCGCTGGCGCCCACCAGGTCGTGTCCCACGGTGAAGATCCAGTCCAGCCGTTTGCTGATCCGCTGGGCGACATCGATCTGGAACCGCGGGACCACCCCGTTCTTCGACGGATCGAGGTGCTCTCGGTAGAAGGCCGCGCCCCCCGAGACCTTGATGTTCGCCGACCGGCTGATCCGGTACTTCCAGACGAGGCCAGGGCTCTGGGCGATGCCGTTGTTGTCTCCGAACTTGAAGAGCTGCAGCCGGTACTCGACACCGAAGTCCGCGCGCCGGGTCACCCGGTAATCCACCTCGATGGAGGGGGCGTTCAGGAACCCCGGCGGGTGATTCGCCTCCTCGACCTTCGCTCCCTCGAAGCGGTAGCCCAGGAGGAAGCTCCACCGCGGGGCGAACTCCTGGCGCCACCCGAACTGGCCGATCCCGTAGAAGGTCCGGGCCAGTGTCCTGGCCAGGCCCTGGCGAGGGAGCGAGAGGGGATCCGAGGTGTCCCAGAACTTCCCCAGCAGGTCGATCTGTGCCGTCCGCGACAGATCGGTGTGGAGCTCGAGCCCGGCGCGATGGTCGAGCTGCACCTCGCCGGAGCTGCTCCGGTACAGGATGTCCGGGCCGTAGAAGGTCTCGAGCTTGGTCAGCCGCTGGTTCAGGCGCAGCCCGACCTGGGGCATGATCTTCGTGAGGAACGCGCCCGGGCTGTCCTGGCTGCCGGTGAGCAGCACGTCGTCGTCGTACCGCTCCTCCAGGGCCAGTCGAAGGATGGGCTCGATGGGCCCGGACCGTTCCGCGGCCAGATCCTGCCGCAGATCCGCCCGGACCTCCGTCGGGACGAAGGCGAGGACGGCGGCCAGCAGTCCCCGGAGCGCTCCGCGCCATGCCGCCCGCCGAGGCGGACACGGACATCTGATGACCAGGCCCATCGCGGGCTCCGCTCAGGGGACCACGACGGTGTCGCCGGGCTGGAGCGGAAAGTCCGCGCCCTGCGTGCGCCGTTCGACCAGGTCGGAGTAGCGGACGTTGATCCGCGGACCGTTGTGCGCCCGGATCACCATCATCCCGTTGCGGTCCGCGAACTCGGTGAGGCCGCCTGCCAGCGCCAGGGCCTGGAGGACCGTGACCTGTCCGCGCAGGGGGAAGGCGCCCGGCCTCTGGACCTCGCCGGTGACGTAGACCCGGGCGCTGTTCACCTCGCGCACCATGACCGTCACCCGCGGGCTCTGGATGTACTTCTCCAGCCGGCGGGCGATGTCCTGCTCCAGCTCGACCGTCGTGCGTCCCTCGGCCTGCACCTCACCCACCATCGGGAGGGTGATGAATCCATCCGGGCGGACCGGCAGGGTCCGGGAGAGGTCCTGGTCCCGCCAGACCGAGACGTCGAGGACGTCCTCCTTGCCGATCCGGTAGGGCTCCTCGGCGGTCGCGACCGGCGCCACCGCCTGCTCGTGGGCACAGCCGGCGAGCAGCAATGCCCCGGCCAGCAGCCCCCCGATCCACCTTCCAGTCCGTGTCGTCTGCACGCCGGCCGGGGAAGCAGCGCTTGTGCCAAGCGGTGGTCCCGCCAACCCCGCGGGAAGTCCTGTCATCCGGCGCCGGGACACCCCGAGGACCGTAAGAAGTTCTGCCCGCGGCTCGAACGACAGGCCGATGCGACGCGCGCTTGCTCGCCCTTCATCGGCCCGACCGACGAGTGTCCAGCCGCTCGACAGTCCTGCCGGATGCGCGATGCAGCGTGCTGCAGATCGCGCACCGCGTTCCTACGTTCGCGCCCAGTCAGGGTCGGCGTGGAGACGGCGGGAGTCCTATGTGGAAGGCGGCGGCGGCGGCGGTGGTGTCGTTCACGATGGGGGGAGCGGCGATGACGGTGCTGGGAACGCTGCTGGGGGGCTACGCGGAGCCCGCCGCTCTCGGTCTCGCAGGGATCGCGCTGATGGCCTCGAGTCAGCTCCTCGGTCATCAGCTCGTCGGCACGCGGAGCGCCGACGTTGCGTCTGCACCGGAGTCCAAGGTCGGCGTGTGACCCCGGCCACGCGGACGGCGCGCCGCGCGACGAGTGGGTGATCGTCGACGCCCTCGGGTGCTGGGGCGGCGATCCGGGCGCCAGGATGCCCGGCGGCAGGCCGCCCTTGTCCGCGGTTCCGCCGAGCGGAGGCGGTCAGCACATTCCTCCGGTCAACCCGAAGGAGGAACGACTTCATGAGACTCACGCACAGGCTCGCGCTGGCAGGGATGTTCGCCGGCGCCGCGGCCTTCGCCCAGACCGGTAGCACGTCTCCGAGCGCCACCCAGACCGGAACCAGCGCGGCTGCGTTGAGCCCCTCGGCCGTGCTCTCGATGCTTCACCAGGTGAACCAGGACGAGATCAAGCTCGGCCGGAGCGCCCAGTCCAAGGCGCAGAACGCCAAGGTGAAGGACTACGCCAAGAACATGGTCGACGACCACGCGGCGCTGGACAGGAAGATCAGCGACTTCGTCCAGAAGGACGGCAAGGGAAAGGTGACGCTCTCCTCGAGCGAGATTCCCGCCTCGAAGCGACATGAGCTGAAGACCATGAGCGACGGTGCAGAGCGCAAGCTGAGCGCGGCGACCGGCGCTGCCTTCGACCGGACCTACATGGAGGAGATGGTGAAGGGCCACGAGGCGGTACTCTCGGACCTCGAGGCCGCCCTGCCCTCGCTCAAGGGAGAGGACAAGGTCCACGACCTCGTCTCGGACGCACGTGACAAGGTCAAGGATCACCGCGACCACGCGAGAGACATCCTGCGCGACCTCGACCGCAGCACCGCCACTGGCGGAAGCGGGACGGAGGGGACCGGCGGCTCGAGCGCGGGGACTCCTGACACGACGAGGCCCAGCTCGACCACCAGCCCGAGCACCACTCCCAGCACGAGCGGCGGCACCGGGCGATAGTCACGGAAGCGACGAGCTCAGCCCCCCGGGTGGGCGACTCGGCGCCTCGTCCGGGGGTTTCTTTCGTCCGCTCGACCTGGCCCGGCGGCGTTAAGGTTGCCGCGTCTTGCCTGCCCACTGGCTGATCAAGAGCGAGCCCTCCGAGTACTCCTTCGCGCGCCTCCAGGCGGATGGCCGGACCGAGTGGACCGGCATCCGGAACTTCGAGGCGCGGAACAACCTCCGGACCATGGCGGTGGGCGACCTGTGCCTCTACTACCACTCGGTCGAGGAGAAGGCCGTGGTGGGCATCGCCCGCGTGTCCCGAGCGGCGCGAGCGGATCCGACCGCCCCTGGGGAAGACTGGGCTTCGGTCGAGGTCGAGCCGGTCGAGCCGCTGCCGGCGCCGGTGACGCTCGATCGCATCCGCGCCGACTCCGCGCTGAAGGACTTCCAGCTCGTGACCCGAGGCCGTCTGAGCGTGGTCCCGGTCACTCCGGCTCAGTTCGCCCGCGTGCTCGCCTTGTCCCGGCAGCGCCCGCCGTCCTCGCCTCCCCCCGCGCGCAAGGCCACTCCGGCACGGCGGGCTCCTCGCCGGAAGCGCACTCGCTGATCTCGCTCAGCTGAGCACGGGCGTCTGCACCACGTCGGGCGGCGGGACGGCGGTGAAGGCGGCCGCCAGAAGCCGCCGCGCGTTGCCCTGGAGATCGGGAAAGGCCGCGCACCCGATGGTCACCGCAGTGCGGACGATGCGCCCGTCCACCTGGAAGCGCGCACGGTCGAACCGCTCCGCCAGGCGCGATCGGAGCCCCGGCAGCCCCTCCAGGGGCATGGAGGGGAGGAGCACCGCGAACCGGTCGTTTGCCACCCGCGCCACGACGTCCGCTTCACGGCATGCCCGGAGCAGCACCGTGCTCGCATACAGCACCAGTCGGTGCGCCATCGTCCGCCCGAACGTCTGTTTCAGCTGGCGGAAGCCCTGCAGCTCGACCCCCAGCACCCCGAAGCCACCGCCGTGACGTTCGCAGCGGAGCAGCTCCTGCTGCATGAAGGCGTTCATCGCCCGGCGGCTCCAGGCCCCGGTCAACCGGTCGCGCAGCCCCGCGACCTCGTCCTCCGCGGGTCGGGCCATCCGACGCACGCCCTCGCGGAACCGGAGCAGGCCACGCACGCGGGCCACGAGCTCGCGCAGGTCCAGCGGCTTCGCCAGCGCATCCACGCCGTGCCCGCGCTCGATGACATGGCAACGCAGCTCCGGGTCGGGCGCGTCCAGCAGGTAGATGAACGGCACGGCGCCGCTGGCCAGCCTCTGCAGGCGCCTGGCGACAGGCACCGAAGCGAACCCCGGCGCGTGCGCCGCCATCAGCACCACGTGCGGCAGGAACAGCGGCCAGAGCGGTAGCGCCGCCTCCGCGCTTCCCAGCGCGATGACGTGCAGCCCCGCAGCGCGAAGCGCCTGCCCCACCTGGGTCCGGGCGGCCTCGGACTCGTCGACCACCATCACCCTCGGCGTGTGTGGGTCCTGCTGGGGCACGGTCGTTTTTCCAGGGACGCCTCGACAGGGCATCCGTCAGAAGTTCAGGCTCTCTCTCGGAAGTTCAGGTTCGGGCTGCCCCGACGGGGCGCCGGGGGGGATCTAGGCAACGCTCGTGCCACGGAGCCGGGCCTCGAGCGCCTCCCCATCCAGACGCAGCCGGGAGAACTCCTCCCCGTCCACGGTGACGACCGGCACCGCGTGTCGGTACCGCTCCCAGGTGTCGGCGTTGTCCCGGATGTCCACCACCTCCAGGACGAACTCGACCCGGGTCCGGATCTCCTCGATCACCCGGCGTGCCTCGGCGCACAGCGAGCAGCGGGGTTTCGTGTAGATCCGAACCGTCACGCCTGTGACACTAGCGCTCATGCGCGGCCTCCTGGGCGACCTTGCGACCATGCCTCTCCGGGACCTGGTGGCCTATCTCGGCAACCGGAAGGCCACCGGCACGTTGCTGGTCGAGCGCCCCGACGAACGCCATCAGGTGGTCGTCCGCGAAGGCGCGGTCATCCAGGCCGGCAGCAACGCTCCGCGCGAGTACCTCGCCCAGTTCCTGATGAACATGGGGATGATCAGCGAGGACGAGTACACGGCCGCCTTCCAGCAGCAGCTCGCCACCCGGGTCGCTCTGGGGAAGATCCTCGTCGACTCGGGGAAGGTTCCGGAAGACGCGGTCCGGAACGCGCTCTCGCTCAAGTTCCGCGAGGCGCTCCTCGGCTGCTTCGACTGGACGGACGGGCGCTTCAGCTTCACGCCCGGCGAGGCCACCACTCCGGTGGAGGGGCTGGACGTGAGCGTGAGCCTGCTCGACGTCCACCGCGAGGCCGACCTCCGGCAGACCGCCTGGCGCGCCATCCGCGAGGTGTATCCCACCGGGCGCGTCCGCCTGCGGCTCGATCGGGCTCAGCTCGCCGGTGCGCCGGAGCCGGGAAGCCTCGACGACCGGCTGTACACCCTCATCGAGGAGGGAGCGACCATCGACGACCTGGTGCTCGCGCTCCACTCCACCGACTTCTTCCTCTACCAGCGGCTGTTCGCGCTACACCGGCTGGGAGCGGTCTCGGTTCTGGCCACCGAGTCGCCCACCGTGCCGACCGCGGTGCCAGAGGTGCTCGGCAGCGAGCAAGGGCCCGACGAGATCCTCCGGGCGGCCGAAGGCTTCTACATCACGGGCAACGTCGCCGACGCAGCCGCGCTCGCCCGGCGCGCCTACGAGGTCTCACCGTCCGCCCAGACCGCGAACTTCCTCCGCCAGGCCGAGGCGGCGCTCTCCGATCAGCTGAAGGCCGAGCTGATCCACGGCGGGAAGGTCCCGCACCTCAAGGTGTCCCCCGGCCTGGTGAAGCAGATGCCGCTCAGCGCACCCGAGCGCTATCTGCTGTCGCGCATCGACGGCCAGAGGACGGTGGAGGCCATCGTGCAGGTTTCCCCCATCCACGAGCTGGACGCGCTCCGCTGCTTCAAGGGCTTCGTCGATCAGGGGCTGATCGACCTTCGCTGACCGAGGCCACCGCGCCGCTCTTTCCCATGGCCTCCAGGCCCAGCCGCATCGCCTCGCGCGCCAGCCAGGGAGCGCGGATGCGCCAGCGAGGCTCGTTCACCACCACCGCCGCCACCGCCACCCGCGGCGCCTCCCGGGGCGCGAAGCCGACGAACCACGAGTAGTCGCGGAAGGGATTGCGGTCGGCGAGCGAGCCGGTCTTCCCCACCGCGCCGCGGAGCTCGCGCAGCCGGAAGAAGCGGCGCGCGGTGCCGTGGGTGACCGTCTCCTCCATCATGGCGGTCAGGGCCGCCGCACGCTCCTCGCTGAGGACGCGCTCGGGATCAGGCGCCTCGGCCACGTCCCGCTCGAAGAGGATGGGCGCCCGCCACAGGCCGCCGTTCGCGGCCACCGAGGCGATCAGGGCGCCGTGGAGCGGGGAGAGGAACACGTCACCGAAGCCGGCGCCGGTGCGGGCGAGCTCCAGCGGCTCGTCCGGCACGGCGGCCAGCGAGGGCTCCGTGGGGATGGCGAAGGGAATGGGACGGTTGAACCGAAAGAGCTCGGCAGCGGCGCGGAGCTTGTCCGCGTCCAGGTAGCGGTGCGTCAGCTTCGCGAACACCACGTTCGCGCTCCGCCCCAGCGCCTCGGAGAGGCTCACGCACTCGCGGTCGCGCTGGCTGTCGGTGAGCAGCGACTCGCTCACCCGGCGCTTGCCGCCGTGGTAGCAGGACTCGTCGTCGGGGGTGACCCCCTCGTCGAGGAGCGCGCTGGCGGTGACCAGCTTGAAGATGCTCGCCGCCGGAAACACCGCCTTGACCGGCAGCCCGCGGAGCCCGGGCGCCGCCTCGCTGTGCTCCACCATCGCCAGCACCCGTCCGGTGGAGGGCTCCATCACCACCACCGCGGCCCACGGAGTCTGGTAGTCCCTGAGGGTGCGGGTGAGGCTGTCCTGGACGGAGGGGATCAGGGTGAGCGCCGTCTCCCCCTCGCCGCCGCTCACCACGTAGTGCGCGCCGTCCCGCCGGGCGCGTGAGATGAGGTCCTCGGCCGGCGCGAGCGGGCGCGCCGAGGCAAGCGGTGGCGTCTTGACCCGGCTGGGGATGGGCAGCGGCGCCACGGGCACCGGAGCCACCACATCCGGAGCCTCGGTGGGCGGCGGGGCGGCGATGGCGCCAGGGAGCATCGTCGGGTCGAGCGCCTCGTCCTCGGGAGTGACGCCGGCGACCGCGAGGGCGAGAAGCGAGAGCGCAGCGCGCATGTGCCCCCATCGTACGACGGCCTCCTCCTCCCGGTGAAGACTTCGGCCGGTCTCCTCTGGTAGGCCCTGGGCCCACGTTGAGCCCTCTCCTCGAGACGCTGGCGGTGACCCGGACCGAGTTGCTCCGCACCTTGCGGAATGCGCGGGTGCTGGTGCTCCTGCTCCTGTTCGCCACCTCCACCGCGCTCGTCGGCCTGCTGGTGGGTCTGGCCACTCGCGGAATCGACGCCCAGGGACCGGAGGCGGCCGCGGCCGCCAGCGCCGGCATCCTCGGGCTGCTGGTGGGTGACGACGCCTTCCAGCGCCTGTCGGAGCTGCCGCTGATGGTTCCGGTGGTCTTCCGCGCCGACCTCTTCTTCCTCCCGCTGTTCATTGCCCTGCTCGGCTACGACCAGCTCAGCGCCGAGGTGGGCACCGGCAGCGTCCGGTACCTCGCGGTGCGGGCGCGCCGAGGAAGCATCCTCGCCGGGAAGTTCCTCGCCCAGGCGGTGGTCATGGGGGTGCTGCTCGCGCTGGTCCTGGCCGGGCTCTTCGTGGCCGGGGCCGGCCTGCGGCCGGATCTCGATCTCGTCGCCTACGCGTCGGCCGCGGGCCGCTTCTGGGCCGGGGGAGCGGCGCTCGCCTTCGGATATCTCGCCCTCACCGCGCTCTGCTCGGCCATGACCTCGGGCCCGGGAAGCAGCCTCCTCCTGAACGTGGGCGCGCTGTTCGCCTTCTGGGTCCTCGATGCCATCGGGGGTCGCGCAGCGCTGGTGCATCGAATGGGCGGCCCGGCCTCCTGGGTGGAGGGCGTCCGGTGGCTGTCGCCCTCCGCGTACGCCTCGGGAGCCCTCGGCTCGACCACCACCCTCCTCGCGTCGACGGCGGCCTACGCGGTGTTCGGCGCGGTCTTCCTCGGCGCGGCCTGGGCGATCTTCCGGTTCAGGGACGTGTGATGGACGCCGCGCTCAGCCTCGACACGGTGACCAAGCGCTACGGCAGCACGGTGGCGCTCGACCAGGTGAGCTTCCAGGTACGCCCAGGCAGCTGCCACGGTCTCGTCGGTCCGAACGGCGCGGGCAAGACCACCACCTTCGGGCTGGCCGCGGGGTTCCTGCGTCCGGGCACGGGCACCATCCGGGTGCTGGGAAGAGAGCCGCACGACCGGGGCCCGTTCCGGCCCCGCATCGGCGTCTTGCCGCAGGACGCGGATCTTCCGAGCTACCTGGACGTGGGCACCTTGCTCACCACCTGGGCGAGGCTGTCCGGTGAGGCGCGGCCCGAGGCGGCCGCCCGGGTGGCCCTGGAGCGAGTGCAGCTTCCCGACGTCTGGGATGCCGCCCCCCGCTCCCTGTCCCACGGCATGGCGAAGCGGGTGGCGCTGGCGCAGGCGCTCCTCGGTGAGCCGGCGCTGCTCCTCCTCGACGAGCCGACTGCCGGCCTCGACCCGCGGGCAGCGGCCGAGGTGCGCAGCCTCCTCTCGGGCCTCCGCGGCCAGCGGACGGTCATCATCAGCAGCCACAACCTCACGGAGCTGGAGCGGCTGTGCGACGCCGTGACGGTCCTCGACCACGGGAAGGTGGTCCAGGACGGCACGATGGCCGAGATCACCCGGCGCGCGGCCGAGTTCTCGCTTCAGATCAGCCGGGGAGACGTGCCGCTCCCCGAGCTCCGGGCGCTGCCGGGGGTGGCTCGGGTCGATCTCTCCCCGTCTGGTCAGCTCGGAGTCCGCCTCTCGCCCGACGCACCGCCGGCCGACGACGTCATCGCCGCGGTGCTCGAAGCGCTCCTCGCCCGGGGGGTGCGGATCACCGCCCTCACCCAGGGAAGCTCGCTGGAGCAGCGGGTGCTGGATGTGACGTCGGGGTCCGGCGCTTCTCAGTCCGGATAGAAGAGCGGCTCGCGCTCGGCGATGAACCTGTGGAGCGCCTGGGCCACCTCGGTCGCGAGCTCGACGAACCGCACGCCCACGCCGGGGAACACATCCGGCACCCGGTCGTCGATCTCGCGGGTCCAGCGCACCTCGCCCTTCACCGTGAGTCGATTGTTCCCCGGAAGCGAGAAGGTGAGGTCCACCGGAGTGCCCACGGGGAGCAGGTTGACCGTCGCAACGAAGAGGCCGCCCTCGCTGAGGTTGGTGCTGAAGCCGGTGAACACGTTCGAGTCGCTCGTCAGGTCGACCTGGGTCTGCATCGGGATGCGGGAGGCGCTCCGACCCGGACCGACCGCGACGGGCGGGGACATCTTCCCCAGCGGCTGACCCACGGTCCGGGCCCGCGCGGGCCCGGTGCCGGGGGTCGGCTGAGGCGTGCTCGCCCGTCGCTGGGCGGCGGCCTGCGCCTCGCGCCGCGCGCGGGCCTGCTCCGCCTCCTTCCGCGCGGCCTCTGCCCGGCGAGCCTCCGCCGCCCGGGCTTCCGCATCCCGGGCCTCGGCGACCGCCTCGATCCGCTCGAGCTCCGCCGTGTCACGGGCCAGCCCGGCGCGGTGCTCTTCCAGCGCCGAGGCGCTGGCCTGCAGCAGACGCCGGGCCATCTCCACCGCCCGAGCGTGGGCAGCGGGGGAGTTGTTCCGCGCGGCGACCGCTTGCGCCGACGGACCGGAGAGGTCGGGCGGCTGCATCCGGTGGCTCTGGAAGCGGACGAGCAGCCATTCCGCCTCCGCGTACCCGGCCTCCTGGAGCCGGGCCGCTCGATCGGTCAGGGCCTGCACCTCGGCGCACAGCCCCTCGATGGAGCGGACAAGCACATCGGCCTCGGCGGCAACCGCGCGCTCGGCGTCGAGCACCGGGCTCTCGCCGGCAGAAGGAGCAACCTGATCCGCGCCGGGAACGGCGGAGGGACGAAGTCTCATGGGCCGGGGTCACTTCAAGCCCGGTGCCACGAGCGGACACCGTCATCCCGCGGTGTTGGACTCTTGTCCCCGGGTCCCGGGCACCCAATCCCGGCCACGCGAGGTCAACTGGACCCGGATGCTCCACCCACCCGGCCCCCGATCGGCGGACAGCACGCGATGGCCGAATCGACTGCACCAGGCGTCCACGTCGGGGCCGATCGCCGGGTCCGAGCCGGACAGATGCACCACATCCCCCTCGTCCAGCCCGCGGGCACACTCTGCGAGTCGCACGATGGGGAGAGGACAGGGCAACGCCCCGACCGGAAGCTGGACGACCCTGGCCATGCCGGAGTATCCCTAACACGCTCGCCCAGCCAGCCCGAGGGCGCTCAAACACCATGAAAGTCAGCCATCTTCTCGTCCTCGCCGCAGGGCTCGTCCTGGGCTTCTTCGTTGGCAAGGCCACCCGCGACACCGTGTCCTCACCCTCCGTTGCCCAGCGACCGGGCACGCCAACCCCTCCGACGCGCCAGCGGCCCCCGGCGGACAACACCGTGTTCCGCCTCCCGGTGGAGGACTCGCCGGTCCGCGGGCCGGCCGATGCGCTGGTGACGCTGATGGAGTTCAGCGACTACCAGTGCCCCTTCTGCCAGAGGGCCCACGCCACGGTCACCCAGGTGGAGAAGAAGTACCAGGGCAAGATCCGGGTGGTGATGAAGCAGTTCCCGCTCACCTCGATGCATCCGCAGGCCATGCCGGCGGCCAAGGCCGCCATCGCCGCGGGGATGCAGGGCCGCTACTGGGAGATGCACGACCGGCTCTTCGGCAGCACCCAGCTCGATCCGGCCACCCTGGAGCGGTACGCGAAGGAGATCGGCCTCGACGTCGAGAGGTGGAAGCGCGACCAGACCGATCCCAAGGTGGCAGCCATCATCCAGCGAGACATGGACCTGGCGACGAACGTGAACGTCAGCGGCACGCCGGCGTTCTTCGTCAACGGCCGGCGGCTCCCGGGTGGCGCCGCCCCCCTCGATGCGTTCAGCGCCCTCATCGACGAGGAGCTGGCCAAGGCCGAGGGAATGGTCCGCCAGGGCGTTCCGGCGGCACAGGTCTACGCGAAGATCCAGGAGAAGTCGGTCGCCTCGGCGGTGCCTCCTCCGGTGGTCAAGAAGGTCGACGCGCCGGCCGACTCGGCCGCGTTCGGCCCGGCGATGGCGAAGGTCACCATCGTGCAGTGGAGCGACTTCCAGTGCCCATACTGCGCTCGGTCCGCTCCGCTGGTGGAGCAGCTCCGCCAGGCCTATCCGAAGGACGTCCGCTTCGTGTTCCGCCACCTCCCGCTGCCGATGCACCCCGACGCCCCGCTGGCCGCCCGCGCCGGGGTGGCCGCGCAGGCCCAGGGGAAGTTCTGGCAGATGCACGACTGGATGTACGCCCACCAGCGGGAGCTGGACCGCGCATCGCTGGAGAAGGCCGCCGCCTCGTTCGGGATGGACCTCGCGAAGTTCAACGCCGTCGTCGACAACCCGGCGACCGACGCCCGGGTGAAGGCCGACATGCAGGCGGCGCAGAGCGTGGGCGTCCAGGCCACCCCGACCTTCTTCGTCAACGGCCGCGAGCGCGTGGGAGGCTGGCAGTCATTCGACGCGCTGAAGGCGGAGATCGACAAGGAGATCGCCCGGGCGGACAAGCTCCTGTCCTCGGGCGTGAAGCCGGCAGATCTCTACGGGCGGCTGGTGGCGGATTCCGCCGGCCCGTCCGGCGCTCGAAACTGAGCTGAGACCTCAGCCCACCGCGATCGCGTCGATCTCCACCCTGGCCCCCTTGGGGAGCGCTGCGACCTGCACCGTCGCCCGCGCCGGCGGAGCGTTCCGGAACGCCTGGCCGTAGACCTTGTTCACCGCGGCGAAGTCGCCGAGATCCACCACGTAGATGGTGCAGCGGACGACGTGATCGAATGACACGCCGGCCGCGGTCAGCACCGCTCCGAGATTCTTCATCACCTGGGCGGTCTGGGCGCTGATGTCACCGGGCACCAGCTCGCCCGTCAGTGGATCCAAGGGAATCTGGCCGGAGAGGAAGACCATCCGGGTGGCGGGGGCGGCGATCGCCTGCGAGTAGGGGCCGATGGCCTTCGGAGCCTGCAGCGACTCGATGACGGAGCGGTGCATGGCCCGCCTGCTACCCCGGAGCAGCGGCCGCGGGCAACTCCGCACTCCCGCGAGACCTTCCTGGAGCGCCGGGTCCCCCGAGCGGGGGTGGCGGCCCACCCGCCTTCAACGCGCGACCCGGGCGTTCCACCGGCCCCCGCAGCGCAAGTGGCCGTTCCCCCTCGGAGCGACGCGCCGTGGCGGTCAGGCCAGGGCGTTGCAAGCACAGGGTGTGCGCGCATGCTTCCCCCGGTCACCCATACCCGAGATCCTCGCCTCGACATCTCCCAGGCCCGTCAGGTCCTGAAGGACGCCCTGCGGACCCAGGACGCCCGGGAGATCGTCCGCTGGCTCGAGCAGCACACCCATGAGCTCACCCGCTCCCGGTTCTTCGAGCTCATGTTCTCCTTCGGCCCGCTGGCCGGCACGCTCTTGAACGCCGTGGGCCGGCTGCTTCCCGCCGAGCGGCGGCTCCTCGGCGAGGCGCTGGGACGGGCCTTCGCCCTGGGCGCGGTGCGACCTGCCGACGTGCGCCGCGCGGTCCCCGAGCACTGGAGCGGCGCCGCGCCTGGAGACCCTCACGTCGGTCTGTCCGAGGTGATGATGCTCACCGGACGGCCGGCGATGATCCACGTCTACGTGGAGCGGGAGCTGGAGATCGCCCGCAAGCCCCACGGACAGGACCGGCAGCGAATCGCCGCGGCCCGGATGGCGTTCGCCGCCCTCCCGGCGGATGTGCGCGCTGACCTCGCCGCTCGCCACCCGGAGCTCTCCTCGAGCTCGGTCGGCGTCGAGGCGGCGGCCTAGCCGAGACCCCGCACGCCAGAGACCTTCACGGTCTCCAACGTCGCCAGCGGCTGGATGACCGGGCGGATGGGGTCCCGCCTCCCGATGATCTGCGGTGCGCTCCTCGGGGCGTGCGGCTTCGCCCTCCTCTCGCTGCTCGGAGGCTCCAGCCGATATCTGGAAATGCTGCCGGCGTTCCTCCTGATTCCCCTGGGGATCGGTCTGGCGGTACCGGCGATGACCACCTCCGTCCTGGCGAGCGTCGGGCGCGCACGGGCAGGCACGGGCTCGGCGGTGCTGAATGCGGCCCGTCAGGCGGGTGGAGCGGTGGGAGTGGCGCTGTTCGGCGGGCTGGCCGCCGGAGACCTCGTCGCCGGGACCAGGACCTCGGGCCTTCTCTCCGCGGGACTTCTGCTGGTGGCCGCCGCGGTCGCGTCCCTCGGGCTCCGGAGCTCGGCGCTCAGACCCGTTCCACCGAGTACACGCCGTTCAGGCTCTCGATGGTCTTCATCACATCGGTGAGCTGCTTCAGGTCCGAGATGGTGACCTCGAAGGTGTTCACCGCCCGGTCGTCGCCGGTGACCCGGCAGTTGGCCTGGCTGATGTTCACGCCCTTCTTGCTGAAGATGTTCGACATGTCGGCCAGCAGCCCCGGACGATCAGCCGTCAGGACCCGGAGCGTGACCGCCCGCTTGTAGTCCCCCCGCACGTCCCAGGCCACGTCCACCCGGCGCTCGGGGTCGGTGGCCAGCGCCCGGTCGCAGCCCACGGTGTGGACGGTCACTCCCTGGTTGCGGGTGATGAAGCCGACGATCGGGTCGCCGGGAACGGGGTTGCAGCAGCGGCCGAAACGCACCAGCACGTCGTCGACGCCGCCGATCAGCACGCCGGTCCGGGCCCGGCGCCCGACGAGCTTCCTCGCCAGCTCGGTCACGCGTCCGAGGCCCCCGCTCGGCGACGACCCGTCCTCCGCCGCCGACGCGCCGTTGACCGGCTCGCCCCGGGCCTTCTCCTTCTCCGTCTCGGCGAGCTTCTCCGGCGGGAGCAGCCTGGCCAGGAGCTGGTTGGGGACCACCTTTCCGTAGCCCACGGCCACCATCAGGTCGTCCTCGACGCGGTAGCCGAGCTCGGCGGCGATGGGCTTCAGCTCCCCGCCACGGAGGAGCTTGTTGAGGTTGAGACCGACCCGCCGGAACTCCTTGTCCAGCAGCTCGCGGCCGAGCTGCTGACTCTTGTCCCGCTGCTGCTGCTTGATGAAGCTCCGGATGCGCTGCTGGGCACGGCTGGTCTTGACGAAGGTCAGCCAGTCCTTGCTCGGATGCGCGCTGGGGCTGGTGAGCACCTCCACCGTGTCCCCGTTCTTCAGCTTGTAGCGGAGCGGGACGATCTTCCCGTTCACCTTCGCCCCGACGCACCGGGCGCCGACGTCCGAGTGAATGGCGTAGGCGAAGTCCACCGGGGTCGCCCCCCGGGGAAGACTCTTCACGTCGCCCTTGGGGGTGAAGACGAAGACCTCGTCGGTGAAGAGGTCGACCTTCACCGTCTCCAGGAACTCCTTGGGGTCCTTGAGGTCCTGCTGCCACTCCATGAGCTGCCGGAGCCAGGCGAACTTCTCGTCGTCCCGGCTGACCAGCGCCTTGCCTTCCTTGTAGGCCCAGTGGGCGGCGATGCCCTCCTCGGCGATGCGATGCATCTCCTCGGTGCGGATCTGCACCTCGACCCGCTCCCCCAGCGGCCCGATGACCGTCGTGTGGAGCGACTGGTACATGTTCGGCTTGGGGATGGCGATGAAGTCCTTGAACCGCCCAGGCACCGGCTTCCACAGCTGGTGGATGAGCCCCAGCGCCTCGTAGCAGCTGGGGATGGTGGGCATGATCAGCCGGAAGGCGATCATGTCGTGCACCTGCTCGAAGTCGATGCCGTTGGACCGCATCTTCTTCCAGATGCTGTACAGGTGCTTGAAGCGGCCGGAGACCTTGGCGTTGAGGTCACGCTCGGCGAGCTTCTGCTCGATGAGCCGGACCACGTCCTCGATGTACTTGCCGCGCTCCTTCTTCCGCCTCCCGACGCGCTCGACCAGGTCGGCGTAGTCGGCGGGCTTCAGCCACCGGAAGCTGAGGTCCTCCAGCTCGGTCTTGATCCAGCTGATGCCGAGCCGGTTGGCGAGCGGCGCATAGATGTCCAGGGTCTCCTGGGCGATGCGCTGGCGCTTGTCCTCGCGCATGTACTCGAGCGTCCGCATGTTGTGCGTGCGGTCGGCGAGCTTCACCAGGATGACGCGGATGTCCTGCGCCATCGCGATGATCATCTTCCGGAAGTTCTCGGCCTGCTTCTCCTCCTGGCTGAGCGTTGCGCTCGCCTGGAACTTGGAGAGCTTGGTCACGCCGTCCACGAGCTGGGTGACCTCCGATCCGAAGAGCTCGCTGAGCTCCTCGGGGGTGGCCAGGGTGTCCTCGATGGTGTCGTGGAGGAGGCCGGTGACGATGCTGGCCTCGTCCAGCTTCAGCGCGGCCAGGATGCCCGCGACCTCCAGGGGGTGGACCAGGTAGGGCTCGCCCGAATGCCGCAGCTGCCCCTGGTGGACCTTGGCGGAGTAGACGTAGGCCTTCTTGATGACGTCCAGATCCGGGTCGGGATGGTAGCTCTTGACCTGGGTGAGGATGTCGTTGAGACGAATCATCGATACTGCACAATCGTAACTGTGGGATCGAGGGTGTTCAACGCACCGACCCCGGAACTGGCCGTTCGGGCTGAACATTGACCGTTCACCAAGCCCGTTCCTACAGTGACCGACGCCCGCCCCATGTCCCGCCTTCTGGTGAGTCAGCTCGGCGTGGTCTGCCCGTCCTGCGACGTGCTCAGCGCGCCGGGTGCGCAGCGCTGCGAAGCCTGCGGAAAGACCTGGGGAAGGGCCTCCCCGGCACCCGCCAAGAGGCCGACGGGTTCCACGCCGGCCGTCTCCCCGCCTCCTCCCCCTGCTCCCCCCAGCGCGAAGCCCCCGCCGGCCCCGGCCAGCCCGCCCGGCGCAGGTCTACGGAGCGCTCCCACCCCGGTGGGCGGCGTGCCTCGCGCGGGGCAGGCACCGCGTCCGGCTGCACCGGCTCCGGTCCCCAGCCGTTACATCCTCAGCGTCACTGCCGGTCCGGCGCGCGGCCAGCGGTTCCGGCTGATGGCGAACGGGTGCAGCGTGGGTCGCCAGCGTGGCGCGATCCTCTTCTCCGATGACGCGTTCGTGTCGCCTCACCACGCCGCCTTCCGGATCCGGGAGGGGCAGCTGACGGTGAAGGACGAGGAGAGCGTCTCGGGCGTGTACGTCGCGATCACCACTCACGAGCTGCTGGTGCCCGGCGCGCTCTTCTCGGTGGGTCCCCACGTGCTCCGCTACGTCGGCCCCCTGCTCCCCCGCGCCGCCGAGGCCGGGAAGCCGCGCCTGTACGGGGCGCCCGTGCCGCAGGCCGGCGGGCTGTGGGGGCTGGAGGAGATCCTGGTCGGCCTGCGTCCCGGCCGCGCGGTCGTGACCGCCCAGCCCACGCTGACGCTCGGTTCGTCCGGCGCCGACCTCGTCTTCGCCCCCGATCAAGGGCTCGCGGCCAGGCACTGCGAGATCAGCCCCGCACCGCAGGGCGCCGTGCTCCGCGACCTCTCGGGCGGGCTGGGCACGTTCGTCCGCCTCGGCGCCCAGGAGCGGCCGCTCAAGCAGGGCGACCGGGTGCGCATCGGGCAGCAGACGCTCACCGTCGAGCTCGCGGCGTGAGTGCGCCGCCCATCGACGACCCGCGGGTGTACCGGACGCGCCGCTCGCTGCTGGAGCGTCCTACCGTGTCGACAGCGGCTGCTCCACGTCCGGGTACCACTCGCGAATGAGCGTGCGGGCCGGGGACCCCGGGGACTCCTTGAGCGCCCGCGAGAAGAACCCGCGCGCCTCCGCCTCGCCCTCCGGGCCCCGGAGCCGGGCCAGCATCCCGAGCTTCAGGGCCAGGGCTGCGGTCGGCTCCGCCTCGAACGCCTCCAGGTACTTGCTCCGGGCAAGTCCCCGATCCCCGGCGAGGTAGAGGTTGTCCCCGTCCTGGGTCAGGGTGGCGGCCCTCGCCGGATCGCGCTTCTCGGGCGGGACCTCCTGCGCCCAGAGCTGGACCGTGGTCGCTCGCGCGGCCGACACCGGCGGCGCTCGCCCGGGCGTCTCGGTCAGCGGCTTGAAGGCGAGCACCCCCGCCCCCGCGGCGGCGACCAGCACCAGAGCCCCGAGCCCGATCTGCAGCCCGTGTCCGCTGCGCTGCCCCCTGGTTCGCCGGCTGGCCACGGTGGGGGCATTCCCCAGCGCGTCCTCGCTCGAGCCCATCATCCCGAGCGGAATCGGAACCCGGGCCGTGCGCGGCGCGTGGACCGCCTCGGCCGCGGGGAGGAGATTGAGTGAGTCCAGGAAGGCCACCGCGGTCTGTGGCCGGTCGGCGGGCTCCTTTCGCAACGCCCAGAGGATGAGCGCCTCCAGCTCCCGGCTGCAGCAGCCCGGCCGCAGCGTGTTGGGGGGCTTCGGATCCTCGGTGAGGTGCTTCGTGGCGTAGCCCAGCGCCGAGTCGGAGCTGAACGGCAGCTGCCGGGTCACCATCTGGTAGAGCAGGACCCCCACCGAGTAGAGGTCGCTGCGGGCATCGAGAGGAGCGCCCCGGGCCTGCTCGGGGCTCATGTACTCGGGCGTGCCGCAGACGAACCCGGTCCGGGTGAGGGAGGGGCCTCCCTCGGGGCCGCCGTCGACGATCTTGGCGATGCCGAAGTCGAGCACCTTGACCACGTCCGACTCGCCGCCCCGCCGCGCCATCACCATCACGTTCTCGGGCTTGAGGTCGCGGTGGATGACGCCGGCCTGGTGCGCGTCGGCGAGCGCCGAGAGCACCTGGGTGACGATGCGGATCACCCGGGGCTCGGCGAGCGGCCACTCCGCGCTGAGGACCTGGTGCAGGTCGCGGCCGTCCACGAACTCCATCGCGATGAACAGCGCGCCGTCGTCGGTCTGGCCGAAGTCCAGCACGTCGATGGAGTTGGGATGGTTGAGCCGGCTCGCCGCCTTGGCCTCTCGCTGGAACCGGGCGACGGTGCGCGCGTCCCTCTGCAGCGTGGGGTGGAGCAGCTTCAGCACCACCGGCTTTTCGAGCACCAGCTGGTTGGCACGGTAGACTCTGCCCATCCCTCCCTCACCGAGCAGCTTCTCCACCCGGTACTTCCGGGCCACCACCTGATCGAGGTACGGGTCTCCCTGCTTTTCGCGCGGCAGCGCGTTGCCGCAGGACCCGCAGAACTGGGCCTGAGGGGAGGTCTCGGCGGAGCAGGAGGGGCAGTTCACGACCGAGACATGACGCTCCCACTCCTCGGGCAGCGCCGCAAGGCTGCGTGGTACGCTCAGCGGTGCCCACCGTGTCCGGATGGCCCACTGTCCTCGCTGCGACGCGACCAACCCAGATGAGCACGACCGCTGCAGCCGCTGCGGGGCCCCGCTGGGCGGAGGGACGCTGACGATGGGACCGCCGACCGGCCCCCGGCCTCAAGTCAGCTTCCGCGTCGTCCGCGCCGACGGCGGCCCGGAGATGTCCGTGCCGATGAGCGGAGAGACGCTCACCTGTGGCACCCGCGCCGACCTCACCCTTCCCGACGACCCC
>Ga0081540_1000236_pt1 | contig 58095 bp, 57 predicted proteins | sample TabmetS2T1R1_FD_71024 | JGI IMG/M metagenome (GOLD analysis project Ga0081540, IMG submission 71024) | Tabebuia heterophylla rhizosphere microbial communities from the University of Puerto Rico - S2T1R1 | ecosystem: Host-associated > Plants > Roots > Rhizosphere ...
AAGGACCCGGTGGGCTCGGGCACCAGCGTCACGATCGACAGCGAGGGCGTGCACACCCTGCAGGTGTGGAGCGTCGACGTCGCCGGCAACATCGAGGCGCAGAAGAACATCGAGGTGAAGATCGACAAGACGGCGCCCGGCATCAGCCACACGCTGTCGCCGACACCGAACTCGCGGAGCTGGAACAACAGCGACGTGACCGTGACGTTCACCTGCACCGACAGTGGTTCGGGCATCGCGAGCTGCGCGGCCCCCGTCACCAAGGGCGAGGGCGCGGCGCAGAAGTTGCAGGGGGCCGCGACCGACAAGGCGGGCAACTCGGCCACGGACGAGACCACGGTCAACGTCGACAAGACGACGCCGACCGTTACGGGCAGCCTGTCGGCCGAGCCGAACGCGAACGGCTGGTTCGCCGCCGACGTCACGCTGACGTTCACCTGCGCCGATCAGGACGGCCTGTCCGGCGTCCTGTCCTGCCCGGCGGGCACGACGTTCGGTCAGGGCGCGAACCAGAGTTCGAGCGGCACGGCCACCGACGCCGCGGACAACGTCAGCGCCCCCTACCCGGTCTCCGGCGTCAACGTGGACGAGACCGCTCCCACGCTGAGCGGCGCCCCCACCACCGCGCCGAACGGCAACGGCTGGTACAAGGGCGACGTCACGGTGCACTGGACCGCCGCGGACGCGTTGTCCGGACTCGCCGGCCCGGCCCCCGCCGACAGCACCGTCACCGGGGAGGGCAGCAACCTCTCGGCCGGCATCTCGGTGAGCGACAAGGCGGGCAACACCACCGGCGCGACCGTCGGCGGCATCAAGATCGACCGACACGGCCCGATCACCACTGCCAGCGGCCTCGCGGGCTGGCAGAACGGCGACGTGACGGTCAAGCTCACCGCGACGGACAACCTGTCCGGGGTGGCGGCGACGTACTACAGCGTCGACGGAGCGCCGCAGCAGGCAGGGACCACGGTTCCGGTCGGCACCGAGGGAACCCACAAGGTCTCCTACTGGAGCGTGGACGACGCCGGGAACACCGAGACCGCCGGCACGGTCACCGTCCTGCTGGACAAGACCCCGCCGACGATCACGGGTAAGGCGACCACGAGCCCGAACGCCAACGGCTGGTACAACGCCCCGGTCACCGTCCAGTTCGACTGCGGGGACGCCGGCAGCGGCATCGCGAGCTGCCAGCCGGGAGTGACGCTGTCCGCGCAGGGCGGCAACACCGTGGTCGGCACGGCCGTCGACAACGCCGGCAACAGGAGCACGGCGTCCGTGACCGCGAAGGTGGACACCGTCCCGCCCGCGGTGACCATCGGCGGGATCAAGGACGGCGCCGTCTACACGCTGGGCGCGGTCCCGGCGGCGACGGCCACCGCGACGGACACCACCAGTGGGCTGGCCGGAGTCGCGACTGGGACGCTCACCGGCGGAACGTCGACCGGCGTGGGCACGTTCACCTACACCGCGACCGCGACCGACAAGGCCGGGAACGTGGGCACGGCGAAGGCGATCTACAAGGTGGTGTACGGCTTCGGGACGACGCTGTTCCTCCAGCCGGTGAACGACACCGCGCACCAGACAGGCCTGGCGACGAGCGTCTTCAAGGCCGGGCAGACGGTTCCGATGAAGTTCCAGCTCAAGAACGCCGCCGGCCAGGTCGTGCAGGCCGGTACCGCACCTCAGTGGCTGACACCGGTCAAGGGCAGCAGCATGGCGGCGGCCGTCAACGAGTCGGCCTACACGACGTCGGGTGACACCGCCGGAACCTACCGCTGGGACAGCACGGGCGCGCAGTACATCTACAACTGGAACACCGACGGTGCGCAGGCAGGCAGCTACTGGCGGGTCGGGGTCCGGCTCGACGACGGGCAGACCTACTACGTGAACATCGGACTCCGCTGAGCGAGGCACAGGGCCGGGACGGGCATCTGATGCCCGTCCCGGCGCCATCGCACGTCAGGGGACCCCGGCTCCGGCTCCCCAGGCCTCCACGTGGCGTGCCGGTTGCCGCAGCCCTGGCCCATGCGGTTCGTCGGCGCAGCTGGTGATCTCCGACGGCTACCTCGGCCTGGGCCAGGCCGTGCAGACCGCGTCCCTGCCCGAGCGTGCGCTGGTGATCGCCGACGCCCGCACGGTCCCCGACCAGCTGGACCCCGTCGCCGTCATGCTCGGCGGGTAGGTCGCAGGTGCAGGCCATGCTCGAGGGCGCCACGGACGAGCTGCTCAGCGACAACGCTTTCGCGACGCCCATGGGAAAGATCGCTCCACGGATGAACCCAGGGTGACCAGGGCTGGCCGCCGCAGTTGTGCCGCGGGCGGGGGCACGGTGGAGCGCCCTACCGGACGTGCGACTCGACGCCGGCGAGGGCCCGAGTCGCGTCGGCGCTGGTGAACGTGGCCGACCTCGTGGCAGAGCGCAAGGTGTTGGGGCTGTCAGCGTCCGCGCAGTCGTGCCGCTCGAGGGTCTCCATAGCCGCGTCCAGGTGGTGGACGACCAGATGCACGCACAGCCCGGTCAGCCTGCGGACGCTGGGCGCTGCCGTCCCCAGGCCGGACCCGCTGGTAGAACGCCCGCAGCGGGCCGGCGCATCGACCGGCGTGCTCCGGGTGCGTGCGTAACAGACGCTCGGCTGGAGACACGCCACTGCAGCCGCGAGGCCCCGGCCGGCACGCGACCGACCCTGATAGGTGGTGGGCGACCCCGACCAGGGATCACGTTGTGTATTGGTCAGACCAGGCCGGGGACGATGCGCCAGGTACGCGCCGCATACCCGGTATAGCCCGGAACCTGACCAGCGAGCAGCGCCTCCTCACGGCTCGCTCGGTACAGCTGCAGGCCGAGAAGGGCGAGCAGAAGGACGACGTGCAGCCAGTGGCCCCCGCGCAACGCGAAACCGGCGACGGCGACGAGTTCGCCGAGATAGAGCGGATGACGCACGAGTCGGTACGGGCCCGTGTCCACGAGCCGGCGCGCCTGCGGGACGACGCTGAGGCACGTCGAGAGGTGGCGGATCGCCCAGAGCGACCAGGCGGATCCCGAAAGGATCAAGACGAAGGCCAGCAAGGAACGGCTGGTTCCGCCGGGGCTCGTCGGCAGTGCCGGCATGACGAGCGGCAGACAGGTCGCCAACGGTGCGGCCAGCCAGACGGCCGGCCTGCCGTCGGTGGCCGAGGGCCGGTCCCGCCGCAGATAGGCCGTCATGACGAGTCCGCAGAAGGCCGCCGTCAGCAGGCACGAGGCGAGTTCCGGAACCGCTCGGTGGGCCGGAAGGGGCGAGGTGAGAGTGGCCCAGGCCTTGCCGACGGCTGACAGCATCGACAGCGCGAACAGAACGACGACGACGACGCGCCCCGCGTCGATCCGAGGCGATCGCCGATCAGCCACCGACGAACACCTGCGCGATCCGGATCGCTCCGGGACCGATGACGATGATGAAGAACACCGGGAAGATGCAGACCAGCACCGGGAAGATGATCTTCACTGGAACCTTCTGCGCCTTCTCCTCCGCCCGCTGGCGACGCCGGAGGCGCAGCTCGGCCGCCTGTTCCCGGAGTACTGCCGCGATGGGGACGCCGAGACGGTCCGCCTGGACGAGAGCCGAGACGAACGACTTGATTTCGATGACATCGGTGCGCTCCGCGAGATCGGTGAACGCCTCCGTGCGCGAACGGCCGAGTTGGATCTCCTTGAGTACCCGGGCGAACTCGGCCGCCAGCGGCCCCTTCGTGTTGTCGGCCACCTGCGACACGCCGGCGTCGAAGCCAAGACCGGCCTCGACGCAGACCGTCAGCATGTCCAGGGCGTCCGGAGCCGAGCGTCGCATCGCCTCCTGGCGCTTCAGGCCGGTGTTGTAGAGCAGCAGATCGGCCAGCCAGTAGCCGAGAGCGGCCAGCAGCCCGAACAGGAGCAGGCCCTTCCCCGATCGGGAGACGAGCCAGATCAGCAGCCCGAACCCGCCGAGCCCCAGCGCGCCGGCGGTCTTCAGGGCCAGGACCCCTTCCAGGTCCCATGGCGGGACGTTGCCCGCCAGGTCCAGTCGCCGCCGCAGGCGCTGCGGGGTACCGACGGGCGTGATCCTCGCCCCGACCCGGCCCAGAGCGGCGAGAACGGGACGCCAGAGCCGCTCGCTCGCGGGCCGCTGGGACAGGGGGACGGCGTCCGCGATCTGGAGCGGTCCCCTGGCGAGCTCCAGGGACCGGGCGACGCCGGTCGCGGGAGCGGGCGGCAGAAGAAACAGGTACGCGGCGGCGGCCAGCCCGGCGGCAACCAGGAGCGCTGCGACGGCGGCGAGCATCAGACCTCCACTTTCGCGACCTTGAACATCCACCAGGTGCCGACGACCATGCCGAGGGCTGCGACGGCGAGCATCACGAGGCCGGGGGTGGTCGTCCAGAGCGGCTCGACGTACGGGCGCCGGAACGCGACCAGGAACATCCCCACCGCGATCGGCAGGGCGAGCAGGACGTAGGCGGACAGCCGCCCCTCGGCGGACAGCGCTTGTACCTGGCGGTTCACCGCGCTCCGCTCGCGCAAGGTCTTCGCCGTCGTGGAGAGGACCTCGGCCAGGCTGCCTCCGACGGACCGCTGGATCCGTAGCGCCATCACGACCAGGCGCCACTCCTCGTTGCGCATCCGGCGCGCGACCTGATCGAGTTCGTCCTCGAGGGCGATGCCGATGCGAGCAGCCGCCAGCGCCCGGCCGAGCTCCGAGGCCATCGGTTGGGCACCACCCTCCTGCGCGGCTGCCAACGCCTGCGGCAGGGAGAAGCCGCTCCGCAGACTGCTCGCGACCACCTGGAGGGTGTCTGGCAGTTGCTCCGCGAAGGCGCGGCAGCGCCGGGATTGCTTGACGCGTAACCAGATCTCCGTCCCGAGCCAGCCGAGTGCGACGCCCAGGAGCAGCCCGAGCCAGCGCGTCTGGACGAGCACCAGGCCGGCCGCGCCGGTGACCACGAGGATGCTGGCGCGCAGCACCAGCCACTCGTGCGGAAGGAGAGTGAGGCCCGCCCTGTCCAGACGCAGGGCGATGGCGCTCTGCCGGTTGCCCGCCGCGATCATCCGTTCGGAGACCTGCAGCACGCCGGCGGCCGCCGACGAGACCGCCCAGGGCCCCGCGTACGGCTCGGCCGCGGCGGGCACCGGACCGTACGCCTGGAGGGCCCGCTGCCGTCGTCGCTCGGCCTGCTCCGGGTTGCTCGGCCAGAACAGGGCGGTCGCGGCGAGAGCCAGGGCGACGAACAGTGCACCGACCAGCGGCATGCTGAGCCGGCTCTTGACCGCGGGAACCGGTTGGACGTGAGCAGAGGCCGCCGGCGGCACTCCCCTCGGCACCGCCGTGGTGCCGGCGGGCAGGTTCACAAGAGTCCCGTACGCGTGTCCCGCGATGACGAGCAGAAGGGCTACCCGTCGATCCGTGCCATCGCTCCCGGGGTGAACGGTCACCGTGACATCCAGCGGGACGGCGGCGGCCGCGGCGGCGAACGCTCGGCCCAGACCGGCGGCGTCCCCTGCCTGCACCACCCTTCCGCGGCCTGCGGAGGCGATCCGCTGCAGAGGGCCGCGATCGCTCTCGGCTGTGTTGAAGGCGATCACGTCCACCCGGACGTGGGCGTCGGACACTGCGCGCTGTGCACGTGCGAGGCTGGTCCGGCTGGTGGTGTCCCCGCCGTCGCTGAGGAGCACCAGGTTGCCTCCACGACCCGCCCGGTGCGCCGCGAGCACGAGTCCGTCGTACAGCGCCGTCTCCCCGTCCGCCCTCAGCGCCTGTATGCCCTTCTGCAGGGCCGCTCGATCAGTCGTGGGAGCGGTCAACACCTGGGCCTGGTCGGAGAAGGCGACGAGGCCGACCCTCACGTCACCGCCAACGGCCCGGGCGTACACCTGGGCCGCGCGCCGTGCTGCGTCGATCCCGTCCCCGTTCATCGAGCCGCTGGTGTCCACCAGCAGAACCGCGGTCCGCGCGGGCGCGTCCTTCCTGGTGAGCGCGGCGGCCGCCGAGAGCGACTGATGGTCGGCGTCGACGACCACGACGTGAGGATCCTGGTCTCGGCCGGGCATGCCGGCGACCTGCGCGTGGAGGACGACGTCCTGACCGCTCCACCGCGGCGCCGCCGTGAGCAGGAGCGGCTGGGCGGCCGCCGGGAGTTCACCGTCGAACAGCTTCCACGCCTCGTCGAGCGGCGAGGTCGCCGCATCCGCAGCCGCAGTGGAAGGCAGGACGAGGAGTGCTGCGAGCAGGGTCGCCACGCCCAAGGCCAGGCGCTGTCGCCTCGTGGTCCAGCTCACCGCGCGGGCCCCGCGCCGAACAGGGCCGGCGGCAGGTGGACGCCGTGCTCCGCGAGTTTCTCGGCGAAGCGAGGCCGCAGCCCGGTCGGTCGCAGCACGTTGAGCACGCGGCCCTCGCCGTCGCGACCGGCGTTCCAGTCGAACGCGAAGACGTCCTGGAGGGTGATCATGTCACCTTCCATTCCGAGCACCTCCGCGACGGCCACGACCCGACGACTCCCGTCCCGGAGTCGGGCCTGGTGGACCACCAGGTCGAGGGCACTCGAGACCTGCTCCCGGATGGCGCGCACCGGCAGGTCGACCCCGGCCATGAGCACCATGGTCTCGAGCCGTGCGAGGCCGTCACGCGGTGAGTTCGCGTGCACCGTGGTGATGGAGCCTTCGTGGCCGGTGTTCATCGCCTGGAGCATGTCGAGTGCGGCTCCGTCGCGGACCTCGCCGACGACGATCCGATCCGGCCGCATGCGCAGGGCGTTCCGGACGAGATCCCGGATGGTCACCTCGCCGCGACCCTCGGAGTTCGAGGGGCGGGCCTCCATCCGGACGACGTGCGGCTGGCGCAGTTGCAGCTCGGCGGCGTCCTCGATCGTGACGATGCGCTCGGCGGCCGGGATGAAGCCGGACATGACGTTCAGGGTGGTGGTCTTCCCGCTGCCGGTTCCGCCCGAGACGAGGACGTTGAGACGTCCCAGCACGCAGAGCCGGAGAAACTCCGCCACCGCTGCGGTGAAGGTTCCGAAGGAGACCAGGTCGGCCACGCTGAAGGGGTCGGTGGCGAACTTGCGGATCGTCAGGACCGGACCGTCGAGGGCGATCGGCGCGATGACCGCGTTGACACGGCTGCCGTCGGGCAGGCGGGCGTCGACCATCGGTGAGCTCTCGTCGATGCGCCGCCCGACTCTGGCCACGATCTTCTCAATGGTGCGGCGCAGGTGGGTGTCGTCGAGGAATCGCACGCTGGCGTCCTCCAGCATGCCGGCCCGTTCGATGTAGACCTGGTCCGGCCCGTTGACCATGATCTCGCTGACGGTGGAGTCGCGGAGATAGGGCTCGATGGGCCCGTGACCGAGAACCTCGTCGACGACCTCCTGCGCCAGACGGGCCCTGTCCGTGCTGGAGAGCGGAGTTTCCTCCAGCTGAAGCACGGACTGGACGCTGACCCGCACCCGCTGCTCGAGCTCGGAGGTGGACAGTTGCGGGTCGTAGAGCTTCGGTCCCAGAGCGTCGATCAGCGCCTGATGCACCCGGCCCTTGACGGCTGCGAGGGCCATCCCCGGGTGGCTCGGCTCCACGCGGACGGCGGGCTCGCCGATCGGTCGGCGAGCGGCCAGACGGTCGGATAGGTTCACGTCGCACCTCCACGGCGGAGCAGTGACCGAAGCGGACCGGACCGCCCCGCGGCGACGGGCTCGGGCGGGACACCTGCGATCCGGGCCGCGAGAGCGCGCAGGGAGCAGCTGACCTCGTGCTCGGGCTGCTCGCGGACGATGAGGTCGCCGCGGTTGATAGCCGCGGGGACGTCGCCGCTGGACGGGATCTGCAGAGTCACGGGCATGCCGATCGTCTGCTCGACGTCCGACAGCTTCAGGCCCACCCGCGCGTCCGCACGGTTCAGAACGATCATCCGCGTGTCTGGGGGGTGACCGAGCAGGTCGAGGGTGTCGAGGGAGACCTTGAGGTTCTTGAGCGCCGGGACGTCCAGGGTTGCGAGCAGCACCGTGACATCGGCCAGGTCGAAGGCGGCAAGCACGTGCTCGCTCACCGACGGGGGCGTGTCGATCACGACGACGTCGTACATGTCGCGCAGCGCCCGGACGAGCTCGGGCACCAGGTCGGCGCCGACCCGCGCCGCGTCACCCGGCGCCGTCGGTGCGAGCACAGCGTCGACGCCCGGCCCCGCGGACGTGAGCACCGAGCGGATGCCGTGCTCGTCCATCGTCCCGACCATGGGGATCAGGTCGACCAGCGTCCGCTCGGGCACCAACTGCAGGGTGATGGCGACGTCGCCGAACTCCAGGTCGAGGTCCACCAGGCAGACCCGGGTCGAGCCGTCCGAAGCCAGCGCGGCGGCGAGGTTCGTCGCGACCGTCGTCTTGCCGCACCCGCCCTTGGCCGAGAAGACGGTCACGACACGCCCGTGCCGGCCATCGCCGGTACCCGGCACCCTCTCGGCGGTTCGCCGCCGGCGGGAGATGTCGGTCGACCGCCGAGCGGCAGCCACCACCGCCCCGAGGTCCTCGGGGCCGACGACCTCACGAACCCCGGCCCGCAGGGCCTGGCCGAGGACGTGGACGTCGATCCGACGGCGAAGCAGCACCATGCCGACGTAGGGCCGGTCGACCTGCCAGCTCGCGGCGAGGTCCAGAGCCTGGGCGAGGTCGACATCCGGTCCGACGACGACGAGCACCTCCTCCGGATGCTCGTCGAGGTCGTGTCCGACGGCTGCCGGCGCGTCCACGCGACGCGGGTCGTCACCCAGCGCGAAGGCGAGCGTGGCGGCGAACTCGTCGTCCGGCTCGACGATGAGCGTCATCGGGTCACCTCGAAGAGGCTGCGGTCGTTGACACCGGTCCCCGGCGTGGCGTGCGCGTCCGGGCCGAGGAGCGCGAAGGTGAGCGTTCCGGTGCGAGCGCCGTGGACGAGCCGCTGCGCCTGGTCCTGAGTCACTGCCAGGGTCAGCAGGGTGGTGGTCGGCTGCATCGCCGTGGCTGCCAGCCCGGTGGGTTTGTCCGCGGACTCCGACGGCTTGGTGACCGTGGTGCTGTCGTCGACGGCGAGCACCTCCACGCTCTGCAGGAGGAGCCGGGTGGCCCGGGTGTACCCGTGGTTGTCCTGCAGGTGGTCGCCGGCGGGCGTCTGGCCGGACTTGACCGCTTCCTGGACGTTGAAGGTGTCGAAGACGGCGACCTTCGATCCCACGGTGACGAAGGAGCCGACGTGGGAGGGATCGTCCAGGGACACGGACACGGCGAGCAGGCCGCTGGGCACCGGGAGGACACCCTGGGCGGCGCCGTGGGCGGCGAACCGGCCGACAAGGACGATCTCTCCCGGCTGGATGGCCGACGTGGCGACCAGTCGGGAGTAGTCGGCCGAGACGTCGGTGAGAGCGTCCTCCGGGACCCCCTTCCGGGCGATGAGCTCCTGGACGATCAGTCCGTCCTGCACCGCCTGGCCCGCGGTGGTCCCGGCGGGGACCTCCTTCTCGGCCACATAGGCGCGTACCGCCTGCTGCCCGATGAGCGCCCGCTGGTCAGCGGCGCGCGCGTAAGCCACAACAGCGACCGACCCGACCACGGCGATGACGAGCGCGGCCAGGGCCGCGAGGATTCGACGTGACATGGCTGCCTCTCGGGTCTTGCGGCGCGCGATCTGCGGCCGCTGTTGATGGGGCGGTTGATGGCTCAGGGGAACGGTGCGTGTGCCGGCCCGCTGTGATGTCACCCGGTCAGCGCCACGACCTTGGCGCCCATGCTCGGCCCGCCGATCTGGCCGCCCGTGGGTTTGAGGCCCTGGGTGAACCAGCCGTAGATGCACTTGTCGCTGCCCTTGCACTTCGTGACCGCGCCGTGCGGGTTGACGGTGGTCGGGTGAGCGCCGGGCAACACATAGCCGTCGAGGAAGAAGGCCGCGAAGCCCTGGATGTGGTACTCACCGCCGGAGCCGCTGCCGGTCGCCTGGTCGAAGACGGGGAGATAGAGCAGGGTGCCCACGAGGCCATTGAGCTGGTCGGCACACGACGAGGCGCTCACTCCGGGGTCCGCGGACACGAACCCCCCGGCGACCGTCGTCGTCTGGCAGCCACTGCTCGCGAGCCACCCGAACCCTCCGGGCAGGTCGCCGTAGGCCCCCCCGGAACTCGGGCAGCCCCCGCGTTCGGAGGTGCTGTGCAGCTTCAGGGCCACCTCGCCAGGTGGATAGGGCGGATACGGCGGGGGCGGCGCGAACGACGTGCCGTTGCCGGTGGCGGCGTTCCACTCGCACGCGGAGAGGGTGAGCGGCAACGCGCTGCCCGACGCCGCACCCCCCCACGCCGCCTGGGCGCACGCCCGCACCTGGGTGCCGGCGTACCCGGCGTTGCCGGCCAGGGCGCGGGCGAACGCGGGCGGTAGCAACGTTCCGCCGCCGGCGGTTGCTGTCGCCGTGTTCACCCGTACCCAGCCTTCGACCCCGGCCGGGGCCGGCGAGCACTGGGTCAGCACGGGGCCGGAACCCGCCGGGCAGGCGGGAAGGCCGGCGCGTCCCGCACCGCAGACGGACAGCACCGCGGTGGCGCCGTCGTTGGCGTTCAGATTGGCGATTCCGCCGGTCGCTGTCGTGCACGTCGCCGAGGCCGCGCAGCCGACGGCAACAGCGAGCGCCGCGGCGTCCGCGCCGTTCTGCACCTGCCGGCGCTCGGCGTACAGCTGCCCGACGTCGACGGACAGCGCGGCCATGCCGATCAGCACGCCGGTGCTGAGGAGGACGGCGACCAGGGCTGCCACGGCGCCGCGGTCCTCGCCGTGACGGACCGCCAGCGTCAACCGCCGCATCGCATGACCCCCTGACCGGTCAGGGTGACGCTGCCGGGAAGGCCGCCACCGAAGAGACCGCTGATGGCGCCCAGCGGTATGAGCAAGGTGTACGTCGTCGTCGCGGTGACACTCGCGTTCTGTGTCGGTGCGGGATTCGCCGGGCACGACGAAGGGACCGCCGTCGCCGGTGCGGGCGCGATTCCGGGCGCGGCCGTCGCCACCCGGCTCGCGGTCGACACCCCGGTCGTCGCCGGCAAGCGGAGGGCCTCCCAGCGAGCGCCCTCCCGAGCGGCGGCGGACAGCGTGATCTGGACGTTGAGCATCCGGCCGAAGTCGACGATCCCGCAGACGAGCAGGAGTACCAGGGGCAGAACGAGGGCGAACTCGACGGCGGCGGCGCCCCGCGCTTCGTCCCGGGACGGCCGGCTGCAGGCTCGAGGACGCATGGTCAGAGACCTGCGGGGAAGACGAAGAGTCCTTGGACCGCGAGCCCGAGCGCGGTGACCGAGCCGATCACCGCTACCGCAATGAGAGTCGCCATCAGGGCGTACTCGACGGCTGTCGCACCCCGGTCCGAGCCCGGACGCCGGCGCACGGCCGTCCGTAGCCGCAGTAGCGGGGCCATCGCCATCACCTCGTCTTTTGTCTGCTCTGGTGCGGATAAGGGTTGGAACGGGTGGGAGCCGCCGCGCCGCGCTGGACGACGCGGCGGCTTTCCGCCGGTTCAGACGGCCGCGGCGACCGCGGCGAAGAGAGCGTTCAGGTTGGTGCCGAGCAGGGTGACCGAGCCGATGATGACGATCGCGATCAGAGCCACCATCAGGCCGTACTCGACCGCGGTGGCGCCCTTGTCGTTGCGGGTGGCCTTCATGATCCGAGTGCGCATGACCCCTCCAGGGACGTCGGTTTTGTGTGCGGGGCGTTCGCTTCGATCGCCCTCGGTGACCATGGGGCCAGACCCACGCGGCGTCCGGAAAGGATCGATGGAGGGGTCACCCAGATGACCCACTGTCACCATCCGGTCGGATCAGCGGTCGGCCGTCACTGAATGTCACGGGCGAAGCGTGGCCGTCAGAGGGTGGCTCAGCCTCCGGAGGAGTGCGGTGGCCGCCTGGGCGAAGCCGTCAAAGTGGTGGGAATGGTCCGGTGAGGGCGGTGAGCGCCGCGAGCAGCCGTCCTCGCAACTCGGCGCCCCGCTCAGCGAAACGGCGCTGCGCGGTCACGTACTCCGCCTTGCCCTCAGGGGTCTCGACCCGCACCTTCCGAGGGGTCGACGTGATCGACGCCTGACTCTGCTCATTCACAGTAAGCGATAGCGCAACTACTATTGGATATTCGTGCAGCACGATCCCGGGTAAGAGCCTTCGATCGGTGGCAGCTCTGTCAAGCCTGACTCAAGGAACTCCAAAGACTTCGCCCGGGAGCTGACTCGGACGTTTGGGGACGTCCTTCCGGGGCAGGATTTCGGGCGTCATCGACGAGCAGGAGAAGGCAGCTATCTCGAGCGCGCAGGGGCGCTTCTCGTCTCAAATTCAACAATGAGCGGCCAGGATGCGGGCGCGCCGGGGGAGGTTGGCCGGGATCGCCGTCTCGTAGCCCTGGGGAACGCTCGGAGGACATCATGACGATGCGCACACGGCGATCGCTTGGAAGGTCTCTGTCCGTCGGGCTGGCCGGCCTGACGATGGCCATGGTGGCGGCGTGCACCGGCCGGGGTGGCGGGTATCTGCCGCCCAGTGCGGGGTTCAGTGGCCAGGCGACGATGGGGTTCACCTTCAGCTGCCAGGACAGCGGCGGGCTGAACCCGCCGACCGGCAAGCTCGCCATCGAACTGGCGTACGCCGACCAGGGCACCAGTCCGATCGGGGGTCCGTTCGGGATTCACGGAATCGTCGACATCGTCGACCCGGTCGTGGAGTCCGCCGTCTGCATTGGTCAGAACCCGCCTCCTGGCGGCAACGAACTGATCTTCCTCGGTCGTTACTACCCGATCGGCTCGACGCCCGCAGGCTTCCCGAAGACGTGCCCGACGAGCGCCAAGTCCAAGTCGCCACTGTGCCGCTTCGAGGTCGTCGTCCGCGACAACGACAACAACATGGCTCCCTCGCCGGGGGACTACTTCCAGATCACTCTGTCCAGTGGCACGGTGCTGAGCACCGAACTGGACCCCGCGACCGTCTTCTACACCAGGGCAGGCTTCCTGGCCGGGGGGAACATCACGGTCAAGTGAGGTGCCGGGCCACCGACAGACGTGAGGACGAATCATCATGAATGCTCATGACCGCTCGGCTCGCCCGAGCTGGCACGACCGTCGCCTCGGGCGCCGCAAGTTCCTCGCGGGTGCGGCCGCGACGGTGTCGGCCGGCGCTGTCGTCGTCCGGGGGGCGGACGTCGCGCGAGCCGCTCCGACCGGCGACGGGCTGCACGGCCTGCCGCTACGAGGCATGTACCTCACGAGCAAGAACCGGCTGGCCGAAGGCCGGTTCGGCGCGATGTTCAAGAGCCTCCCGGCGTTCGCGCCACGGGACGACCTGCTCGAGGGCCTGGCCAGGACGATGGTCGAGCCGGACACCAGCGACGTGTTCCTGGCCACGAACCCACGCCTGTTCGCCGGGTTCACGTTCATCGGCCAGTTCATCGACCACGACATCACGTTCGACAACACGCCGCTGGACCAGCAGCTCGCGGATCCGGACGCCACCACCAACTTCCGGACCCCCCGGTACGATCTCGACTCCGTCTACGGGCGCGGTCCGACCACCGAGCCGATGTTCTACGACCCGACCGACCCGGCCAAGCTCCGCCTCGAGCCGAACATCAACGGCGTACTGGACCTGCCGCGCGATGGCGGCGGGCACGCCGTCATCCCGGAACACCGCAACGACGAGAACCTCATCATCGCCCAGTTCCACAAGGCCGTCGTCCAGTTCCACAACAAGATCGTCGACCTTGCCCGCTCGCAGGGTGTCCGCAGCGAGTGGCTGTTTGAGACCGCCCGCCGCCTGACCCGGTGGCACTACCAGTGGGCCGTGATCCACGACTTCATCCCGCGGTTCGCCGGCGACGAGCTCGTCGGGTCTAGCGGCGCGGTCTACAAGGAGGTCCCCGGCAAGGCACCGGTGATCAACCTCAACTACTACAAACCGACGAACCGCACGGGCCGGCCGTTCATGCCCGTCGAGTTCGCCGTCGCCGCCTACCGGTTCGGGCACAGCATCATCCGGCCCTTCTACGTCCTCAACGACACCGGAGTGGTCGATGTCTTCGGTCCGGAGGGAGGCCGCAACCTCAACGGCGGCCGCCCGATCCCGGCCGACCTGGTCATCGAGTGGAAGAATATCCTTCCCGTCGATCCGAACTTCCCCGCCCGGAAGCCGCGGAAGATCGACACGAAGCTGTCCATCCCGCTCAGCAACCTGCCTGGGTCGGTCGTCCCTCCTCCTGACCCACAGGTCAACCTCGCCGTCCGGAATACCCTGCGCGGCAAGCAGGTCGGTCTGCCGTCGGGGCAGCAGGTCGCCAAGGCGATGCGCGCCCCGGTCCTGTCGAACGCGACGCTCGGCATGGGCGGAATGAGCAGTGACTCGGGATGGGGCGGCGAGGCACCGCTCTGGTACTACATCCTGAGGGAGGCCGAGCTGACGTACGGCGGCGAGCAGCTCGGGCCGGTCGGCGGGCGGATCATGGCCGAGGTCCTCGTGGGGCTCTTGCAGCGCGACCCCAACTCCTACCTCTACCTCAACGCCGCCTGGAAGCCCGATCCGGCGATCGCGCCGAAGGGGACGTTCGGCTTCGTCGACCTTCTCAAGTTCGCCGGCGCAGCCTGACGTCCGTCGGCCGCTGCTCATGGGGCAGCGGCCGACGTGGCGGGGACCGAGGCCAGGGGAGAAAAGGCCGGCCAGAGGGTCGAGGCCCTCTGACCGGCCTCTCGGGTCAGAGCGAGACGATGTTTATCTGGGACCACTGCTCGGGTGTGAGCACTGACTGCATCCACTGCTGAACGGCCACGGTGTCCACCCGGAAGTTGAATTCCGTGCCGCCGCACACGTTGGCGCTCATGCCGAAGGAGGTCACTGCCACGATCGTGTCGGTGCCATAGAGCAGGATCGGACCGCCCGAGTCGCCGAAGCAGGTGCCCCCGCCGCCACGGCCGGGCGCGGAGGACATTTGGACGTTGATGCCGTTGGCGACGCCACCTGTTCCGATGATCCACGTGTTGGCCATCAGACGGCTTCGATAGGACAGCGTGGCCGCAGGGTTGCCGTTGACGTAGGTGACGCCGTAGCCCGAGATCGTTACGCGAGCCGTCGGACCCGTGCCGTACTGCTCCAGGGTGCCGGGAGCCGCGAGCGACCCATATGTGTCGAGCGCGTACGGCTCGTCGAGGATGACCAGTCCCACGTCATTGGTCGTCGCGGGGATCGTGATGCCCTGGTAGTCGAAGGCGTAGAACGTGTGGGCCGTGACGCCACCTGTGTAGGGATAGCCCGACGAGGCGGGCGTGTCCGTTACCGGGTCGTAGTCGGCTCCGGCGTCCTGCTGGAAGTAGATCCGAGCGCTGGCCGCCAGCTCGCCGGTGGCTTCGTCGATCGTGACGCAGTGACCCGCGGTCAGGAACACCGTGGGAGAGATCAGCGACCCGGAACACCGATGCACGAAATCGCCGTTCGCGTCGTAGAACACGATCAGGCCGACGTACGGGTGCTCGAAGTCGGGGACGGCGTTCCCGGTGATAGCGCTGGATGGTGTCGCCACCAGACCGATCATCGCGAGGGCCAGCACGATCGGCGCCAGGACCCAGCGAATGACTCTTCGAAGCATGTGTTGGCTCCTCCGTTCGGCTACCCCCCCCGCACCCTGGCATGCTCCCCCTTGTCATCACAGCCGGTCAAGCGTCGGGGTCGAGTTGCCGTCTTTGCCGGGCGTCATGGTCACCCGGGGTAATCAGCACCAGGGCAGCGGTGCGAAGGCGGGAATGAGCGGCGGTGGCTCGTCGCGATCTATGGGCCGGCCTGGCCGTGGCCGCGCCGTGGTTCGCCGTCCGGGGCCTGTACTTCGCGTACACATGGACGGCCGACCCGACCTCGGTCACCGTGCAGGTCGTCAGACTCTACGTTCCGGCGATTCGGCTACGCATGGCCAGACCCGGCAGCTGCAGCCCGTGGCGATGCCGCACTGTGTCCTGCGTGCGGATCCGACGACGGCCTGCTCGTCGAGATCGTGGTCACCCGACAGCGCGGGCGTGTATTACTTCGGCGAGGTCGAGGGCAAGGAGCCCGGCTGCAAGAAGCTGTACGTCCAGGTCAGTCGGGGTCTCAGCTTTGGGTCGCGGAAGGTCGAAACGTGAGCAAGTACCGGCTCGTCGACCGGCCCAATGACTGACACGAGGAGCTTGTCTTCGACGCAGATACGGCCCGACGAGCGGCGGCCGCCGGGTGTCGCAGCACGTGCCTCCGGTGACTTCGGTCGCGGGACCGCCGTGGGACTCGCCGGATTGCGTCGACGTAGGGGATCAAACCGGAGCGAGAAGGATGCCGATTGTTGCCCGACGGATCCCTTCTTCTTCGGTTGTCTGGGCGCGGAGCTGCTGGGTGCGTTCGGCGAGGAGTTCGGTCTCGTCGTTGGGGTCGTCGGGAAAGTAGATCTGTGTCGCCAGGGCCCTAAAAACCGTACGGTCGATCTTGACGTGGATGGGCGCGGGCCGATACTCGGTTCGGCCCGTGGCTGTTACCAGGTCGTGGACGGGGCCGGCGGGCGGCCAGCGGACCGGTGACCACGACGACCGACTGCAGCCCCGAACCGGCTGCGGAGAGCACCGCGCAGGCGGCCGAGCTCCTCGTCCCGGCCGACGATCCGGTCCTCGGTACGCACAGCTTCCCTGGTCACATCAGGGGCGGTTGGATGCGCGTCCCTCGGACGAGGATCTCGCGCGGACTGCCCAGCACCGCGACGTCCTCGGCGAGGTCGCCGTCCACGATCAGCACATCCGCGGCGTAGCCGGCCGCCAGCCGCCCCGTCTCGCCCCCGAGGCCACACGCTTCGGCAGCCACGGAAGTCGCGCTCGCCAGCGCCTCCGCTACCGACCAACCGGCCTCCACCTGATCCACGGCGACCCGCCAGGCGTTGCCGTGCCGCTTCTGGGGGCCCATCCCGGAGTCCACGCCCGCGACCACGGTGATCCCGTGCTCGCGTAGGCGCCCGTACAGGCCGAGCCGCTGCGCGTAGAACTCGTCGAAGCTTGTCACGTGGAATCTCGCCATGAGCGCGGCCACCGGCGGCGGCGGAGCGGGCATCAGAGCGTGCAGCCTGCGGTCGTTGCCCGTGGTGAGGTCGACGTACACCTGACGACGGGCGGTCTCCTCCAGAACCTCGTCACCGATCACGGCGCCGTGCGACGACAGGCCCGTGTAGTGCTCGATGCCGTCGACGCCCGCCGCCAACGCGTTCCTCATCCCAGCCAGGGAATGCGCGTGCGCGACGACCGCAAGCCCGGCTCCGTGCGCCGCCTCGGCGATCGAGACGAGCTCGGCCACCGAGAACTGGGCACCCAGCTGATCGGAGTCCGGCGTGGCGAACCCGCCAGAGGCCATCACCTTGATCACGTCCACGCCGCGCTGGACGCGCTCGGCGACCGCCGCCCGCGGGTCGCCGTCCACCTCGCCACCCAGGAAGTGGCAGTGCCCACCGGGCGTGGTCAGCGGCGGCCCCGACGCGACGACGCGGGGCAGGCCGGGCCGTCCCCGAAAGGCCAGGGTGCGGTACCCCCGGTCGCCCAGGTCTCGCACTGTCGTCACTCCCGCCCCGGCATGAGCCGCCAGGGAATCGGCGATGACCACGTCCAGCGCCTCGTCCGTCATCCCGCCCGCGCGCTCCAGGCCGCCCACGGTCGCGTCCGCGATCAGATGGGTGTGGCAGTCGAACAGACCCGGCAGCACCGTTCCGTCGTAGTCCGCCACCGTGACGCCGTCCGGCACGTCTGCCCGACCAGTCTCGACGCCGACGATGCGGTCGCCGTCCACGAGCACCGTCGCACCCCCGGTCAGGAACCTGCTCCCGTCGAAGGCATGTGCGGCGCGCACGGCGTGCATGCCGTCGACTCTTCCATCGGGGGCGTCGCGGGTACAGGCCCGGGAAGCCGCCGGCGCGCGGCTACATTCGTGCCCGTGGCCGGCCAATTCTTCGACGACGTCGGGCGAGAACGGCTGAGCGGCCTCACCAGTCACTCAACGTAACCGCCAAGCCGTGGTTGCTACACCCGGCCAGGCCTTGGTCGAACTCGCCGGGGCACCGACTCCCTGGCGCGACCAGTCCTGGTTGGAAGGGCGCCGCACCCTGCTGCGAGGGTCGCTCCCCGCGTCACCCGGATCGGAAGTCTCCCCACACACCGGCTCTGCGGCACCCGACGACCACGACGGTCGCGAGAAGGAACTGCACCAGCCCGATGACGGCTTGGATCGTCACCTACCAGGGCGGATCCTCCGTCCGATCCCTCCGGTGAGCTCGAGGGCCGCTGCCGGCAGCCGCAGGAGGTCCGCGAAGAAGACCGCCACGACGAACCAGGACGACGTACTGTTCGTGGTCCTGGCGCAGTCGCATCATTTCGCTCGAGGGGCGTGAGCGCTCCTGGATACGGCGTGGCCTGGACTGGCACTATGTCGACCAAATTGTGCCGAGGACGGGGTTGTCGGATTGATCGGCGATAAGCCCTCGAGACTACAACACCGGAGAGGATCGGCAAGATACCTCAGTCAGTGCGAAACGAGATCGCGCAGTGCATGGCAGCCAACGCGGAGCTGCCCCACGAGGAAGAGATTGAGGAGGCATGACATGAAGACCACCTCCTGGACGGAACTCTACCGTCTCATCAGACTGGAGCTTGAGGAACAGTTTCTCCATAGACGATATGGACTGCCATGTACCATGCAACACATTGCCGTCGACACAGTCGAGGTCAGAGACGATTTCTTCCTGCTAAGCGGCGTAAATGCGACAGGAAGACGAGACCCTTCCAGTAGAGGCTACGATCAAGCCGCGACACGCCTGAAATGCCTGAGTCGGTGGGTACTGAGGTCGCCCGCTGTCTGCGGGCCAACGAGCAGATGCCTCATATCGAGCAGGTCGAAGAACTCGACTGGCAAGCAGCATCAGAGGACCAAAGACGGTTCTCCAGTGTACCTGAGTGGGCCTTCTTCGTGATCGTCTGCCTGTTGTCGGTCCTGGCAGTCGCTCTAGCCACCATCTTCGTTCCCTCATCCGACATGTACACCCCCTAGCGATGAGCGCAAGGTCAGCGGCTATGTTACTGGAAGCCATCAACGCGCCCTAGCGCCCTAATTCTTGACGGGACGTAGGTAGATGGACTCTAAGGGCCGCATCGGCGAGCAGGGCGGCGACGAGAACCCGAGTTTCCCGTCGGGTTGTTCGTCGATTCCGTCGAGGGCGGGCGGAGGCGTCGCATGGTCGCGCGGATGGCGTCCGGGTCGTGCTTGCGAACGTGGGCGCGGATGGCAGCGACGGCGAGGTCCTCGTGGTTGGGATCGAGGCCGCTGGCCGTCTCCCAATGCTGACCTTCCTCGACCGCTACTTCGAGCAGGTCGTGTTCAACCCCGGCACCACCCGACAGACCTATCATTAGGTGGCGAGGGCACACCTCGTCCGGTCTTCGGCGATCGCGCGCCCTCCGCGACGTCGACCGCGAGGCCGTCGCCGCCTGGATCGAGACCTTGACGGCCCGCGGATACAAGCCACTCACGGAGGAGCACACCATGAATAACGATCCTCTCCTTATCGGCGTCGGCACCGTCTTTCCTAATCAAAACTCTTCGACGGCACCCACCGTTTGGGAGGAGGACACCGAGCAAGCTGCCCAACAGGGGATTCCGTGCGGCAGTGGGCCGATGCTTACGCTGACGAAGCGATCGACCGATCAGCAGTTCCTACCTGGGGGAGCGTTGAACCCCTGCCCGGAGACCGCACCCTCCTGCCTCGTGGTCAGCAACATTCGGGTTTCTCCAGGCGGTACTCAACAGCTTTCCGCTTCGCAGATTGCGGCGGGTCTTATCGGCGGGGCGTCCATCGGGGGGATACCGGGCGCCCCGGGCGTGGGCGTGGTCGGGATCGGAGCGCCCGGTGATGGCGTTCGCGGCATCGCGACCGGCGACAGGCCGGCGGGTCATGGAGTGGCGGGAGGCACGAATTCGTCGAGCGTCAGTCACGCCGGCGTCATGGGCGAGGCGCGCCTCGGAGGCGTCGGTGTCTTGGGGCAGTGCCCGACGGGTAGTGGGATCGCCGTCCGTGGGCTGGGCAGCAGCCAGGCGGTGCGCGGGGATGGGGGCACGTTCGGTGTGGTCGGGACGGGAACGGCCACGGGCGTCGACGGTACAGGCGCCTTTGGGGTCGTCGGCAGGGGAACGACCACCGCCGTGGACGGTAGAGCCGTGGGACCGGGCACCCGTGGGATCGTCGGCCTTGGTGGAGTCGCGGGTGTGCAGGGCGGCGACGGCACGAGTGGCGGGATCGGCGTCATAGGAGTCCCCGGTCCGCCTTTCGTCAGCGGTGGCCTCACCTTTACTCCGTTCGCAGGCAGATTTGACGGCCCTGTACGTGTCGCCGGCTCAGTCACCGTCCTCGGAGGCGTATTCGTGACCGGCACCAAGTCCGCCCTCATCGCTCATACCGACGGCTCGCACAGGGCGTTCTACGCCGTCGAGGCACCCGATAGCTGGCTCGAGGACGTGGGCCGCGCACAGCTGCTGCAAGGCGTCGCCCGGGTGGAAATCGATCCTGACTTCGCAGCGGTGTCAGGTCTTGGTGAGGACTACCACGTCTTCCTCACACCGGAAGGCCCGTCCAACGGCCTCTATATCACCAGTCGCACTTCGTCCGGATTCGAGGTCAGGGAGCAGGGCGACGGCACCTCCGAGCTCAGCTTCAGCTATCGGATCATGACGCGTCGCACCGACGTCCGGACAAACCGGCTGGAACCGATCGAGCTGCCGTCCGAAGCCGGAGTGAGAGCCGCAGAACCCGCACAGCCACAGGCTGTCCCCTCCCCTACCTCCCCGCAGGAACCGGAAGGGCTTCTGCCGGCTAGACCGCTACCGGAAGGGGCCGTGGCCGAGACACCCTCGGATTGGCCTGCGACTGTCCCGTGGCCTCTAGAGATCATGAGGGATAACGAAGCCCGCTAACGCCGGGTGACGCCGCGCACCAGGGCACGTTCCTGCGGGCGTTCAGGTTCGGGGCACGTCCGCCAGCTCGACGCGGTCGCCGCCCGTCTGCTCGCGCAGCTGGCGCGCACACCGCTGCTGCCCGGCGCCGACCGGGTCGCGTATGTCGACATCTATGACACCGTCCGCGCGATGACGACGGCGTGGGCGGGAGGGGAGGGCGAGGTCCTCGGACATGACCTTTTCCGCGCGCGCTGGGCCGTCGGCGCTGATCTGGCGCCGAGTGCCCGCTGGGTGTCGCCGCCGAGTGGGGCCGGGGCACCTCTTTGCGAGGGGTGCTGTGGGGATGCATCGGCGCCGTGGCCCACGGGTCCGGGGCCGCGAGGTCATCGAGCGGATCCGCAGGCTGGCCGGCCGCGCCCTGGCGGTTCTCGATCGGCCGGTGGTGCTCCGGAGGCGGTACGTCGCCGAGTACACCCGTCTGCATGGATCACTAGCTGATCCGATGCCTGGTCCACGGTCTGGTCCACAGACGGGGGCCTCATGGTAATTCGCCGGGTGCGGCGATTCGCGCCGAGCATCCCCCGCCGGAACGAGGACGACGACCGGCTGGGCACTACGACGAGCCGCCGGAGCGGAACAGCGTGGAGGGGTCGTCCGGGACCAGCGTGGGGATCGCCACCGCATCGCAGATCGTGCACACCCGGCTGCCGGGAACCGCCATGCGTCGGGAGCACAGTGCGCAGGGCCGCAAGCGGTGCAGGTTGGTCATCGTGCGCACGGTAGCCTTCGTGCGTCTGGCTCGGCGGGCGTCTCTGCGAGCTTCCCTCCGAGTGACGGCGGCGTCCACCCTTCCGAGCACGCACCGGGTAGTTCGGCCGAGCAGCCGTCCGAGGCACGGCGCCGAGAGGCCCTGCATATCCCCAGAACGAGCATCCCCTGACAGGCGTGCCCGGCCACCCCCCATGGAATCGCGCCTGACGTCACCCGTCGTCGGGCGTCGCGACGATCTCGAGCCGGATGCGTGCGCCGGGTGGGAGCACCTACACCGGGTGGATGCCGTGCCGCCACTGCCGAGGCAGCAGGTACATCGTCCCGTCGCTCGTGCGGGTGAGGAGGCGCAGGCCGCCGTACTCGACGACGTACGGTCCGCCGGGCAGGGGCCGTCACGGTCAGCTCGGCCCCGAACAGCGCCAGAGCCCGTGTCTACCGATCATCAGAAATAGTATGGATGAGGCGCGCAAGAGCAGGCTTCTCTCGGCCCGGCGACTATAGGCATGCAGGCCGAGCCCGACCCGGCTGATCGTCGCGGTCAGCAGCATCCCACCGGCGTGCGACACCACGCCCGCGCCGACGTCGACCCTGGGACGCGGGTAGCACCCGCTACGCTTGCTCACCTGAAAGGTGCTCCTCGAACTGGCTCGTGCGGACCCTCAGCAAGTCCGATCGTTCCAGGTCAAGAGCACCTTTCTCATTCACGTCACCACGATCCAATCAAGCCGGATGAAAGCCCCGGGCTAGGGTCGCTACGGACGGCGCCGCTGCAGCGGCTCGTGCGCGATCCTCGCGGCTCCCTCTTCGCTGTGGAGGATAGGGCGGGTACTGGTGGCCCAGCGCCACCTTCGCCTGGTCCAGGCTGCCGCACGTCTCGGTAAGCCGGCGGCGCTTGCCGGTCAGGGAGTCGCGACACTCGATTGGCACGATCACGCGGATAGCTGCCGCTCGGCAGCTGCTCGATGTAGCCACGCGGTCGATGCTTCGGGGGTGCCGCCATGGTGCGACCATAGACCGACGCTGCACCACGAACTGCACCACGCGGCGACTTAATGGATCATAGCTCCGACAAACATGCTGGTCAGACGCGGTGCCCCCGGCAGGATTCGACCTGCGCCACCTCTTTAGGAGCTGGGTGGAGGAGGGTCGAGCTTGGTCCGTCCGGCGTGCCCGCCCTCGGAGGCGGACAAGGAACGGTGGCCACGGTCGCCGCGGTTGCTGTACTTCGCCGCTGTACGGCCCCGCCGGAACCTCGGCGTTGCGCAAGTGGCCGCGGCTGGCACTCGGGCCTGACGGGTCCGCGTCTGGCTCCGCACGGGGTCAGCCGCGGCGGGCGTCCACGTTCGCGTAGAAGGCGATCAGAGCGTCTGCGAGCCGTTCTGGTGCCTCCATCGCGACGTAGTGCCCGATGCTGTCGAAGGTCACCGCCGTCACGTCGGTCGCGACCTGCCGCATCGTGCGCGCCGTGAAATCCCCCGAGCTGCCACCGACCGCGACCACCGGCACAGTCAGCTTGCCCGCGGCCAACTCCCGCACTTGGTCGGCCTCCGCCAAGGCGGAGCGGTACAGCCCCGCCGCACCCGCAAACCCGCCAGTGCGGGCGAAGCCGTGGGCCCACTCGTCGATGTCAGCGTTCGTGAACAGCTCCGGCGCCGGCGTCAGCGACGGCACGGCGTAGTCGGCGATGAACTGTCGTTCCCGGCCGGCGAGCAGCATCTGGGGGATGCCGGGCGCGGCGAGCAGGCCGATGTGCCAGGCGCCGCCGTGGCCGACGTCGGCGAGCATCTCGAATCCGAAGCCGGGCAGCGTCGTCTCGATCGCCGAGTAGGTGGCGACGAGCTCGGGGTGGGTGGCGGCGAGGCGGAAGGTGGTCGGGCCGCTGATGTCCTGCCCGACCAGGTGGACCGGTCCCATGTCGAGGTGGCGGACGAGCCCCGCCAGATCTTCGGCTGCTGTCGCACTGTCATGGTCGGGCCCGGCGACCGCGGAATCGCCGAAGCCACGCAGATCCACGGCGACGACACGGTGCCGCTCGGCGAGCAGCGGGATGACCTTGTGGAAGCTCCACCAGCTCTCCGGAAAGCCGTGCACGAGCAGGACCGGCGGGCCGTCGATGCCCGCCGACACGTAGTGCAGCTCGGTCCCGTTGACGTCGGCCTGGTGATGGGAGAAGTCCGCCGGCCTGGCGGCCATCGTGACAGTCGTGGTCATGAGTACCCCTGCCTCATCTCGACAACACGGTTGTCTAACTCTACAAGTCGACAATTGGGTTGTCAATCTGGGTAGGCGGCGCTTACGCTCCCCCAATGGCGCGGTCCCAGGGGGCAGAGCTGGCCCTGCTGCTGCTCGGCGGGTTCGAGGCGATGGTCGACGAGGTCGTTGCCGGGCTCGCGGAACACGGGCATCCCGGTGTGCGCCCGGTCCACGAGTTCGCACTGGCGGCCATCGACGCTGGCGCCGGTACCGCGTCCGAGCTGGGGCGCCGCCTGGGCGTGTCGAAGCAGGCGGCGGCGAAGACGATCGCAGCCCTGCAGCAGATGGGCTACGTCGAGCGTGAGGAAGACCCGGAAGACGGGCGGCGTCAGCTCGTCCAGGTGACCGATCGTGGCCACGAGATGGTGGCCATCGGCGGGGCACTGTTCGACGACGTGCGGGGCCGCTGGGCCGATCAGGTCGGGGTGCGGGTGCTGGCCGCTGTCGAGAGGCACCTCGGTCAGCTTGTCCACCCGCGCACTGTCGTCACCGAGGACCTCACCCGCGACTAGACCCTCCTCAAGCCGCCTGGCCTCCTCTGTCTACCCTGCGCAACAGCCGCGGACTGTGACCTCTGTGTGAACCGCCCCGGCGTGTCCGGAGGCTCAGGTTGTTGAGACTCCGGCCCGGTGTTGGGCCGGGTGTTGACGGTAGTGGATCTGCTCGTACTCGACCGGTGTCAGGTCGTGGCAGGCGCTGTGCAGGCGGCGGTTGTTGTGCCAGTCGACCCATTCCAGGACGGCGAGCTCGACGGTGTCCAGGCCCTGCCAGGGCCCGCGTGGATCACCTCGGTCTTGAACAGGCCGATCTGGGTCTCGGCGAGCGCGTTGTCGAAGGCATCGCCGACGCTGCCGACGCTCGGCGCGGCACCGGCTTGGGCCAGGCGCTCGGTGAACGCGATCGAGGTGTACTGGCTGCCGGCGTCGCTGTGGTGCACCAGTCCGGCCAGATCGGCCACGCCCTGACGCTGCCGGGTCCATAGCGCCATCTCGAGGGCATCCAGCACCAGCGCAGTCTTCATCGAGCGGGCCGCCCGCCAGCCCAGGATCCGCCGGGAGTAGGCGTCGATCACGAACGCGACGTAGACGGTGCCGGACCAGGTGGCGACGTAGGTGAAGTCGGCAACCCAGACCCGGTCCGGCCGGTCGGGGGTGAAGCGGCGCTGCACCAGGTCCGGTGATCGCGGCGCCGAGGGGTCCGGGATCGTGGTGCGGTGCCGGCGGCCGCGGCGGGCGCCTTCCAGGCCGAGGTCGCGCATCAGCCGCTCCACCGTGCAGCGGGCGACCGGGATGCCTTCCCGGTTGAGCTGCAGCCAGACCTTGCGGGCGCCGTAGACGGCGTAGTTGTCCTTCCACACCCGCTCGATCTCGACTTTCAGCTGCTCGTCCCGCAGCTCAGCGGCCGTTGGTAGGCGGCGGCGGGCGGCGTAGTAGGTGCTGGGGGCGATCGGCGTCCCGTGCTCACTCAGCACGGCGCAGATCGGCTCGACTCCCCACCGCAGCCCGTCGACCGTGACCCGGTCGACGTGCTGGGCGATGAACCTCACGAGGACCGGTGAGGCCGGTCGAGCTCGGCCGCGAAGAAACCCGCCGCCGCCTTCAGGATCTCGTTCGTCCCCCGCAGCTCGGCGACCTCGCGCTTGAGCCGCTTCAGCTCCGCCGACTCCTCCGTCGTCGTTCCTGGCCGGGCGCCGTCGTCGACCTCGGCCTGCCGGACCCAGTGCCGCAGCGTCTCCGTGGTCCCGATGCCGAGCTTGGCGGCAATGGACGTCATCGCCGCCCACTCCGAGTCGTACTGATCGCGAGACTCCAAGACCAGGCGCACCGCCCGCTCCCGAAGCTCCCGCGGGTACTGCCCCCGACGATCACCCATGACCCCATCCTCCTCAAGGAGAGGAGTCTCCGGAAACGCCGGGGCGGTTCAGTCGAGCGCTTCCATCAGACGTTGAAGAAATGGCTCGCCAAGCAGCCCCGAGCCCGATCACTACTGGAGCTGCAGGCCCAACTCGACGCCTTCCGCGAGCACTACAACTCCCGGCGCCCGCACCGCGCCCTGCGCCGTCAGACCCCCGCAGCGGCCTACGCCGCCCGGCCGAAAGCCACCCCGACCGGCACCGTCCCCAGCCATGAGCGAGTCCGCCGGGACCGCATCGACGACTCCGGCGTCGTCACCATCCGCCACCACGGCAAGCTGCACCACATCGGCATCGGACGAACCCACGCCCGAACCCACGTCCTCCTGCTGATCCAGAACCTCCAGATCAGAGTGATCAACGCCCAGACCGGCGAACTCCTACGGGAACTCACCCTCGACCCCGCCAGGAACTACCAACCCCAAGACCCCCGCACAAAGCGACGCAGACCGAACCCGTAGGTTCGGTCTGTCGCCGATGTCTTGAGACATCACAAAGGTGCCCCCGGCAGGATTCGAACCTGCGCCACCTCTTTAGGAGACAGGCCCTCCCGGCGCCAAGGAAGGTCGCGAGCACACTCCGGTGTCCGATCGGCCGCCTCCTGCCTCTCTGACTGCATTAGTGGACGACAGTTCGTCCCACGAACCGCTCCACGAACCATGATCGTCTCATCCGTACGCGAGGGGACGTGGAGAGTGCCTCCGGCGGACAACGAGGACGAGGGGATGGGTGGCGAGTCAGGCGCGTCGACCGACGTGTATGACTGACACCGTTCGCGTGGCCTCGTCGATCTGATATACGACGCGATACCTTCCAGCGCGCAAACGCAGCATCCCGGTCGCGCCGAAGGGGAAGGCAATATCGGGTTTGGGATCTTCGGCGAGGGAGTCCACTGCCGCCAACAGCGCGGTGAGTCCCTCCGGGTCGTCCATGAGGTACCGAGCGGCCAGGTCAACCGCCGGCGGCTCCCAATCGATCTCGTAGGTCACCGATCGAGACCGAGGCGGCGCCGGACCTCCGGGTGAGGAATTCGCCGGGTCCCACCCGACGCCTCCCGAAGGCGAGCTTCGGCGACCGCGAGAGCGTCCTCAAGGTCCTCGAGCTCGTCGGCGGAGATGACGACCGCGGCCGGCTCGTCCTGGTCAGTGATCGTGATCCGTTCCCGGTTCCGGGCCGCGTGGCGCACCAGCGACTGCAGGGGTGGAACGACCGCGGCTAGAGGGATGGACTCAGCCATGTCGCCAGTGTGCCGCAGGCGGCCGACAACCAGCGGATGCAGGCAGTCGTCATCGCCGGATGGCCCCTGGCCAGGGCCGGCGAGCTGGCCGCATCGACTCTCTCCCCCACCCTTCCCGGCACGGCCTGCGCCCAACGTGCACCGCGGACAGGTCTCCCGGGGTAGTGGAGAGGGCGAGTCGAGGGTCGGGCGCCGCGACGTAAGCGCGTTACGTCGACCGATCTGGTGGTCGGTGCGCCCGCAGCCAGGCTCGGTCAGCGTCTGTCACTGCGTCGGTCAGCTGTCGCGGCGTCCGACGCCACCTTCGCGCCGAACCCACGACAGATTGGTCAACGAGCCGCCGCCATGGTCGGCACCGGCTGGGCGCGATCAGCCACGCCGATCGTGACCGCGGAGCTGAACCCCTTAGCGATCAGCCAGACGCCAAAGGCGATCTCGAAGAGTCCACCCGGGAGCGACAGCACCAGCCCGACGTGGATTCCGAAGATCTCGGCGATCGCCCCAGTGAGGTGGATCGCGTAGCCACCCACGCCCCACAACGCCAGGGTGCGAGGCACCATGCGCGTTCGGAACAGGAACCAGGTCATGAACAGGGCCCCGAACGCGAGTGTGCCTTGGCCAAGCTGGAAGGCGAGGGCATTCGCCTGTGTCAGGAGCGACCCGAGCGCGGTGCCCTCGATCGCCGCCGCGCCGACCGCGAACTCGGCCAGCGGGACGAGTATGAGCAGGCACAGGACGCCGAGGTCCAGGAGAACCACCTGGACGGTGATCGCGGCGAGGTAGACGAGCGCCGTGCGCTTGCCACGGCGCTCGGCGATCGGGAAGAACAGCACACCCTTCCCGATGTCGACCACGGTGTTGAGAAGCATGAGGAAGGCGCCCACGACCAAGATGGTCGCGTTTGCGGCGAGCGCCGACATGAAGTCGGGCGCCGTTGTCACGGAGCTGACGAGCCCGAAACCGATGCCGTACACGAGGAACCCGGCGAGGAACAGCGCCCCGAAGATCCTCGAATACCGCTTGCCTGGGCCTTGGGGGTCATCGATGGACCGGTCGGCGTGCGCAGCCGCGTCGCGGACCTGAGCGTTGGAAGTCATGGCAGATCTCCTTCTCGTTGCTTGTCGGAGGGTGCGGTCACAGCCGCGAAGCATTGGAGGGGCGCGCCCAGACGCAGGCGTCAGACGGTGATCGCGGTCTTCCCCTGCGCATGCCCCGCACCGACGTGGTCGATCGCCTGCGCCGCGTCGCTCAGGGGATACGTGCGACCCAGGACGGGCTTGACCTTGCCGGCCTCGATCAGCTCCTTGAGGGCGACGAGGTCGTCGTGATTCATTGAGACGAGGAATCGCCCGAGGCGCTGGGTCCCGAACCGGAACATTACCGTCGCACAGATCAGCTGGCCGGCACTCGCGAACCATCGATTGCCGAAGTTGCCGCCGTTGGGAATGAGCACGCCGGTGGCGGTCAGGGCCCCACGTAGGCGGGATAGCGAGTGATTCGAGACGTTGTCGAGGATGACGTCGTACCGCTTGCTGCTAAGGGTGAAGTCCTCCTTGGTGTAGTCGACCAGGTGGTCGGCTCCGACCGACTGGACAAGCTCGAGGTTCCGGGTACTCGCCACCGCTGTCACCTCGGCGCCAAGCGCCTTCGCGATCTGGATCGCGAACGTGCCGATGCCGCCGGACCCCCCGTTGATCAGGACCGACTGTCCGGCAGAGACCTGGCCTCGGTCGCGGATGGCCTGAAGGGCCACGAGGCCGGCCATCGGAACTATGGCGGCTTGCTCGAAGCTGAGGTTGACCGGCTTCAGGGCCAGTTCGTCCTCGGACGCGGCGGCGTATTCGGCGTACGAGCCCGTGGACGCGCCGAACACCTCGTCGCCAGCCTTGAACCGGGTCACTCCGCTGCCGACGGCCGCCACGTACCCGGCAACATCCGTGCCGCGGACGCCGACCTTGGGCCTGCGCAGTCCGTAGACGGGGCGCGCGATGTACGGCAGGCCGCTCATCACGGCCCAGTCGGCGGGGTTGACACCGGCCGCACGGACGCGGACCAACACGTCGTGCTCCCCGATCGCGGGTCGCTCGATCTCCCGTAGCGTGAGCGTTGCCCCTGAGCCGTAGTTGTCCTGGACGATCGCCTGCATCGGATCTCCTTCCCTCGTTGTCGGCAGCGCCCCTGATCGGAGTGCGCTTACAGCACCGTAGGGAGGACGTCGGGCTACTCCATCCGGGCGAACACGTACTCGGCACTTAATTAGGACCACGCGGGCCTCGGCACTACGTACCCGCTCGGTGTTCTCCGCGATGTCCTCGGCCCACCGATCCCGCCACCATCGGGACCATGCCCACCTATTTGATCGAGGTTCACTTGGCGGACGCGGGCGAGCTGGAGCTGGAGCGAGCTATGCGGATGCTGGTGGCCGCTCAGTCCCGGATGCGACGACAGGGGAGCTTCACGCGAACGAAGTTCGCCGGTCTGAGTCGTGGGGATGGTCGGCTCGTCTGCCTGGTCGAAGCCGCCAGCCTCGAGTCGGCGCGACGCCTGCTGAGCCTGGCACTCTTACCACCGGGGCGGATTCGCGAGATCAGCGACCTCGCGGACGCTCACCTACTCGGCAGTCAATACCCACGAGGCGATGCTGACCCTGGAGCTGAGACCGAGCTTGTTGAGGATGTTGTAGACGTGGGTCTCGACGGTCCGCTCGGACAAGAATAGCCGAGTCGCGATCTCTTTGTTGCTCAGTCCCTCGGCAATGAGCAGCGCGACTTCCCGCTCACGTTTGCCGAGGGGGTCAGGCGTCCTGCCGATCGGGCGCCTGGTATCTCTGACGACCTTCCTCCCGAGGGCGAGACCGACGGCACCCTCCCGGTCGAGCTGGGCGCCCACCTCGAATGCCTTGTTGTAGCGGCCCTCGCCGAGCACGGCGACGGACTGCTGTCGAGCCTTCGCGACCAACGGCATCGTGAACGGGCTGACCTGGGCGCCAATCTCTCGGCGCAACATCTCGGACGCACCCAACAGCTCTGCGGCGCGCTGGGCGTTGCCTGCCATGGCGGCGGCGCTCGCGAGTGCCTCCATTCGCATCACCAGTCCGGGCCGGTCGTCCACGACCAAGCTGGCATCCAGCGCTTCGATCAACGCCGCCTCCGCGGCTGCGTGATCACCGAGCATCAGGGCACCCATTCCGGCACTGGTGAGGTGGACGCTGAGCATGAAGATCTCGTTGCACCGGCGGGAACGTGCAGCGGCGGCGGCCCCCACGTCCCGCATCCGGATGAAGTCGCCGTCGATGAAAGCGATGAAAGCCTCAGATTGGGCCGCCGCGATGAACGACATGTTGTCGCCGAGACGCGCGGCCAGCGTGGTCGCGTCTGCGGAAGTCGCGCGAGCTGCCGACAGGTCGCCCGCCAGAACCTGGAGGGCTGCTTGGTTCGCGAGGATCCGAACCATTACCGCGTCGTCCTGCAACCGGCGCGCGATCGCGGTTGCCTCCGTGACGGCTTCCAACCCGGCCGCATGGTCACCCTGGACGACCGCGAGGGTTATCTTCACGAACAGCGCACGGTCTCGAATGCCCTCGTCGCCACGTCGGGCGAGGAGGGCATCGATCCAATAGACGCCCTCGCTTACGGCTCGGTATCTCCAGTATTGCCCGAGCCCGGCGGCCATGGTCAGACCGAGATCCGCCCCAGTGGGATCGGCGAGGCAGTGCCGCAATGCCGCCCGCATGTTGTCGGCTTCGAGATCCAGCTCATCAAGCAATGCGACCTGAGACGCCACATCTGGCCTGACCAGGTCGAATTCGGTGTTCCGGCAGAGGTCCGAGTAGAACGAACGATGTGCGTCCTTGGCAATCGCCTCCTCACCCGACTCGCGGAGGCGAAGCAGGGCGAACTCTCGCATGGTCTCGTGGAGCCGGTAGCGCGCCGTTCCTAACGTTCCCTCGCGGATGACGAATGAGCGCTCAACGAGATTGATCAAGACGTCAAGCGCGCCGAACGGCGTCGCTGTGCCTGCCTCGCCCACCTTCTCGGCCGCCTCCAGGCTGAATGAGCCGGCGAACACGGAGAGGCGGCGCAGGACCGCTCGATCATCGGGGCCCAGAAGATCGTGGCTCCAGGCGATGGTGGCTTCGAGCGTCTGGTGGCGCAGCGGGGCTGTCCTGCTGCCTCCAACCAGCAGATGGAAACGGTCGTTCAGGCGCTCGATCAACTGCTCCAAGCCGAGGGTGCGTAGTCGCACGGACGCAAGCTCGATCGCCAGAGGGATGCCGTCCAGTCGGCGTGCCAGCTGGACCACGGCGGCCTGGTTGTCCACCGTGACCTCGAAGGGTGCGCCGGCTTCCCGCGCACGCTCCACGAGCAGAGCGACGGCTTCCGACTGAGCGATCCGGTCGGGGGCCGTTCGCTCGTCGGGTTCCGGGACCGACAGGGGGCCAACCGGGACAACCGTCTCTCCCGTGACGCCGAGGGCCTGGGTACTGGTGGCTAGGATCCTCAGCGACGGCGCCTCCCGTAGAACCGCATCGGCGAGCACCGCACAGGCGTCGAGCAGGTGCTCACAGTTGTCGAGGACGAGTAACAGGCGTTTCGTCGCGACGTACTCGATCAACCGGGAAACAGGCCACTGGCTCGACTCATCGCGCAGACCAAGCGAGATCATGACGGTCTTGGTAACGAGCTCTGCATCCGCGAGGCCGGCGAGTTCGACGAGCCACACGCCGTCAGGAATGCCGCGCCTGAGGTCGGCCGCCGACCTCAGGGCGAGCCGTGTCTTGCCCACGCCGCCCGTCCCAACAAGGGTCACAAGTCGGGCCGCTGTCAGAGCGGACTTGATCTCCTGCAGTTGGCGGCGTCGCCCGACAAAGGTCGTGAGCTCAGCCGGCAGGTTTCCCCGTGTCGCTGTGGCACTGGTCATCGTGCGTTGCTCCGGGCGTCGGTCTCGTTAGTGTGACGGCAACGCCGTCCGTGACCGCACGGGTTCACACCCTCGGCCCAATGCACTGAGCGCCGCCCCGCCTTCGTGGAAGCAGGGGGCCGATCGGGCCCGGGCCCTCGCAGGCGTGGCTCTTGAGGCGTAGCACCCGAGGCGGATAGACCGCGCGAGCCAGCCTATCCAGGATTCGGGGGTGATGCTCTGCACGGTCTGTGGCGTCGTCACCAGCCACGCCGGTAGCCGCTGCACGACGCACGCCCGCCTGTCGAACCGCAGCCGGCAAAAAAACCCTCCACAGCGCACGCTCCTGGCAGCGCCTGAGCGCTCGCATCCTCCGCGCCCGGTGAGGTGAGCACGGCGACTGGTGCCCGGCCGGCTGCACCCGTGGCGGTAGAGGTCGGAACGATTCGAGGTCGACAGTCAAACGATCTCTCGTGGTACGAACTGCTGATGACTAATGAGACTGGAGTAAACTAAGGATCGGTCACTCTGCGAGATCGCCGCAGGTCACAAGGTGCCCCCGGCAGGATTCGAACCTGCGCCACCTCTTTAGGAGAGAGGTGCTCTATCCCCTGAGCTACGGGGGCGCCCGCCCAGGGTAGCGACTCTCGTCAGGTGTTCCGCGACCCCGGACCGCCGGACTGCCGGCCGGCACGGCGGCGAGGGCGCGCGGCGGTGCAGGCGATAGAACCAGGTCAGGCCATGGCGCGTGCGGTGGACCACGCCGTCCAGCCCCGGCTCAGCACATAGGCGGCAACCAGGAAGAGCGTGACCGCTCCGTCGGCGACCAGCGCGGTGCTGGCGCCGACCGTGTCGCTGCCAAAGGACAGCGCAGCCAGGCTCAGGCCGAGCTTGTTCAGCATGGACAGCTCCCAGATGCCGGCATACAGCCGGAGGCGATAGGCCAGCAGCAGGAAGACGCCGGCGAAGAAGCCGAACCCGAGCAGGCGCCACATCTCGACCATCCGCGTGGCAGGTCCGGCGTTCGCGACGGTGCCGACGGCGCCGATCAGCGCGACGACGGCACCGAGCGCCGCCAGCACGAGGAGCGCCTGCGCGATCCGGTCGCGAACCCGTCCATGGTCGGCGGTGGCGGTGGCGGCAGTTCCGGACGGCGTATGAACGGACATCGACTCAACCCCTTCGGCTCGTGTCTCCCCGAGACAGCCTCGCGGCACGTCCAGGACGAGACATCGCCGTCAGCGGTCGTCGTCCACTTCCCGCTACCTGGAAGCCCGCTACACGTCGAAGTCGAGGACCACCTCCGCCGTCCTTGGCACGGATTGGCAGGCGAGCACGAATCCGTCGTCGACCTCGTCGTCGTCCAGGGCGTATCGCCGTGCCATCGTCACCTCGCCCTCGACGAGGCGCGCACGGCAGGTGCCGCAGACGCCGCCCTTGCAGGCGAACGGGGCATCCGAACGCACCGCCAACGTCGCATCGAGCACCGACCCCTCGGGAGGCATCCGAAACGTCGTCGTCCGACCGTCCAGACGTACCGTCACCTCGGCGGCGTCGGCGTCGATCGGGCCGCCGGAGGCCGCAGAGCGCCGACGCACCGGCAACGGCTCCCCTTCGACGTGGAACAGCTCGAGGTGGATCTGCCGGTTGGTGACGCCACGGGCCAGCAGCTGCTGCCGTGCCTGCTCGACCATCTCGAACGGCCCGCAGAGCAGCCACTCGTCGACGTCGTCCGGTGGTATGAGCGCGTCCAGCAACGCGTCGAGCTTGACCACGTCGATCCGCCCTGTCAGCAGCTCCGCGTCGCGCTGCTCCCGCGACAGCACATGGATCAGCTGCAGCCGCGCCGGGTAGCGATCCTTGTAGTCGGCGAGCTCCTCCAGGAACATCACCGAGCTCGCGTCGCGGTTCCCGTAGACGAGCGTGAAGCGGCTCGCCGGCTCCGCCTCCAGCACAGCTCCGAGGATGGACAACACCGGCGTCACGCCACTGCCGGCCACGATCGCCGCGTAATGCGTTGAGCCTGCCGGGTCCAGATGGACGCCGAAGCGCCCCCCCGGCCGCATCACGTCGAGGACGTCATCGACCCGGACCTGGTCGAGCGCGTGACCTGAGAACAACCCGCCCTCGAGCCGCTTGACGGCGATGCGCAACCTCCCCGAGGAGGGCGGACTGCAGATCGAGTAGCTGCGCCGCACCTCCCGCCCGTCGAGCAGCGCACGCAGCGTCAGATGCTGGCCCGGCGCGAAGGAGTACTCCGCGCGCAGCTCCGCGGGGACCTCGAAGGTGATGGCCACCGCGTCCGCCGTCAGTCGCTCGACGTCGGCGACCCGGAGCGGATGGAACGCGCCGTGCGCGCGCCCAGCGGCGACCTGCTCCTGGGTGCTGGTCGTCATCGGTCAGAGGGTCTTGAAGTGGTCGAAGGGCTCGCCGCAGGCGCGGCACTGCCACAGTCCCTTGCACGCCGTGGACCCGAACCGTGACAGCTCCCGGGTGTCGGGCGAGCCGCACCGGGGGCATCGCACGGACAAGGCGAGCGCCACCGGGCCATGGGCACCTGCCGAACGAGCGGCCGGCGGTGCGATGCCGAACTCCGCAAGAGCACGTCGGCCGCGCTCGCTGATCCAGTCCGTCGTCCAGGCGGGGGCGAGCACGGTCCGCACCCGGACGTCGCCGAACCCCGCCGCACCGAGCGCCGCCTCGACATCGTGCCGGATGGCGTCCAGCGCGGGGCAGCCGGAGTAGGTCGGCGTGATCGTGACCACGACGGCTCCGTCGTCCTGAACCGCGACGTCCCGCAACACGCCGAGGTCAGCGATCGTCAGCACCGGGACCTCCGGATCGAGGACGTCCGCGGCGACCGCACGCGCGCGCTCGAGGGGCGTGCGGAGGTCGTCGTCCACGCGCTCCACCCGCCTCTCGTCTCAACCGACCGAACGTTCGGTTCAGAATAGCGTGCACGTTGCCCCCGCGGACACTCCAGGGACGCGACCTCGGCTCCCGGAGATCCGTCCCCTTCTCGATCGCGTGCGCCACGATCGGGGGGTTCTGGAAGGCGTCGGCGTGCCTCAGATTGGTCCATTTCGCCAGGCCCCCTAACCTCAAGCCTGTGCCTGGCGCCTCCCCAACCCCCTCCCGGACCCTCGAGGAGCTCGAGACGGACACGGCACGTGCGACCGCCGGAACGACGGACGATCTCGAGGTCGAGCGGGTCCCCGGGCCGCTCCCCGGGCCGCTGCCGGAGCCGCGACCGGAACCACCGGGCGAGCACCGTCCGCCGGCCGATCGTCGTCGGCACGGCCTGCGGCTGCCGCGGGGCCTCGGCTTCAGCGCCGCGGTGTACCTGGCGACCCGGATCCCGATCCTGATCGCGATCGTCGTGTACCTCCGTTCGCATCCCCGTCAGCAGCTGTGGTCGATCGCCACCCTCCGCGACGGGTGGTGGTACCTGAAGCTGGCCAACTACGGGTACAGCGACACCTTGCGCTCCCCGGCGACGAACCTCAGCGACACCGCGCACAGCTACAGCGACTGGGCGTTCTTCCCCGGATACCCCCTGCTGATCAAGGCGACGCACGGGGTCACAACGCTCCCGTACCTTCCGTCCACGCTGATCGCCGCCTCGGTCACGGGGCTGCTCGCCGTCTGGGCCATGTACCTGCTGGGCGAGACGTTCGGCGGCGTCCGGGTGGCCCGGGGCTCCGCCCTGTTGTTCGCCGCCTGGCCCGGCTCGGCCGCGCTGACCTTCCCGTACAGCGAGGGCCTCTTCCTCGCCGCGACCGCCGGCTCGCTCGCCCTCCTGCTGCGCCGGCGGTGGATCGCAGCCGGCCTGCTGGGAGCGGTCGCCACCGCGACGCGGCCCACCGGTCTCGCGCTCGTCGCGGCCGCCCTGGTCGTCGCCGTGGTCGCCATCGTCCGAGAACGGGACTGGCGCCCGCTGGTCACGCCGATCCTCGCCTCGACCGGGGCCACCGCCTTCGTGATCTTCGGGTGGGTCCGGACCGGGGACGTGATGGCATGGCGCCACGCCGAGAACCTCTGGGGCCAGCAGCTGGACTTCAGCAAGGAGCTCGTCACGACCTTCGGTCGGATGCTCACCACCTTGCACGCGACACTCGCCTCGCCACCGTGGCGGACCCAGCTGATCGGCACCCTGGTCATGGTGTTCGGCTTCCTCGGGCTGGTCGCGATGGCGGTGGCGCTCTGGAGGCAGCGACACCGCGCCAACCTCGCGCTCGTCGCGTACGCCCTGGTGACCACCTTCATGATCATCGGTTACAGCGCGGTCGCGCCACGCCCTCGAACGGTCCTCGCCGTGCTGCCCGGCTTCGTCTGGCTCGCGGCCTGGCTGCCGCGCCGGACGCTGATCATCGCGAGCAGCCTCCTGATCGCCGGCCTGGGCCTCCTCGCCTGGCTCTGGATGTGGGCGGTGATCCCATGACCCGCCGCACCGCGACGACCTGGCGGGTGTCGGTCGTGTCGCTCGCGCTCGTCGTCGTGCTTGCGCTGCTGGGTGCGTGCGGCCGCGACTCGACGGTGCGGGCGAATCGCGTCACGAGCAGCGGGGAGGGCCACCAGGCCACGGTGCTGGTCGACCAGCGCACGTTGAGCGCCGTCAGCGCCACCTTTCCGCCCTACCTGAGCCGGCTGCCGGGCGTCGTCACCGCCGGCGCGGGCAGCGCCGCCGACATCGCGACGACGGTCAAGCACGGGCAGCGCATGGACGCCGTCGTCCTCCCCGCCGGCCCCGCCCTGGACCGCGTGCGCGGGGAGCTGTTCCTGCCGCCGTCGCCGATCGGCCGCCTCGGCGGCACGGAGTACTGGGCCGGCGCCGTGACCGCCGGCGGGCTCCCGTTCGTCACGTTCCTCACGGCCGGACGCGGCGCGACGGTGCTGCAGGCGCACGGCTTCACCAAGCCGCCGGTTCCGTCGCCGATGCTGCACTGACGGGCTGACGGGCCGACGGCCGACGGCTTGGGCTACCAGTGCGCTCCGCGGTGCGAACGGTGCAGGTGCTGCATCTCCGCAAGCAGGTAGCCCATCGCCTCCGTGTGGATCCCACGCCGCCCGCCACCTGGTCGCTGAGCCGCGTCGGGCCACGTCAACGTCGCCTCGTCCAGCACCCCCCGGACGTGCTCCTCCCAGCCGGGCCGCAATCCTCGGACGTCGACAGCCACGCCCTTCTCGATCAGATCGTCATCGATCCACGAGGCGTCGAACAGCTCGCCGACGTACGGCCAGATCCGTTCCAGACCGGCCTGCATCCGGCCGTGGCTCAGCTCGGACCCGTCGCCGAGACGGACCACCCAGCTCGTCGCATGGTCCCGGTGGTACGCGACCTCCTTGACGGCCTTGCCCGCAACGGCGGCCAGCGTCGGGTCCGAGCTCTCCACCAGCTGCTCGTACAGGGCGAGCTGATAGGTCGAGAACGCGAGCAGCCGGGCCATCGACACCCCGAAGTCCTCGTTGGGCAGCTCGACCAACTGGACGTTGCGGAATCCGCGCTCGTCGCGCAGGTAGGCGAGGTCGTCCTCGGTGCGGCCGGCGCGCTCGACCTCACCCGCGTACGTCAGGAGGCTGCGAGCCTGGCCGAGCAGATCGAGCCCGATGTTGGCGAGCGCGACATCCTCCTCCAGCTGGGGGGCGTTGGTGATCCACTCCCCGCACCGCTGGGCCAGGACGAGCGCGTCGTCGCCGAGGGCCAGCGCGTAGACGGCACGCCGGCTCACAGGTGCCGAACCTCCGCCGGGATCTCGTAGAACGTCGGGTGCCGGTACACCTTGTCGGCCGCGGGATCGAAGAACGGGTCCTTCTCGTCGGGGCTGGACGCCGTGATCTCGGCGGCGGGCACGACCCAGATGCTCACACCCTCGCCGCGACGGGTGTAGAGGTCACGCGCGTTGCGCAGCGCCATCGGCGCGTCCGGCGCGTGCAGGCTGCCGACGTGCTGGTGGGACAGCCCGCGACGCGGTCGGACGAACACCTCCCACAGCGGCCACTCCTTGCGCGGGACCTCGGTCACGCCGCGGCCCCCTGCTCGGCCCGGGCCGCCTGCTTGGCGGCGTAGGCGGACGCCGCATCCCGGACCCAGGCGCCTTCGTCGTGGGCGCGGCGACGGTGGTCCATCCGCTGGGCGTTGCACGGGCCGTTGCCCTTCAGGACGGCGTAGAACTCGTCCCAGTCGATGCCTCCGAACCGCCAGTGCTCGCCGTCCCAGTGCAGGTCGGCGTCGGGAACCGTGAGGCCGAGCACCTCCGCCTGGGGCACGGTCATGTCGACGAACCGCTGACGCAGCTCGTCGTTGCTGTGCCGCTTGATGCCCCAGGCCATGGATCGAGCGGAGTTCGGCGAGGCGTCGTCCGGGGGGCCGAACATCATCAGGCTGGGCCACCACCAGCGGTCCACGGCGTCCTGCGCCATCGCGTGCTGCTCCGGGGTCCCGCGGCTCAGCGTGAACAGGATCTCGAAGCCCTGCCGCTGGTGGAAGGACTCCTCCTTGCAGATCCGGACCATCGCCCGGGCGTACGGGCCGTAGGAGCAGCGGCACAGGGGCACCTGGTTGACGATCGCGGCGCCGTCCACCAGCCAGCCGATCGCGCCCATGTCGGCCCACGTCAGGGTCGGGTAGTTGAAGATCGAGGAGTACTTCTGGGCGCCGCAGTGGAGCAGGTCGAGCAGCTCGGCACGGTCGACCCCGAGGGTCTCGGCCGCCGAGTAGAGGTAGAGGCCGTGGCCCGCCTCGTCCTGCACCTTGGCCATCAGGATGGCCTTGCGGCGCAGGCTGGGAGCCCGGGTGATCCAGTTGCCCTCGGGCTGCATCCCGATGATCTCGGAATGGGCGTGCTGGGCGATCTGCCGGATCAGCGTCTTGCGGTACGCGTCCGGCATCCAGTCGCGCGGCTCGACGCGCTCGTCCGCGCCGATCAGCCTGTCGAACTCGGCCTGCCTGTCGAACTCGGCCTGCCTGTCGAACTCGGCCTGCCGGTCGAACTCGGCCTGCCGGTCGGAGCCGGCGCCGGGGTCGGCGCCCTGGTCGACGGGGGGTCCGACGTCGTTCCGGTACACGTGATCCTCCGAGGACTGCTACCCGACCGAACGTTCGGTTCCAGTATCGATCCCGGCTCGGCGACCGGTCAACCGCGGCCGTTCTTGCCGGGCCCGGCCGGGCAGCCCTAGGGTCGCACCACCTGGTGGGGGCGGGAGGCGGTCGGGGCTACGGCAGGCGCTTGCGTCCCCTGCCATGCCCAGCCGACCTTCCCACCTGTCCCGCCCGCCGCTTGCGAGGTGAGCCCCCGTGGCCGGAGACGAACCGGCGAGCCCGCCCCCGCTGCCGACCGAGTACACGCTGTCGGAGGCGGGCGCGTCGGACACCACCGCGCAGGCCGCTCAACGGCAGGTGCCGTCCTCACCCGAGCTCGTCATCGACAGCGTCATCTCCCGGCCCTTGAAGGAGCGCATACAGACGGAGGGCAGCCGGCCGATCGGCGTGGTCATCGAGCTCGTCACCAACTATCCGGGCGGCGTCGACGGCGCGTTGAGGGCGGTCGAGTCGCTGCTGCAGGAGGTGGCGCCCGAGCGGCCGGTCCGCGTCACCGCCGGCTACGTCGGCACCGCGCTCACGGCGAACGAGATCCAGCGCCTGGTCCGACGCGACATCGGGACCGATACCACTGCGGCGCCTACCCGGACCGAGGCCGCCCCGACGCCGAGCCGCGCACCACGCGCGGCGATCCACCGGATCTGGCCGAACTTCGAGATCACGCCGCTCATCGTCCGGTCGGTCATCACGACCAAGTGCGACGCCGCCCGACGCGCCTTCGACGCGGCGGGACGCGGCATCGTCTGGGCCGTCGTCGACTCCGGCATCAACGCCGGCCACCCGCACTTCGCCCAGCACGCGAACGTGGACCCGAACAGCGCCTGGCACCGGTCGTTCGTGTCGGACCAGCCAGGTGACGCGCTGATCGACGAGTTCGGTCACGGGACCCATGTCGCCGGGATCATCGCGGGCGGCCAGGACGCACCGGTCACGGCGGCCGGCTGGTACCTGGACGAGAACGAGCAGAGCCAGGCGAGGAGGCTCACCTTTCCCGCGATCAGCGGCATGGCGCCGCTGACGTCGCTGGTCTCGCTCAAGGTGCTGCGTCCGGACGGGACCGGCGACCTGCAGGCCATCCTCGCGGCCCTGCGCCACGTCCAGGACGTCAACGACCACGGCCGGAACCTCGTCATCCACGGCGTCAACATCTCGGTGGGCTACCCCTTCGATCCCTCCTGGTTCGCGACCGGCCTGACGCCGGTCTGCCGCGAGGTGGACCTGTTGGTGAAGGCCGGGGTCGTCGTCGTCATAGCCGCCGGGAACACCGGCTACGGGATCGGCATCGACGCCAGCCAGCACGCGTCGCGGGTGGGCTTCGCGATGACGATCCAGGATCCGGGGAACGCCGAGCTGGCCATCACGGTCGGCGCCACCTCGACCTCACCGCACTCGACCGGGGTGGCCTTCTTCTCCTCCAAGGGGCCGACCGGCGACGGCCGACTCAAGCCCGATCTGGTCGCGCCCGGCGAGCGTGTCATCAGCGCCGCCGCCGGCAGGAACCTCGACAAGGCGAAGGCAGCCGCCGACGGTGCGACGTACGTCGAGGACAGCGGGACCTCGATGGCCGCGCCGCACGTCTCCGGGACGGCGGCGGCCTTCCTGTCCGTCCATCCGGAGTACATCGGGCAGCCAGAGGCGGTGAAGCGGATCCTGATGGACTCCGCCACAGATCTCGGCCGGGCCCGCACCTTCCAAGGCGCCGGTCTCATCGACGCCATGCGCGCCATCCAAGCCGTCTGAGCTGTTCGAGAGGAGAGCGACCATGCAGCTGCCGAACGCATCCGTGGAGTTCACGACCACCGGCGACGTCGCCAAGCCGGGTCAGCTCGATGCCGCCGTCGCGCTGGGGCAGGGTCAGGGCCAGTCGGCGCCGCCGACGCACGTGCTCTGTCTCTGCCACGGCTGGAACAACACGACCCAGGAGGCCGAGGCCTTCTACACCCGGCTGACCGACAAGATCGCACAGCAGCAGGCGCAGCAGAACGATCCGAACGTCCGGCTCGCCGTGATCGGGCTGCTCTGGCCCTCGGTCCGGTGGGCGGACGAGGGGGGCACGATCGCCGGCGGCGGCCTCGCCGAGGCGGATCCGGCCAGCGAGCTCATGGACCGCATCGACAGCGTGGTCCCTGACGCGCAGGCCGCCGCCGAGCTGAAGGCGCAGGTGCCGGGTCTCAACTCCTCGCACGACGCCCGCGTCGCCTTCGTCGAGACGCTGCGGCAGAAGGTCGTGCCCCCACCGGACGCCGTCGCCGACGACGACCCGATGCCCTCGACCTTCCTCGAGGGCGACGTCGAGGGACTCTTCGACGACACCGAACAGGGGTTCCTCGGCGTCCTCGCCGGCTCTCCGCTGTTGGTGACCGACGCGGGCCCGGCAGGCGAATCGACGGGGGCCGCGACCGGGCTGTTCGGGGACGGGATATCCCCGGTCGTGCTGGCCCGGTTCCTGCTCAACATGGGCACCTACTACACGATGAAGTCGCGTGCCGGGACGGTCGGCAGCAAGGGCGTGGCACAGCTCCTGCAGCGGTTGCGCGCGGACGCGGCCGGCGCCTCCGTCAGCCTCGTCGGTCACTCGTTCGGCGCACGCGTCGTCAGCTCCGCGGCCGGCGCCGGCGCGCCGACCCACGCGGTCTGCCTCCTGCAGGGCGCGTTCAGCCAGTTCGGCTTCGACGACGAGCACGGCCCGCTGAACAAGGCCGGCGCCTTCCGGCGCGCCGTGCAGGGCGGCGCCGTCGACGGGCCCATCGTCGTCACGCACTCGCAGAAGGACCTCGCCGTGCGGTTGGCCTACGCCATCGCCTCACGCATCGCCCAGCAGACAGCGTCCGCTCTGGGGGGCAAGGACGACCCCTACGGGGGCCTCGGTGCCAACGGAGCTGTCGGCCTGCCCGCGGACGAGGTCGACGAGACGCAGCTCGGCCCCGTCGGGACGACGTACGCATTCACGCCACGCCACGTCCACAACCTCGTCGGTGACACCTTCATCACCGGTCACAGCGCGGTGGACGGCCCGGAGGTGGCCAACGCCGTTCGCCAGGCCGTGCTGGCCTGATCGGCGTCGCGGACGCCGACCCCCGGCCGGGTCAGCCCTCGACCACGGAGAGCACGTTCCCGGCCGGGTCGGTGAACCACGCGATCAGCGGTCCGCCGCCTCGGAAGACCCCCTTGGCGTCCTGCTCGAAGCCGTCGTACCGCTGGAAGGCGATGCCGCGCTCGGTGAGCTCGTCCACGGCGGCGTCCACGTCCGAGACCGGGAAGTTGAGGATCGTGAAGGTCGCGGGCACGTGGTCCGGCTTCGGGTACACGAGCACCCGCGCGCCGTTGGCCGCGGTCAGCTGGAGGAGTCCGTTGGCCTCGCTGACCGTCATGCCGAGCGTCTCCTCGTAGAACCGCCGGGCCTTCGCGACGTCGTCCACTGCGAACCCGCTGAACGCGCCACTGCTGTCGAACATCTCGTCCTCCTCGTCGTCGACGTCGGGCAGACGACCACCGGGCCCGAGACTCATCGCTGCGGCGTCCAGCCCTCGGGACGATCCTTCTTGGGCAGCTTGGCGACGACGAGGTCGTACGAGGCGTCGACGGCTTCGAGGAGATCGTCGTCGGGGATGCCGCCATCGAGCCGGAGCACGTTCCACCCCTGGCGACCGATGTAGGGCATCACGGAGGCGGCGCCCGGGTAGCGGGCGAGCCATTCGTCGGCCTCCTCGCGGCTCGCCGCGGCCTTCACGCCGATGGTGCCGTCGCCCAGGAACGCGAAGATCTTCTTGCCGACCTTGGCGACGTGATCGCCCTCCCAGGGCTGGTCGTCCCACGCGCCGGGCTTCGCCAGGGCGTACGCACGCATCGCCGCACCATCCACGACGGGCAGCGTGCCATCGCCGACCCCTGCGCCGCGAATCCCCTGACGGGGTATCCACTCCTTGATCACCGAGGAGGGGGCTCAGATCGATACCGTGCCGGAGTGCCCGAACAGCGGAACCGGATCATGGGCTCGAGCTTCGCCGCCGCCATCGGCGCGGTCGCGGGCGCCTCGCTGGGGGCCGGGCACGGCCGGCGAGCGGTCCTGATCGGGACCGCGACAGGCGCCGCCGCGCTGGGAGCGACGGACCTGCTGGCGCGCAGGATGCAACGGCCCAACGAGATCCCACCACTGTGGGGGCGGATCGCGGCGAGCACGGCGCTCGCGGCGCCGCTGGGGTGGATCATCGACCGGGCGATCGGACGCCGTCCCATGGTCGTCGCCGCCTCGACGGGCGGGCTCGCCGGAGCCCTCGGCGTCCGGCCGCAGAAGGTCGCCTTCGGCCCCGCGGTGGGCCTGGCCGTGGGCGCCATGGCGACGTGGCGCGGCCGCCGGCCGGCGGGCGCGGCAGTCGCGGCGGCGACGATGCTGACCTACCGGACGGCCTCGGCGGCCGTGTTCCGCGACCCCCAGGTCAGCCTGCTCGCGGACCAGGTGCCGGCGACGGACCTGCCCTTCGTGGTCCCGCTGGAGGCCCGAACCCGTTACGTCGGGACCGGGTACGTCGCCGACCTGGCACGCGTGCTGGGCGGCCAGTACGTCGCCGACGCCCCGGACGCCGGCATCGTCGCCTCGCTGGACCAGCTGGCCGGCCCCGACTTCGACCCCGCTGCGGCACACCCGCTGGTGCGCGAGTTCTACGAGCACACGACGCGGTTCACCCTCGACATCGTCCCGCACTGGCGGACCTGGGTCCGGCCCGGTTACCTGCTCTATCGCAGCCTGGTGGCCCGCCCGCTGGGGCAGGCCAACGTCCCCATGAACCAGCGTGAGGCGCTGCGCGGCATCCGCAGCCGGATCGACACCATCGAGCGGCCGGGCGAGCTGACCATCCGTGGCTGGATCCGGTCCTTCGCCGACACCGACGAGCCCATCTACGTCGGCATCTACACGACGTACCGGGACGGCGACCGCGGCTACGTCAGCGTCGGTTTCCCGCTGCCACAGGCGAACTTCACGGCGACCCTGCTCCCGCAGGCGGGGCCGAAGGGCGGGCTCGTCCTCACCAGCCGCAGCACCCTGCGAGACCCAGGGCACTACCTCACCTTCATCGAGGCCGACGAGGCGCCCGGCGAACGCCGGCTGACGGCCCTGTCGGTGCAGGGCTTCGGCGAGCGGCTCGACGTCCGGGTGGAGAACGGGGAGCTGATCGCCGATCACGCCTTCGACGTCTTCCGGATCCCCTTCCTGGTGCTGCACTACCGCATCAGTCGCAAGGACAGCTCGTGAGGTTCCGGGCTCGGCGCCCGCACGGCCGCCTCGAAGGCACCGACATGCTGACCGTAATGTGGCTCTTCGGATCTGAGCGTGGTTGAGGAGCTGGCCGGGGCTGGTGAGTGTCGGCGTGGCGTTCCCTGGATGAGGACGCCGAGGTCTTCATGATCCGGAGCGACCAAGGTTCCAGTCGAAGAAGACCCCGGCATGGATCACTGTATGTGTCGTCCGGACGCGCGGTGGTGCGCCCGGGCCGACGACGCGTCGGAGGCGGCGCCGATCGTGCGGACCACGGTCGAGAGCGACGCCGCAGGCTGCCCGGGCTGCGGCGCGGTGGCGATCGCCTACGTCGACACCGGCGGTGTCTCCAATGGCGGCACCGAAGCCATCAACGGCATCATCGAGAAGACCCGGCGCCTGGCCCACGGCTACCGCAACTTCACCAACTACCGCCTCCGCATCCTCCTCGTCGCGGACGGAACCCGCCCCTATCGACGACCCACCCATGCATAGATCCGAGGAGCCGCAATACCGGAGGCTAACCGCGGCACCGTCGTTGACAACCTACGGCTGGATCCCCGCGTCACCACGATGGACGGGCGCGACCAGTGCCCATTCGGCTTTCCCGGAGGGATCCACCGTGAAGAAGATGATCAGAATGCTGGGCATCGGCGTCGTGGTCCTGGGGACAGTGCTGCCGATCGGCGCGGCGCGGGCCGACACGGCCCCATACTGCGGCATCAGATGGGGGTCGTTGGCCAAGCAGGGCAGCGCCGCGACTGCCGTGCCCGTTGCTTTGACGAACGTGCGTGCGGGCAAGCACGCCTGCTTCGACCGACTGGTTCTGGACGGGGCGTCCTGGGCGCGCGTCCGTTACGTCGGCCAGGTCCGCGAGGACGCCTCCGGTCGGGTGGTGCCGCTTCGTGGCGGCGCAAGGCTCGAGATCGTCACTACCCGTGCAGACGACGTCCAGACCGGAGAGCCGACGTATAACCCAGCAGACCCGGCTCACCTTGTGGACCTCGCCGACTGGCGGACCTTCCGCCAAGCCGCGTTCGCCGGCGACTTCGAGGGCCAGACGACCATCGGGCTCGGCGTGCGCGCCCGGCTTCCGTTCAGGGTCTTCGTCCTGACGGCGAAGGACCGGGCGCCGCGCGTCGTCATCGACGTCGCACACCACTGGTAGACCTACGCCGGCCATGCATACCGACCGATCGCCCCTGTTCTGCAGCATGGCGTTGGCAGAGCGGATCGAGTGGGCCGAGGCCCGGATCATCGCCCGAGTCGGCCGGGCCGTCCATCGTCGAAGGGGTGACTGGGTGGGGTTTCGTGATCTCTTCACGAGCCCGGCGCGCAGGGTGGGCGGGTGCAACACCTTGGGTGGGTTCACCGGGTGCTGTGCAGCGTCAGGCTGAGCGTATTGAGGACATTGGCGAGGAGGCCGAATCTCATGAGGACCATCACGAACCCCCCACTGGTGGACTTCAATGGAGCTGCCGTGCCGACCCGACACGGCAGCTGGTGGATGACCCTGCTGTCGGCCGGGTTATTCGGCCTGGTCGCGGGCTGCTCGGCTGCCGGAGGCCAGGGTGGCGGTGCAGGCAGCGCGCCACCGGCCACGGCGTCCTCAAGCGGCGCGCTGTCGTCCGTGGCCAGCGGCAGCGGTGCCTCTACCAGCCCCGTGCCGTCGACCGCCTCTCCGGTCGCTCCAAGCCCGGCTGGATCGTTCCGGGCGGCCTGCACTTCGCGCGTGCTGCTGCCGCTGATGCAACGCAAGTTCGACGACTCATCCGCCGAGGTCGCCATCGTCCGGGTCCAGATCGAGCGTTGTCGCAACGGCTATGCCCGCGTGTTCGCGATCCCCCGCACGAACCCGCCCGGTCAGCCACAGCTGGAAAGCGAGCAGGTCTTCCTGCGCTATCTGAACGGCTCCTGGCGCAGCCTCTCGGAGGGAACCGGCTTGTCGTGCAGTGACCCGGACGCCAGCCGCGCGCTGCTACGTGCCTGCACCGCACTCGGGTACCGGACGACCGCTCATCTCGACCGCATCAGCGACCCGCAGGTGGCCGCCGACCGCCTCGTCCAGGCGTGGATGCGCCACAACTCCGCTGCGGCCGGCCAGCTCACCCGGGACGAGTCGCCGATCGAGGTGCTGTTCAGCCATCGTGCACCTACCACCGCGCCGGAGGCGATCCCTTGCCGACTGATCAGCCCGGGCCGCTTCGCCTGCTCCTACACCCTCGCCCCCAACGCACAGCTGACAATCGTGGTGGCTGGCGGCGCCTCGGCCGGGTACGAGGTCACCGGCCTCGAATTCGGCGACTGATTGACAGCCGTTGCACCTGGCGGTCGACGACCGGGGCCCGGCCGCTGGCGCTCGTGGTCACCGCCGGGCACCGCGGCGACAGCCCACTGTTCGTGCCCGTGCTGAAACGAGTCCGGCCCGCGGGTCTTTTCGATCGATCGAGATGCTTCGTCGCTCCAGATCATGAAGACCCCGGCCTCCTCATCGCCGGGACCGCCACGCCGACATCGACAAGCCCCACATCCAGCGGTCAACCACGCTTAGATCCGAAGAGCCCGTAATGTCATCGGCGTGACCAGCCGACCCGCTGATCCGGCGCTCCCGGCAGGGCTCTCGCCGGGGCTGAACCTGACATTCAGGATCGGCTTGCTGCTCAAGGCGGCGGACGGGGTACTGGAGATCATCGGCGGAACGGTGCTGCTGATCGTGACGCCGAGCACGATCGACCGAATCGCGCGCCAGCTCACGGCGCACGAACTGAGCCAGGACCCACACGACCGGATCGCCCAGTTCATCCTGCACACGACGGGTCATCTGAGCAGCGGGGCGACGTTGTTCGCAGCCGTCTATCTGCTGAGCCACGGCGTGGCCAAGGTTGTCCTGGTCGTTCTGGTGATGCGGGACAAGCTCTGGGCCTACCCCTGGCTGATCGCGCTGCTCGGCGCGTTCATCGCCTATCAGCTCTACGTGCTGATCTTCGTCGCGTTCTCCTGGAGCCTGACGGCGCTGACCGCCTTCGACGTCGTCCTGGTGTGGTTGACCTGGCGGGAATACCAGGCGAGGCGAACCCCGAACGCGAAGGCACTCGCGGGCGAGGACGACGCGAAGGGCGGCTGAATGCATGGCGGGAATGCGGCCGCCGCAGCTCGAAGAGCGCACGCGGGCGGGGCTCGCCCTCGCCCAGGGTCCCCCGGTCCGACGCGAGCCTCGGTCTCGTCAGCCTCGGTCTCGTCAGCCTCGGTCTCGTCAGCCTCGGTCTCGTCAGCCTCGGTCTCGTCAGCCTCGGTCTCGACAGCGCGCTCCCGACGTCGTCGTTGCTCGCCTCGTCGTTCTGGACGATGCCGCCCAGGAGGTGGACGGAGTCCCATTCATTCAAGGGAGGCGCCGAACGCCGGCGGACCTGACGAACAAGGCGGCGGTGGACAGCGATTCTCTGACGGGCGGCGGCCGCGCGCCGGCGGGCACAGCGTCGGCCCGGGCACATGTTGGTGCCGGACGGATGCCCGCCTCGAATGTTGTACGGCGGATCGAGCCTGCAGATGGCGTCGTTCTCTGCGGCATGGGCCTGCTCGACGGTGGCGAATTCGAGGGTTTCGATCGAGGCCTTGTGCTGCCACCAGCTGGAGCTGCGCGCATGCGTGCTCAAGCGCGTTCTGACATTTGTCGTCACGCCTACGTAGAGAACGTTGCCGCGCACGTCGCGCGCGACGTAGACAACGCCACCCATCGATTCCACCCCGATCTCTCGCACATTCTACTTCAGACGGAGAGCGAAAAGCAAGGGGACGCGTCGCTGTTCGACATCTTATCGATGGAGAAGATCGGCACAGGGTTTCGGGCTAGAAGTGGAGCCCACATCGGGGATGGACGCCACAACGGAAACCGTGGCGCCTGCCGAGGAATGGCCGGTGCATCCAGGAAACCTCAGCGCGAGCGACGCAAGTGCATCCAGGAAACCTCAGCGCGAGCGACGCAAGCCGTCGAAGGCGAGCCGAATGACCGCGTCCGCGAGCTCGCCCGGCACCATCCGGGCGTGGCTGCCCGGAGGCCGGTACCACTCGACCAGAGAATTGATCATCCCGAAGAGAAGGCGGGTGACGACGGCAGCGTCGAGGTCGTCCCGGACGTCGCCCTCGGCGGCGGCCTGAGTGACGAGCCCGGTCACCCAGCGGTCGAACTCGCGGCGCTGTTCCAGGGCCCAGCGCTCGACCTCGGTGTTGCCGTGCACCCGCAGCAACAACGTGACGTACGGGAGCCTCTCGGCCAGCACGTCGACCTCGCGGCGGACGACGTGCTCCAGACGCGCGATCGCCGGCCCTTGCACCGCACCGGTCTCCCGCGTCACCGCGAACAGCGGCTCGACCGCGCGCTCCAAGGCCAGCCGGAGCAGCTGCTCCTTGCTGTCGATGTGGTGGTAGAGCGACGACTTCGACAGCCCCGACGCCCGCGCGAGGTCCTCCATGCTCGTGCCGTCGTAGCCGCGCTCGGTGAACACCGCCACCGCCACCTCGAGCAGCGAGTCGAGGTCGTACCTGCGGCGCGGCGCGAGGGCCGACACCTCGCTCACCGTGCGCTCACCGTGCGCTCACCGTGATGCTCACCCCAGTGCTCTCCCCCGCGCTCATTCCGGTGCTCACGTCGCTGCTCACTGCGAAGCCGCGGGGGCCGGCGGCAGATGCCGTCGGGACTGGATCACGCGGAAGCGCCCGGAGACGAAGTTGCCGTCGGTGAGACAGGCGTTGGCCGCCGCGTTCGCGCCGGTGGCGTGGAAGTCCGAGAACGCCGCCGACTGGTTGACGTAGACCCCCTCGGTGAGGTTCTCCGAGAGCGCCACCCCGACGTCCAGGGCCGCCTCACGGGCGGCTGCGATCACGCCGGCGTCCGTGCTGTAGACGGCGGCGACCAGAGCGCCGCGGACGCCGACCGTCCGGCGGAAGACGTCGATCGACTCGGCCGTCGAGGCGGTCGTCACGATGAACGCGACCGGCCCGAAGCATTCGTGTCCGTAGACCGCCTCCTCCCCCGCGTCGACCCGCACGATCACCGGCGTCCGCACGCGTGCGTCCGGATAGGCGGGCGCGGACACCACCCGAGAGCGGACGACCACCCGGCCCATCGACGGCGCCGCCTCCAGGCGCCCGAGGACGTCGTCGTTGACGACCGCGCCGAGCAGGTCGGCGGCCCTCGCGTCCTCCCCCAGCAGGGCGTCGACGGCGGAGCCGAGGTCCTCGGCGAACTCGTCGGGCGTCGTGTGCCCGCGGTCGGTGTCGATGCCGCCGTGCGGCACGAGCAGGTTCTGCGGTGTCGTGCACATCTGGCCGGAGTACAGCGACAGGGAGAAGGCCAGGTTGGCCAGCATGCCCTGGTAGTCGGCGGTCGAGTCGATCAGGACGGCGTTGACGCCGGCCTTCTCGGTGTAGACCTGCGCCTGCCGGGCGTGCTCCTCGAGCCACTGCCCGAAGGCGGTCGACCCGGTGAAGTCGACGATGCCGATCTCCGGCCGGACGGCCAGCTCGGCCGCGAGCCGGCCGCCGCCCTGATCGATCCGGGGCTCGGCGGCCAGGCAGACCAGGTTCGGGTCGAAGCCGTGCTCGGCGAGCACCGCACGGACGATGCGGACGGTGATGGCCAGGGGTAGCACCGCCCGGGGGTGCGGCTTGACCAGCACGGCGTTGCCCGTGGCCAGGCCCGCGAACAGACCGGGGTAGGAGTTCCACGTCGGGAAGGTGGTGCAGCCGACGACGAGGTCGATCCCGCGCGGGACGATCGTGAAGGTCTTCTCCATCGTGATCGGCGCGCGCTTGCCCTGCGACTTCTCCCAGACCGCCTCGGCCGGATACCGCGCCTGCTCCTCGTAGGCGTAGGCGACGGCCTCCAGGGCGCGGTCCTGCGCGTGCGGGCCGCCGGCCTGGAAGGCCATCACGAAGGCCTGCCCCGAGGTGTGCATGACGGCGTTCGCGACCTCGAAGCTGGCCGCGTTGATCCGCACGAGCATCTCGACGCACAGGGCGGAGCGGGCGAGTGGACCGGCGTCGCGCCAGGCCGGCGTCGCCGCGCGCAGCACGGGAAGCAGCCGGTCGACGTCGGGAACCGGGTACTCGACGCCCAGCTCGGGGCCCCACGGCGAGCGCTCGGTCGCCACCCAGGACGCCGTCGCCGGCTGGTCGAGATCGAAGCGGCGGTGAAGCAGCGCCTCGAAGGTCTGTCGTCCCTGCTCCGCGGCGGTCTCGCCGTACACGCGCGGGCTCGGCGACTCCGGGAAGGCGGAGAAGAAGGTGCGATCGTGGATGGCCCGGACGGCCTGGTCGAGCAGCTCGCGGCGCTTCTCGATCGTCGCCGCCACACGCTCGTCCACGGGGCGGGCATCGGAGCCGGCCGGCGCCGGCGTGAGCACGGTCATGACTTCTCGCTCCTCGCGGCTCTTGACAACCGGTCGCCTCCCGCAACGATAGGACCGAACGTTCGGTCGGAACAAGGAGCTCCCGACGAGAAGGTCCGAGGGACGAGTCCGACACCAGAGGCCGGGACCACAGGCCGGAGCTCGAGGAGGCGGCGTGCAGGACCTCACCCCGCCCCCGGAGAGCCTCGAGCCGATCGAGACGGCCTCCCGCGACGAGCTCGCGGCCCTGCAGCTGGAGCGCCTGCAATGGACGCTGCGGCACGCCTACGAGAACGTCCCGCACTACCGGCAGGCGTTCGACACCGCCGGCGTCCGCCCCGAGGACTGCCGGTCGCTGGAGGATCTGGCCAGATTCCCCTTCACCACCAAGCAGGACCTGCGCGACCACTACCCGTTCGGGATGTTCGCGGTGCCGCGCGAGGAGGTGGTGCGGGTGCACGCCTCGTCGGGGACGACCGGAAAGCCGACCGTCGTCGGGTACACGAAGCGGGACATCGACACCTGGGCGCACGTGATGGCTCGCTCGATCCGGGCGTCGGGCGGCCGGCCCGGCGACGTGGTGCACGTGGCGTACGGGTACGGCCTGTTCACCGGCGGCCTCGGTGCGCACTACGGCGCCGAGGCGCTGGGCTGCACCGTGGTCCCCGTCTCGGGAGGGATGACGGAGCGGCAGGTGCTGCTGATCCAGGACTTCCGGCCCGACGTGATCATGGTCACACCGTCGTACATGCTGGCGATCGTCGACGAGATGGTGCGGCAGGGGGTCGATCCGCGGTCGACCTCGCTGAAGGTCGGGATCTTCGGCGCCGAGCCGTGGACCGACGACATGCGCCACGAGCTGGAGCAACGGCTGGACGTGCACGCGGTCGACATCTACGGACTGTCGGAGGTGATGGGCCCGGGCGTCGCTAACGAGACCGTCGAGACCAAGGACGGCCTGCACGTCTGGGAGGACCACTTCTATCCCGAGGTCATCGACCCCCTCACCGAGCAGGTGCTGCCGGACGGCGAGCAGGGCGAGCTCGTCTTCACGTCGCTGACCAAGGAGGCGATGCCCGTCATCCGGTATCGCACGCGTGACCTCACCCGGCTGCTGCCAGGGACGGCGCGGACGATGCGTCGGATGGAGAAGATCACCGGACGCACCGACGACATGATCATCCTGCGCGGCGTGAACCTCTTCCCCACCCAGATCGAGGAGCTCATCCTCCGGACGCCGGCGCTCTCGCCGCACTTCCAGTGCGTGCTGACCCGCCAGGGCCGGCTCGACGGGATGACGGTGACGGTCGAGCGCCGCCCCGCGGCCTCGCCCGAGGACGCGATGGTCGCGGCGCTCGAGCTGCAGGAGCACGTCAAGGCGACCATCGGCGTGAGCGTGGACGTCGAGGCGCAGGAACCCGGGTCGATCGAGCGCTCGATGGGGAAGATGCGCAGGATCGTCGACCGTCGCCCCCGGTGATCAAGCCGTTCGCGCCACGGCGACCGGGAGCCCAGGGTTGAGATGTGCCGCTTCCGCGCGGATCGCGCCGGCGTCGACGGGCTCCTCCTCCGAGAAGATCGCCACCCGGACGGCGCCGTCCGCGACCTCCCACGTCCCCACGACACGGCCGCTCCGGACGACGACGGGCGCGATCCAGCCGGCCGCCCGGCTCACCTCGCCTCGGCGAGCGGGCGCCACCAGGTGCGGGTCCTTCGTGCCGGGACCGAGCACGTACTGGTCGAAGGCGGGGAGCAGGCGCACGGCCAGGGCCGCCGGCAGCGCCGGCCCCGGCGCCGCCATCTCCTCGACGTCCTCGGCGCGGGCGAATCGGCGCTCGCCCTCCACGGTCACCGTGACCAGCCGGCTGGCCGTCGCCAGCTCCGCGAACCACCCCTTCAGCAGCGACGTCGGCGTCGCCCCACGCAGCAGCCAGTCGTCGAACGATGCCGGCGTCGCCGGCCCGTAGGCGCCGAGGTACCGCTCGACGACGAGCGGCGCGGCGCCGTCGACGTCCGGCAGCCCGTGCCAGCCCGGCAGGTAGCTGCCCGGGCGCGTGAAGGTGACCAGGTTGTCCCGGGACGGTCCGTAGCAGAGCACGCCCTGCCAGGCCAGCGGCTTGAGGACCGCGCCCCAGCCGGACCGCAGGTGCTCGGCGAGCGCGAGGTCGCCGGTCCGGGCAAGGATGGCGTCGGCCAGCTCCTCCCGGGTGAGCACAGCGGCGTCGAGCGCGTCGACAGCGGCCTCGGCGACCGCGGCCATCTGGCGGGCGTCGAGGAACGTCCGCTGCCACGCGCCGCGCTCCCAGGTGCGGCCGGCGGCGAGGAGCGCCAGGTAGGCACCGGCCTCGTCGCTGGGCAGGACGTGCAGGGTGCCGCGCATCGCCCAGGTCTTGACGAGGACGCGGGCGGCCAGGCCCGCTGCGACGGCTCCGGACGTCGGAGCCGGCGTGCGCGCCGCCACCGCCAGTTCCGCCGCGGACGCCACCTGAGCCTGGAGTCCGCCGAGCCGGCGGACGACGTCGACGGCGCCGACGTCCGCGCCACGCAGCAGGAAGTGCCGGCGAACGCGCCACGCCAGCACCTGGGGCCAGCTGAGGTCCACGCGCACCATCCTGTTCGATCGGGGAAGTGATCGACACGGTTGGCGTGATCGATCCGGATTCGATGATCAGCATGAAAGGGTGGGGGCGTGAACGGCGTCCGCGGGGTGCTCGTGCTCAACGGGCCGAACCTCAACCTGCTCGGGGCTCGCGAGCCCGACGTCTACGGCACGGCCACGCTCGCGGACCTCGAGGAGCTCTGCCGACGGGAGGCCGACCGCTACGGCCTGGAGGCGCAGACCCGACAGAGCAATCACGAGGGTGAGCTCGTCGACTGGCTGCAGGAGGGCGGTCGCGCCTTCGTGGACGGGCACCTGCTCGGCGTCGTCCTCAACGCCGGCGGTCTGACGCACACCTCGGTGGCGCTGCGCGACGCCATCGTCGGCGCCGGCGTCCCGACGGTCGAGGTGCACGTGTCGAACGTGCACGCACGGGAGGACTTCCGGCACCACTCCTATCTGTCGGCGGTGGCGGCCGGCATCGTCGTCGGCTTCGGGATCGACGGGTACGCGCTGGCCATCGCCGGTCTGGCGCGCCGCGCCGGCCTGGACCCCCGAGGCGCATGATCGCGCGGAGACCGGGAACTCCGCCCGATGCACGAGCGCGGTCCGCCCGGCGCTGGTTCGTCTTCGCTGCTCGGCGAGCCGCCTCCGCTGTAGCGTTCGGCGCGTGAGCGTGCCGTCGTCCCGGGCTCCGGGCCCCGAGGGGATGGTCCTGGCCGCCCCCGAGCTCGCCGTGCTCGCCCAGGCGCTGGAGTCCGCCCCCACGTTGTCGGCCTTGCTCGGCGGTCCGGACCTGGTGCTGCTGTTCCAGAACAGGCGCTCGCGCGAGCTGCTCGGACCGCGCCCGCTCGGCCTGCCGCTGGCCGAGGCGTTCCCGGACAGCGCCGACGCCTTGGGCGGCATGCAACGCGTGATGCTGACCGGTGACATCCTCGAGGACGAGCGTCAGGTCGCCGTCCGGGACCTCGCCGGGCGCGAGCTGGTCATGCACTTCGTCGTGTCGCCCGTCGGCGACGGGCCGCCGCACCAGTACATCCTCACCTCGAGCGTCGACGTGACCGGCGCCGTCCGCGACCGCGAGCACGCGCGGCGGGCCGAGCTCCTGGCCAGCATCACGCAAGCGATGACCAGCGCCGCCGATCCCGACGCCGCTCTGCAGGCGCTCTCCGACGCCCTGGTGCCCTCCGTCGGGGACATCGCCGCGGTCTTCGTGGTGCTCGCCCCCGCCGGCGAGGCGGCGTCGGGCCCGAACATGCCGGCGGCCCTGACCATCGCGCCGGCGCTGCTCGCCGAGCACGGGCCGCCGCCACCGAGCGAGCCGTCACGTGGTGGGGCGCCCTGGGACGACGCCATCGGGGCCGGGCGCACGGTGCTGATCGACCTGAAGCGGCGGCGGGATCGCGAAGCGGTGACACCGTCGACGCGGACATGGCTCGACCGGGCCGGGATGTCGACCATCGCCGTCGTGCCGCTCGTCGTCGCCGGTGAGCTCTCCGGCGCACTCGTGCTCGCGGACGGCCCCGGGCGGCGCCCGTTCCGGGCCGAGGACATCCCCTTCCTCGAGGACGTCGCCGCCCGTGCCGGCACCGCGGTGGCGCACGTGCGGAGCGTGCGCGCCCAGTGGCAGGTCTCCCTCGACCTGCAGCGCGCCCTGCTGCCCGGCGCGAAGCCGGCGCTGCGCGAGGTCGACGTGGCGACCCGCTACGTCGCGGGGAGCCCCGAGGTGGACGTCGGAGGCGACTGGTTCGACGTCACCGATCTCGGCGCGGGCCGGATCGGCCTGGGCGTCGGGGACGTCTCCGGGCGCGGGCTGTCCGCCGCCGCGGTGATGGGCCAGGCGCGCGCCGCCATGCGCGCGGCGGCGCATGCGGCACTGGGGCCCGGCGACCTGCTCGGCCTGCTCGACACCCACGTCAGCGAGCTGGTGGCACCGCAGCTGCAGACCGACGCGCGCATCCCTCCGCGGTTCGCGACGGCGGTCTACGGGGTGGTCGAGCCGTTCGACGAGAGCCTGCGGATCGCCTCGGCCGGCCATCCCCCGGTGTTGGTGCGGGACCCGGGCGGCCAGGTGCGGGCGGTCGCGGCGCCGCCGGGGCCTCCGCTCGGCCTCGGGATGGGGCCGTTCGAGGAGGTCGTGACGCCGTTCCCACCCGGCAGCCTGCTCGCGGCGTTCACCGACGGGCTCGTCGAGTCCCGGCTCGTCGACCTCGAGCTGGGCATGGCGCGGCTGGCGACGCGCTTGGAGCAGGTGGGAGCGACGAACGACCTTGAAGTGCTCGCGGACATGCTCCTCACCGCCGCGGGCGCGGACGCCGCCGCCGACGACGTGGCCCTCCTGCTCGTCCGGCTCTCGCCGGCAGCCGCGCAGCTGCATCGGGCGCAGCTGTCCCTGGCCGGGCTCGCGGACGTCGCGGTCGCGCGGCGGGCCGTGTCCGCGATGGCCGGCGTCGTCCAGCCATCCCGAGCCTCGTCGATCATCCAGGTCACCAGCGAGCTCGCGGCGAACGCCGTGGAGCACGCCGGACCACCCGTCGAGTTGCGGGCCTACGCCACGGCGCAGCGCCTGGTCGTGCAGACGACGGACCGCTCGGCGCTGCCGCCCGTCCGCCGATATTCGGGACGGGAGGACGAGCGCGGCCGAGGGCTCGCGCTCGTCGAGGCGCTCTCGGACACCTGGGGCGTCCGACTGGGCCTCGGCGGCAAGACGACCTGGGCCGAGTTCCGCGCCTGACGCGCGGACCAGCGGCGGCGCGGCGGCACCCCACCGTAGGTCCGCAGCGGCCCGGCGGAGATCGACGTACAGTGGAGGCCGGGTCGACCCCAATCGTCAGGGTGAAGGCGGCGGCCATGAAGGGTGACAGAGTCGAGATCGTCATCGACGCGGGCGGCGACACCCGTACCTGGGAGGTCGCCGCGACGAGAGCCGGACGCCGAGTCGAGATCAGCCAGGGCCGCGGGATCGTCGAGGTCACCGAGGTGACGCGCGGCGGCACGTCCGTCCGTAGCGCTCGCTTCATGTCCGCTCGGGTGCTCGCCTTGGTCGAGCACCCCGCGCCACGGCCGGCCGCGCCCGACGACGAAGAGGTGACCCGGCTCCACCGCACCGCGTGACCCTTGCCGCCTGTGACGCGTGTTCGACGCCGGACCGGGGCGCGGCAGGATGGAGACATGGACCAGACCGGGGATCCCGGGCAACCCGACGCCGGCGGCCAGCGGATCGGCGCGACCGAACGCGAGGCCGCCGTCCGCGCGCTCCAGGCGCACTATCAGGCAGCACGGCTCACGCCTGAGGAGTACGAGGACCGTTCCGTGCGGGCCTCGCGGGCGATGACGTGGGGCGAGATCGTGCCGCTGTTCGTCGATCTGCCCGAGCCTCGGCCCGCGGCCGTCTCGGCGGCGCTCGCCGCGGCGACGCCCGTTCCCACCGCTCAGCAGGGCCTGGTCCCGCTCTCCGACCGCGCACGCGAAACGATCATGTCTTTGACGCCGCTGGTGGCGCTGATCCTGTTCTTCGTGACCCGGTCGTGGCTGTGGTTCCTCGCCATCCCGATCGTGGGGATCCTGCTCTACGGCTCGGACCGGGGACGCCAGCGTCGCCGCCGCCCCTGACCTGCCGACCAGGCGTTGATCCGGGCATGATCGGCGGATCAGTCGGTGGGCTCCGCGAAGCGCGGCTCGAGGCCGTCGCCCTGCGGCCCGCCGCGCTCGGACTCGTCGGGCGCGTCGTCAGCCACGGCGATCGCGGTCGGATCGTCAGGATCGACAGGGCCGCGCTCGCCGGGCGTTCCCTCGTCCTCCCCGGTGGCCATCGCACTGTCCAGGACGGCGGCGGACTCCGGCACGATCGCAGGCAGGTCGGGCGTCACCGCGTCCTGGGAGACGTCGCCGTCCCGCGGGGTCTCTTCGGTCATGCCCCTGGTCTACCCGGACGCGGGCCGGTCGACCACCGGCGCCGTCGCCGCCGGCGTCCGGCCCGGCGCCGGCTCCGACGGCCGCCGCACGGTCAGCCACGACAGCAGGCCTCCGATGCCGAGCAGCACGGCGCACACCACGATGGCCGTGTCGGCGGCGGTCGCGAACCGGGCCGGGTCGTCGTACACGGCGGGCGTGATGCCGGCGACCAGCGGCAGGACCGCGACCGCGAGCAGGCCCGCGGCCCGGGCCACCGCGTTGTTCACACCGCTGGCGATACCGGCGTGCCGGACGTCGACGGCGCCGAGCACTGTCGCGGTGAGCGGCGCGACGGTGAGGGACAGCCCGAGACCGAGGAGCACGGTGCCGGGAAGCACGTCTCGGAGGAAGACCTCCCCCGACCCGAAGCGAGCCATCGAGAGCACGCCGACGCCGGCGACGATCGGCCCCACCGTCATCGGGATCCGGGGGCCGATCCGCTGCCCCAGGGCGCCGCCACGCGCGGCCAGGAACAGCATGATGATCGTCACCGGCAGCAGCGCGGCCCCGGCGGCGATCGGCGAGTAGCCCGCCACCACCTGCAGGGCGACGACGAGGATGAAGAACACCCCGGCCAGCGCCGCGTACACCGCCAACGTGACCACGTTGGTGGCGGTGAACAGCCGGTTCTGGAACAGCGACAGCGGCAGCATCGGCGACCGCGAGCGCGCCTCGACGAGCACGAACAAGCCGAACGCCAGCACCCCGGAAGCAATCGGGAGCCAGACAACCGGCGCGGTGAAGCCACGACCCGGCCAG
>Ga0081540_1000237_pt1 | contig 57802 bp, 46 predicted proteins | sample TabmetS2T1R1_FD_71024 | JGI IMG/M metagenome (GOLD analysis project Ga0081540, IMG submission 71024) | Tabebuia heterophylla rhizosphere microbial communities from the University of Puerto Rico - S2T1R1 | ecosystem: Host-associated > Plants > Roots > Rhizosphere ...
CCTGCAGATCGGTGTTCGACAGCCCCGGATGCGCGAGCAGGCTGGCCGTGGTCGCGCCGGCGTTCTCCAGCTCGCGCTGAAGCCCTAGGCCGAAGTGGAAATTCGCGAGCTTGGCCTGGCCGTAGGCGCGCCATGGCCGGTAGCGGCCGTGAAGGTGCGGGTTCGCCGGGTTGATAGCCCGGCCCATGTGATGGGCCGTGCTGGTCACGGTCACGATCCGCGCGCCGGGTGTGCGCAGCAGCGCGGGCAGCAGCAGCGCGGTTAGCGACCAGTGCCCCAGGTGGTCCACGCCGAGCTGCATCTCGAAGCCGTCCACGGTCTTGGCCTCCGGGATCCCCATCACGCCGGCGTTATTGATAAGCAGGTCAATGCTCTGATGCGCGGCCATGATCTGCTCGGCCGCGGCCCGTACCGACGCCTGCGAAGCGAGGTCCAGCGCTACGAGCTCCAGGGCGGCATCCGGCGCGCTGGCGCGGATCTCGTCGACCGCGGCCGCCGCCTTCTTCTGATTGCGTACCGCCATCACGACGTGCGCGCCCTTCGCCGCCAGCTGACGCGCGGTCTCCAGCCCCAGCCCGCCGTTGGCCCCGGTCACGACGGCGGTCCGGCCATGCTGGTCGGGGATGTCTGCTGCGCTCCAGGTCACGGTGACTCCCTGAGTGAATGTTCATTCGGTCATCATGACGGTATCACGGGGCGGGCTGCGCCAGTCATTCAGGCGAGCGCGACACCTACAGGTACCGGCTCGCGATGGCGATCAAGGTATCGGGCTCGCCGCCACGGCGTTGCAGCAGTTCGCGCAGGCCCACGGTCGACTCATCGAAGACATCCATGTGCGCGGATATCGTGACCCGCTCCCATTCCTCGTCGTCGCCGCTCGCCCGCATCAGATCGGCGAGGACGGTCTTGGCGTCGCTGCCCACCGGCCGCCGGGCACCGAGCGCGTCCAGCAGCCAGGGCCAGCGGACCATTATCTCGACGAGGCGCGCCATCTCAGCGCTGTGGACGCGTGTCGCGGTGATGCTGTTCGTCATGTAGCCGAGTTCGTAGTCGAGGACCATGTAGAAGCGCCACAGGTTAATAAACGCCTTCGTCTGGCGCGGATTGCGGCCCGGCAGGTTGAGCACCGCGTTAGTCAGCGCGTCCCGGACGAGCGGCACGTCCTCCATCCTGCCGGTCAGGGTCGCGCCGTCGAGGCCGCCTGAGATGGCTCCAGCCGGGGCGGAGGGTGGCCAGGGCCGAATGCGGCTCCGGCCGGCCAGTTTAGCTGGCCCGGCCGCCTCAGACCGCGAGCCCGCGCGCGCGGCGGCGGGTGGACCACCGTTCGGTTCAGCCGCGGTTTCGCCGGTTTCGACCGCGACCGGAAGCGCCCCCTGTCCTGCCGCACCCGCGTTGAGCAACTCGTTGAGATAGTTGGAGATCGCGGCGTCCGGGATCCGGGGCAGCCGGATCGGCAGGTCCACGATCTTCTCCATGAACCGCCACCCGGTGTGCCGCAGGTGGCCGAAGCTGACCGGGTCGTCCATGGCGCGCTCCTGGATCGACGGATGCGCGGTCTCCAGGTGGGCTGCGACGGTGGCCGGGTCGAGGGCCAGGACGAAGTTGCACGGTCCGAACGCCTTGGTGAGGAAGAGGTTGACGGCCTCGATCGTGTCCGCGACGATGGCCGGGCTGCACCGGTCCAGGTCGTCCACGAAGATGTAGAACGACGCGTGCTCAGTGGCCAGGTCAACGAGTTCCCTGACGTCGTGCTGGAGCAGGTAGAGGTAGCCCCGGCCGCCTGCGTCAAGCGGATCGGCCGTGTCGGCCCCGGGTTCACGGGACAAGATGCCAGCCGACGACGACCTGGTGACGGCGGCCGGGTCGAACCAGGTCGGGAAGCCCTTCATGCTGGAGTAGATCACGCGGCCGACCACGGCGAGCGCGACGAGGAACGTCGCCACCGCGACCCCCACGACGTCGCCGAGCTTGTTGCTGTTGACCAGCGCGGCGACGGCCCCGACGATCGTGGTGATCGTAGCGAGCGCCGCGACGGCGACCACGGTGAGGCCGCGAATACTGCGAGGACGCGCGCTGGCCAGGATCTGCCGCCGCATCGCCTCGGGTCCCGTGCGTTTGAGGTTGAGGTCGAAGAACAGGCGCCGCCGCTGCCCCTCGGGGAGGCGCGCCATGACTGACTGGGTGATCTCCTGGGTCAGTCCCGCCCAGACCTGGTCGGGGTTCTCGTACATCCAGGGGTTGAACCACACCGTGATCGCCTTGCGGACGCCGTCGACGGGAACCATCTGGTACGGGAGCTGGTCCTCCTGGATACGTTGCTGCAGCCGCTTCCAGGCCCAGCCGGACGTAATCCGGCCCCTGTCGACCGGGCGGCCGTCCCTGGTGCGCAGCTCGTAGGCCGGCTCCCGTCCGGCTCCGTTCGACGCCTGCGGCCGCTCAGGGTCCAGCCTGGCCTGGATCTGCCTGAGCAAGCTCGACTTCCCCTGGCCCCACGGCGCATGGATCCCGACCACGACCGGCGCGGCGGTACCGTCGGCCGCGAATGCGTCGACGATCGTCCTGGTTAGCGCCTCCCGGGCGAGGAGATCCGCGTCGGCGGGCTGATCTTGCAGCAGGATGGAGGCGACCCGGATCGGGCTGCCGAACGAGCCGCCGGAGACCAGCGGCTGGTCGGGCGAGATCAGCCACTCGCGCATCGACGCGTCGTCGCCTCCGGTCAGCAGGACCGGCCGGCCCTGCTTCGCCGCTTCGGTCACGTGCAGAGCGCGGATCGCGGACCGGCCGCTGCGCGACGGGGTGCCGACCAGGCGTCCGTCAACGCGCCACTTGAGCAGGTAACCCTCGTCACAGCCGCCCAGCACCAGCGAGTCGCCGCGCTCGCTGAGATGGCTCGCCAGCGTCCGTACCGGCCGGGCCGGGAAGGGAGCGGCGTAGGCGGCGACCTGGGTCAGCTTGACCGGGTCGTACATGTCGACCGAACCATCGGTCCTGGCGGCAACGACCTTGGGCAGGCTTCCGTCGAAGACAACGCAGACGGCCTGGACGGAGTAAGGAGCAATCGAACGGACCTCACCGGGCTCGTCCATCGACACCTGCAGCAGACCCTGGGTCGACCCGATCACGACCACGATGGTGCCGGCCTCGGGCCCGGCGACGACGGCGAGCCCCGTGACCTGCCCGCAGCCCGAGGCGAGCTCGGTGCTCGCTTCGGGGTCATCGAGCGGGCAACGCTGGACAGTTCCGTCGAGGCTGCCGCTGAGGGCGTAGAGCACGCCCCTGTGCGTCGCGGTGGCGAGCGCGTGGACCTCGGCGTCGTGGCCCATCGGGAGCTCGGAGCGGAGCTGCCCGGTGTCCGGGTCCCAGTCGAGCACACGGTGATCGAGCCCGCTGCTGAGCAGGTGGGTGCCGCCGGCCGCCAGCGCGCGCACGGCTCTGGAGTGGCTGAACGATTGCAGCTGCGCGCCGGTCTCCGGGTCTATGACGCGGATCTGGCCCGTGGCCCCGGCGCAGGCCAGGAACGGTCCCGTGGCCGCGGTCCCGCCGGTTACCGCCGAGATCGGGCCGTCGGTGCGGAAAAAGGTCCGCGGGGACCTCAGGACGTTGGAGCTGAGGCGGCTGACCTCGATGTCGCCGTTGAAGTCGCCCGACGCCACGATCACGCCCTCGGCGGTGCTGGTGCAGGCAATCGAGTAGACCTCGCCGCGGTGCCGCGCCGCCTCCATCAGCGGACGGTCGGCGGGACCGTCGTACCGCCATAGCGACACGGCGCCGGTCGCCGACGCCGAAGCCAGCATGGGTACCTTGCCCTCGCGCTCGCCGTCGACGGCGTGACCGAGGCGGCGGATCGTCCCGTCCGCCTCGAACTTCTGACGCGCTACGATCGCGCCGTCGTCGGCAATTCCCCACACGCACAGCGACCGGTCGGAGCCACCGGACGCGACGAGCGGCTCGCGCCGGTCGTCGTCGTCCAGGTTGATGAGGGTCCAGATCGGCCCGGAATGGGCCTGGCGCCAACTCGGCTCCTGATCCACCGCGTCGAGGTTCCACGCCGCGAGCCAGCCGTCGGTGAAGGCGCAGACAAGGTAGCGTGCGCTGTCGTCTCCGCTGAAGCAGATGCGGAACGGACGCGCCCGCTGAGGACGCGGCACGAACTTGACGGGCTCCGTGTCGCGCCCTTCGGTCGCCCACAGCCGGACGCCGCCTTCGCTGGCGACCGCTACGAGCATGCACCCGGACCGTTCGGCCACCGCCAGGTCGCGGATGGCACCGTCCCCGACCTGCTGCTGGCGCCGGAGGGCGCCGGTCTGCGGCTCGTACTGACGGATAACCCCGTCGGGCCCCCCGACGAGGAGGGTGTCTGACATGCCGTCGGAGGTCAGCGCGCACAGCGCGTCAGCCGGCTTGCCTTCTCCGATGACCCTGGTCACGCGCTTGGTGTTAAGGTCGACCAGCTCAGTCCCCAGGCTTCGGCCCGTGGCGAGAACCAGATCTCCCGATATCTTGAGAAAGAGCAGGTGCTCTAGTGCACCGCCGAGTCCCTGTGCTTCGTTCTGGATCATCAGCCGCCCCATCTGATCTGATCCGCACCGGATCCGGCAGACGCGGGTCCCCGGCGTTACGCTAAATATAAGACTCTTCGACGTTGTGTATCCAAATATTTTGCGAGCGAAATGACCGACAGCGGGCCAGCGTCGGAGTTGCAGGCCGACGAAGGCGTTCCCGACGCCCCGGCCGAGGCGGCGCGCCCGCCGCTGTGGCGGCGGCTGGCGATCATGGACTGGATCGCCATCGCCTTGTTCGTGCTCGGATGGACGGCCGTCGCCACGGGCCTGCTGCCCGCGCACGACGCCCGCGCGACCATCACCCGGATCTTGCCCCTGCTGGTGTTCCTCGGCTCGGTCATCATTCTCGCCCGGCTGGACTCCGAAGCCCAGCTGTTCGACGTGCTCGCCTTCCGCCTGACCGCACTGGGCCGGGGGCGAACCTGGGTCCTGTTCCCGCTCTGCGTGCTCTTCGCGGCGGCCACGACGATCTTCCTGAATCTGGACACGACCGCGGTCCTGCTCACCCCTGTATTGCTGGCGACGGCCCGCCGGGCCAAAATGACGGCGCTGCCGCTCGCCATGACCACGGTCTGGCTGGCCAACACGGCGAGCCTGCTGCTGCCGGTGTCGAACCTGACCAACCTGCTCGCGGCCGACCGGGTCGGGCTCAAGACACTGCCGTTCGCTCGCCAGATGGCCCTTCCCCAGCTGGCTGTCCTCGGCGTCGTCACCCTCGCGCTCTGGCTGTTCTACTGGCGCTCGGAGCCCACGCGGTACGAGGTTCCGCCGCAGCTCCGGCCGAGGAATCCGCGGACGTTCGCGCTGGCCGGCCTGTGCACGGCCATGTTCATCGGCGGCATCCTGGCCGGGGTGAGCATCGCCGTCGCCGCCGTCGTCACCGCCGGCCTGCTGACGCTCGGCTTCGTCCGCTGGGACCGGTCGAACCTCACCTGGAACCTGATCTCATGGCGCCTGCTCGTCTTCGTCACCGGCCTGTTCCTCGTCGTCGACACGATCGGGCGGCACGGGCTCTCGTCCCTGGTGTCGTCGCTGATCGGCACCGATCCAGGTAGCGAAGGCATCATCCGGGCCGCCGCCGTGGGGGCGGGCCTGTCGAACGCAGTGAACAACCTGCCCGCCTACGTCGCGGGCGAGGCCGTCATCCCGGTAGCCAACCACGATCAGCTCATCGGACTGCTGATCGGGACCAACGTCGGGCCCGTGATCGTGCCCTGGGCGTCGCTGGCCACGCTGATCTGGGCCGAACACTGCCGTCATGCCGGAGTCACGATCAACTGGCGGCGGTTCATGGTGACCGGCGCGCTGATGGCGGCGGTAGCGCTGACCGCCGGGGTCGCCGCGCTCATCGCGATGCCCTTACATGGCTACGGTGGCTCGATTAGCTTGCCGTTTCTTGACACGTCCGGGTTGGTGCAAGCGGCGAGGTTGAAACAGCAGGGCCGTCGCTTCCCGCTGTCCATTTTCGAGATACTTACTTCGACTCGCCGTCTTCGCGTGTCAGGGTTCTTGGTTGCATTTACCCAGCGCACCCATTCCCAGCGCGCCATCGGCGTAATGTCGTTCCACAGGTCCTGGATCTTCTGGGGGGCAGTCGCCAGAGCTGTCTCAAAATCCCGGGGCAGGTTCGGCTCCGGCCAGTCTCTGGCTGGCTCGATTTCGAGCGTCGCCGTGTCACCCGCGCCTATGGCCGCGGTTCGCTGCAGCTGCTCATCAACCTTCATCCAGTGGCCCGAACAGCCGTCGGGTTCCAGCACTGTCTGAAACTCATGGCCATCGATCGTCCCTTGTACGGCCACCTGGCCGCGCGATGGAAGCTTCTCGCTCGCTTTCTCGGGCAGCCGCACGATGGTCCATTTGCCGATGGTGTGCAGCGTGGCCTCGAAGCGAATGGCCGAGACCTCTGTGCGCCGAGTCATCGATTCATTATAGCGAAGGGGATTTCGCCTCAACTGGATTGCGGACTTTCGCGCTGCACCTCGTCCGGCCGACCTGCAGCCCACTCGGCTCCCCGGACGCCGCTCGGGCACGTCGCCAGGGCGCTGGTTCGTCACTCAGAACGGGAATGTCCTACCAGCCGCTTAGCGTGGTGGCAGGCGCCCGCTTCAGCGCAAGGCCCGGTCGTGGGACGCTGGCCGGTCCTGGCTGCCACGAAAGGAGCTGACCGCCATGAAGATCGCCTTGCTGGGTACCGGCTTCGGCCAGGCCCACGCCGCCGTCTACGCCCAGCGGCCCGATGTGGACGAGGTGGTGGTCTTCGGCCGGGCCCGGCACATGCTGGCACACATCAGCGGCCAGTTCGGGTTCGCCACCACCACCGATCTGGACGCCGTGATCACCGACTCGTCGGTGGACCTGGTGGATATCTGCCTGCCCACCAGGCTGCACGCCGAGGTCGCCGTGCGGGCCATGCAGGCGGGCAAGGACGTGCTGATCGAGTTGCCGCTGGCCACCACGCTCGACGACGCCCACCGCATCATCGCCACCCAGCAGGCGACCAGCCGCCGGGCGTTCGTGGACATGTTCTCCCGGTTCAGCCCCGCCAGCCAGCACGTGCGCCAGGCGGTGGCGGATCAGCGGTACGGGCCGTTGAGGGTGCTGGAGATCGAGGGCCGCACCGCACTGCTGTGGGAGGGATATGACCTCGGCTTGCAGACGCTGGCGCTGGACATGATGCACGCCGACTTCGACCTGGTCACCGGCCTGCTAGGCCAGCCCAGCACTGTCCAGGTCACCGGCATCGGCGGACCGGGTGGCCGTGGCTCGGCCGCCGCGGTCGTCCTCGGCTACCCGGACGCCATTGCCCGGTGCACCAGCTCGTCGCTGATGCCGCAGCCCTACGGGATACGCGGCGGCTGGCGTGCCACCTTCACCGGCGCGGTCCTCGAATACACGATGCGCGCCGGATTCACCGGCCAGGGCCCGGCCACGCTGACCGAGCACACTGCCGATGGCGAGCAGGCCATCGACCTGCCGACAGGCAGCCCGCCCTACGCGGCGATGCTCGACCACGTGCTGGCCTGCCTCGCCGGCCACGCAGGCAACCTCATCGAACCCGCCAGCGTCCTCCCCGCGCTGGAACTCACCTTGGACGTGCACCAACGCCTCACCCAACCGGCGCAGCCTGCTCGGGAAGGTCCGTGAGGCTAGCCGTTGGGCAGTTGCCTGAACGCGGGTTCGCCGCGGATCGGATAGACGTCGGAGTCGTCTGTCGGTGTTACTGCTCGCATTGCTGCTAGCGGGTCAGGCCTTGCGCAGAGTTTCGGCACAGCAGGACGAATCGGACACATAAAAACGACCTGGAGCGGTGGAACCCCAGGTCAGTACGGGTGCGCCGCCAGGGACTCGAACCCCGAACCCGCGGATTAAGAGTCCGCTGCTCTGCCAGTTGAGCTAGCGGCGCGCTAGCAACAGCCAGATGTTAGCAGGGGTCGGCCACCCCCCGCGAATCGGGTGCGCTGCACGGAGGCCTGAGCGCGGCGGCCATCTCGTCCAGCCGATGCCGCGGGTCATAGTCAGGCCGCCTGTCGATCAGCTCGGCGATGACGGGATCGGCCGCGTGCAACCGGGCACAGGCCACCTGCAGCTGGGCCAGGACGTCCGCGCCCGACGTGGTCATTACGACGTCGTTCTGGCCGTAGGCTCGCTGGTTGCCGCCCAGTGTCCGTAGCAGCTGGCGCAGAGCTTCGTCGCGTCGTCAATGGCTGTATAAGCGCCGCAGTCGAAGCAGTAGCTCTGATGCATCGTCGCAACCGACTTTCCTGAACGCCACCACTGGTAAATCTGCTGCATCGTCAGGGTCAGCCGCCAGGCCGGGGAACCCAACATCTGATCCGGCGGCCAGCGAGACTGACGCGTTGAGCACATTGCGCTCGGCGGTAAACCACGATATAGCGGTGCGTAGTTGAAGAATTACATTGGGTGTTACGCCCGGTAGCAGTGGACTCGGTGCGATTGGTTCGTGATGCGGTTTAAGTCTCAGCTGGGCGGCATAACTCAAATGCTGGCAATGATCAAGAAGCCGGGCGAGGGCCTCACGCCGGTCCGTGTCGGTATCAGTGCTGTCCGACAGCTCTGCTGCGTAGGCGCGGGTGAGCTCATGAAAGGCGTAACGGCCGGGCTGGTGCTCGGTGATCAGGGCCGTGCTAGTCAACTCGGTCAAGAGGCGGTTGGCCGTTTCCGGTGCATCGCCGAGCAAGCTGGCGCTGGCCGCGGCTGTGATATCGGCGGCTGGCTGCAGCGACAGCAGCCGGAAAAGACGGCGGGCCTGCGGGGTGAGGTGACGGTACGACCACGAAAAGACCGTCCGGGCGTCGGCGGCTATGCCTGCGGTGCCGAACGCGTCGAGGCGGCCCCGCGTGCGCCGCAGATCGGCGGCGATCGAGGCCAGCGTGAAGTCAGGATGAGCGGCGGCCCGCGCGGCCACGCAGGCTAGGGCCAGCGGCAGGCGCCCGCACAGCCGGATGATTTCGTCCACCGCTTCGGGCTCCGCTGCGACCCGGTCCACGCCTAGCCTGCATTCAAGCGTCTCCCTGGCCGTGAGCACGGAGGGTAGCTTCAGCGTGAGCAGGCGGGCGCCCTCGGTCATGGCCAGACCGGCCAGCGGGTTCCGGCTCGTCGCGATTACCCGACATCCTGGGCTGGCAGGCAGGAGCAGGCGGACCTGCTCCACGTCGCGCGCGTTGTCCAGGACGATGAGGACGTGCTGTCCGGCCAGGACGCTTCGGTACAGTCCGGCCCGGGCGTCAAGGTCGTCTGGTAGGTGACCGGCTGGTAGTCCCAGCGAATAGAGCAGAGCTCCTAGCGCGTCCGACGGGGTCATCGCGGACGCGCTTGAGTCGAACCCGTGCAGGTTCAGATACAGCTGACCGTCGTCAAAGTGCTTCGCCACGTGGTGCGCCCAGTGGATGGCGAACGTGGTTTTGCCGATGCCGACCATACCGTCGATCGCACAGGTGGCGACCCGGGGGAATTCGCTGTCGGGACTGAGCATTTTTGAGACCTGCAACAGCTCCGGCTCGCGGCCGGCGAATGTGGGCAGGTCAGCGGGCAGCTGCGCCGGAGGAACCGAGGGAGACTTCGCGCCGGGCGGTGAGCTCATCCGGGCGGCTTGGGTGTCTGGTAGCCAGACAGATCCGGGCGCACTGGCTATTTCGGCCTGGTTCCCGGCCATGGCCATCGGTAGCTCCTGCCGGAGCACCTTCCCGTACGCGGTACGCATCTCAGCACCTGGGTCCACCCCGAGCTCATCGCGGAGCCGTTCCCGGACGGCCTGATAATGCGATAGTGCTAGCGCCTGCTGCCCGGTGGCGGCGAGCAAGAGCATGAGGCGCGCCTGCAGTGATTCGTTCAGAGGTGCATCCGAGGCGACCCGCCTGAGCAGCGGAAGTATCCGCAGCGGCTGGGCGCAGGCCAGGGCGGTGTCAGCTGCCTCGGCGATGGCGTCCGGGTACTCCCGGTCCACCGCCGTGAAGTAATCCCGGTGCCGCCCACAGAGTTCCAGACCCTCGCCGCATGCTCCTCGCCGTAGCCCCAGGGCTTCCATCAGCAGATCGAGAGCGTCCGCTAGGCGGTCGCCAGCGCGGGCCGATCGTGCGTCCTTCACCATGCGGCGGAAGACGATCAGGTCTGACGTGCTCTCATCGGCGGCAAGCCGGTACGCCCTGCCCTGCCTGGTCAGCCAGCGTCCGCTGGTCCTGGCCTCGAGGTCCGGTTCGAGCAAGCGCCGGATGGCGCCAATGTACTTGTGGATAGCATTGATCGCGCTGCCCGGCGGATTCCGCTCCCAGAGCAGTTCAATCAGGTCGTCGGTGCTGACGAGCTCGTTAGCTCTCACCAGGAGCAACGCGAGTGTCGCGCGCTGTTGATTCGGCCCTATATCCACCTCGGCCGGGCCCCGCCAGGCGCGCAGCGGGCCGAGCAGGCTGAACTGAACGTCCACGGGCAAGTCACGCTTCGCGGTAGCCTCTGCCCAGCCCGTGGCAGAGCGCGACCAGGCCAACCCTTCAGCGGAAATCACCATCGTGAATGTGCCACATCCGTGCTGCGCGGAAAATAGGTTTGTATATCGGCTTTCTGCTGAGCTATTGCCCATTCCATGGGGCATGCCGCATTCCTGCTAAATTACATTGTGATCCTGCTGAATCTGGGCCGGCCAGCTCATTGGCGTCTCTGCTAACCTCAATCTTCGCGTGCCTGCCGTGGTGGCCTGAGCGGTTCAGCTGGTGGTGATTTCCTGGTGCAGGCCATGACTGGCTGCCCGACCGTCGCGCCGGGTAGGCGGGTTCCACGCCTCCGGGTTGCTCCTTCGGAGTCGCAGGATGGTTCCGGCTGGTCAGCCGGACCGGGAGGGCCTGCAGCCGGGTGATCGCGATGGTGATCTGGCCGACCCACGGCCAGCATGCTGCGAGTCTCAGCCGTAGACGACGGCCGCTGCGGGCGAGGCGCCCGGCGATGGCGAACACGCACAACCGGAACCGTTTCGGTTCCAGCGGCGGGCGGTCCAGGTAACGGCGATCATCTGGGTCCAGGCGAGCAGTTCGCTGGCCAGGACGGCGATCTCGCACCACAGCTGATTCTGGGCGAAGCCCTGCAGGGGCAGGTTCCGCAGCCCGATGTCCTTCATGTTCCGGATCCGGTCCTCGCACCGTGCCGGCGGCGGTGCCGCAGTTCCGGGCCGGTGAGCTGGCCGTGCTTCGCATCGGTGGCGAAGCAGGTGAACCGGTGCCCGTCGATGTCAGTGAACCGCAGTTGCGTCCAGGGGTGCGGGCGCTCTTTGCGAATGCTAACCGGTATCCCGGCCGGCTACGGTTCCGTGTGGGCGAGGATGGATGGGCCGTCCAGCCGGGTGAGGGAAGGGTCATCGACCTCGGCGGCCCGCATCGGCCGGAGATTCTCGTACCCGGCGCTGACGTCCGCGGTGCGCTGGGCGCCTTTATCTTCCATCACGACGTCACCACCGAGAACCCGCCGCACGCCCGCCACGACTTCATGAAGATCGCCTACGTCCTGGACGGGGTGTACGACTTCCGGGTCGGCGACGCCGAATTCTCCGGCGGCGCCGGCACCACGGTGGTCGTGTCGCGCGGCTCCCACCACGCCTTCGTCACCGCGACCGGCGGCAGGCTGCTGTTCGTCAGCGCGCCCGCCGGGAACGAGGAACTGTTCCCCGGGCTCGGCCGCCTGGGACCAGCCGCGTCTGTCGAGCAGATTGCCGAGGTGGACCGGCGGTTCGCGACGACGGCACCTGCCGGCAGCAACGAGCCATGACACGGCGCGCTGACTCACCATCTCGATCACAGAGCCGCGAGCGCTGACACTTGCTCCGCCCTAGCGGAAACATCCTCGTTGCGGCCGTAACACGTCGCCCTCCACCCACGTTCCACTTGCCGTCAACACGCTCGGCGTACAACGAACAACGTGGGAACTCACTCCGCCAGCCGAAGCCAAAAGGAGCCGCTCGTCTCCCCGACGATCGCCTTCCGAACCATCGACCACATCGAACTGGAGGTTGCCGCGATCGTAGCGGTCGTCCTCGTGGTCGCAAGCAGACGTCGCACAGCACTCATCCCGACTGCTCCACTTGTTATCGCTGCTGCACTGGCCGCCGCGATGTTGCCGTCCGGTCCGGTCAGCGGCGGATCCTTGAACCCTGCCGGCGCGCTGGCGCCAATGATCGTCAGTGGGACGTTCGCCGCCTGGTGGGTCTGCCTCCTCGCGCCGCTGGTTGGCGGCTGCGCGGCTGTCACGTGTATTCGCGCGCCGGCGAGAACACACGTCGCGGGGGAAGCCGCGCCGTCCAGACTCGCCCTCGTCGACGAGGAGTCGCCATGACTCCGACACGCAGCGTTCGTGCATCCAAGGCGGACTACGGCAAGCCGCTGCAGCAACTTCGACTCTGCGGCGTCCCCGCATCGAGGAATTGTGCGCGAGGTCAGCAAGTGCGTAAAGACCAGTTGAAGTCGTAACAACAAAAGAACAGGAGCAAGCCATGGCCAAGATCTTGTTCGTGCTCACCGGCGCGAGCTACTGGACTCTGAAGGACGGGCACCGACACCCCACGGGGTACTGGGCCGAGGAGTTCGTCAGGCCTTACACCGTATTCACCGACGCCGGACACGAGGTCACCGTGGCGACTCCGCGCGGGGTCGTCCCCGTTGTGGACACGATGAGCCTGGAGCCCCGCATGGCGGGCGGCGAGGAGAACGCCCTCCGGGAGGAGGCCGTCATCGAGTTGGCGGATGAGCTGCGGCATCCCATCTCCCTCGACGCGGTGCAACTCGAGGACTACGACGCCGTCTACTACCCCGGGGGTCACGGTCCGATGGAAGACCTCTCGGCTGACCCCGACTCCGCGTCGGTGCTGCGACATGCACTCGCTTCCGGCAAACCACTCGCCATCGTGTGCCACGGACCGGCCGCCCTCCTCGCAACCCGTGACGCATCGGGCAGCACGCCGTTCGCGAACTACCGCGTGACGGGTTTCTGCAACGAGGAGGAGGCCGGCGTGGGCTTCGCTGATAGAGCGAAGTGGTTGCTGGAGGACGAGCTGAAGAAGCTGCCCACCGAGTATTCGCGCGGTCCTGCCTGGGAGCCGTACACGGTCGTGGACCGCAACCTCTTCACCGGGCAGAACCCCGCTTCCTCGGGCCCTCTCGCCGAACTCTTCGTCAGGGGACTGTCGTCGGGCACGGCGAGGGCCGTCTCATAGCGGAGAGGAGGGCCGATGGAGATCAACCTGCACGAACGAATCGCCATCATCACGGGTTCGACCGCGGGCATCGGTAGAGCAACCGCAGAAGCGTTGGCCGCCGCGGGCGCGAAGGTCGCCGTCAACGGCCGGGACGAGCGACGCGTCAAGGAAGTCGCCGATCAACTCGACGGCATCGCCGTCGTCGCCGACGTTGGTACTGCCGAAGGTACGGCCGCGGTGATCGAGAAGGTTCCCGACGCCGACATCCTCGTCAACAACGCCGGGATCTTCGGCGCCCAGCCAGTCTTTGAGATACCCGACAAAGAATGGCTGCGCTTCTTCGAAGTCAATGTTCTCTCCGGCGTCCGGTTGACACGCCATTACGCCCCTCGGATGGCAGCACGCGGTTGGGGCCGAGTCATCTTCGTGAGCAGTGAGGCAGCGATCCAGACGCCCACGAACATGGTCCAGTACGGCATGACCAAAACGGCGCAACTCGCCGTCTCCCGAGGGATCGCGCAAGAGGTTGCTGGCACGGGTGTCACGGTCAACGCCGTCCTGCCCGGTCCGACGATCAGCGACGGCGTGCTCTCAATGTGGGACGACCTCTACCCCAACCTTGACCGACACGACCAAGAGCAAGAGTTCGTCGCGCAGGGCCGCGCGGCCGGCTCGCTGCTACGTCGGCTGATCCGACCGACCGAGGTGGCAAGCCTCATCACCTATCTCGCCTCCGAGCAAGCATCAGCAACGACCGGCTGTGCACTCGGAGTCGATGGCGGTCTCGTGCCGACCATCTTCCCGTAGGGATCGACAAGATATCAGGAGATCGAAATGACAACGATGAAGGCCGAGAAGACAGCAGCGATGCAGGCTGCTGCGGTAGATCTGCTGGACAGTGTCCCGGCCGGCTTGCTGATAGCCGGGGAGTGGGTGTCTTCCTCCTCGGGTGCGACGTTCGCCGTGGACGACCCGTCATCGGGTGAAGCGATCAAGCACATCGCCGACGCGACGCCCGACGATGGGATTCGTGCTCTGGACGCCGCCGCTGGAGCGCAGGACGTGTGGGCGTCGGTCGCGCCCCGTGAGCGGGGAGAAATCCTGCGCCGGGCGTTCGACATGGTGCAGGAGCGAAAGGACGAGTTCGCGCTGCTCATGACACTGGAGATGGGCAAGCCGCTCGCCGATTCCTACGCCGAGGTCACGTACGGCGGCGAGTTCCTGCGCTGGTTCAGCGAGGAAGCAGTTCGGATCTCCGGGCGATACGGACGGAATCCCGAGGGCACCGGCACGCTCGTCGTCTCTCAACGGCCCGTGGGGCCTTGTTTCCTCGTCACGCCGTGGAACTTTCCTCTCGCGATGGCGACGCGCAAGATCGGGCCGGCCCTGGCGGCGGGATGCACCGTCGTCGTCAAACCCGCGAGCGCCACGCCGCTCACGACGATGTACCTCGCAGCTCGGCTGCTCGAGGCGGGACTTCCTGCGGGTGTGCTGAACGTGGTTGCTTCGTCGCACTCCGGCGCGCTGTCCGCACCAATCCTCGCTGACCCGCGCTTGCGCAAGATCAGTTTCACGGGGTCGACCGAAGTGGGCCGCGTTCTCCTTCGCCAAGCCGCCGACGGCATCCTGCGCACCTCGATGGAACTCGGGGGCAATGCCCCGTTCGTGGTGTTCGAGGACGCTGACTTGGATCGCGCGGTCGAAGGCGCGATGGCCGCGAAGTTCCGCAACAGCGGGCAAGCATGCACCGCGGCCAATCGGTTCATCGTCCAGCACTCCGTGGCGGGAGCCTTTGCCGAACAGATCGCGGCACGCGTGCGCGCGATGAAGGTGGGGCGCGGGACGGAGAAGGATGTGGCCATCGGGCCCCTCATTAATCAGGATGCCGTCGACAGGATCGATTCGGTCGTGCGGGACGCGGTGAACAAAGGTGCGGCGCTCCTCGCTGGCGGCCACAAAATCGCTCGGCCGGGTACTTTCTACGAGCCGACAGTGCTCTCCGCCGTACCCGCCGATGCCGACATCCTGCGCACGGAGATCTTTGGCCCGGTCCTCACGATCGTCGAATTCGATTCCGAAGACGAAGCCGTGCGGCTGGCGAACGGAACTGAGTTCGGGCTCGTGTCCTACGTGTACACAAGAGACCTTGCGCGCGGGCAGCGGATGATCGACCGACTCGACACGGGAATGACCGGGTTGAACGAGGGCGTCGTCTCCAACGCGGCCGCGCCATTCGGAGGCGTGAAGCACTCAGGGCTCGGCCGTGAGGGTGGCGCGGAAGGCATTCACGAGTACCTCTCCACCAAGTACACGCTGATTCCCGCAGAGGCGTGACGTTCCACGGAGATCCACGTCGATCTCGGCGCCAACATCACGAAAACGCGCGGCCTTGCGTTGAAGACCGCCCGAAAATGGAGGAACAACCATGCAGAAAGCTGTGCTCTCGGCCGCGCAGGCCGGCACGATCGATATCGGGGGCGACCTCACCGTGAACCGGCTTGGGTTCGGTGCGATGCGCATCACAGGTCCCGGGATCTGGGGTGAGCCGGCTGATCCCGAGGAAGCGAAGGCGGTGCTTCGGCGCGCAGTCGAGCTCGGCACGAACTTCATCGACACGGCCGATTCGTACGGCCCCGAGGTCAGCGAGACGCTCATCGCCGAAGCGCTCTTCCCGTACCCGGCGGACCTCGTGATCGCGACCAAGGGCGGCCTTCTGCGCACTGGCCCCGACCAATGGCCGCACGACGCGCGACCCGAGCATCTGAAGGCGGCCTGCGAAGGCAGCCTGCGCCGGCTTCGGCTCGAACAGATCCCGCTCTATCACCTTCATCGTCCGGATCCTGTAGTTCCGTACGAGGAATCCGTCGGCGCGCTCGTTGAGCTCCAGCGCGAGGGCAAGATCCGCCACATCGGCGTCTCCAATGTTGACATGCGCCAGCTGGATCTCGCGCGCCAGTCGGCGTCGGTCGCGTCGGTGGAAAACCGGTACAACGTGGGGGATCGCGCGTCGGAAGAGCTCATCGACGTCTGCGAACGCGACGGTATGGCGTTCCTTCCATGGGCGCCGATACACGCGTCGACGGGCGACGAAGTGAACGCAGTCGCGAAGCGACACGACGCAACGGCGCGTCAAGTCGTGCTCGCGTGGTTGCTTGCTCGATCGCCGGTCATGCTGCCCATTCCGGGCACTGGGTCGGTCGCGCATTTCGAGGACAACGTCGCGGCGGCGTCCCTGCGCCTCGACCCAACCGAGATCGAAGCACTCACGCACACATGAGCAACAAGAAGTACACCTGGGTGCGTCGTCTGGAGGGACTGGCTGACCGGCAGCTTTCGGTCGGAGCGGACAGCCGTTGCCCGTTCTGTCCTGTATCGCCGAAGGCTGCGAAGGTCAGGCTTAGGTTGCGAGTGATCTTGCGAAGGTCAGGATTGCCCTGCGAGGTCTTGCCGGCCCTTGGTCACCCGGCAGGGCCGCGACGGACGGCTGGAACCTCCGCGACTCGCACCCGGTGCGACGATCGGATTGTCCGGGCGATACGGCCGGTCTCGAACCGGCCCGCCCGGACGGAACCGGTCCTGCTGCTCGCGGGCGGCACCAGCCACGGGCGCGCATGTCGGGGCGCAGCCCGCTGATCGCCGCCGAGTCGCGACGGGGGGGCTAGTTGACAGATCGTTGACGGATCTTCGCATAGCCCTGCGGCGAGGCTGTTCGCGCATCCGCTGGACATCCACAGCGCCCGTCTAATGTCGCAGTGGATCACCGGCTGGGCATTTACCCGGGGGAATTGACCATGTTTGAGCAGGTTTACGCCGCGCAGTGCGCCGCGGAAGAATCTCGGCACACCCGAAGCGCGGCGGCCACTGCCGCGCTGGGCCGACGCCTCACGCTGCTCGCGCTGGCCCTCGGCACGTTCGCGATCGGCTCCGGCGAGTTCGGCAGCAATGGGATCATCCAGCTGTTCTCCGCCGACATGCATGTGAGTATTCCGACCGCCACCTACGCGATCACCGCGTACGCGCTCGGGGTGGTGATCGGCTCGCCGGCCGTCACGCTCGCCGCCGCCCGGCTGAACCGGCGGACCCTGCTGCTGTGCCTGATGGGCGACTTCGTCGCGGGAAACCTGCTGTCCGCCGCGGCGGCCAGCATCGGAATGCTGGCCGCCGCCCGGTTCATCACCGGCGTCGCGCAGGGCGCCTACTTCGGCGCCAGCGCCGTGGTCGCCTCGTACGTGTTCGGCCCGGGACGCGGCGGGAAGGCGTTCGCTGCCGTCATGTCGGGCCTGACAGTCGCGACGATCCTCGGTGCGCCGCTGGTGACCTTCATCGGCCAGCACCTCGGCTGGCGCGCCACCTATGTCGCGGTCGCGGCTGCTGGCGGCCTCGCCGCGGCCGCGCTGGCGGCGTGGGTGCCGCGCACCGGCGACCTGCACGGCGGCCCGGTCAGCCAGGAACTGCACGCCCTGCGCAGAGTCCCGGTCTGGACGATGCTGCTGGTCGCTGCGCTCGGCATCTCGTCGATCTTCGCCGTCTACACGTTCATCGGCCCCTTCGTGACCGACGCGGCGGGACTCAGCGCGCCGCTGATCCCTGTCGGTCTTGTCGTGTTCGGGCTTGGCATGACTGCCGGGAACCTGCTTGGCGGCCGGATCGCTGATGCCCACGAGTCTCTGGGGCTGGTCGCCGGGTTCGGGGGCTGCCTGCCGTTCCTGGTCGCGCTTGGCCTGGGCGGCAGCCAGGTGTGGGTTCTCATGCCGTGCCTGTTCGGCGTCGGCGCGACGATGATGATGACCATCCCGACCATCCAGCTGCGCCTGACCGGCTTCGCCCCCGAGGCTCCCACCTTGATGGGTGCGCTGAACCTGGCCGCTCTCAACCTGGGCAACGCACTAGGCGCGGAGGGAGGAGCGGTCACGATCGGCGCGGGCTGGGGAACGCTCTCCACGGTCTGGGCCGGCCTTGTCCTCACCGTGGTCGGCCTCGTCCTTTACTTCACCGCGGTGCCGCGGTCACACCGCCCGGTAGCCTCACTGGCTGCAGCCGCGCCGTAGCTGACCCGGTCCGGGGCACGTCCCGGGGACGCGACTGACTCATACCGGACGTCCCGGGGCGGGCAGCTGTAAAGCCGTCGCGACGACGGAGACGCATCCGATCATCCAAGACAGGCCCGGCTCGGGCACTACACTCGCTGTCCACTGGCCGTCAAGTCGGCTCAGATAGTTTGGTCAACCAAGCGAGTGCGGCCGTCGATCGCTTACCCAATTCCAGGTCGCGGAGGTCGTCATGACCGCCGTCCGTGCCGCTGCCGCACGGCCGGCCTGATCCACTGCAAGTCCTGCCTCGCCGAATACAGAAACGAGGAATCACATGAGCAAGAAATACAACGGTCACTGTGCCTGCGGCCAGGTGACGTACGGATTCGATACCGAGCCGACCTTCGTCGCGAACTGTCACTGCACGGATTGCAAGCGGGCGTCCGGCGCAGAGATGACAACATGGGTGGTGGTCCCAGAGACGGATTTCACCGTGTTGAGTGGAAGCACCAAGAGCTTCTCCTACGGTCCGAACACCGAAACATGTGCTGACCAGGGGCTCGATCGCGTCTTCTGTACCAACTGCGGTTCCAGGGTGGTCACCAACAACCTGAAGGACGGATCTGGCATCGTTTACGTGCAGGAAGGCACTCTCGATCGCCTCGACGAGTGGTTCCCGCCGCAGGCCGAGATCTTCACCTGGAGCCGCCAGCCGTGGATGCCGGCGCTCCCCATCCCGCAGTACGACCACGCGGTCACCACAGCGACAGATCCTGCTGTCGCGAACTCGCGCTGACTCCCACGCCACCCTGCTCAGCATCGGAGCGATCGAGCTCTATGCAACGAAAAGAGCTATAACGAGCTCGCCACCCACTCGCAAGCGTTTCCATGAGTTCCTCTCCGATCTCAATGCGATGCTCTCGCGGGTTGATGGTTGGGCTGCCGCCGCCACCTGCTGCCTTCTACTGTCGCGGCAGGAGCAAGGAGGCAGGTTTGATGGGGTCGCTGATCGATGAACCGCAGCGCCCGGAAGCAGGTGCTCGCGTCGAGGGGGAGGACCTGCGCGGGCAGATCGCGGAGCTGGCAGGGCAGCTGGCCCAGGCTGAAAGAGCGGTTGTCGCGTCTGGTGATCACCTTGGAGACGGCGGAAGAGGTGCCGGACAGTGCCGCCACCGAGATAGGACCCGTATCGCCGGCAGCGGGACAGCCGGCGGGGACGGCGCTGCCGGTTCCTGGTCAGCGACGGGGCCCGGCAGTTCACCGGCGCGTTCGACGTGGTGCTGTCCGCTGCCGGGATCACGGTGGTGAAGATCCCGCCGCGGAGTCCTTCGGCGAACGCTTATGCCGAGAGATGGGTGCGCACAGTCCGGGCCGAGGTCACCGATCGGATGCCTATCGCCGGGCCGCGGCACCTGCGGGCGGTCCTGGACGAATACGTGGTGCACTATAACCAGCATCGCCCGACCGGGCCAGGAACCTGCCGTCGCCGGACAGAGACGACGTCGTAACAGCCCCGGTCACTGAGCTGGCGGTGGCGCGGATACGGCGCCGGAAGATCCTCGGCGGGCTGATCCACGAGTACGAACGGACCGCATGACGGGCACCGGCCCAGGCGTAACGCTGCAGTTCAGAGACGCTGACAAGGATTTCGGGAACCCTACACCGCCCGGATCGAGCGCAGACAGGTCCTCGGCGGCCTCATACCCAACCCGCTGATTATAGAGTCCGCTGCTCTGCCAGTTGAGCTAGCGGCGCGTTCAGAACGCTGTGACCGTAGCAGCAACCGGCGGCGCATTGCGAATCGCGCCGGCCCCCCAGGCAGGCTCCGGCCGTCGGCGGCAGCAGGGTCCCGGCACGTTCGGAAGAAAAGATTCAACGTACCTATGACCCGAACGGCCCGCGGTACTTGTAACGGCGTAACGGCCTGCGCTGGTGGGCGAGCGCCATTACCCTGGTGCGCTGAACCGCGCGCGAGATGTGGACGTGAAGAGACGTAAGAGACGCTAGGGCAGAGCGGGGTATTAGCGGGTGACGAACTCATGACCAGCCGTGACGTAGTCGAGGCAGGATCAGTGTCCGGACCACCACAGCCCCTGCGGCCCCCGCAGCGCCTCGCGCCGGAAAGAGCCGCGACAGGAACCAGGCTGGCCTGGCTCGACGTGCTGCGCGGGGTGGCCGCGCTCGCCGTGGTCTTCGATCACATCAGTTACTACGCCCTCCAGCACGTGCGGCACATCGTCTACCAGTGGTTCGATCCGGGCAACTACGGCGTGTTCGTCTTCTTCATCATCAGCGGGTACATCGTGCCCGCCTCGCTGGAGCGCAAGGGCAGCGTGCGGACCTTCTGGGTGAGCCGGCTGTTCCGGCTGTACCCGCTGTACCTGCTGGCCGTCGGCATCGCGGTGGCGCTCTACTTCGCCCACTTCGGGTCGATACGCGGCGAGAACGCGGACCCGGTGACTTCGGTCCTGTCCCAGCTGCTGATGATGTCGAACGTGCTGGACGGCAAGAACCTGCCCAACGTGGTCTGGTCGCTGTCCTACGAGATGATCTTCTACCTGCTGCTCACCGCATTGTTCATCGCCCGGGTGCACAAGCGCAGCAGCCGGTACGCACTGGGCTTCGGGGTCGCCGCGGTCGTCATCGGGGGGCTGCTGCCGCAAGCCTTCTTCACCCGCCACGTGGCCACGCCGCGGCTGATCGTGCTGGTGGCGGACCTGGCCGTGATCGCCGGGCTGGCCTTCGCGGTCGTGTCGCGCGGCATGTCGCGGCTGCTCGGCGCGGCGCTCGCCGCGGTCGTGGGGATCACGCTGCTCGCGTTCAACGGCGGCTGGATCTGGCCCTGGGAAGCCCTGTCGATCCTCGCCCTGATGTTCACCGGGACCATGTTCTACCGGGCCGAACAGGGCCAGTACCCGTGGCGCCGGGCCATCGTGATCGGCGTGATCGTATTCGGGCTCGCCATCGCCGCGGGCCTGTGGCACAGCCGGGCCTGGGGTATCTCGCCGCACGCCGAACTGCTCTGGTCCCGGCGCTGGATCTCCGCATTCAGCCTGGCCGGCATGACGTTCGCGGCCGGGCTGGCGTTCCGCCACGTCAGGTGGCCGAAGGTGCTGACCTGGCTGGGCCTGATCAGCTATTCCCTCTACCTGCTGCACCCGCTGGTCATCGAGGTCTACCACCACCTCTACCCGTCCCGCCAGCACCCCTTCGGTGTCCAGGTGCTGATCGCCGCGGGCTTGCTGACCGTGATCATCGCGATCTGCTCGGTGACGTACCTGGCCGTGGAGCGCCCGGCGCAGGGCCTGGGCCGGCGGCTGGGCCGCCGCCTGGATGCCCGCTACGGACCCGACCGGATCCCGGCCGCGGTGCCCGTACCGGAGCCCGCCATGGCCGGCCGCGGTCACCCGGCCGACGGGTAGGCCGCGCCGTACCGCATCCTGGTGTCATGGTCCTTCCATCAGCGGCTGAGCTGCCGCCCCCGCGCGAACCCGGCGCTCTGTACCGGGTCTGCCTGGTCTGCCTGGGCAACATCTGCCGGTCGCCGATGGCCGAGACCGTCCTGCGCGCCGAACTGCGCGCGGCCGGCCTGGCCGGCGCGGTCGTGGTGGACAGCGCGGGGACCGGGGACTGGCACGTCGGTGAGGCGATGGATCGGGGGGCCCGGTCCGCTCTGGCCCGCCGAGGCCACGACGGCTCTGGCCCGAAAACGCACCGGGCCCGCCAGTTCCAGCCGTCCTGGCTATCCCGGTATGACCTGATCCTCGCCATGGACTCCCGCAACCTCGCGGACCTGCGGCGGATGGCCCGGGGTGGGGACGTCGACCGGATCCGGCTGTTCGGCGAGGCGGGCGGGCTCGGCGAGACCAGCGACATCCCCGATCCCTGGGGCGGCGGCCCGGACGAGTTCGGCCACGTGCTCGACCTGCTCGGCGCGGCCGCGCCGGTGATCGCCGCCCGGCTGGCCCGGCTGCTCGAGACCGCCGGGTGAGCTTGTCCGTCGCACGCCGGATCGCGCGGCAGACCGGCCTGGCCGTGCGCGAGGCGCGTGTCGTCGGGTCCCAGCACGGTTACCAGCACCTGATCATCGCCCTGCCCGGCGGGCAGCGCGCGTTCGCCAAGGTGGCCGCGGATCAGGAGGCGATCCCGGCGGAGATAGGCGCCGCGTTCGCGGCCGAGGCGAACGGCCTGCGCTGGCTGGCCGAGGCGGACGCCGTCCCGGTACCCGAGGTGCTGGCCGTCACCGAGACCGCGCTCGTCATCTCGATGATCCCGCCCGGGCACCCCACGCCGTCGGCCGCGTTCGGGTTCGGCGCCGAACTCGCCCGTTTGCACGCCGCCGGGGCCGCGGACTTCGGCGCTCCGTGGCGGGGGTTCATCGCCAGCCTGCCGCTGGACAACACGCCGGGCGGGACCGGATGGCCGCACTGGTACGCCCGCCGCAGGCTGCTGCCCTACCTCAGGATGGCGATGGACGCCGGCGCGCTGCGACCCGAAGACGGGCGCCTGGTCGAGGCGGTGACGGAGCGGATCGAATCGCTGGCCGGGCCGCCCGAGCCGCCGAGCCGCATTCACGGCGACTGCTGGGCCGGGAACGTGCTCTGGTCCGGCGACCGGGGCTGGCTCATCGACCCGGCCGCCCACGGCGGCCACCGCGAGACCGACCTGGCCATGCTGGACCTGTTCGGCGCGCCCCACCTGGACCGCATCCTGGCCGGCTACAACGACACGGCGCCGCTGGCGGCCGGCTGGCGGCGCAGGATCCCGCTGCACCAGCTGCATCCGCTGCTGGTGCACGCGTGCCTGTTCGGCTCCTCGTACCGGGAGGGCGTGGTTTCCGCGGCCCGTTCGGCCCTGTCGGCCTAGATCCCAGCCGACTGCCGGGAGTTCCGGTGCCCGCCTGCGTCAAACCCATACAATTGGTCCCCATTGGGGCGACAGATCAGGAAACTGTAGTCGGGGACACCTGGGGAAGATGACGCCATCGTGAGCGGAAGTGACGGCCGTTCGTTCGGGGACTACGGGGACCAGGCCAGCCCGGGCGGGATCCCGCCGAGCTTCGGCGCCTCCTCACCGCCGCCACCCCCGCCAGCGGCTCCCGGGCCAGCCCCAGCGGCTCCCGAGCCCAGAACCCTGATCCCAGCGGCTCCCGAGCCCGGTCCGGCCGCGGGGCCGTTCGCGCAGCCGGCGGCCCCGTCCCGGCGCGGAGTCCCCGGCCTGTCCCGGCTCGCGCAGCCGGCCGGCGCCGCCGGCTGGACGCGCGCCTGGCGCGGCCGCAGCACGCTGATGAACGCCCTGCTGTTCGGGGTGGCCCCGGTGACCTTGGCCGCCGTCATCGTGGCCGCGTTCCTGATCGTGTCCCCGGGCAAGGGGTCAGCCTCCAGTCTTGGCTTCAAGGCCGGCTCGGCGCCCAGCACGCAGCAGCTAACCGCGAGCGCCGTGGCCACCCCGTCCCGGTCGCCGTCTGCCTCGCCCTCGGCTCACAAGAAGAAGCACCCGCGTGCGACGAGTTCGGCCTCGGCCAAGACACCGGCGCGGGCGGGCCAGAGCGCGAAGGCTACGCCCAGGCCCGCGCACAGGGCCGGCAAGGTGACCCCGCACAACCTGGGCCTGCCTAACTTCGCCGGCTACTGCCAGCACATCGGCCACCGCACCGCCGAACTGGTGGCCAGCAACGCCTACGGCTGGCGTTGCACGCTGAACCCGAGCATCGTGCTCAAGACCGTCAGCGTCTGCGCCTGGACGTACCACCTGAGCACGAGCCGGGTGATCGACGTGAGCACGAACTACTCCGATCCCAACGCCTGGCAATGCTGGCGCATCACCCGGGACCTGGGCGCGCTCGACGTCGCCAAGTACTGCGTCGCCGCCGGGCACGGCACCAGCAAGCTGGTCGCGAACAACGCCTACGGCTGGCAGTGCACCTCGCCGGCGGCCGCGGTCGACACGACCGCCGCGTGCGACCTGCTCTACCACGTCACCGACGCGGTGTCCCGGTTCGCCGTCTTCTCCAGCCCCTATTCCTGGCAATGCTGGAACTAAGCCCGCCCCTGGTCCCCGCCTGACCCAGGTCGGCGGGCATCACCGCTTCCCGCCCTCAGCCACGGACCGAACGGGTCAGGCGCGTGCCGCACCGCCCTGGCTGCCAACCCCGGCCTGGCACCCTGCCGACCGACTCGACACCCCATGCGCCACACCTTTCACAGCGCCCAAGATTGAAGGTCAAATACCCCTCATGAGGCAATGCCGTTCAGCTTAACGATTCTTAACGGTGGAGGTAACTGCATGAATGCCCCGTTCATGTCGCTTGAGCTGCATGAACGCGGCATTCATGCCGTAGGAGCAAGCCGCCAGCCCGGTATCAGGAACCCCGGCAGCGCACCGCAGGCCCTCTGGCACCACGGACATCGCTGTGCGCCGGGCACGCCCGTTCACGATCAAAACAAGCTGACCGGCACTGCCCCATGGGGGTGTTTTGACCCGCGATGTTGTCGCAGGTCAAACCGACGGCGACCCGCCGGTTTGCTGGCCGCCGAACGTCACGACGTCCTCGCCTGCCTCGGCCACCGTGCCGCCGCCCCCCGGGGCGGCGGTGCCATCCGCCACGCCGCCTGCCCCGGCCGGGTCCGGACCCGGACCCGGACCCGGGTCCGGGGCTTCGCCGGCTTCGTCCAGGTCGGGATCGTCGTCCGCGGCCGCGCCGCCGCGCGCCTCGGGGGCGAGCGGCAGGGCGATCCGGAACGTCGCCCCCTTGCCGGGTGCGGTCCGTACCGAGGCCACGCCGCCGTGCGCGGTGACGAGGGCGTTCACGATGGCCAGGCCGAGCCCGCTGCCGCCGGTGGCGCGCGTCCTGGCCTGGTCCGTTCGGTAGAAGCGCTCGAACACGCGGTGCGCCTGTTCCGACGTCATGCCGGGCCCGTGATCGGTCACGTCGAGCGTCACGGCCGGGGGCGAGTCGGGCAGCCGGGGGTCGAGCGTCCCGGACCCGATCGACACCTCGATCGGCGTCCCGTCCGGGGTGTGGGTGAGCGCGTTGCTCATCAGGTTCCCGATGACCTGCCGCAGCCTCGGCTCGTCGCCGATGACCAGGAACGCCGCGCCGGGCTGCACCGACAGATTGACGGTCCTGGCCGGCGCGAGGAGCCGGGCGTCGTGCACCGCGTCGCCCGCCAGCGAGAGCAGGTCGACCGGCTGCCTGGCCAGCGGCCGCTGCTGGTCCAGCCGGGCCAGCAGCAGCAGATCCTCGACGAGCAGGCCCATCCGGGCGGCTTCCTTTTCCACCCGCTGCATGAGCCGGTCCAGGTCGCTAGGGGTGAGCCCGCCACCAGTCGCGGGTGTCTCACCGCGATCCCAGCGCGTCTCCATCCCGCCGCGCTGGCGGTAGTACTCGGCGAAACCGCGGATCGCGGTCAGCGGGGTCCGCAACTCGTGGCCGGCGTCCGCGATGAACCGGCGCATCCGCTCCTCGGACCGGTGCGCCGCCGCCTCGGATTCCTCGCGCGCGTGGAAGGCCATCTCGATCTGGCTCAGCATGATGTTCAGCGACCGCCCGAGGCGGCCGATCTCGGTGCGCGGGTCACGCTCCGGCACCCGCCGGTCGAGGTGGCCGTCGGCGATGGCCTCCGCGGTCTCCTCGATCTCGTCCAGCGGTCTCAGGTTGGCCCGCACCGCCGCGACGCCCACCATGGCCAGGACGAGCACGATGACGCCGCCCACGATCATGTCGAAGTAGGCGATGCGGCGAACCGTGGCGTTGACATTGCCCAGATCTGTGCCGACGACGAGGGTCCCCGTCACCTGCTGCGTGCCGCCCGTGCCGGAGACGGCCTGATAGGGGAAGGTCTCAGCGATCACGCGCCAGGTGTCGCTGCCGGACTGCGCCGGCACGGTCATCAGGGTCGGGCTGATTCTTCCCGCCCAGTTCGCGCTCGTGGGCAGGGCCGGCAGCGATTGCCGCGGCTGCCCGGGACTGCCGATGCCGGGCATATCGGCATAGGACCAGGCGAGCTGGTTCCCTGGCAGCTGGATTCCCGCGAACAGATTCTGTTCGCCCTCGATCCGGTAGAGGTAACCGGGCGGCTTGTTGATCAGGCTGTCCGTGTTGATGCTGCTGATGGCACCCTTCAGCTCGTTATCGCTCTGCGTGGTCAGGTAGGAGTGCAGGACGTAGACGCTGGCGACGCCGATCGCGCCGAGCGCGATGATAACGAGGGTGAGCACCGCCGTGATCAGCTTGACCCGGAGCGGGGTACGCTCCGACAGCCGGCGGATGGCGCGCTGTTGCCGCCTGATCCAGCGGCCGGTCCAGGCGCCCGCTCCCTGCAGCATCATGTCCAACGCACGCTAAGAAGACGGCAGCCGCAGCACGTACCCCACACCGCGCAGGGTGTGGATCAGCCGGGGTTCCTTCGTGTCCACCTTGCGCCGCAGCACGGACACGTACGACTCGACGATGCCGGTGTCGCCGCGGAAGTCGTAGTCCCAGACGTGGTCCAGGATCTGCATCTTCGACAGCACCCGGTTGGCGTTGCTCATGAAGTACCTGAGCAGCTTGAACTCGGTGGGGGAGAGCTGGATCTGCTCGCCGGACCGCCACACCTCGTGGCTTTCCTCGTCCAGTTCGAGGTCGGCGAAGGTGAGCCGGGGCGTCGGCTCGACCCCGTCTCCGCGCGTCCGGCGGAGCACGGCGCGGATCCGGGCGATCACTTCCTCGAGGCTGAACGGCTTGGTGACGTAGTCGTCGCCGCCCAGCGTGAGGCCGCGGATCTTGTCCTCGGTGGCATCCCTGGCGGTCAGGAAGACGACCGGGATGCGGGCGCCGCCGCCGCGCAGCCGCCTGATGACGTCGAATCCGTCCATGTCGGGCAGCATCACGTCGAGCACGATCAGGTCAGGCCGGTGGCGCTGAGCGGCCTGTACCGCCTCGGTTCCGGCTGCCGCCGTAACGACGTCGAAACCCGCGTAGCGCAGGCTCGCGGACAGTAGCTCGAGGATGTTGGGCTCGTCCTCGACGACGAGCAGTCTGGCATCCGCTCGCTGCCGCGCATCGGTCAGCGTTTCCATGCTCTGTATTCTCGCCCCCCACGCTGAGGATAACCTGAATGCCCGCTGGATAAGATCTCCGTTCCGCTGCCCCAGGCCGACCGCGGAAAGTCCCCGCGGGGCGAGCCGGCTACCGGTGCGCGGGCCCGGCGCCCTGGCGCCAGTAGGCGATGGCGGCGGGCCGGGAGCCCACGCCGAGCTTGGAGTAGATCCGGCGGACGTGGTTCTTCACGGTCTTCTCGGCCAGGAACAGGCGAGCGGCGATCTCCCCGTTGGTCTGACCATCCGCGATGAGAGACATGACCTCCACCTCGCGCGCGGATAGCCCGTGCAGTTCCCCTGCGCCATTGCCGGCAGAGCTGAGAGCGGGCCCCTCGCCGCCCGGTCGAGAGACCTTCGGATCATCCATCTGACCTCCGGCTGCGGACGGCGGCCCGGTAGGAAGCTGTACCGCAGCGAACGTACCAAACACGGCAGGTACCGCGTCAATCCCATGAAACTCATGCAAATGCGCACATGGGCCGATATGGACCGACCTAATCAGTACCTGTACCCAGCATTCCGACCTGCATACACGGGTCGCGAGAGTGCTCGGTTCGCCGCTAGGCCGTGCCCTGGACGGAGGAGCCGGTGACGAGGTCCTTCGGCAGCGGCCGATCGTGCGCGAGGTCGTTGAAGAACTGCAGAGCCGCGGTGCGGTTCCACTGCACCGCCGACCCGGCGGCCGTGGGCAGGTTCGGGTTCGCGATCGGCACGGTCGTGGTCACCGGGTTGCGCAGCGCGAACGCGACGGAGATCAGCTGGGTCAGGCCGGTGCCCTGGTCGATCGTGAGCGACGATGCCGCGCCGTTGGCCGCGGGGATGACGGCGAACGGGTTGGCCAGCGTGCCCGGCGATGTCATCTTGGACAGGATGGCTTTGATCAGGATCCGCTGGTCCTGCTCGCGCTGCAGGTCGCTTTGCGCGAAGTTGCGGGTCCGCACGAAACCGAGCGCCTGGTCGCCGTTGAGGACCTGGCATCCTGCCTTGAGGTTCAGGCCGGCCTTGGGGTCCTTCATCGGTCCCGGCAGGCACACGCGCACGCCGCCGATGTCGTTGACCACGCTGACCAGCCCGCCGAAACCGATGCCCATGTAGTGGCTGATGGACAGCCCGGTGACGTTCTGCACGGTCTGCACCAGCAGCTTCGGCCCGCCGAACGCGTACGCCGCGTTGAGCTTGTTGTAGCCGTGCCCCGGGATCGGCACGTAGGAGTCCCGCGGCAGGCTGACCAGGGTGGGACGGGTTCCGTTGGCCGGCACATGAAGGAGCAGGATCGTGTCCGAACGGTTGCCGGAGATGTCGTGCCCGAGAGCGAGCTGGTTTTCTTCCTTCTTGGACAGCCCGGCGCGGCTGTCTGATCCCGTGATCAGCCAGTTCGTCCCGGCCGAGGTGAACGAGGTGGGAGTGAGCACGTCGACCTTGGTCAGCTTGGAGTTCACGCTGAAGTAGACCGCCACGGCGGCCACCACGATCAGCGCGACCAGCCCCGCCAGGATGGCCAGGATGCGCCGCGGGCGCAACCACCGGCGCCAGCCGCGCGGACGGTACCCTCCACCGCCGATACCATCGCCGGCGCCGCCCCCGCCGCCGGTCCAGGATCGCGACGGCGGCTGCGCCGGCCACGCGGACGGGTCGCCGGGAGCGCGCCAGCCCTGCCCCCCAGGGTTCGGCGGGCGCTGGCCCCGCGAACCCGGCGAGTTGGGCGTGAAGCTCGGCTGCGGCCGCTGCCCGCCCGCGCCGCGCCGGCCGGGCTCGTCGCTGTACCACCCGTGTGGCCAGTCATCGCTCATGACGCCCCCAGACCGTAGCGGTGCGGCTACATCCTCGGCCAGACCGGACGAGACGGGCCATTCCCTCCGCCGGCACGGAGTAGATGCTATTAGCAAGACGAGAATGTTTTAGTCAACCCCTGACATGAAACGCCGTCCGGCCGAGCCGAGCCATCACGACTCCCGCCGAACCGGCTACGGTCAGCTGCGCCGGGACCCGCGGCCCTGGCGCGGCCGGGTCGCGCGGGAAGGAGGCCGTGACCAGCGGCGCGACCGAGGCCTCGGCTGAACCGGACGGGGCCGTCTGGCACCAGGAGACGGACCTGCCGGACCCGGTGCGCCGTCCCGGCTCATCGAGCCGGCCGCCGCAACTTCCAGATTCCTGGACATCCTGCCGGCCAGCTCCCGTAGCCCAGCCCGAGCTGCCCGTCACCAGCGGCGTCGCCCGGATAGAGTGCCTCATGACCGCATCTGGGCTTAGTCCCGCTACCGGTGTCGCCGACCTGGAGCAGCTGTACCGCGATCTGCACGCCAACCCCGAGCTGTCCCGGCAGGAGCATCGCACCGCGGCGCTGGCGGGTGACCAGCTCGCCGCCGCGGGGTTCGACGTCACGACGAATATCGGCGGCACCGGCGTGGTCGGCGTCCTCGCCAACGGCACCGGGCCGACCGCACTGGTCCGCGCCGACATGGACGCGCTGCCCGTCCGGGAAGAAACGGGCCTTTCCTATGCCAGCCAGCGGCGGGCCACCGACCAGGACGGGTACGACGTCCCGGTGATGCACGCCTGCGGCCATGACATGCACGTGACCTGCCTGCTCGGAGCGGCGCGCGAACTGGCCAGCGCCCGTGGCTCGTGGTCGGGCACGCTCATGGCGGTGTTTCAGCCGGCCGAGGAGCTGGGGACCGGGGCACAGGCCATGATCGATGACGGGTTGTTCGACCGGGTCGGCCACCCCGACGTCGTGCTCGGCCAGCACGTGGCCCCGATCCCGGCTGGCTTCATCGGGATCCGGCCCGGGCCGGCCTTCGCCGCCGCCGACGGGCTGCGCGTCACGCTCTACGGCCGCGGAGCCCACGGCTCGCGTCCGGAAGCCGGGATCGACCCGGTGGTGATGGCCGCGGCCACGGTCATGCGGTTGCAGGGCGTGGTCTCGCGGGAGGTGGCCGGTGACGACACCGCCGTCGTCACCGTCGGGGCCCTGCGGGCCGGAACCAAGGAAAACATCATCCCCGACGACGCTGAACTGCTGCTGAGCGTGCGGACCGTCGATCCGGCCGTGCGCCGTCGGGTGCTGGATGCGATCGGGCGCATCGTGCGCGCCGAGGCCGCGGCGTCCGGCGCCCCGCGTGACCCGGTCATCGAGACGACCCACAGCTTCGGTGCCGTGGTCAACGACGAGAAAGCGGCTGACCGGATCGGCGCGGCGTTCGCCCGGCGGTTCGGGGCTGACCGGGTGTTCGATCCCGGGCCGGTGACCGGCAGCGAGGACGTCGGCCTGTTCGCGATCGCGGCCGGCGCCCCGTGCGTGTACTGGCTCCTCGGCGGCGCCGACCCGGACCACTTCGCCGGCGTCGCGTCCATGGCGGGCATCGCGGCCGCGGTACGGGACCTGCCGTCCAACCACTCGCCGCTCTACGCCCCGGTGCTCCAGCCCACCCTGGCCACCGGCGTCGCTGCCCTGGCGACTGCCGTCCGCGCCTGGCTTCCGCCCGGCACCACCCGGAACGAATGAAGCCGCCCAGGCGTGTAGGCCCGATGGCAGAATTTCCCCCGGCCGGGCTGACATGAAACGCCGCCCGGCCCGAGACTAGCCATCATGACTCCCGCCGAACCCGCTCTGGATCAGCTGCGCCGGGACCCGCTGCCGTTGCGCGGCCGGGTCGCGCTGGTCACCGGCGTCAGCCGGCGCGCCGGCATCGGGTACGCCATCGCCCGCCGGCTGGCCGCGCAGGGCGCCAGCCTGGTCCTTCACCACTACGCCCCGCACGATCGCGACCAGCCCTGGGGTGCCGACCCCGGCGGCCTCCAGGCCGTGACCGGCGGCGTGACCGAGGCGCTGGCCGACCCGGACGCGGCCGTCTGGCACCAGGAGGCGGACCTGTCGGACCCCGGTGCGCCATCCCGGCTCATCGAATCGGCCGCCGCGACGTCCGGATTCCTGGACATCCTGATCTGCAATCACGCCCGCAGCGGCGGCGACGGCCCGCTCGGCATTCTGACCGCCGAGATGCTCGACGCCCACTGGGCCGCCAACGCCCGCTCGTCGATCCTGCTGGCCCAGGCCTTCGCCGCCCAGCACGATGACAGCCGGCCCGGCGGCCGGATCGTCTTCATGACCTCCGGGCAGGACCTCGGCCCGATGCCCGGCGAGGTCGCCTACGCCGCGAGCAAGGGCGCGCTCACCTCGATCACCCAGACCCTGGCCGACCAATTGGCCGACCGCGGCATCACGCTGAACACGGTCAACCCCGGCCCGGTCGATACCGGCTACGCCGCGTTCGCAGACCAGCCGGACGCGCACGAAATCGTCCGCCGCCACTTCCCGCAGGGCCGCTGGGGGACCCCCGACGACCCGGCCCGCCTGATCGCCTGGCTGGTCACCGACGATGCCGCCTGGATCACCGGCCAGGTCATCAACTCCGAAGGCGGCTTCCGCCGCTGGGACTGACCGCCCGTAAACGAAACGGCTCAGGCCCTCCCGGGAACCTGAGCCGCCTGACCTTCGTATTCACCTGGGGTGAGCGACGGGACTTGAACCCGCGACATCCAGGACCACAACCTGGCGCTCTACCAACTGAGCTACGCCCACCATCGTCGCCTGGCCGTGCGGCCGGGCCACAGCAAGACGCGCGCTGCCCGGAGGACATCGCGCGGCTGAAGACGAGTATAGCGATCTCCGGCGTCCCGCGTGTGACGCGCCCGCCGGACTGGGCTAGGAGTACCGCGCCGCGATCTCCCGCGCGGTGGCGGAGTCCGGTCCGGGCTGCGGCACGAACAGCGCCTCCCGGTAGTACCGGAGCTCCTGCACGCTCTCCTTGATGTCCGCCAGCGCCCGGTGCCCGCCGTGCTTGCCGGGGGAGGCGAAGTAGACCCGCGGGTACCAGCGCCGCGCCAGCTCCTTGATGCTGGACACGTCGACCATCCGGTAGTGCAGGTAGGCGTCGAGTTCGGGCATGTCGCGGGCGATAAACCAGCGGTCGGTGGCGATCGAGTTGCCGCACAGCGGCACCTTCCTGGCCTCGCTGACGTGCCCGCGCACGTAGCCGAGCACGAGCTCGGCCGCCTCCGCCACGGCGATCCCGCCGGGCAGCTCGGCCAGCAGCCCCGAGGCGGTGTGCATCTCCCGGACTATTTCCGGCATCGACTCGAGCGCCTCGGCCGGCGGCTTGATGATCAGGTCGATGCCCTCGTCGAGCAGGTTGAGCTGGGCGTCGGTCACCAGGCAGGCGATCTCGATGAGGGCGTCTCGCTCGATGTCGAGCCCTGTCATCTCGCAGTCGATCCAGACGAGCCGGTCGTTCATCCTCACAGAGTAGGACCTCGGCCGCCCCCCGTCGCCAGCAGGAACCCTTTTTAACCAAACGAACCGGGGCGCGTGCCCCGCCATCGCCTGCCGGCCGGCCCGCCGGACGCAGTGGAACCGGGCTTCCACGGCGTCTACGCACTGGATCCGGGCTTTCACGGCGTTCCAGTCGGCGCCGTCGGCAGCCCGCTAGACCGCCGCGGCGCGGAGTTCGCGCGTGCGCGCGCCCAGCCGGACCGGGGATCCGTTGGCCCGGGCGGGTTCCGCCAGCTCGCAGGCGATGCCGGCGTCGAGCCGGGTCAGGTGGTCGATGTCGATGCCGCCGGGACCGATGTTGTCGCACTCGGGGACCTGGGAGGCGCCGAAATGACCGCCGAGCGCCCACAGCGCCCGGCTGCGGGGCCGGGCCAGCTGCCGGTACGGGGCCGGCTGGCCAGCCGGCCAGCGGCGCGGGATCCGCCACGAGTCCAGCCAGGCGAGGATGGCGGCCAGCCCGATCATCTGGAAGCTGGTGAACGGCTCCCGCGGCGTACCGAGCACGCCGATCTGGACGCACAGCCTGCCCTCGCGATTCACGCCTGCGGTACCGAGCGGCAGCCGGTCAGGCTCGTAATCCAGGTACTCCGGCATGCCCAGCGCGCACCCGGCCCGGACGATCGGCAGCAGCTGTGCGATGTCACCGGTGAGCGGGTCCCACACCAGGTGGGTCGGACGGTTTTCCTGGTTGAGCCGCTGCGCGGCCGACCAGACAGAAACGGCGCGCGGATCGGCGCCTAGCGTCAGCCAGACCACGCGCGGTGCTCCACCCCCGAGCTGTCCCCCGTCGATCTGGGCCCGTATGCATCTCGCGCCCGGCATCCACGCGTCAGCCACAGGGTTTCCCTCCCAGTTTCAAACGGTCTAGACCTTCTAGCTCCCTTTCACCTGCTTACGTCAGCATTCGTGAAGTGTCCATAGGTAGGGCGTTAAAGATTTCTCGTTCAATCAGATCTACGACTCAATTGATCATGCCCGTGACCAGCACTCTTCCGGGAATTCCCAGGGCTTCAGCTGGCCGGCCGGAACGGTAGGGGGAGGCTCGGGGAGGGGGACTCCGTCGTCCCGACGCCAGTCGCCCGCGCTCATCAGGTACTCGACGCGGACGACCGAACCAGGCAGCTCCGCAGACGGAGACGGGGCGGGTCACCGGCGCCCCGCTCGCGCCGGGCCGGAACCCGGCGCCCCGCTCTCGCCGGGCCCTCCGCTCGGCTTCCGCCTGCCGAGCTGTAGAGGTCCGGCGCCCCGCTTACGCCGGACCTCTATACAAGAAGACGCGCCACCCCCGGGGCAGGTTCACCCGTGGCTTCATAACGAACGGGTCAAGGTCTGCGCCGTGGCGGAAACCTCGGCCGCGATCGCGGCGGCCAGCTCCGGGCCCGGAGGGTCGACGGTCATCCGCGCGGCCGTACCCGCCAGGCCGCGCACCCCCAGCGCGTGCTTGATCCGGCCGATGCTCGCGCCGAGCGCCACGATCCGGTCGAGCCGCTCCTGCACGTCCGGGTCGCTCCGCAAGGCCGCGTAGACCTCGGGGTAGGCAGCGCTGCGCCCGGAGATCACGCCCGCGCCCCCGGCCCGCATCGTGGCCCAGGGATTGGCGTCGTTACCGGAGAAGATCCGCAGGCCGGGTGCTGCCGCGACGTAGCCGGCCAGGTCGGCCGAGGCAGACCCGCTTATCTTGGCTCCGGCCAGGCCCGCCGCCTGCGCCACCTCGGCGAACAGTGACGGGGCGACGGCCAGCCCGGTCCGTTCGGGAAAAATGTAGGCGTAGAGCTCGGGGCCCGGTACGGCGTCGCGGATCCGCCGGTAGTGCCCGGCCAGCTCGTCGGGACGGGCCGGCAGGTAGTACGGCGTGATCGCGGCGATGCGGGTCGCGCCGAGCGCGACCGCGGCCCGGGCCAGCCGGATCGCGTGCCGGGCATCCGGCGCGCCGATGTGCGCGATCACCCGGTCCGGTCCCGCCTCGGCCAGCGCGAGCTCGAACAGCGACAGCCGTTCGGCGTCCTCCAGGGCCGGGAACTCGCCCGTGGTTCCCGCCACCAGCATCCCGTCCACCAGCCCGGTGACGAGCTGGTACAGCGCGCGGTTGGCGCCGGGATCCACGTCGCCGTCCGGGCCGAACAGCGTCGGGACAGCGGAGTAGACGACCGGGGCGGCGCTCACTGCAGGCTCGACGGCGGCTTGACGCGCGCGTCTACCGACGGGTCGTACTTGCCCGGCGGCCGGAAGAAGTCGGTGCTGTCCTTCCGCCACAGCAGGAACACCGCGCCCGCTCCGACGAGCCAGGTCAGCACCGGGAAGATGAAGCCCAGCGCCGTCTTCGGCTGACTGAGCACACCGAACAGGTCCAGCGTGGCCAGCCCGAACAGCACGGTGGAGAGGATCCGCGCCCAGTTCTTGCCCTGGCCGTTCGCCCGCGCCATCCACAGCCACAGCGCTACGCCGATCACGCCGGACACCACGGCCAGCGCGATGATGAATGTGTTCAGCTGGTTGACCTGGGTGGCGGTCAGGGTCGGCCGTGCCTTCCTGATCGCGTCCTTGGTGCCGCCGATGCTGGCCAGCGAGATGATCAGGCTGATCACGCTGATGGCGGCGCCGACGTACATCAGCTTGACCGCGTTCAGCACGGAGGGCGGTGCGGGAGGCCGCTCCGGTTCGACGGGCTGCCCGCTGGACGGGTAGGGCTGGTAACTCATGGCGACCTCTGCTGGGTGACGAAGCCGGACGTACCGCGGTCCCGCTGATCTACCGAGCTTAGTGGCTCGGCGGATTGCGGGCTATTCGGCTCTTCCGCTTCGGCGATACTGAAGGGCGATGACGGATGATACGCAGACGCCGGCCGCGCCGCCTGCCACCTCCCCGACGCCGGACCCGGAGCCGGCCCCGAAGCCGGACCCGGCGCCAGGCCCGGCCCAGGGTTCGCAGCTAGGCCCGCCGCCGCCCTGGCTGCAGCGCTGGGAGATCGCCGCGGTCCTGCTCGTCTCGCTCGGCGCCAGCGCCCTGTACGCGCTGCTCTCGTTCATCGGCTCGCTGACCGCGAAGCAGTCACTCAGCCACCAGACCACCACCCTCAACGGCTCGCTGGCCCCCGGCCGGCCGCTGCTCGACCTGTTCTCCCAGCTGCTGAACATCACCTTGTCGCTGGCCCCGGTATTCCTGGTCTTCTACCTGCTGGCCCGGTCGGGGGAGCGGCCATCCTCGATCGGAGTGGATGCCCGCGAACCGGGCCGGGACCTGGCCCGCGGTGCCGTGCTGGCCGCGGTCATCGGCGGCAGCGGCCTGGGCCTGTACCTGATCGCGTTCCACGCCGGCGTCGAGCTGAACGTGGTGGCGGAGAACCTGCCCGACATCTGGTGGCGGATCCCGGTGCTGCTGCTGTCCGCGCTGCAGAACGCCATCTCCGAAGAAGTCATCATGATCGGCTACCTGCTGAGCAGGCTGGACCGGCTCGGCGTCAGACCCGGCCGGGCGATCGTGCTCAGCGCGGTGATCCGCGGCTCCTACCACCTGTACCAGGGCGCGGGCGCCTTCCTCGGCAACGCCGTCATGGGCCTGATCTTCGGCTACCTCTACCGCCGCTGGGGCCGGGTGATGCCGCTGATCATCGCGCACTTCCTGATCGACGCGGTGACCTTCGTCGGCTACGCGCTGCTGGCCGGCCACGTGTCCTGGCTGCCTCGCCCATGAAGGCAAACCATGAGTGAGCCGGCGCCATGAGCGTGCTCGCCCGGCTCTGGGACCGGGTGTCGGGCAGCCAGCCGCTGCCGCCCGCCTGGGTTATCGGCCTGACCGGGCTCCTGGCCCTGTGCGTCGTGCTGAACTCACGATCATGGCGGCTGGCCGGGAAGGTCATCACGATCGCGCACGAGGGCGGGCACGCGCTCGTGTCGGTGCTGTCCGGGCGGCGGCTCGACGGCATCAGGCTGCATTCGGACAGCTCCGGCGTGACCTACTCGCGCGGCCGGCGGACCGGCCCCGGCCTGGTGCTCACCGCGGCGGCCGGGTACGTGATGCCGTCGCTGCTCGGCGCGGGCGCCGCGCTGCTGCTCGCGGAGCGGCACCTGACCGCGATGCTCTGGCTGGCCCTGGTGCTGCTGGCGGCGACGTTCCTGGCCATCCGCAACGCGTTCGGCGCGCTGGCGGTGCTGGTCACTGCCGGTGGCGTGTTCGCGGTGAGCTACTACGCCCCGGCCGCGGTGCAGGCCGGGTTCGCCTACCTGGCCGCGTGGTTCTTGCTGTTCGGCGGGCTGCGCCCGGTGGTCGAGCTGGCCCGGGGCCGTCGTCAGCGGTGGGCCCGGGGTTCCGACGCAGCCCAGCTGGCCCGGCTGACCGGCGCCCCGGCCAGCCTGTGGATCACGCTGTTCATGCTGGTCGCGGTCGCCGCCCTGGCCGGCGGGGCCGCCCTGCTCGTGCCGCCCGGCTGGCATCTCGGCTTTCCCTTTGCCAACTCCTGACCCGCGCGGCGCTTAGTTCGCTAGTATTTCGCATTAGCTAATTGAATTCCGTTGACGGTATACGACCGACGCCGTTATCATCTGCCGATAAGCAAATTCTGACTCCCCGAGAAGGGTCAATGGCCAGGGCTTCCGCGGTCAAGATGCCTCCGGAGGCGAACGCCGCGCACGGGTGTGAGGGCGCACGCCGCGTCCTCGCCCTGATGCTCACGTTCTCCGCCGACGATCACACCCTCACCGCCCGCCAGCTCGCCGAACGCACCGGCATCGCGCTGCCCAGCGTCTATCGCTACCTCACGCTCCTGCGTGAGACCGGGCTGCTGGCCGGCGACGAGCGCGGCAGCTACCGGCTCTCGGCCCGGCTCGTCGGCCTGGCCCGGGCGGCGGAGGCCGCCGAGAGCATCATCGACGTGGCCGATCCGGTCATGCGCGACCTGTCCCTGCGGACCGGCGAGACCGTCATCCTGGTCCGGCTGATCGGCCGGTCGGCGGTCTGCGTGCACCGGGTCCAGTCCCCTCAGCAGCTGCGCATCTCCTTCGAGGCGGGCCAGCCGCTCCCGCTGGACCGGGGGGCCAGTGCCCGGCTGCTGCTGGCCAGCCTCGCGCCGCACATCCGCCAGGAGTACCTGGCCCCGCTGGCCGAACGGGACCCGGAGGCCGCGACCCTGCTCGAGAAGAAGATCCTCATCGCGGGCCAGCAGGGCTACGCGACCAGCGAGCAGGAGATCCACCGGGGGGTCTGGGCCGCCGCGGCTCAGGTCATGCAGGGCAAGCGCATGGTCGCGGTGCTCACCGTGCCCTCCCCCCTGGTCCGGGCGCCGGCCGAGCAGCGGACGCAGCTGCTGGGCCAGGTGCGGGCCTCGGCCCGCGCTATCGAGGACGGCCTGCGCCCTGCCCGCCGGTAGGGCCCGCCGGTAGGGCCGCCGGCAGAATTAAGGCCCCGTGAAATCCCCGCACCCCCGCTTATCGCCACCGATTCCACCGTTATCCTTCCCGCATGCCGGAGTTCCGCGACGTGATCCCGGGTAGCCAGGTCAGCGTGAGCCAGCCGTCGCTGGCCGGGTTGCAGGCCGCGCTGGCCGCGGGCACGCTCAGCTCGGCCGCGCTGACCGGCTTCTACCTGCAGCGCATCGAGCGGCTGAACCCGGCACTGCACGCGGTGATCACGGTCAACCCGGGCGCCCCGGACGAGGCGGCGGCCAGCGACGCGGCGCGCGCGGTGGACGGCCCGCGGGGGCCGCTCGAGGGCATTCCGGTGCTGGTCAAGGACAACGTCCAGGTCGCGGGCATGCCGACCACGGCCGGCTCGCCCGCCCTGCTGTCCGCCGAACCCGATGATGCCTTCCTGGTCTGGCGGCTGCGCCAGGCCGGCGCGGTGATCATCGGCAAGGCGAACCTGTCCGAGTGGGCCAACTTCCGCTCCACCTATTCGACCAGCGGCTGGTCCACCCTCGGCGGGCAGACCGCGAACCCGTACGCGCTGGACCGCAACCCGTCCGGGTCGAGTTCGGGGTCGGCGGCCGGGGTGGCCGCCGGGCTGGCGCCGCTCGCGATCGGCACCGAGACCGACGGCTCGATCGTCAGCCCGGCCAGCGCCTGCGGCATCGTCGGCATCAAGCCGACCAACGGGCTGGTCAGCCGGCGCGGCATCGTGCCTATCTCGCCGGTACAGGACACCGCCGGGCCGATGGCGACGTGCGTGGCGGACGCGGCGGCCCTGCTCGCGGTGCTGGCCGCCGCCGACCCCGAAGATCCGGTCTCAGCCGCCGAGAACGAATTGGCCGAACGGGCCGGGGTGCACCCGTCCGCGACCTCTTACTCGCACGCCCTCGACCAGGCCGCGCTCGAGGGTGCCCGCCTGGGCATCTGGCGGGACGGCTCGGCGGCGGCCGGGCCGGCCACCGCGGCGGTGCTCGACGAGGTGGTGGCCCGGCTGCGCTCGCTCGGCGCCGTGCTGACCGACCCGGTGGAACTGCCCGGCGCGGACAAGATCAGCGAACCCGAGTTCGCCGCGCTGAACTACGAGTTCAAGTACGGCATCAACGCGTACCTGGCCTACGTCGCGGAGTTCAGCACGGGCGGGATGCTGCCCGGCACGCTGGCCGAGCTGATCGACTTCAACAAGCGGAACGCCGACCTGGTGCTCTCCCGATTCGGCCAGGAGATCTTCGAGCAGTCCGAGAGCACGAGCGGCGACCTGGCCGATCCGGCCTACCTGGCCGTGCGGCGGGACGCCACCCGGATGGCCCGCACCGCGATCTCCGCGCCGCTGGCCGACCACGAACTCGAGGCCATCGTGGCGCTGACCACGAACCCGGCCGGCCTGACCGACTACGTGCTCGGCGATCACGACGTGTTCGGCACCTCAAGCCCGGCCGCGGTGGCCGGCTGCCCGTCGATCACCGTGCCGGCCGGCTCGGTCTCCGGCCTGCCGGTCGGCGTGTCCTTCTTCGGCCCGCGCTGGACCGAGCCGCGGCTGATCGCCCTGGCCTACGCCTTCGAGCAGGCCACCCAGCACCGCCACCCCCCCACCCTGCCCCCCAGCATCCGCTAACCCGCACCTCCCCGCGCCTCTCGCGGCCTACGCTACCCCACAGCCACCATGCTCCTCGCTTACCGCACAGGCCCCTACTCTCACAGGCACGCAACCACGGCAATGTGACTCTGTGGTGGTCCTGACCACGGCGATGTGACATTGCCGTGGTCTGGTAACCGGTCCTTGAGCGGCACATCGCTGTTCCGATGGTCGGGATCCTCGCGTGGGCTCAACGCCCGCACCATCCGCCCCACCGCCTTCTCGAGACTCAGCGCCCAACCGGGGCAATGTGACACTGAGCCGCATAGAACCGGCCCGTTGTCACATCGAACCGGTACCTCACGACCAGCCGTGGAGGCTGGGATGACCTGGCCAGAGACGCACGATAACCTGGCGAACATGGAGTCTTGGCGCCGAGCGGATGTCCCCGTGCTACCGGGGAGCGGGCCGGCGCCACGGCTGCATGACACGGCCTCCGGCGAGCTGGTCCTGGCCGCGGCGGGCCCGGTGGCCACGCTGTACGCCTGCGGCATCACCCCGTACGACGCGACGCACATGGGCCACGCCGCTACCTATACCGCCTGGGATCTGCTGGTCCGGGCCTGGCTGGACGCGACCCCGGAGACCCCGGAGGCCCAGCAGACCCCTGGCCGCCCGGGCCGGTACACGGTCGTCTACGTGCAGAACGTGACCGACGTCGATGATCCCCTGCTCGAACGGGCCGAACGGGACGGCGAGGACTGGCGTGAGCTGGCCCGGCGGGAGACGCAGCGGTACCGCGAGGACATGGAGGCGCTGCGCGTTCTGCCCCCGACCCACCTGATCGGCGCGGTCGAGGCGCTGCCCGTCATCGAGCGGTTCACCGCCCGGATGGCCGACCGGGGCGCCCTGTACAACGTGGACGAGGACGTGTACTTCGCCAGGTCGGCGGACCCCGGGTTCGGTTCCCTGTCCGGGCCCGGCACCGCCTGCGGGTACGGCCCGGCCGAGATGACCGAGCTTGCTGCTGAGCGTGGCGGCGACCCGGACCGCCCCGGCAAGAAGGATCCGCTCGACGTCCTGGTCTGGCGGGCGGAACGGCCCGGCGAGCCGGCCTGGGACTCCCGTTTCGGGCGCGGCAGGCCCGGCTGGCACGTGGAGTGCGCGGCGATCGCCACCGAGTACCTGGGCACCTCCTTCGACGTCCAGGCAGGCGGCTCTGACCTCGTGTTCCCGCACCACGAGATGAGCGCTTCGCACGCCCGGGTCGCGCTCTCGCCGGCCGATCACCCGTTCGCTCGGGTGTACGTGCACGCCGGGATGGTCAGCTACCACGGCGAGAAGATGTCCAAGTCGCTGGGGAACCTGGTCTTCGTGAGCAGGCTGCTGGCCGATGGGGTGGATCCGATGGCCATCCGGATGGCCCTGCTCGCCCACCACTACCGTTCGGACTGGGAGTGGACCGACGCCGTCCTGGGCGACGCCCAGGCCCGGCTGGCCCGCTGGCGCGCCGCCCTGGCCCGCGCCGAAGCCGCCGCTCCCGAGGCCGTCACGGCCGACGTGGCCCCGGCGGCCACCGCCGGGATGGTGTTGTCCGGCGTGCGCGCGCGGATGCGCGACGACCTCGACGCCCCCGGCGCGCTCGCCGTCGTGGACCACTGGGCCGACACCCTGGTCGCCGAGCCCCCCACCCGTATCACCGCCGGGGACCTGGCGGGCGCCCGCCTGGTCACGGCCACCGTCGACGCGCTCCTCGGTATCAGCCTGTAGGTCATGACCTCCCCGGCCCGGCGCGAAACCGCCGAAACCGTCCTGACTTACTCCGGCGGGGTCATCGACCGGGCCGCCACTCAGCGGACCGAACCGGGCTGGATCGACGCGACCCTGGCGACAGCGAGCACACGGCTGATCCCGATGTGGCGAGATCAGTGCGTCGTATCCGGCGAGCCTGCCGTTCCCGTCATCGTGCCGGTCGCGGCGGCGGGAGCCGTGCTGAATTCAGCGACCGAGGTCGTCTTCCTCGGCCTCGACGACCACGGCGGGATCTTCGCGGCCGACCTGTCATCGGCCCCGGAATCCCTGGCCGCCGGGGCGGCCGGCGGGGAGCGGGTCCTGGACGTGCGGGCCCTGGCCGGCACGCTCAGCCCGGCCGAGGCGGCCCTGCTGGGATACGCGCGCGGGATCCTGTACTGGCATCGCCATCAGCGTTACTGCGGCAGTTGCGGGTCCCCGACCCGCATCGGCCACGGCGGGCACCTCAGGACGTGCCAGAACGAGGCGTGCGCGCGCCTGCACTTCCCGCGGGTCGAGCCCGCGGTGATCATGCTCGTCGAGAACCAGGGCACGTGCCTGCTGGCGCGGCACAAGGGTTCGGCCCCCGGGTCGTACTCGACCCTGGCGGGGTTCGTCGGCGTCTGCGAGAGCCTGGAGGACGCGGTGCGACGCGAGGTCGCCGAGGAAACGGGCGTGCCCGTCGGACCGGTGACGTACATGGCCTCGCAGGGCTGGCCGTTCCCGTCCGGGCTGATGGTCGGGTTCCGGGCCACCGCGCTGGCGCAGGCCGTTCACGTCGACGGCGAGGAAGTGATCGAGGCCCGCTGGTTTACCCGCGCCGAGCTCACCGAGCACGCCAGGGCGGCCGGTCGCCTGGGGCGCGAGGACTCGATCGACCGGTATCTGCTCCGTTCCTGGCTGGACGACACCACCTGATGGTCCAGCGGCGCTGATTGTCAAATCACGTCGCCAACTTGTGGATAACCCGTCAGGTTATCCACAGGTGCCAAAAATGAGCTCGGCCGCGCCGCCTGCCCGCCGCATGCTGACGGAATGGTACAAATGCTCACCGCAGGTGATGACTCCCCGCGCCCTCAGCCGGATTCCCGTTTCCCGTGGCAGCTCGGCCACCCGGACAGCGAGCCCGCCCCCGGGTCAGCCCCGGTGCGAGTCCGCCCGGGTTCCCCGGCCGAGCTGCTCGCCATCGTGCCGCATCTGCTCGGCTTCGCGCCGCAGGCCAGCCTGGTGGTGATGGGAACCGAGCCGCCGCGCGGCCGGGTCAAGGTCACCCTCCGCTACGACCTGCCCGACCCGCCGGGCGCCGGGGTGGCCGCGGACATCGCCGCGCACGCCGTCGGCATCGTCGGCTCGCAGCAGCTGGAGGCGATGACGGCGGTCGGATACGGGACCGAAACCCTGGTCGACCCGGTCGCGTACGCGCTGCGCGATGCGGCCTGGGAGGCCGGAATCACACTGCGCGATGTCCTCCGGGTCGAGGACGGCCGCTACTGGTCCTACGCATGCGGCGACGAGGCCTGCTGCCCGGCGGCCGGCACGCCCTTCGATCCCGTCGCCAGCCCCGCCGCGGCCACCATGGCCGCCGCGGGAATGCCCGTGCTGGCCGACCGGGCCGAGGTGGCGGCGCAGGTCGCGCCGCTGGCCGGGGCCGACGCCGACTCCATGCGCCAGGCCACCCGCCGGGCCGAGCGGCACGCCGGCCAGTTGCTCGGCAAGGTCCGCAAGTCCGCCCGCCTGGGCGCCGCGCGGCAGATGATCGCCGCCGCGGGCCTGAACGCGGTGGGTGCGATGATCGCCACCTACCGCGGCGGCGGCAGGTATGCCACCGACTATCAGCTCGCCTGGATCACGGTGGCACTACGCGACCTGCGGGTCAGGGACGACGCCTGGGCCCGGATGGACCCGGCGCACCTGGACGCGCACCGGCGGCTGTGGATCGACGTGACCCGGCGGGCGCAGCCCGGGTACGTGGCCGCTCCCGCGTCCCTGCTCGCGTTCGTGGCCTGGCAGGCCGGCGACGGAGCGCTGGCGAACGTGGCGCTCGACCGGGCGCTCGCCGACGACACGCGGTACTCGATGGCCCTGCTGCTCCGGCAGGTGATCACGGCCGGGGCGCCGCCGTCGCTGGCCCGGCTGCCGATGACACCGGAGGAGGTGGCCGCCAGCTACGACGACGCCGAGGATGACCCGGACGGCAACTATGACCACGAACTGGACCCCGACGAGACGGAGAGCCCCACAGGGCTCGAGTAAACCAAATCTTACTCGAGCAGTGTGACCCGACTTGTGACACGTGAGTGCGCACCTGAATGTCCTGTGGATTAGGCAGGGCCGCGCGATCTCACCCGCAGACTGAACCCTCGTCGGCCAGTCTTGAGTCCGTGGAATACGTCGGCGAGCTTGCTGGTCAGCCGTGCCCGTTCTTCGAGGTCGGCGAATAGCTCGCCGGTCATCTGTACGCCGTGCTGGAAGAGCAGGCTGAATAGCTCGGCTGCGGAGATAGGTCCGGGCTGCCGGGCTGGGGGCGCGGCCAGTTCCGCGGGCATGAGAACATGCTGGGGGTTGGGACCCGGCGGGGAGGTGGGGTGCGGGGATCTTCCTGGCGGCGGCGCGCTGGTCGGCTGACCATTGGTAGGCCCCGGATCTGATCCGTCGAGCTGGCCGTCCCGGCACAGCGCGGAGCTGGCCGTGCTGATCTGGTCGCGGGTGACCCGGTTCCCGGACAGCTCGACGACCTGGTGGAAGCCGAGCGGCCGGTCCGCTTCGGCGTGGATGCCCAGGACGAGAGAGATGACGGTATCGTGGGCGGCGCGCTTGCGGCGGGCGGAGGCGCGGTCGGCGCGGGCGGTGTTCGGGGCGATGCGGGAGTGGCCTGATGCTCAGGCCCGGACCAGAACTGGGCGGGCGTGACGTCGGCCAACTGGGTGGCCTTATAGACCAGGGCCGGGCCGGCGCGGCCCAGCTGGGACCGGATCACGCGCAGCGTGCCGCCTCGGGGCCGCGAAAGCCGGAACCGGCTATGGCTGCACAGGCGCCAGTCTGCCCATCCTGGACGAGATCCCTCCACCGTCCTGGTGGCGGTTAACAGATCTCCATGCCATCTGCACATGTCCTGCATCGCTCCTCTACACGCGCGAGTTGCGGTGCTGTGACAAAGGCCACAGCTCGCAGGGGGGAACCGGCGGCGGCTGGTGGCGTGACTCGGCTGCGGCAAGCCGGTGCGTTCCTCCTGAAGAGTAATCCGACCGAACGTTACCCGTCACTTTGAGTAGCGTCCGCGGAGCGGCCCTGGGTTGGGGCCGAGACGGCTTCCAGAGTGAAGCAATGGCCTCACGAGGTGACTGGGAGGGAAAGCAGATGACGACGCAGACGAAGGTCTACCCGGATTACTACACAGAAGAGATCCACGGGAAGCATGAGTACCTGGATCTCGGCCACTTCGAGTTCGAGATGGGAGCCTCGCTCCCCAACGCCAAACTCGCCTACAAGACACACGGACAGCTGAACGCGGCAAAGGACAACGCGATCCTGTTCCCGCACATGTACTCGGGGACACCGTACGCGATGGAACGCTTCATCGGAGAGGGACGGCCGCTCGACCCGGACAAGTACTTCATCATCCTGCCTGGCCAGTTCGGCAACGGCTTCTCGTCCTCGCCAAGCAATACGCCTCCCCCCTCGGACCAGGGCGCCTTCCCGCAGGTTACGATCGGCGACGACGTGCGTGCCCAGCACCTGCTCGTAACCGAGACGTTCGGCATCGAAAAGCTGCAACTGGTGCTCGGCTGGTCGATGGGAGCCGAGCAGACCTACGAGTGGGCCGTCCGGTATCCGGACATGGTGCTACGGGCGATCCCATTCGGCGGAACGGCCAAGACCACGCCACACGACTGGCTCTTCGTGCGCACGCACGAGAATGTCATCAAAGCAGACCCCGCCTGGCGCGGCGGTTTCTACGATGACCCGGCTGAAGTGCGGGCCGGCCTCAAGGCGCACGCGGAGCTGTGGTCGGTCATGGGCCTCACCCAGCAGTTTTACAAGAACGAGGACTGGCGAGAGGTGGGGTTTTCTTCGCTCGACGACTTCAACCGCAACTTCTGGGAGGCATGGTTCATCCCCATGGACCCCAATAACCTCCTCACGATGGCATGGAAGTGGCGGCACGGCGACGTCAGCAAGCACACCGGTGGCGACCTCGCCGCCGCGCTGGGCCGGATCAAAGCCAAGACGTTCGTGACCCCGTTCGCGGGAGACATGTTCTTCCCGGTTTCCGATCTTGAAGATGAGCAGGCCCTGATCCCAGACAGCGAACTGCGGGTCATCGACAGCACGTGGGGCCATTTCGCGATGTTCGCGATAACCGATCGGGACCGCGAGGCGATCGACACCGTGATTGGCGATCTCCTCGCGACGAAAATCGCCACATAGACCCTTTCGGCTCGCTCGGTCTGTTTGATCAGATCCGGTGGACTGTGGCTACTACCTTCCCCATCAGGCCGCACTGGTCGCCCGGGATCGGCTGGTAGCCAGGGTTTTGCGGCATCAGCCAGACGTGGCCGCCTGCGCGATGAAAGGTCTTGACCGTGGCCTCTTCTTCGATCAGTGCCGCCACGATGTCACCGTTGTGCGCGGCGTCCTGCTGGCGGACGATCACGCAGTCGCCGTCGAAGATGTTCGCGTTGGCCATCGAGTCACCGGCCACCTTGACCGCGAACAAGGCTCCGGAGCCGGTCATCTCCTGGGGCAGGTGCATGATGCCGTCGGGATCGGGATTGGCGATGACCGGGGCACCGGCTGCGATCTGCTCGAACAGCGGCACGCTGACCATGGCCGGCGAGCCGGTGGCCGCCGGGGTCTCTCCAGCATCGTCCGGCCTGTCCTGGAGGGGCCGGGGACGGGGCGGCTTCTGCACGACCGTGCATGGCATGCTGGCGTCGCGAGTCAGGTGCCCCATCTGCTCCAAGATCGTCAGCTGGTAGGAGACGGCGGAGGTGGATTTCAGGTCGGCCGCATCGGCGATCTCGCGCATGCTCGGGGGATAACCGCGGCGCTGGACCGACTCGCGGATGAAGTCAACGATCTTCTGGCGCCGCCAAGTGAGCCGGTGGTCACGATCACCGCTGAGCAGCTGTGCCGGCGTGGTCATTCCCCGTGACTACCTCATCACTGTGCCGCCCGGCGTCGAGGTCGCCACGCCCGTCCCTGTGCACTACCTTCGATCCTTCATGACAGCTACGTGAGAGGAGCGACCTGTGAGCGACGACTCTGAGCAGGAACACGCTCGCGTTGCCGACGAGGCGAGGCGGAGGGCTCGGGAGGCGGAGGCACGGGCCAGGGCGGAGGCCGAGCGGATCGCGGCGGGGACAGAGACCGGCGAGATGAAGCAGGAGGAGTTCCGGCAGACCGGGGTGATTTACGGAGGGCTGATCGCGATCGCGGTGGTCATAGTGCAGGGATTCCTCACCGCGAGTTCGCTCGACGCCTCCGCCAGGGTCAGCACGATCGCGTTCGCGGTGGCCATCCCACTGCTGGCGGCGCTCGTACTGGTCAACCAGCAGGAGGCGTTCCGAGGTCGGCGAACCACGTCCGTGCTGGTCACGCTCGCGCGGGCGATCGCCCAGCTGGCTGCCTTCGTCGGGATCGTCGCCGGCTTCTGGCACATCGCCTGGGTCGCGGGGGTGACGTTCCTCGTGGCGGGCCTTGTTGCCGTCGGGGTTCACTCGGCCGGCTTCTGGCGCGTGGAGAGCCCGCGCCCGCCGGCGACCACCGCGTGATCGAGCGCGATGCGGCGGTCGAGGCGAGCTCGATAACCATGTCGATTGTCTTGGCGAGCGAGGCTGCGCGGGCCTTGAGCGACTCAGGCCCGGTCGAGACCGTGTACGGAACCGCCAAAAGAACACCTGGGCGTTCCCGCCAGCTACACCTGGGAACTTCACGAGAGCTCCTGGCAGGCCCGTCCGCGGCCGCCATCTATCGCTGGGGGTCGCACTTGGGATGGCGGCAGCCAACGGCAGCAACCGCATCGCCCACAGATGACCACATCACCAGGCAGCATCCTCCTGACCTGCGTGGATGACCTCTCTGGCGCGCTGGGCCGAATCTCAAGTGCGTCGCGCCGTTACCAGAGGCTAACGACCGCTCGCGTTCGTGGCCTGGCAGGCCGGCGACGGAGCGCTGGCGAACGTGGCGCTCGACCGGGCGCTCGCCGACGACACGCGGTACTCGATGGCCCTGCTGCTCCGGCAGGTGATCACGGCCGGGGCGCCGCCGTCGCTGGCCCGGCTGCCGATGACACCGGAGGAGGTGGCCGCCAGCTACGACGACGCCGAGGATGACCCGGACGGCGACCATGACCACGAACTGGACCCCGACGTCCACGACCCGGACCCGACGGGTGAACATTGAGGTCAGAGCCATGTCAAAGACCTGGGGGATACACTGCCTGAGATGTTCGTCCGGCTCAGTACGGATCTCGGTCTTTTGTCCGTCCGCAGCCGTTTCCATAATAGGTAACAGTCCTTTACCGGAAGGATGCCCGTGTTGGATGCCCGCACGACCTCTGGCGTGCACGAAACCGAGGTCGCCCGGCTTGTCCAGGCCTACGCGGCCCTGCCGCCGGGCGCGCCGGTCCGGCTGGCCAAGCGCACGTCCAACCTGTTCAGGTTCCGCGACGCCACAGCGGGTGCAACGGCCGAGCTCGACGTCTCCGCGTTCGGCCACGTGCTGAGCGTCGATCCGGTCACCAGGACAGCCCGCGTCGGGGGCATGACCACCTACGAGGACCTCTGCGACGCCACTCTCCCGCACCAGCTGATGCCGCTGGTGGTGCCCCAGCTCAAGACGATCACCCTCGGCGGCGCGGTCACCGGCCTCGGCATCGAATCCACCTCGCTGCGCAACGGGATGCCGCACGAGTCCGTCACCGCACTGGAGATCCTCACCGGCGACGGGCGCGTCGTCGTCGCCACCGACGACAACGAGCACGCCGACCTGTTCCGCGGCTTCCCGAACTCCTACGGGACGCTCGGCTACGGCCTGTCTCTCACCATCGAGCTCGAGCCGGTCCGGCCCTACGTGCACCTGCGCCACTTCCCGTTCGACAGCGCCGAGGCCTGCATGGAAGCCGTCAGCCAGATCGCCGCCGAGGGCAGCTACCGCGGCCATAAGGCGGACTTCGTCGACGGGACCGCGTTCGCGCCCGACGAGCTGTACCTCACCGTCGGCGCGTACAGCGACGTGGCCCCGTGGCGCAGCGACTACACCGGCCAGCAGATCTACTACCAGTCGGTCCGCAGGGACAAGGAGGACTTCCTCACCATCCGCGACTACCTGTGGCGCTGGGACACCGACTGGTTCTGGTGCTCCCGGCCATTCGGGGTACAAAAACCGCTGGTCAGGATGCTGTGGCCGCGCCGCTACCGGCGCTCGGACGTGTACAGGAAGCTGGTCGCCCTGGACCGCCGCTACGGCCTGACCGGCGCGCTGACGCGGAAGCGGCACCTCCCGTCCCGTGAGGCGGTCATCCAGGACGTGGAGATCCCCGTCGAACGCGGTGCCGAGTTCCTGCGGTATTTTGCGGCACGTGTGGGGATGAGTCCGGTATGGATGTGCCCGCTGCGGCTGCGCGGCGAGCGCTCGTGGCCCCTCTACCCGCTCAAGCCCGGCGAGGTGTACGTGAACTTCGGGTTCTGGGGGACCGTGCCGCTGCCCGCGGGCCTACGGGACCAGGCTGACGGCTACTACAACCGCCTCGTCGAGGACGAGGTCAGCCAGCTGGGCGGGCACAAGTCGCTGTACTCCACGTCGTTCTATCCCGAGGACGAGTTCTACCAGCTCTACAACGGCGAGGCGTACCGCGCCCTCAAGCGCGCCTACGACGGCGAGGGCCGGCTGCTCGGCCTGTACGAGAAGTGCGTCACGGGACGCTGACCGAAAGGAACGGATGCGATGGCACTGGCTGAGGTCTTCGAGTCATTCGTGGGGCCGGACGCCCCGGTGGAGTTCACGGCCTACGACGGCAGTCATGCCGGGCAGGCCGGATCTCCGGTGAAGATCACGGTCCGTTCGCCGGCGGCCGTGGCCTACCTGGCCCAGGCTCCGGGCGGACTCGGGCTGGCCCGGGCCTACGTGGCCGGGCAGCTGGACGTCGAAGGGGACATGTACGAGGCCCTGTCCAGGATGACGAAGGCCCAGTCGATCAGCCTGGGCATGGGGGAGAAGCTGCGCCTGCTGCAAGCCCTCGGCGGTCCCAAGCTCCTGGTGCACCGGATGGCGCCGCCGCCGCAGGAAGTCACTCAGGGCCGCCGCTGGCTGGCCGGCCGGATGCACTCCAAGAGGCGTGACGCCCAGGCCATCTCCCACCACTACGACGTGTCCAACCGCTTCTACGAGTGGGTGCTCGGGCCGTCGATGGCGTACACCTGCGCCTGCTATCCCCGTGAGGACGCCAGCCTGGAAGAGGCGCAGGCGAACAAGTTCGACCTGGTCGCCCGCAAGCTCGGGTTGCGCGAGGGCATGCGGCTGCTCGACGTCGGCTGCGGCTGGGGCGGCATGGTGATGCACGCGGCGAAGGAGTACGGCGTCAAGGCGCTTGGCGTCACGCTATCCGCCCAGCAGGCCGCGTGGGCGCAGGCCGCCATCGAGCGCGAGGGGCTGTCCAAGCTCGCCGAGGTCCGGCACTCGGACTACCGCGACGTGCCGGAGACCGGTTTCGACGCGGTCAGCTCGATCGGCCTGACCGAGCATATCGGCAAGCAGAACCTGCCGTCCTACTTCTCGTTCCTGTACCGGAAGCTGAAGACAGGCGGCCGGCTGCTGAACCACTGCATCACCCGGCCGGACAACACCGAGCCCGCCATCCGCATGCGCGGGTTCATCAACCGGTACGTCTTCCCCGACGGCGAGCTCGAGGGCCCCGGCTACCTGATCTCGCACATGCACGACGCCGGCTTCGAGGTGCGGCACGAGGAGAACCTGCGCGAGCACTACGCCAAGACGCTGGCCGCCTGGTGCGCCAACCTGGACAAGCACTGGACCGAGGCGGTCCAGGAGGTCGGCCAGGGCACCGCCCGGGTGTGGCGGCTGTACATGGCAGGCTCGCGGCTCGGGTTCGACCGCAACCACATCGAGCTGCACCAGGTGCTGGGCGTGCGGCTGGCCGCGGACGGGAAGTCGGGGATGCCGCTGCGGCCCGACTGGGATCAGCCGCGGGTGCTAGCCGGTTAAGTTACCGAACGGGCCGGGTTTCCCGCTCCGCCGCAGCTGACCGCCCCGGGCGGGGGCCGGCCCGGAAGGGCCGGCTTCCCCGCGGCGCGCATCCGCGGTACCGTCGTCGCCTCCTGAGGTACCCGCGCCCGCCACACGGACGGGCCAGCCCACGGCGGGCTCCGCACGTGCGAGGTAACGGCGGATGCGCGGCACGTGCGCTATCCTGTGCGCATGCGTGCCGTCCGGCTGCTTCTTACCTAGCCGCGCTGACCTACCGTCGTTGGCGCGGCTGCCCCTCGTCTCGAGGGGCGTTTTCATTGCAGGTGACTATCGCTCGCGGGGGCCGGACCGAATCAATGGTGAGGAAACGATGACAGCGGCCGAGAGCGCCGACGTGGCGCAGCGCTATGACCCCCGTGACGTGCAGGAAAAGTGGCAGGCGCGCTGGGCGGAGCTCGAACCATTCCGCGCCAGCGAAGATCCAGCCGATCCGCGGGAGCGCTTCTACCTGGTGGACATGTTCCCGTACCCATCGGGTGACTTGCACATGGGCCACGCCGAGGCGTACGCCATCGGTGACGCCCTCGCCCGCTACCACTTCCTGCGCGGCGAGAACGTGCTGCACCCGATCGGCTGGGATGCCTTCGGCCTGCCCGCCGAGAACGCTGCGATCAGGAACAACTCGCACCCGGCCGACTGGACCTACGCCAACATCGCGACCCAGGCCGCTTCCTTCCGGCGGTACGCGACCTCGTTCGACTGGAGCCGGCGGCTGCAGACCTGCGACCCCGCCTATTACCACTGGAACCAGTGGCTGTTCCTGCGGTTTTACGAGCGTGGCCTGGCCTACCGGCGTGACGGCTACGTGAACTGGTGCCCGGTCGACCAGACCGTCCTGGCCAACGAACAGGTCATCGCGGGGAAGTGCGAGCGCTGCGGCGCCGACGTGGTGCGGCGCATGCTGAACCAGTGGTACTTCAAGATCACGGAGTACGCCGACCGGCTGCTGGCGGACGCCGGGCAACTCGAGGGCTGCTGGCCGGACCGTGTCCTGCTGATGCAGCGCAACTGGATCGGCCGGTCCGAGGGCGCCGAGGTCCGCTTCACCGTGGAAGGCCGCGACGAGCCCGTCACGGTGTTTACCACCAGGCCCGACACGCTGTTCGGCGCCACGTTCTTCGTGGTGGCCGCCGACTCGCCGCTGGCCGAGCAGATGTGCGCCCCCGATCGCCTGCCTGAGCTGCGCGCCTACGTGGAGCAGGTCAGGAAGCTGACCGACATCGAACGGCAGTCCACCGAACGCGAGAAGACCGGAGTCTTCCTCGGCCGGCACGCGATCAACCCGGTGAATGGCGAGCGGATCCCGGTGTGGGCCGCCGACTACGTGCTGCCCGACTACGGCACCGGGGCGATCATGGCGGTGCCAGCGCACGACCAGCGCGACCTCGACTTCGCCCGCGCCTACGGACTCGACGTCCGGGTCGTGGTCGACACCGGGCTGCCGGATCCGGCCGAGACCTGGATCGCCACCCCGGGCGACGGCACCCTGGTGAACTCCGGTCCGATCAACGGCCTGGCCAAGGCCGAGGCGATCGCCGCGATCATCGCGATCCTGGAGGAGAAGGACCAGGGGAGCGGGGCGGTCAACTACCGGCTGCGGGACTGGCTGGTGTCCAGGCAGCGCTTCTGGGGCACCCCGATCCCGATCATCCACTGCCCGTCCTGCGGTGAGGTGCCAGTGCCGGACGACCAGCTTCCGGTCGTCCTGCCCGACCTGCGCGGCCAGGACCTGGTGCCGCGGGGCGTGTCCCCGCTGGCCGCGGCCGAAGACTGGGTGAACGTGGCCTGCCCGGCCTGCGGCGGGCCGGCCAAGCGGGACACGGACACCATGGACACCTTCGTGGACTCCTCCTGGTACATGTTCCGGTACTGTTCGCCCAGCTACACCGAAGGCGCGTTCGACCCAGCCGAGGTGCGCCGCTGGGCGCCGGTGGACATGTACGTGGGCGGCGTCGAGCACGCCATCCTGCACCTGCTATACAGCAGGTTCTTCACCAAGATCCTCTACGACATGGGCTTGGTCGACTTCACCGAGCCATTCACCCGGCTGATCAACCAGGGCCAGGTGATCAACCAGGGCAAGGCGATGTCCAAGTCGCTCGGCAACGGCGTCGACCTGGGCGAGCAGATCGAGCGGTTCGGGGTGGACGCGATCAGGCTGACGATGATCTTCGCCAGCCCGCCCGAGGACGATATCGACTGGGCGGATATGCACCCGGAAGCCATGGTCAAGTTCCTCGGCCGGGTCTGGCGGATCGCCGCCGACGTGGCCGAAGCGGACCAGGGCACGGCCGAACAGGCGGCTGCTACCGGCGACACCGAACTGCGCAGGGTCACCCACCGGACCATCGACGAGGTCACCCGCCAGGTGGAGGCGTATCACCTGAACGTGGCCGTGGCCCGGCTGATGGAGCTGGTCAGTGCCACCCGGAAGGCAATCGACTCCGGTCCCGGGGCGGCCGACCCGGCCGCCCGCGAGGCGGCGGAGGTGCTGACTGTGCTGGTATCGCTGTTCGCGCCGTACACCGCCGAGGAGACCTGGCAGCTGCTCGGGCACAAGCCGTCGGTGGCGCGCGCCACCTGGCCGGTGATAGATCAGGCGCTGCTGACCCAGGAGAAGGTGACCTGTGTGGTGCAGGTCAACGGCAAGGTCCGCGACAAGCTCGAAGTCTCGCCGCAGATCGGGGAGGACGAGCTGCGTGAGCTCGCGCTGGTCGCGCCAGGTGTCGTTCGGGCGCTGGGTGACCAGCAGGTGAGCCGGGTCATCGTGCGGGCGCCGAAGCTGGTCAGCGTCGTCGCGGCGTAACGCTCCCTCCCGCGGGGACGAGCGGCGACGCCGGTGATCCGCCGAGAGCCGCGTCCTAGGACGCGGCCCCGGCTCAGGCACCCGCTCGGACAGTCCCATCGCTCCAATCTGGTCAAGCCGCTCAGACGCGGCGCAGCACGGCCACGACGCGGCCGAGGATGGTGGCCTCGTCGCCGAGAATCGGCGTGTAGGCCGGGTTATGCGGAATCAGCCAGACGTGCCCGTCGCTCCGCTTGAACGTCTTCACCGTGGCCTCGCCGTCCAGCATCGCGGCCACGATCTCGCCGTTCTCCGCGTCTTCCTGCTGCCGGACCACCACCCAGTCCCCGTCGGTGATGGCGGCGTTCATCATCGAATCACCGGCCACCTTGAGCAGGAACAGCGTGCCCTCGCCGACCAGCTGCCTGGGCAACGGGAACACGTCTTCGATGGCCTGCTCGGCCAGGATCGGCCCGCCCGCGGCGATCCGGCCGACTAGCGGCACGTAGGCCGCCTCCTGCGAGGGGATGTCGAAGCCCGGGATGTCGCCGGCTTCTTCCTCGTCCCGGGCGGGCTCCCGGCTCGGCTCCGGCCGCACCGCCGGATGCCCGGGCAGCCGCACCTCAACCGTCCGGGGCCGGCCCACGTCCCGGTGCAGGTAGCCCTTCTTCTGCAGCGTGCTGAGCTGGTACGAGACGCTGGAGGTGCTGGTCAGCCCGACCGCCTCACCGATTTCCCGCATCGACGGCGGATAGCCGCGCTGCTGCACCGACTCCCGGATGACCTGTAGTACCTTGCGCTGCCGCCAGGTCAGGACGTGATTCGGATCGGGCTTGTCCGGGGTTTCCGGGACGACGACCGGGACGCTGCCCTTCGGCTTGCGCCCTGGCCGCCCTTTAGGTCTGGGTGCCCCCGCTGTATCAGTGCCGGGCACGCCGGCTACGGCGCCTCCCATGACGGTTTCCTCCATCTGATGACCTTCCGTGTCCGAGTTCTTGCGTGCTGAGTAGAGAGTAACGGTTCTTATTCGAGATCCCAAACATCTGTTCGACGTGTCGCTAAATTGTCAGACCCGCGGCGTACAACATCTACATACCCAGTTCGATCGAACAGCATGACGATCGAATGGGTGTACGATCGAACACAGCGAGGATCGAATGAAGATTTGATCATGGAGGCGCCGTGAGTGCGATGCCAGCGACCGAGCTGACCTGCGATTCCGATATCGACCTGGTACGCGCGCTCCAGTCGGTTGGCGTGCTGTCCGGCCTTCGGGACGACGATTCAGGCGACACGCCGGGCCCTCAGCAGACGCCGCCGGCGTCCCGGCGCGACACGCCGGACGTTCGACACGCCGCGTTTACGCCCCCGCGCGGCACGCCGGCCGCTCGATCCGGCCGGCCGCGCGACACGCCCGTCGCCCCGCTGCGGCTGACCAGGCGCGGGCGGGTGGTAGTCGCGATGGCGGCCGCGCTGCTGGTGACGATGGTCTCACTGCTCGTGGCCGGTGTGGCGCAGGCGACGAACAACGGGCCGTCCCCGCGCGCGGGCCGGGAGAACCTCGTCCAGGTGATCGTCCGCCCGGGCCAGAGCCTGTGGTCGGTGGCCGAGAGCGCGGATCCCGACCAGGACACCCGCGCCGTCATCCAGCAGATCATCGACCTCAATTCGCTGAACGGCGACACCGTGTTCGCCGGCCAGCAACTCTGGGTCCCGCGCGGCTGAGCCCGAACGCGCGGCCGAGCCGCGCCCGCGGCGGCTCTCGTCACGACGTCAAGTCGCGACACGCCGGCGCGCCGCCCGCAGCCGCATGGCGGCCGGGATTTCCGTGTCCGCCCCTCGCGCCCGCTTGCCTTCCTGGCGCCCGGTGGTTTACGGTAACCACAACATCTAGTACTTACACCGATGTGTTTTTTCCACAAGTTGTGTTCACTGGTAAACTGATTGGTGAACACGAACAAACGGCCGGGGGACACGAACAGCGGCCAGGGAGGTGATCGCGTGCACTGCCCGTTCTGCCGGAACCCCGACAGCAGGGTCATCGACAGCCGCACGGCCGACGATGGCACCGCGATCCGCCGTCGCCGGGCGTGCCCGGAGTGCGGGCGGCGGTTCACCACCCAGGAGACGGTCATCCTGATGGTCGCCAAGCGCAGCGGTGTCACCGAGCCGTTCACCCGGGACAAGATCATCCGCGGTGTGCAGCGCGCATGCCAGGGACGGCCTGTCAGCGAGGACAAGCTGGCGATCCTGGCTCAGCAGGTGGAGGAGACGATCAGGGCGCGGGGGCTGGGCGAGGTCCCCTCGCACGAGGTGGGCCTGGCCATCCTGGGCCCGCTCAGGGATCTGGACGAGGTGGCTTACCTCAGGTTCGCCTCGGTCTACCGAGGGTTCGAGTCGCTCGCCGACTTCGAGGATGAGATCTCCGCCCTGCGCCAGGGCCACCGCGAGGTCGGTGCCACGGCCGCGGAACCGGCGTCCTAAGGGCGGAACCAGCGGAATCAGCATTACCAGAGGTAGCAGAAGCAGTCAGCGGCCATGCAGGGCCTGGCAGGGATCCGAACAGATCCCGGAAGGGGGACACGCAATGACGGAGACGGTGAGCGGCGCGACGACCCGCAAGGGGAAGGCCACCCAGGCCACCCAGGGGACCCAGGCGGGACGCGCCCGGCTGAGGATGCAGCGCATCCACACCACCCCCGGCGTGCACCCCTACGACCAGGTGACCTGGGAACGCCGGGACGTGGTCATGACGAACTGGCGGGACGGCTCGATCAACTTCGAGCAGCACGGCGTGGAGTTCCCCGACTTCTGGTCGGTGAACGCGGCCAACATCGTCACCACCAAGTACTTCCGCGGGGCGGTCGGCACGCCGCAGCGCGAGTGGAGCCTCAAGCAGCTCGTCGACCGTGTCGTGGGCACCTACGAGAAGGCGGGCCAGGAGCACGGCTACTTCGCCACCGCCGAGGACGCCGAAATCTTCGGCCACGAGCTCCGCTACGCCCTGGTCCACCAGATCTTCAGCTTCAACTCCCCGGTCTGGTTCAACGTCGGTACTACCTCAAAGCAGCAGGTCAGCGCTTGCTTTATTCTGTCGGTTGACGACACAATGGACGCGATCCTGGAGTGGTACCGGGAAGAGGGCCTGATCTTCAAGGGCGGCTCCGGCGCCGGCGTCAACCTGTCCAAGATCCGGTCGAGCAAGGAGCTACTGTCCTCCGGCGGCACCGCCAGCGGCCCGGTCTCCTTCATGCGCGGCGCCGACGCCTCGGCCGGCACGATCAAGTCCGGTGGCGCCACCCGCCGCGCGGCCAAGATGGTGGTCCTCGACGTGGATCACCCGGACGTGGCCGAGTTCATCCAGACCAAGGCGCGCGAGGAAGACAAGGTCCGCGCCCTCCGCGACGCCGGGTTCGACATGGACCTGGGCGGCAAGGACATCGTCAGCGTCCAGTACCAGAACGCCAACAACTCGGTCCGCGTCTCGGACGAGTTCATGCACGCGGTCGAGGATCGAAAGCCGTTCGCCATGCCCGTCAGCAGATCAAGCTGGCCGGAACGCGTGGTGACTGCGAAGTCGAGGCGGCCGTCCTCGTTGAAATCCCCAAGCACGGCCGACGTGACATCCAAGTCACCGAGGTCGAGTGATCGGGCAGCGCCGAACGTGCCGTCACCGATGCCGGGAAGTATCTTGATTCGACCTTTCCCTGTAAGGGCAATAAGATCGGTCGCTCCCGAGTTCGACACGTCCGCGGCCAGCAGGCTGGATACCGATTCGCCGACGCCCCAAGTGCCGCCTAAGGAGAAATTCCCGCGGCCATTGGCGAGAAAAACGGCAACCTCGCCGGAATCCGAAGCCACAACGATGTCGTTGTAGCCATCGGCATTCAGATCCTGTGTGACAAGGGCGCTCGGGCCGCTGATGCTGCCGATCAAAACCGGGCGGGCGGATGGGTTTGGCGTCGGGCCTGAAGGCACGTCGACGCGGAATGCGGACCGGCTTGTGACTTTACCAGCCGGCGAAATCTGGAGAGCTTTGATTTCATGTGTGCCAGGCGGAAGCGAATTCAAAGAACGGGAGACGTTGCCGTCGCGCGCCGTAACGCTCGAGAGCGGGCGAACTCCATCGAATAAGACGACGGTGGTACCAGGATCCAAACCCGAGCCCTTGACGGCCGGGCCGCTCTGAGACGGAGTGACTTCCAGGAGCGCTGAGGCTTGAAGCGAAATTGCCGCAAATGCGGGCAAAACAAGGAAAAACAAACGGTTCATGAATGATTCCTTCCC
>Ga0081540_1000238_pt1 | contig 57732 bp, 51 predicted proteins | sample TabmetS2T1R1_FD_71024 | JGI IMG/M metagenome (GOLD analysis project Ga0081540, IMG submission 71024) | Tabebuia heterophylla rhizosphere microbial communities from the University of Puerto Rico - S2T1R1 | ecosystem: Host-associated > Plants > Roots > Rhizosphere ...
AGCCGCTGCGCCTCGCCATTGTCGCCGATTGCCATCCGCGCCGAGTTTAGCCGGCTGTTCAGCGTCGCCTCCGAGACGATGCGGCCGCGCCAGACCGCGGCCAGCAGGTCGTCGCGGCTGACCACGCGCTCGCGGGATGCGATCAAAAGTACGAGCAGGTCGAACACCTGCGGCTCGACCGCGACTAGCTCGGTTCCATATCGCAATTCGCGACGCCCGGTATCCAGCGTGAAGTCGTTGAAATGATAGCGCAAATCTCTCGCCCGCTGCCAGGCCGTTGCCATCCATTCTCCAGCCTATCACTGAAAGCCTTTTGGCAAAATCCGAATGATCTGGAGGAAAAATCCGACGCTTCTGAAAGCCAAGTCCTGCGGAAGGGAGTTTAGTGCGGCCGCCGGCGCGCTACTCTAGAAGCGCTTTGAACGAGAACCTGACGATGGAAATGCATTCGCGAGATTCACTCTACCGCACACATGGCATCAACACCGAGCGCCGGCAGCCGCGACCGCGTCGATGGGCCTGGGCCCTATTTGCTTGGATTCGCAGGTTCTTCGTCGAGTTCAAACAAGCGATCGACACCGAATTTGCGGTGCGCCAAGCGATTATCGAACTCAGCGGCATGGACAACCACATCCTTCGAGACCTCGGCATCACGCGCGCCGAAATCAAAAGTGCGGTGCGCCGGCCGAGTGCTCGAATCGGAACGGAGGAAGCGCCTGCGATTTCGAGCGATGAAAGCTCGTCAATCGTGCCGAGAATCATCTCCGGCTCCATCACGTTGGACGCGCGACGCGAGTGCCAAGCGGTTTGCCGATGACCGAAAGTGCAGGCCACATCGTCCTTGTCGATGACGATCCGATGCTTCGCCAGATGCTCACAGGGTTTCTGGAAGGGCACAGTGTTCCGGTGAAGGCTGCGTCGAGCCGGACCGAGCTAAACCGGCAGCTTGAAAGTGCCGAACCCGGCCTGATCGTACTCGACATCAGGCTTGGCCAAGACGACGGCCTGGATGTCCTGAGGGATATCCGCGCAAGTTCGGATGTTCCAGTGATTGTCATGACAGGGCACCGTTGCGGCGAGGTTGACCGGATTGTCGGACTCGAACTCGGCGCGGATGATTACCTTACGAAGCCTTTCAGTCCACGCGAATTGCTGGCGCGTATTCGCGCGGTGTTGCGACGGCAGGAGATGGGGCGGGCTGCGCGAACCCGCAATCCGGAGCGGGGCGGCTACCGGTTCGGGGGCTGGCGGCTGGAGCGGCGAGGACGCAGGCTTCTAGACCCCAACGGGGCGCATGTCCCCCTGAGCAAAGGCGAGTACGCTTTGCTGCTGGCCTTTCTGGAAGCGCCCCAGCGGCCGCTCTCGCGCGAACATCTCCTGCAGGCAACGCGGATGCATGAGGATATTTTCGATCGCAGTATCGACGTCCAGGTTCTTAGATTGCGGCGCAAGCTAGAGACCGCTCCGCGCGCGCCACGCGTGATCCTGACCGAGCGCGGGGTGGGCTATGTGTTCGCTCTCCCGGTCGAGCCATACTAAGCGGCGGCCAGAACACGACAGCGCCCCCAAAGCTTCGGAGTTGAAAGTTTCGCTCAGGTGGGTAAGGCGAGCACGAGCGCTTTCGGACGCCAAGCGTCCGAAGCGCAGCAGGCTCAGGTGCACTGCTGCGACAATGCGAGTGCGGATTCAGGGCGTGGACAATTTAGTTCGCGCCCTGAGTTTTAAAGGATGATCAATCGATCCGGCGCGTCAGCTCACAGGCGTCGCGAGCAGCTCGTTCAGATTGGTGTCAAGCTGCGCGAGCAGCTCGGGATCGACGCCGAACAGGCCGAGATGTCCGCAGATGCTTTTCAGCGGACGGAACTGGCTACCCGGGATCAGGCGTTGCTCTACCTCGCAGTCACTCGGCGGAAAGAACATGTCGTGACTGATCGGCATTACGTAGGTCTTCGCCCTGATACGGCCGAGCGCCGACGCGAGATCGCCGCCGGTGTTGCGGCTGACGTCGCCTCGCTGCCACTTCCACGCCATCGCCAGCAGATCGTTCGGATCCATCGGCGCGAAGTATCCCGTCATGAAGGTGTCGACGAAGGCCTGCATCGAGTCGAAGCCGAGCGCCTTGTGTCGGCCCTCGCGGAAGAAGTCGGTACTCCACCCCATCACCGTCCACATCTTGGCGTGGCGCTTGAGGCCGGCGGCGACATCGGACGGCGAACCGTACTTGCCGCCGTTGAACCCCGGATCGGATGTGATCGCTTCAGAGAGTGTCTCAGTGAAGACGAAATCGTGCTCGGTGTTCTTGGCGGTGCCGGCTATTGGAGCAGCGCGCTTGACAAAGTCGGGATAGCGCACGGCCCACTCATAGGTCTGCTGCGCGCCCATCGAGCCACCGACGACCAGCGCAAGGCTCTTCAGACCGTATTTCTCGGTCAGAAGCTTGTGTTGGGCACGGACGTCGTCGCCAATGCGTACTTTCGGGAATGCCGGTCCGGCCAGCGCTCCACCGCTGTTGTGCGGTGAGATGGAAAGGCCATTTCCGATCTGGTTGACGACGATGATGCAATACTTCGCCGGATCGAGCGCACGCCCGCTGCCGATGTAGACCTGCTCCATGATCTTGCTCGTTCCGGAATACCAGGTCGGAACGAGGATCGCATTATCCTTCGCCGCGTTCAGCGTGCCGTGGGTCGCCACGGCGAGCTGACAGTCGGGAATATTGCCGCCCTCCTCGAGTTCGAGTTTGCCAATTCCAATCAGTTCGTAGGGGCCGTGGCCTTCCGGGCCGTAGTAGGGATTTGTACTCATCGGATGTTTCCTCCCGTTTGTGCCATCATCAGGTCATCGCGAATCCACGGTAGCCGTTCGCCGCAAGCGCTTCGCACTGCTGGTTGTAGTTTCCGACGCCGCCGATGTAGGCCAGCAGACGCCGGGGCTTTCCGTCGACGTTCGAACCCATGTACCAGGAGTCAGTTTTGACAACGAGGGTCGCGGCCGCGGTTTCGTCGTGATGCTTCACCCAGTTATCCTCGAACTCTTTTGTGGCTTCGACAACATGCTTGCCGTTCTCCCGCGCATAGGCGATGCAATCGGTGATCCAGTCGACCTGCTGCTGCAGGCAAGTCGTCATGTTGCAGAGGGCGGCAGAAGGAGCGAGCGGCGCGCCGGTGGTGAACAGGTTGGGATAGCCGTGCACCTGCAGCCCCATCGCGGTACGGATCTCGTCCTTCCACCTGTCCTTCAACGAACGGCCGTCGCGGCCGCGGATGTCGATGCGGCTGAGCGCGCCGGAGCCGGCGTCGAAGCCGACCGCGAGAATGATGACATCAACTTCATGGATCTTGCCGTCGGAGGTCTGGATGCCTTCGGGCACGATGCGTTCGATCGGCGTCTTGCGGCAGTTCACTCCTTCGACATTGTCCTGCAGGTAGGCTTCGAGATATTTGGTCTCAAGTGGCACACGGTGCGTGCCGAATCCGTAGTCGGTCTCAGACGGAATCAGCAGATCGCATAATTTCGGATCATTCCGCAACCGCTTGCGCATCTTGTCCCGCACGAAATCGGAGACGATCGCGCTCACCGCCTCGTCGAAGAACATTTCCGGGAATGTCGCGAGCCACATGGAGAGCGACCCGTCGTTCCAATATTTCTCCAGCACCTGGATACGCTCGTCGGGCGTCAGCTCCGCCCATGGACGGTTCTCGAAGTCATAGTCGAAGCCCGCGAAAGTGGTGCGTACGCGGCTCTTGAGTTCAGTGAACCGCCCGCTCCAGTGATCCCAGTCCGCCTGCGAGTATTTTGGATTCTTCATGGGCACGATGTACTGCGGCGTGCGTACGAAAACCTTCATCGACCCGACCTCGGGCGCGATGGTCTGGATGACCTGGATACCGGTGGCTCCGGTGCCCACGACGGCGACGCGCTTGCCCCTGAGATCGACGCCGCCCTTCGGCCACAGACCCGTGTGGGTGATCACGCCCTTGAACGTGGACTGACCCGGAAAGCGCTCGTTCAGCGGCGCCGACAGCATGCCGCAGCAGGCCAGCAGATACTGCGTATCGATGTGTTCGCCGTCGGAGGTAACCACGCCCCAGCGGCCGTCCTTCTCACGGTAGGTGGCCGACTCGATCCGGGTGTTGAACTGGATGTCCTTCTTGAGGTCGACGCGATCGGCGACGAAGTTCAGCCACTGCTCGGTCTCGGGTTGCGCCGGGAAACGCTCGCTCGGCTTCCAGGCCTTGTACAGATCCTCGGAAAACCAGTACTGGTACACTTCGACCTGGGAATCGAAACGGGCGCCCGGATAGCGGTTCCAGTACCAGGTTCCACCGACGCCGGAACCCGCCTCGTAGGCGCGAACCTTCAGTCCCAGCTCCCGCATACGGTGCAACTGGTACAGTCCTGCGATGCCGGCCCCGACAACGATCGCGTCGAGCTTCGTCGTCTTTTTGCCGTTCGATTGCCTGCATTTGATTTCTGCTTGGTCCATTTCCCTCTCCGATCTGCTGTTCCTTTTCAGATGTATGCCGCTCCCGCTTTGTCCCGGGGAACGCGGCAGAACTACCCGCCATGAGGCCCAGCAGGCTTGGACGGAATGAACTTTCCTTTGGACGAAACACGAATTCGGCGCAGCGAACGTCCGGAGCAAACCAGGGGCCAAGGACCTTTGGCAAATGTGGAAAGTGGCGTATCCTGTGGTCTGATCAGAACGAAGAGCCGTCGAACGGCCACCAACTATCGGGAGGCTGCGCGATGACCAAGCTCCTCACGATCGAGGAACTCCCCCAATACGCGCCTGGCGAACTGACGCTGGACAGTTCGGCGGTTGGCCGGCCTGATTTCCGCATGCGCGTGTTTCGCTACGCGCCGTCTGACATTTCCGTCCCCCCATCGGACAATTTTTTGATTGTCATCTACCGGCAAGGCGTCACCGCGATGAACCGCCGCGTGACCGGCGCATGGAAACGGGAGCACGTCAGCCGCGGCATCGCCACGCTACTGACCCGCGCCGAGCCTTCGCATTGGCGATGGGGAAACGATATCGAGGTCAGCCACTTTTACATTTCACCGGCCTTCCTGATGAAAACCGCGAGCGAGGCTTTCGATCGCGACATCGGCGCCATTGAACTTCACGACCTCCTCGGGATCGACGACCCGGTCCTGAGCTGGATCAACGAACAAATGGTTCACGAAGTCGCCGCCGGCGGTCCCGGCGGCAGGCTCTGCTATGACGCGCTGGCGCTTCAGGCGAGCGTCCACATCTTGCGAAAATACGCCGCGGTGCAGTTCAAGATGCCATGCGCGCGCGGACCTTTCAGGCCGGCTCACGCTCGGCTGATCGAGGACTATATCCAGCAGAATATTTCCCGAAACATCACGCTCGACGAACTAGCGGCCATCTGCAACTGCACGCCGATTCAATTCGCCCGCAAATTCCACGCTCACTACGGGACACGCCCTCACGCCTATGTTCAGAAACGGAAAGTGGAACAGGCCTGCCGGCATCTGCGAAAGGACAATCTGGCGATCAAGGAGATCGCTCTCCTCAGTGGCTTTGCCGATCAGAGTCATCTGAACAGGGTCTTTCGACAGTACCTCAATTGTACGCCGGCTGAGTATCGCAAGGGTGCTTCGGAATCTGAAGCCGTTCCGGTCGTGGCGGCGGCCAACCTTTGTCGAAGCCAGGATTTTGGCTCCTCCAGTGGGACCTAAGCTGCTGGCGCATGGAGGTGAACTATGGTCAAGCGCAGCTGCAGTAGCTTGGCGCTTTTTGTATGGTCGGACGTGGCTTCATACGGCTGATCTGCGCCACCTGCGCAGTAGCCTTCCCCTTCATGCTGGATGCGCCCACATTGAATTCGCCTGGAGCTTTAGCCCAGGCGGTACCGGCGTCACGAGCTAGTGGTCCTCGCTTTCGCGCGGACGGGCCGAATGCAGACGAATTCGGCCAGAAGGAGGGATACCCGAGCTGCAAGGGATTTGACTATGCTGACCAAACGCGCTGCCGCGTGGGTGCGCTGAGCCACTACGACACGCTGTTTCCTGCGCGCACCATCGCTGCCCCGAAACAATCGGTTCCGCTGGCGCGCGCAGCGAGCGAACCGGCTGTTCGCTATGGCTTCGGCGGGCTCGATCTGACGCTGGACGACTATCTCAATCGTCAACCAGTCACGGGCCTCTTGATTGCCAAAGACGACACGATTCTGGTTGAGCATTACCAATACGGCCGCACTGATACGGATCGCCTGACGTCCTTTTCGATGGCGAAGACCGTGCTTTCGCTGCTGATCGGGATCGCCGTGAAGGAGGGCGCGATCCGGTCCGTCGGTGACCTTGCGGAAAGCTATGTCCCCGGCCTAAAGGACACCGAATATGGCAGTACGCCGATCAAGGCGTTGCTGCTGATGGCCTCGGGTGTCGCTTTCTCGGAGGATTATGACAACCGATCGAGCGATATTGCCAAACTGGCCCGCCTGACGCTCGAAGGCCCTGCCGGCAGCCTCGCTGCACTGAAGCAGTTCAACACCCGTCGCGGCCCGCCCAGCCTGCATTTCTCCTATTTGTCGGCTGAGTCTCTGGTACTCGGCCTCGTGCTAGCAGCTGCCACCAAGCGAACGGTGTCCGACTATGCCACTGAAAGGCTCTGGCAGCCGCTTGCGGCGAAGGCCGACGCGACGTGGAATATCGATGCGACCGGGCAGGAAATCACGTTTGGCTATGTCAATGCGGTGCTGCGGGACTGGGCGCGTCTCGGGCTGATGCTGGCCAACCACGGCAACTGGCAGGGCAAGACCGTCGTGCCGGCAGACTGGCTCGCGGCGTCGGCCGCGAATGCGCTTCCGACAGACTCACCGCTGACGAAGTACGGCTATCAAATCTGGTATTCCACAGACACCAGGCGCTTTGCGCTACGTGACGGCTGCATGTGCAGGCAGCGATTCCGCCCTTCGAGGAGGAAACGGAGCCGAACGAGCTCGTTGCTGGCGGGGTCGGTCTCGGAGACAAGGACCACGCAGACCGGGCGCGTCACGGCTCATATTTTCGTGCTCTCGACCCGTTCCCGGAGGTGACAAGAGTGGGGCCGCCCGTATTACGGCTGTAACCGTATTCCCCACAGCGGAGATAATACCGTAGCAGGCAACGCGCAGATTCCCTGCATCGACGAGCAGAGCTTTTTCAGGAGATTTTTCAATTGTCCAAACATTTGTCTTGCCTGACAGCGCGGGTCGCTGATCCGGCAGAGCTTTCCGGTTCGGTGTCGCCTTGACATACGGGCTACCCGGTGGATCGTCGGCGCGCCATCGCGAGCGCTGCGATGTGCACAAGCGCAGCGGCGGCCTTTGACGCTACGGGCATCTTCCATATGGCCGGTACGATTGCTTGATGTGATCGCTCGCTTCGAGTCCAGCGGCACGAAGCTCAACGAACAATCAACTGGCGTGGACCGATTGTAATACCATCGTCGGCATACGCGGCCGGCCGCGCAACAAGTGACCTCAGTTCAACCAAAGCAGACAGAGGAAGGCTGGCAAGCAATGGCTGATCTCATCGAAAGCGTACTGCGTGGACTGAGCGGCCAACTTGGCGGCCGCGTCTCAAGACCCGGCGACGATCGGTACGGCGCTGCAACGGCAATTTGGGCGAAGCCGGTCGGTCCCATGCCGCGTACTGTTGTCCATTGCCAAACGCTGCAGGACATTCAGCTCGCCATCGCGGCGGCACGTTCCGCCGGACTTTCGTTGTCAGTACGCGGCGGCGGACATGACTGGGCCGGCCGCGCATTGTGCGACGGCCTCGTGCTGGACCTTGGCGACATGAGGGACGTGGTCGTCAGCCGGGATGAGCGTAGTGCGCGCATTTCGGGTGGTGCGCGAGCATCTGACGTCCTGGCAACGACTGATCCGCGTGGCTTGGCGGCCGTAACGGGTTCTTGCAGCGCGGTCGGCATGGCAGGGCTCACATTGGGCGGGGGCTATGGACCACTCATCGGCCGGTTCGGGCTTGCGCTCGACAACCTCCTCGCAGTCGACGTTGTGCTGGCGGATGGACGCATCGTCACCGCCGAACCCGGCGGTGAAGAGGAGGATTTGTTCTGGGCGCTGCGCGGTGGCGGTGGCAACTTCGGTGTCGTAACCGCAATGCATATTCGTTTGCACGAATTGCCGAACGTCGTCTCGGGCATGCTAATCTATCCGTTCTCGGAAGCCAAAACAGTTCTGTGGCGTCTTGCAGACATCACGTGTTCCATGCCCGACGAGTTGACAGTCCAGGTCGGCGCCGTCGGCAGCCCGGACGGCGTGCCGGTCATTCTGGTGGTGCCAACGTGGCGTGGATCTCAGGCTAAGGGCGACGACTATATCGCACCCCTGCTAAAACTCGGCACGTTGCTCGACAACACTATAGACGCCGTGCGCTACGGTACTTCGTTGTCGGTATTCGACGCTCATACCGTAAACGGACAGCGGACAATCATGGATACGTGTTCGCTTCCTGCGCTCGCGGAGCCCGGGGTCGACGTTCTCGTCGAGGCCATGACAAAGGCCGTGTCGGGCGGTTGTGCAATCTTTACCCACGAATTCAGAGGCGCGGCCGCCCGCGTACCGGTCGAGGCGACGGCATTTGGTCTCCGCCGCGATCACGTGCTGATCGAAATTCTCGCCTCGTTTGCCGACTGTTCGGATCGATCGGAAGAGCGAAGGCATCAGCGGTGGGTCCGCGACACACGACTTGCTTTCAACGCGCTGGCACTTCCTGGCGGATATCCGAACTTGCTGGGGGCGGACGACATGGACCGTGTGGCGGAAAGCTTTGGTCCCAATCTCGATCGATTGGTAAGAGTTAAACAACTTTATGACCCGGACAACGTCTTTCGCTCCGCTATTCCCCTGCCGACAAGCCGGCGCGCGATAGCGGCAGAATAGTTCCTCAATGCAACCGTAGCAAAACGTTACGATGACGACCAACAGTATCGTCGCGGGCCGTTTAGGCCACGATCAAGCCAACGGCAAATGGCTGCAGGTCGCCCAGGGTGAGCGACATGCCTGGTGCAATCCATCCGAGACGCCCCTGCGTATGCTGGTGGTGTTTTCGCCAGGCCGCATTGAGGGAATGGCGACTTGGTTTCTCGCCAAGTCACGACCTTCCGGAATTGAGTCGCGCCATATTGATACTACAATCCGCAATTTCGCTGGCTTCATGATTTTGGGGAACCTCGACAAAGGCGCTCGACATGCTGCGATTCATGCCGAGCTAAATACCTATCTCCTTCCCAGAACTCATGCCGGCACATGCAATCGCATCTAAATCTCGTACCGTCTCGCACAAAAGGCGGTGCCCCGATGCGGCGTGCGGCAAGTTTCGGTCCCAACATGATCAACGGCGTAACGGCACACACAAAAAGAAAGGCCGCCTGCATTGCCACAGGCGGCCAAGTCTAGGGAGGAAACGCCCAAGGAGGGCAGCGATAGCGGGTCCGAGGGGACAGCGGGTCTCGCTACCGCATGCCCCTAGTTAAGACGATCGCGATCAACGGCTCAATTGGACCTAGGTCAACATCAGGCACCCGAAGGGGTCACGGAACGATACGAAGGTTTATGGCCCTCGCCCGTAACGCCTCCCGAACTTCGTCGCCCGCTTCGCCGCTGGCGATCATACCAAGGTCTATTGCGGCGATCAGAAGAGGCTATGCGACCGCACGCACGTTTAATGGAAGAACCTACTCAAGGCGCGGATTGTATCACGCAGCAGAGGCGCGGCTTAGGTCCTGCGCTCTGTTCGGACGAGCATCGCACTTGGAAGGTATATCATGCGCAATCACGATTTAGTCTCCGATGGATTCCTTACGCTGATAGCGGCCAGCCTCGTGCTGCTGGGTTCGAGCTTGCTGGCTCTCTCGATGGTGTGAGGCGGCTCCGGGCCGCGCGATGAGGTTGGTGGTCGCTCAGGACCTGTATGGACGTAAGTCCGCGGCAGACTAGTCGTGCTCCAGGTGTGTTACTTCAGGTTTTGCCCCCAAGGCAGACCTCGGACACATTTTGTTGGGCTCAGGTTCTCACGAGAACTTTCCGAGGGCCGGCCCCTTTGCATATGCGGCAGAAGTGATCTTTCGCGGCATGGCACATCGTGCCGACAACGTGAGGAATCGTGAACCGCTACAGGTTGAGAAAACGGTCGGTGCAGCATACCTGACCTGCTCAACCTGTTTGGAGCAATCTAATGCGTTCTATTCTGGTGGTTCCAGGACTATTGATCGCCTTGAGCGCCTCGGCTGATGCCGCAACCATGCATCATTCCAGGACGTGGCATGACCTCTCCCCCAACGTAGCCTCGAAGAGTTTCGACTTCGCTCCAAGTTGGGGCTACGAACGGACACCACCGTCGGTTCACTACGAATACTCACCGCCAGCCTACAACGATCCCGGGCCAAACAACCTTGGAAGCTTGGTTGGCGGCAACCCCAACGGCGGATCATCTTGACACCTTAGCGAAAGCGGCTGAATAGCGTTATCGGACGCGTCAAACATGCGGCACCGACGCCGGTACGTACCAGCCTAAAGGGTAAGCTTCGCGTTTCTGCGCGGGCCGGCCATCTCCACACATAGCCCAACTTGGACCTCCTGGCATGTCCACTTTTGCGCCACTGCCGGAAGACTAGCGGACACCAAGCCATCTGGCCTCCGTTGTGGCCGGCACGCTATCCGCTGCAATCTGTAGCGGCTTGCCTCTCTGTCACGACCCATCGCATCCTCCCTAGTGATGGGCATCTGAACCCCGATAGACACCCCATTGCGCGCTTTTGGGGCAAGTACGTTCAAATCGCGACAACGACATCCGCGAGACTGTTTGGCGCCCGAAATAACCATGCGCAGCCTCAACGGAAAGGTCGGAGCTGCGCCAATGTTGAGAATTGCTGTTTTCATTGCCATTGCGGCGATGAACGTGCTGTCGATCCCGGCGGTCGCCTCGGAATGCACATCGACATCTGAAATCGCTGCCTCGCGCGTCCGCTGGGTAACGGTTCGCAGCCAACCACTCAAGTCGGCCGAAAACGAACAGATATGCCGTGCATTCGCAACATCTTTCTACGAATCGGTGACGACGCGCCAAGTCGCCACAAGTTGCATACGAAGCAATGATCGTGAGCGCGATCTCGCCCTGCTCGACTCCGAAATCGAAGCGCTCAACAACATGTTGGCGAGCAAATGCGGCGGTTGAAATGTACCGCCGTTGCAGGAAGCTTGTCATGGCCAAGATGATTGTTCTCTCACATCCCGCCCATCACGCAGCTTGATCGAGCCAATCGACGCTTCAGCAGCGGAAGGCCGCCGCTGGCTCAAGGCTTCGACGCCAGGCGCCAGGACTGATACCGGCCAGGCGCACGAAGATCCGATTAAAGTGACTTTGATCGCTGAAGCCGCAAGCCAGCGCGACCTCTGCAAGCGAGCGCTTCTGATCTCGCAGCAGGCTCTTGGCCCGATCCACGCGATGTTGTAACCGCCACTGATGCGGTGACACACCAGTCGACTGGCGAAATGCCCTGCTGAAATGACTCGCGGACAAGCCGCAATTGCTCGCCAAATCGTCAATGGAGACATCTTCATCCCGACTGGCCGCGGAAAGCATTTCCTTGGCACGCTGAACTTGCCAGCCCGCAAGACCGCCCCGAAACGGGAAAGCCGATGGTTGGCTGCTACCGTAGGTCTTGGCAGCATGAGCCCCGACCGCCAATATGACATGTTCGACAAAATGGCGGCTCGCCTGCTCAGGCTGCGCGAAGGCCGGCATGAGCGAACCGGCGACGGCACGCACAATCGGATCAGTCGCCCCAACTCCGGGCTCATAGGACAACTCTTCAATCCTTGGTTCTCCAGCACGGTCCGTAATCAAATTCAGGGCCGAACGTGGGAAATAGAAATATACGCCGTGAAACGTTCGGTTGATCATAAACTGTGGACCGCGCTTCAAATCGTGGAGCGTCGTGTCTCCAGCTCTGAGTGATGAAATCGGAGCAGCCCCATGATCCTCGAAATATTCATGAGTAGGCTGACCCACGAGATGAAGCGCGATCAGAAAGGCATCTTCACGAACCAGTGGTGTCGATATGCCCGTTTCCGGATTATCCGATCGCAACTCCGTGACCGCAATTCTCGTATTGGGCAAAGGACAGACAAATGTGGTGGCTTGCGCCCGTAAGCGCGACCCAAGTCCATTGCCGTAACCGCTGACCTGTTCCATGGGCTTTTGACGAGGTTGGTTGGTGCGTGGCTACTCTCTCATTCAAGAATGGACCGGAGAAAGGCGTTGGTCTGCGCAATGGCGCCGCGTGTCGCAGGAGTATCAGCCAATGCGTTGAGCATGACGAAATCGTGAATCGTGTCGTTGTATCTCGTCGACGTGACACGCACCCCGGCGCGCGCCAGCCTGCGCGCGTAGCGCTCGCCCTCGTCACGTAGCACATCGTTCTCGGCAACAATGACGAGTGCATCTGGAAGACCCACCAACTGATCAATCGAGGCATTGAGTGGCGCTGCGGTGATCTGCACGCGCATGGCGACGTCCGGGAGATAGGCGTTCCAGAACGATTCCATGGCTCGCTTGGTTAGCCACGGCCCGTTTGCGAACAAGGCGTAGGATCCGGTGTCGAACGTTGAGGCGACTGAAGGATAGAACAGCACTTGCACGTCGATCTTGGGGCCGCGCCGCTGCTTGGCCAGGAGAGTCACGGCAGCCGCCATGTTACCGCCCACGCCGTCGCCAACAATCGCGAGGCGCGCGGGATCGGCCGCCAAATGTTCACCATGTTCGGCCAGGTATTTTATAACTGCATAGACTTGCTCGATCGCCAGGGGATACCGAGCCTCCGGCGAGCGTTCATAATCGACGAAAAACAACGCGACCCTTGCACCGACGGCGATTTCACGAATCATGCGGTCGTGGGTGTCCACATCGCCGAAAATCCAGCCGCCGCCGTGGACATAAACCACTGCAGGTAGTGCTTCGCTCACGCCCTCTGGTCGGACAATGCGAAGTCGCACCGATCCGGTCGGCCCGACAGGAAGCACCCTATCTTGCAGATATGCGGCAGGTTTGCCGACGTTTCCCGCCTGGGCATCTGCCAGAAATTTCCGCGCGTGCTCGGGAGACAGCTCGGGCATGATCGGTCCGTCGGCAATCGCATCGACAAACTGCTGTGTCGCCGGCTCGAGCAGCGAAGCATCGGCGATCTCAGACTGGGCTTTGTTCAAGCTCGACATTGGAACTCTTCGCGCTCGCCAGCTATCTTGAACCGGCCGCGATCAAGCTCCAGTGAAACGTTGTGAATTCTCGCAAAATCCGGCAGAGGGCCCAGGATCACCTGCCAACCACTTGTAAATCCCGGCAAAACATCTGTGTCCTGCTTCGGTCGAACTGGACTAGCGGTGTGCCGAGAGATCTCCCAGCAGAGTCTTTGCGGCCCTAAGATCCGTAGTCTCAAAGCCTTCGCTGAAGCGAATATAGACCGGTGAGAGAAGTTCGTCTGCCTCCCTGACCCTTCCTTGAGTCCACCACAGGCGCGCCAAGCTCGTTGCAGTGCGTAGCTCCCACGAGAGGGCCGCCTGCGTTCGGGCTAACTGGATGGAGTTCAGAAAATCGCGCTCGGCCGTGGCCGCGGTATCTTCGGCCTGCCCCTGCAAGGCGACCGCACCTCTGATCCGCAACAGTTCCGGAGTGCACCACCGTTCTTCGCTCTGCTCGTTGCGTCTGATCGCCTCGTCGATGGTTGCGGTCGCCTGCAGAGTGTCTCCGGTGGCCGCCTGACATTCGGCCAGCCTCCCCAGGAACGTAGTGAGATATTGACCGAATTTGGCACGACGCAGTTCGTCTATGCCAGCTCTAAGCTGCTGCAATCCAATCGCAGGATTGCCTCGCTTGACTTGCAGTTCGCCTTCGAAGCAATTGCCGAAGGCACGCCAGATCTCAAACGCATTCCTCATCGTCTGCTTGAGCAATATGCTGGTATAATGCTGCGCAGCCGCCAAGTCGCCGGCCAGGAGCGCAACTGGACACGCAGCATTGGCGAGCGCGTTGCACAATGAGAGCGCATGATTGATCGCGAGGGCATCATCGATATTCGTTTTCACACAGCTCAGCGCTTGATCCGGTAGGCCCTGCAACCAAAGAACGCGCGCCAGTGTCATACGTGCGCTTACGCGCTGGTGGAATTGAAAGCGCGCCGCATGCGACCGTTGAGCCGGTGCGACATAGCTCGCCAGCATTCGTTCTATGTGTAATCTTGCACCGGGTTGGTCACCAAGGAAGTGTAACGCCACGCCGGTCAATCGGTCGCCGATCAATCGGTCGTTTTCATCGGCTCTTCCCTTGGCAAAGTCGGAAAACTGCATCGCGAGTTTCAGTGCCGCACCAAATTCTCCTCTGTTGAGGTGGGTCGCCCAGATTCCCCAGAGCGAGCGCAACCGGTAGTCCGTGTCGTCGAGTGTTTTGGCGATCTCGGCAGTTGTTCGCCAAGCCGCCCCCGTGTCACGGCCCGATCCCGCAGTATACATCTGCGACCAGGCGACCGCGGCGTAGAGGTGCATCCGACGTCGGTCATCCTTGGTCGCATTCTCTTCCAGAGTGGTCAGCGCACGTTCCGCGCGCGCGCGACATTCCTCCATGAACGACATCTCGAACCACAGCGGCACAGCGGCGACAGTGAGCGCGATCCCGATTCCTGCGTCGCCGTGTGACGAAAATGCCCAGTCGAGCGCGCTGCGGAGATCATCGATCCTTGCGGTATTTGTAGAGAGCCACTCGGTTGTGGGCTGTGACTCCCAGTCGGAGTGAGCCTGCTCGAACTGCTTGAGTTGATGTAGCGCGTGCCGCCGTACGACAGCTTGTTCCTCGCCGCTTTCGGTTAGCCTTTTCAGGGCGTACGCGTGAGCAGTATCGGTTAGCCGATAATATACGGTCTTACCTCCCACATCCGCCACCACAAGCGACTTCTCGACAAGGTCGGCGACGGCTTCATCCACTTCGGATGCTGCAGTTTCGGGATCTCCAGTCACGGCTATGGCTGCGTCCATTGTAAAACGTCCGGGAAACACGCCCAACTGGCGCATGACGGTGCGTTCGGTTTCGGAGAGCAGTTCGTAACTCCAGTCGAACGCCGCGCCTAACGTTTGATGCCGCGGCAACGCTGTCCGTCGGCCGCGCGTCAAAAGGTGAAATCGATCATCCAGGCGATTTGCCACGCCCCGAACTCCAAAGGCATCGACGCGGGCCGCCGCAAGCTCGATTGCCAGCGCATTTCCGTCGAGCCGACGGCATATTTGCGCGACAACGGGGACGTCCTCATCCTTGAGTTCGTACCCGCCGGCACTTGCCGCCGCCCGCTCGACGAAGAGTTGAATCGCCGGGTAGGCAAACGCTTCGGCGACGGTTAATCCTCCTTCGGCGGAGGGAGTTTCGAGCGGCACAAGGCGCTGCACGTGCTCATCTTCGGCGCGCAGGGGCTCTCGACTTGTCGCAAGGATGTAAACACCAGGTACCCCCTTCAGTAATTTTTCAGCCAAGGCCGCGGCTGCAAGCAAGACATGCTCGCAGTTGTCGAGCACGATCAAAATCTCCTTGTCCCTCAGAAAGGATATCAGCGCGGGATACGGATCTTCCGAGCGGACGGCAACCCCAAGCACTGATGCGAGTGCGCTAGGCACAAGCCGGGGATCGTTAAGCGGAGCAAGGTCAGCAAACCGCGCACCGTCCCCATAGGAGGCGAGCAGCTTGTCGGCAACCGCGAGGGCAACTGTCGTCTTGCCGATCCCTGCTGATCCGACAATCGTAATGAATCGCCCACGTTGCAATCGGCTGCATATCATTGCAACGACATCGTCGCGGCCGATCGGTCGAATGAGGCGGTCGGGGAGATTATGCCCCTTATAGCCGGTTACCGGAGGTTCGGCCGTGTCGCATGCCGAACGGGTAACTGAAGCAACAAAGCGGTACCCTCGGCCCGGCAAAGCGACGACATAACTTTCGCCGCCTCCACCCTCGGCGAGTACGCGCCGAAGGGCGGTGATTTGTGTTCGCAAATTTGATTCTTCAACCGTGACATCCGACCATGCCCGGGTCATAAGCGACCCTTTATCGACCACTTCGCCAGCACGCTCAACCAACGCAAGGAGAATTTCAAAGGCACGACTTCCAAGCGGAACGGGAGTTTCGCCTCTGAGCAGCAGTTGCCGTCGTGGAGAAAAATGGAATGGGCCAAATGAGAAGGTCAGGTCGATCGGCGCGCTAGGGTCATTGCGCCCATCACCTGCCATCGCAGATGCCGTGGGATGATCGAGATCGCGCCTACCGCCGAGTGCCATTCGGCTCGCCTCCCGAGGGGCCGGCAAAACCATACCATAATCTTATGATCGGATAAAACTTCTTGTCGTCAACAAGATCAATGACGGCAAACGCTTCGAATGGGAGTTCGGGACCATAGTGGCAAACTGCGCATGCCTGCACGGAGGCGCTGACCATCTGCTCGCGTCATTTGCCGGGGAGGCAAGACTGCAGAGCGCATGATCACGGCAGCGGTTCCCCGTTGCTACGATGGGTTCTGGCGCCGCTGATCGTACGACCCATGGGTGCCTTCTGCCCGCTGGCTAGGTCAACCGGCGGAAAGATGCTGTCATATATCGCGCGGGCTTCTCGAACCAGGCGAGCCTGCTCGCGCTCAGATTTTGGCACAAATCGAACAACTTCGCCCATGTTCGCTCCAAACTCCAGTTCCAAACCTCACCGGGCCTTCTTCCGTGGATTGGGCGCGCGCTACCTATCACGCAAGCCACTCTCGTTCAGCACCAGCAACCGACCGAGCGGATGCTTTGGCTGCGTCAGCAAGCGAAGCTCTCTCGGCTCGCCGCTCATAGTCGTCGGCCAAGGCCTTGAGCTGACCCGCGATTGCGGAGTCAGTCATGGTCCGGGCAGCACGAAGCAAAGTTCGTGCCGCCGCCAAATACTCCTTGCCTCGTTGTGAGAACTGGACAGTCATGACGCCCTCACATGGTTCTCTGGCAATCTGAAGCCGAATTGGATCCAGCCCATCCAACTGCGGTCGCTTTCCCTGCGAGCTCTGAAGCGGTCGACGCATTTCCTGGAGCAAAGCGGGGTTCGCCAGGAGTAGTGGCGGATAAGACCAAACTTGCCGTCGCAAACGGCGCAGCGGGCCGCCCGACCGGATCTGGGACTTTCGGAGCAATTCGGCATCGCAGTCTCCTCTCGCTATTGATCGTCACCTATGCGTTGATCATCCATTTTCGTCGCGTTCGGACTTCGTGAACTTGTGCGCTTTTCCAACACATGCAGCTTAAGACGATCGCGACGAGCCATTCAATTGCACGTAAGTAAACGTCAGGCATCAAAAGGTGTCACGGAAACAATACGAAGGGCTTATGGCGCTAGCTTACACGCTGACTGCTTCTCAGCGATCGCTGGGTACGATGACCACGAAGGACTGTGCAAAGCCAGCAATGCTTGAGCGATTGGCAACGAGCCGATGTGCTTCGGTCGGCACCCTGCCAGCCGCGAAATCTAATCGATCGACTCTTACGGTGAGATCAACGAGTGTCAGGCGCGAGGCGGAACGCGCTATGGCCAGCTCGACGTCCCGTCTGCATGCAGCTTGCGTCGATCAAGCTATGGCTGCGCCATCGACAAACTTGCGCGATCGCGGTCATTGACCCGTTGCCGCTCCACGGAAACCGGCACGTTGTCCACCTGATGGATCTGCCAGCCCACGTTAAGCCCCAGCTGCCCCGCCGCCATCGCCGCGGCGCGTACGAGAATCCCGCCGTAAGTCGGATACGCCAGTGGTATTTGCGCCAGCTCGTCCACACGCATGCCGGACGCAATGGCGATCGCTGCGACTTCGGCGATGTCCACGGCGTGCTCACCGATGACGTGGCAACCGATCACCTTGCAGCTCTTGCGATCGGCGATCAGTTTGCAGAAACCGAACCTACGTCCATCAATGATGGTTCGTGTGGTCATGTTGAAATGCACGATCGATGTCACGATGTCATGTGTTTCACGCGCCTTCGCTTCCGTGAGGCCCGCCTGGGCGTACTCCGGCTCCGTGAAACTCCCCATCGGGCTTACTTTATCGATAAGCGGCATCGTCGGCCCGTGCACCGCGTTGGTCGCAGCAGCGAACCCCGCCTGTATCGCTTGAGGGACCAGCATCAGGTGACCGGTAATGTCTCCGGCTGCGAAAATATGCGATACCGAGGTACGCAGATATTCATCAACTTTCACGAACTTTCGCTGATTGAGTTCGATCCCGGCTGCGGCAATATTCAGGCTGCTGGTGTCAGCTACCCACCCCACCGCCACGACCACCAGCGCAGCTTCGGCGGCGAACCGGTCACCGTTCTTCGTAAAGAACATGCGTACGCCAGCCGGGGCTCTCTCGAACGACTCGATTGCACCGAAGTTCTCGTGCACGGCAATGCCAGATTGTCGCAGCGCCGTCGCCGCCGCCGCCGATATGTCCGCATCCTCGGTCGGCAGGATGCGAGGACCCGCTTCGAACAGCTCGATGCGTGATCCGAATGCATTGAAGATGGAGGCGACCTGCACCCCGGTCGCTCCTGCGCCGATGACGAGCATCGAGGGCGGCGCGGAGGTTAGAGCCCACGCATCGCTGTGGGTGCTCGTCAACTCGAAACCCGGGATTGGCAGGCTCCGGCTCTTGCCACCGGTGCATACAATGATTTTGTCGGCGCGCAGCCGAAGTCCGGTCCCCGTCTCGATTGTATGCGGATCAATGAACCGGGACATTCCGGCGTGTTCATGGACCGCTACTCCCAAAGAATCGATTTGCCGGCGAAGCGAAGAATTTGTACGCACCTCCCTGACGGTCTCGCGAACACGCGCAAGGAGCCGGGAATAATCCAGGGCCGGCTCACTAACGGCGACACCATATTGCCCAAGCTGCCGAGCATCGCGCAGCAACCGGCTCGCATGGGCCAAAGTGCGCACTGGGACGGGCCCGTCATTGGCGGCCATTCCGCCGAACTCGCCGCTCGCGACCAACACGGTCCGCGCCCCAAGATCAGCCGCACGAAGCGCCGCAACCACGCCGGCTGGCCCCGCACCAATGACTAGCACGTCGGTCATGATATTCTCCTCAGAGCGGGCTATCGAGTTCGACGCCCTCAAGCCGCGGCCTTCGCGCCGCTATCGATCGATGTTCCGTAGTGCTGATTTCTGCTACGGAACCGACCAGCGGTAGTCGCGCGGCGACATGCCGACATGCTCGCGAAAGCGCCGCGCACAGTGGCTCTGGTCGGCGAAGCCCGCAGCAAGCGCGATTTCCGACAGCGAAAGATCCGTCACCGACAGAAGCTCCATGGTTCGCTCAACCCGGCGCCGGATCAGATAATCGTGCGGCGTCACGCCGACGGATTGCTTGAACGCCCGCACGAAATAACACACCGAGAGATTGGCTAATCTGGCAAGTGCTCCGACACTTATGCGCTGCTCGATATTTTCGTCGATATGCTCGCGAACGCGGCGCAGTACTCTAGGTGGAAGACCACCCCGGATGTATCTGATGGATGGACCTGCGGTCGGTTGGTCATCCGAGCGGCGGGGGACAAGGCAAAACGGCAGCGAATCCGAAAATCCCTCCGTTAATGACGGCGGAAAATGCGGCGCCGAAGGTTCGAGTGCTTGTTCATCCGACGATTTCAGCATGATGCGGACCTCTGTTTGATCGTTTGGTATTGCTTTCGGGGCGATCACCGGCGCGTCGTTCATCGCTCAGACGAGGATGTCCGCACCTCGCTGTCGCGGCAATTGTGCATGGGTCTGAATGTCTCACGCGTTAGTATGAATGCGCTCTCTGCCTCAAGAGCTTTGCCATTGAGTCGTACAAAAACAACGGATTTGTCCAAAGAAACCGATGCTTACGCGCATTGAGTGTCGCCAAGCGCGATATCGCGCGAGGGCGAAGCAGCCACCGTCTGGCAAGGCCCAAAGTGACCCTTTCATACCTTCGTGTGATGATGATGCTGTCTTCACCTGTGCTATTGAAATGTGGACGCCGATCCTGCTGCCGGTTGACCAAGACATGCCCCAAGCGTCGGACGAGCTCCCGGTCGTTCACATCGTCGACGACGACGAATCGCTGCGCTGTGGACTCGAAAGCTTGCTCCGCGAGGTGGGCCTGACCGTGCGGACCTATTCGGCGACACAGGAATTTCTGAGCTCGGCCAGGTTGGGTGGGCCCGGCTGCATCGTGCTCGACATCCGCCTGCCCGGAACGAATGGACTGGACTTCCAGGAGGAACTTGCCGGGCTCGGCATATTCCTACCGGTTGTCTTGATGACCGGGCACGGTGACATTCCGATGTCCGTCCGCGCGATGAAAGCCGGCGCGGTCGACTTCCTGCCAAAACCGTTCCGTGATCAGGACATGATTGACGCGGTCACGGCGGCCCTCAAGCGCGATAGGCTGCGGCGGGACAGCGATAACCAAGCCGTAGCGATCGTCGATCGCTACGCGACCCTTTCACCGCGGGAACGCGAGGTGATGGAGTTGGTAACCGCGGGCAAGATGAACAAGCAGGTCGCCGCCGAACTCGGCTTGAGCGAAGTGACGGTCAAGATCCATCGCGGCACAGCGATGCGAAAGATGGATGCCCATTCGCTGGCGGATCTCGTTCGCATGGCGGACTTATTAAAGAACAGAGCGCGTTAAGAGGAAGCTTCGAAATGTCGATCACGAATTCGCGTAACGACCACCGGAATTGGCCGGTGGCTAGGCAGGAGCTGCAATATGGCGACCGGGCGGCTGATTTCGATCATCGACGATGATCCCTCTCAGCGCGCCGCGCTGGCCGGCTTCGTCCGATCGCTTGGCTACGATGTTCGCGCATTTCCGTCAGCCGAGGATTTCCTCGAGTCTGGCGAGCTCGGCCAGCTCGCCTGCGTAATCACCGATATCCATATGCCGGGTATGAACGGCTTCGAACTCACACAGGAGCTCAACCTGAAATTTGACTCGATACCGGTCATCATGATCACGGCACGAACCGAGTCAAGCCTCGAGGAAAGAGCGATGTCGAACGGAGCGACTTTCTTCCTCCGCAAGCCCATCGAAGCCGATGTGCTGGTCTGTTGTATCGAGAAGGTTCTCGGTGAATAGAGGTCTCCTCGATAAGCCGATTTTGAAGGCGCAAGGCATTCGCGAGATCCGATCCAAAACGGCATGCAAGGCAACAAGGGCCGGGTGACGCTTGTGCGCATTGAAGAAAGTTGATCAGCTGCCGTTGTGCGGAGGATTCGTCCGCCTGTCTTGAACTTTTGGATGAGCTGCTTCAGGGGCTTGCCGCCTCTTCTTGATCGAAAATGCCAATCCACGCAAAGTTCTTACAATCCTGAGTGCTGGTTCGCCTGCATATTGCAGCCTCGCACGGGAGATTCTCCTATGACGGAACGAGGCGCATACGGTCAACGGCTTGGCGATGTGTTTCAATTGGCGGGTACGCCCGCCTTCGTTACACGTCCTGTACATGGATCTCACATCAGGGCTGCCAGGGAAGCACCGGGCGAAACTCCGATCGTGCATATAGTCGATGACGAGGATTCGTTCCGGCTTGGACTTGACAGCTTATTCCGTTCGGTCGGGCTGACCGCAAGGACATATAACTCGACGCATGAGTTTCTGGACTCGGACCGGTTGGGCGGTCCCGGCTGCCTCGTGCTCGATATCCGTCTGCCTGGCGCGAACGGACTGGACTTCCAGGACGAACTCGCCGCGCTCGGGATACGCCTGCCGGTGGTTTTGATGACCGGGCACGGCGACATTCCGATGTCCGTCCGTGCCATGAAAGCCGGCGCGGTTGACTTCCTGCCGAAGCCGTTCCGCGACCAGGACATGATCGATGCGGTTACCGCGGCGATCAATCGCGATCGACTACGACGGGCCAGCGAGATCCAGGCCGTCGCCGTCGCCGATCGCTATGCGACCCTTTCGCCGCGCGAACGCCAGGTCATGGCCCTGGTAACCGCGGGCAAGATGAACAAGCAGGTCGCTGCCGAGCTCGGCTTGAGCGAAGTGACGGTCAAGATCCATCGCGGCACCGCGATGCGAAAGATGGATGCCCATTCGCTTGCGGATCTCGTCCGCATGGCTGACGTATTGAAGAACAGGGCACGCTAGAAACGTAAAACTCGTCTTCATGGCGCTGCGGACGCGGCGAACAGAGCACTAGATAGCGCCTGCCTCAAATGCCAGTGCGGCGGCCTGTGTGCGTTTGCGCGTGCCAAGCTTCTGGTAGATGCGGCGCAGATGCGTCTCGATCGTGTTTTCGGTGAGGAACAAGTCGCGGGCGATTGCTTTGTTGGAGCTTCCTTTCCAGACGAGCCGCAATATCTGCACTTCTCGCGTGGTCAGCTGTATCCGACTGCCCACCGTATCGCGGGCCGCATCTCGATGGGCTAACGAACTTGTGCCCGCGCGCGGTGGCTTGAATTCGCGCAGGAGATTGACCGTGCGTGGATTACCACGGGTCACCGAGCGTACCGCGAGTGCCTCTGTCGCCCACGCATCGTCCACAAGCAGTCGCACCATTCCGAGTTCGGCCACTTGGGACACCACCTGGTCGAACGTCGCGCTAGCCTCCCGCCGTCGGCCTGAAAGTTCGAGCGCCTGCGCTTCTAGAAACGACAACTGCAACGCTCGACGCCGACGCGCGGCAGATTGGACAGCCTTCTTCTCTGCATGGATATGTGCCAGCGCGTCGCCGTGTTCCCCTGCCGCCAGTTGCAGGCGCAGCTTGGCGATCAGAACATCGTCGATCTCACTTGCGTATGGGTGAAATGGACCAAAGCTCTCCCAGAGGGTGGCGTCGCTGCCGTTGGAGAAGGCGCGGCGCGCGCTCTCAATATCTTTTGCGTGTAAGGCAGCATGGGACCTTTCGAGCCAAGCCGCGGCGCTCAACCTGCGAAGCCCGCGACGTGCTCCGATCTCGCCGAGCTGGAGCAAGACGGTATGGCCGGCGTCGCGCCGTCCATTCAAAAAATGCAATCGTGCTGCGATACGATGCAGCATGATCACGTGATCCGGCAGGCCGGTCTCGACGACGATCGCCATGTAGTCCTCGACGAGGGCTTGACAGACGTCCAGTTCGTTTGCCTCGTACAACACCTCCGCGAGATAGGTCGCAATGACTGCACCGGCACTACCGTATTTTTGGCCCTCTGCGATCGCTCGTGTCATTGCTCCTTGCAGGGTCGCGCGCGCGGCCGCCACCTGCCCGAGACTGAGTTCGATCGCTGCCGTAAAGCACGCGCTGTAGCTCAGGACATAGAGTGCATTGATCGGCTCGCAGGCTTCGCGGGCCTGCGCAAGGTCCTGCTCCGCCTCAACGTAGCGGCCAAGCGCAATGTTGCAGAATGCCCGTGCGTTGCCGGCAAGCCCCGCCGTGAATCGATCGGAACGCGACGAAGTGGCCTGCAGGAGTTCGACGGCCCGAAGCAAATCTGGAATGCTGTCCGTCCAGGCGAGCAGCATCAGCCGCATCGCAACCATCTCGTCGTCGACGCCTGCAATATCATCCATTCGTGCAATGACGTCCATGTAGCGCCTTCCGGCGTCATAGCGATGCGCAAAGATCGCAGCGAACGCAGCCGCTCGTAGCAAGGTCGGGCGGCGGTAGATTTCGGCGTCCGGCAGCGTGGCGATTGCGTGCGCCGTGTCCGCAACGCGACCCGAACGAACGTTTTCCATCGCCGAGACCGCGAGCAAATCGGCGGCCAGTGTCTGGTCGTTCGCCGCGAGCGCATGCGCGATGGCTTCGTTCGCGAACCCGTGGGCCGACGTCCAGACGGCCGCGCGCCGATGCAGCTGTTGTGCTTCTCTCGCGTCCTCCTGAACCAGCCGCGCACGGAGAAAATCCGCGAACAGCGGGTGGTAGCGGTACCAGCGCTCCTCTGCGTCAATTGGAGTGAGGAGAAGGTTGTCGCGAACGATATCCCTGATCATTGCGAGGCTGTCGTTTCGTTCCAGGGCGGCATCGCACAGTTCGGCGCAAAATTGGCCGATCGTGGCGGAGCGCAAGAGGAAATCGCGCTGTCGCGCGGGCCGGCTATCCAGCACTTCCTGCGCGAGATACTCGGCAATGCCGGAGTTCACGCCGGAAATTGTTCGCAGCGCATCGGCATGTTTGGCGTTCAGGACCGCCGCAGCAAGCTGCAGCGCAGCAGGCCACCCCTCGGTGTGCTGTTGCAACGTACGAATTGACGACGCGCCGAGGTTCTGGCGCTCGAGATAGTTTCTCGTTTCCTCGGGCGTGAAACGCAATTCGGTCTGGCCAAGTTCGAGCAACTGGCCATGCGCCCGGATGCGCCCGAGCGCCAGGGGAGGCTTCGTGCGACCAGCAAAAACCGCCCGATGGCGCATGTCCAGATCATTCAGCACACGCTGGAGGAAGGCCCAGACTTGCTCGTCGGTGATCAGCTCAAGATCGTCGAAAAACAAAGCAATTGCCGTTTCGGCCAACGAAAGGCCTTCAAGCAGATCGGCCGCCCGCCCCTGCCCTAGGTTCGCACCGCTGGTGAGCCGATTCGTGGCTTGGCTCGGGCTGGGTAGGCCAAGAGCGACTTGCATCGCGCCCGCAAGCGATCCGAGAAAGCGCTCCAGATCGTTGTCAGCACGTTCCACCTGGAGCCAGACGGTCGCTACTCCGCCTTCCTGAAAGCGCCGACGCAACTGCTGCATCAGTGTGGTCTTCCCGAATCCTGCGGGCGCGCAGATCAGGGTGAGCTGAGCAACACTGTTCGCGACCAGATCGGTCAGACCGGCTCGTTCAACGAGCAAGGCCGGCGCACGCGGCGGCGAGAAGCGAGCGCCCCGCAGGCCGGTCGTCAGACTTGCCTGATTCAAATGCATTCGGCGCTCCCTATTCGATGCGGGAGATGCTGCGACGGCAATTTTTCGCTGTCAATCCAAAGCCTTACGTCCGTGACCCAGGATTCACGGTTCTCCGTGATGTTTTGGCGTCCCCCCATTCGATACTTCCCGGGCCGATCCCCGCAGATTGCTCGGGGAAGGAATTGGCAAATGACCGGATGTGACGCCGTCGCACGATGCGCGCTTCTTTGCGTCGGAAAACGACGATGACGAAACGCAACAATGGTAAGTCGCCGCCGCGGGGGCTTGACGACGGCCGCCTGCGCCGCATCGTACAGTTCATCGACGCCAATCTTCAGAATGATATCAGGCTCAAGGACCTAGCCAGGGTCGCGAATTTGAGTCCCTTCCACTTTTCCAGAGCTTTCCGGAAGGCAACGGGGGGACCACCGCACCGCTTCGTGCGTGACCGACGGCTCGAGAGGGCGCGCGAGTTGCTCAAGGACAGCAGCACACCCCTCGCGGAGATCGCCCTCATCTGCAGCTTTTCGTCTCAATCGAGCTTTAATAGAGCTTTCACCCGCGCCTACGGGGTGTCACCGGGCAAGTTTAGAAATCGCACGACAAAACGCGATACGCGGGAGAATCGGTCCGACACCGAAGGAGGAGAGCAAGAACGGTGAAGACATTCATGGTATATGGGCGCCCAAATAGCATCCGCCGCTACGCGAACGCGTACGGCTCTTAATGCCTGGCAACGTCGACGTCGGCTACCATGGAAGAAAGTAGCGCCCACGGCCTAGCTTTCGGGGATCGCCTTCGGGCGCAAGCGGTGTCGTTTGCGCGCGCGCTGCGTAACACCAATATCGCTGTCACCGAGGTCAGGGCCGACGACCCTCCGCATGGTCTGTCGGCGCCTCTGACAAGGGAAGACGCGTTCCTGGTGGCGGTCATGCGACGCGACTATCCAGCCCATGAGTATTTTGAGGACGGGCGGATTGCAGGAGTGACGTCGCTCAAAACCGGGCAGACGGTGCTGTATGATGTGAAACGCGGCCCGCAATTCTACATCAACAGCCCGTTTCACAGCGTTCATTTCTATTTTCCACGTTCCGCGTTGAATTGCATTGCAGACGATACCGGAGCCACAAGGATAGATGAGCTTCGCTACGAACCTGGAGCGGGCATTGACGATGCCGTCATGCGCGGATTGGTCGGCTCACTAATGCCTGCCTTCGAGCGTCCCGACCAGGCGAGCCGTCTCTTTGTCGAGCATGTCGTGCTGGCGGTCGGCATTCATGCCGCCAAGGCATATGGGGGAATGCTTCCCGCTATCACTCAACTGCGGGGGGGACTGGCGCCGTGGCAGGTAAAACGCGCCGAGGACAGCCTGGCGGCCAACCTCGGTGGCGACGTATCATTGGCCGATCTGGCCAACGACTGCGGGCTTTCGGCCAGCCATTTTTCGAGAGCGTTCCGACAGTCCACCGGCCTGTCGCCGCATCAATGGCTTCTGCAACGTCGCGTTGATCAGGCCAAAGGTCTGCTGGCTGACCGCAGGCTGTCACTTTCGGAAATTGCGCTTGCTTGTGGCTTCTCCGACCAAAGCCATTTTAGCCGAGTTTTCAGCCGGTTGACCGGCAATAGTCCTGGATCCTGGCGCCGCAACCTAGACTAATGTCTGTACTTCAGCGGAAGACTTCATGATCGAAATCGACAAGCCGCGCAAATTTCTTCAATCGTTGGTCTCTCCTGCCGATCATGCTGCGGACAGTGAATCACCCGGGCATTGACCGCGTAGCGCGTAGCAGTCCGTGACCCGGGAAAGCGTCCCATCGGGCGTTGGACAGTGTCAGGAGCTTGTCCCATGAAGGAACGCGGGGCTTACGGTGAGAGGCTTGGCGACGTATTTCAATTGGCGCGTGCGCCCGTATTCGTCACGCGCTCCCTGCAAAAGTCCAAGATCGCGGTCACCGAAATCAAGTGTGACGTCTTCGATAATGGCATGACCGCGCCGATACCGCGCGAGGACGCGTTCCTGGTGACCGTCCAGCTCAGAGACTGCCCGAGGCACGACTTGTTTATCGACGACCGGCAGGTTCCCAGCGGTTACCTGCAGGCGGGAGCCGTCAGCATCTATGACCTGCGCTCCAGCCCGGTCGCCAACAGCATCAGCCCCTTTCATTCCCTGCACTTCTATGTCCCGCGGGCGGCGCTCGATGCCATCTCCGACATGGAAGGTTTCGGCCGGGTCGACGAATTCAGCAATCGCCCTGGCCTTGGCAGCGAGGATGCGGTCTTGAGAGAAGTGAGTGGCGCTCTCTTGCCGGCATTTCAACGCCCCGAAGAGGCCGACCAGATCTTCATCGATCATCTCGCCGTCGCTGCGACGGCGCATGCCCTGACCACCTATGGCGTTGGCAGCCGGCTTTCGCGGACCGTCGCAAGCCTGGCCCCCTGGCAGGAAAGACGCGCCAAGGATATTTTGAGTTCGCGTCTGGACGGTGAGATTTTTGTGTCCGATCTAGCCAGCGAGTGCGGGCTTCCGACAGGAACCTTCCTAAGGGCTTTTCGCCAATCTACCGGCGTCAGTCCTCACCGCTGGCTGCAGCGCCATCGGGTCGAGCAGGCCAAGGTCCTGCTTCGCCAATGCAGGCACACCGCTCTCGATGAGGTCGCAACCGCGTGCGGATTTGCCAATGAGGCCCATCTTACGCGTGTATTCAAGCGCGAGACCGGTCTGCATCCTGAAACGTGGAGGCATTGATATAGCGGCGCGAGCGGCAGCAACTCCTTTACTTGTCCGTTTGGCTATGCGTCGCTCAGGTCCCCCAGCATCGACGAGCAACAGCGATGGAACAACTCAGGCTGCCTGATACAACCAGCGAACGCGAGCCGGCACTCGCGGGCTTGAGACCGGCGCCGGCAAGTTTCATCTCGGAGTTCGTGGGTGCTCTTCTCAACAGAGCGCCCTATCAACGCATCTCGGTACCGAAACCGCTGCCTGGGCCGGCTGAGCAGGTTCGCTATCTGGCCACGCTCTGGACCGTCGGCCTCATCCTGATGACGGCGGCCACCTGGGGAATGGTCAAGCTCGCAATCTTCGATCGTCCCGGAACTGCCATCCTGGTCTATCTGCTGATCATCATTTTGCTTTCGCTCATGGACAGCTTCATCACATCCGCGATCTTTTCGTTGATCGCGATCGGCTGCCTGGATTACTTCTTCATGCTGCCGCTCTACTCATTCGAGTTCGCGAGCGCTCAGGATGGCGTGGCTCTCATCGCGTTTCTCGCTACAGCCTTTGCTATCACGACTCTTGTCAGGAGAGCCCGCCAATTCGGCGAGACGCGGCACGAACAGGCCCGCCTCCTCGAGCTCACTCCAGACGCCATTCTTGTCCTCGATGTCAACCGCGTCATCACTTACTGGAACCGCGGCGCCGAACGGCTCTTCGGGTGGACGCAGGAAGAAGCTATTGGCAAAACCGTGCAACTGCTCCTGAAGACCGTCTATCCCGCCCCTTTGCAAGAGATCGTCGCAGCGTCCAACCGCGACGGTCACTGGGAGGGCGAATTGATGCAAACGACACGCGATGGCGCCCAAGTCGTGGTTGCCAGCAAGTGGATCTCGCGACGCGATGTGCGCGGAAATTTGATCGGCACGTTCCAGAGCAACACCGATATCACCGCTCGCAAACGCGCAGAAGCGGCGCTCCTGAAGAGCCAGGCCGCGTACCTGTCGGAGGCACAGCGGCTCAGTCACACGGGAAGCTTCGGCTGGAGCGTTACGACCGGTGAGCTTGCGTGGTCGGACGAAAGCTTCAGGATTTTCGGATACGACAGGGCAATAAAGCCGACCCTGGAATTGGCGTTCGAGCGCGTGCACCCCGAGGACCGCGACATGGTCAAGGCGACACTGGAGCGCGCGATCACCCACAGGCAGCCCCTCGATTTCGAACATCGCCTCCAAATGGCGGATGGCGCAATCAAGACCCTGCATGTCGTCGGGCATCCCTCGGCCGACGAGTTCGGCAATCTCAGGCTGATCGGGGCTGTCAAGGACGTGACGCAGCATAAAGTCGCCTATGAGGCACTGGAAAATAGCGAGCTGCGTTATCGCCACCTCTTCAAGTTCATGCCGATATCGCTTTGGAAACTCGACGTTCGCCGCTTGATGGAGATGTTCGACGAACTCAAGGCAACCGGAATAGCCGACTTCCCCACTTACCTTAGGGCTCATCCCGAGTTCTTCAATCAGGCAATGGACGTCATCATTGCCGAGGAGGTTAACGAAGCAACCGTGCGGATGTTCGGCGCCAACAGCCAGGAGGACCTTCTTGGATCAATCGGCCGCTTCTTCAAGGCGAGGCCCGATACGATGGAACGAATTCTGGAAAGCCGCTTCAACGACCAGGTGCTGTTCGAGGAAAAGTCGCAACTCGTCACGCTGGATGGCCGGTTGATCGACGTACTCCTCACCGCCGCACGAACCGAATTAGGCGTGACCCTCGCCGGCCTCGTCGAGCTGACCGACTTGGTCCGCACGCAGGAGACCCTTGAGCGACTTCAGATCGAGTTCGCCCACGCCGCACGCGTCTCGACGCTCGGTGAATTGACGGCTTCGATTGCTCACGAACTCAATCAGCCGTTGGGTGCAATAGCAGTGAATTGCGAAGCAGGCCTGAGATGGCTCAACAGGCCCGAACCCAATCTGGACGAAGTTCGCGCGCTGACTCGACGCAGCCTTGCTGATGCACGCCGATCCGCGGACATTATCGCCCGCGTGCGCGACATGGCGGCACGCCGGGCGCCCGAACGCGTTCTTGTCGCGCCCCACGACGTCATCCTCGAAGCGCTGCAGTTCCTGCGACATGAGGTAGAGTGGCGCGGTGTTACCGTCTCGCACATTTTTTCGCCTGCGACGCCGCAGGTACTGGCCGATCGCACCCTGCTGCATCAGGTTGTTGTCAATCTTGCCGTCAACGCCGTACAGGCGATGGCGCACGGTGGCACGGCGGAGCGCAGGATTACGGTGCGGACGACTTGTCCGGATGGAGCCTCGTTGCGCTGTAGCGTCGAGGACAGTGGTCCGGGTATCAAGCCCGACCACATGCCGCGGCTGTTCGAGAGCTTTTTCACGACCAAGGAAGGCGGCATGGGCATGGGTCTTTCCATCTGCCATTCGATCATCGAGGCCCATGGCGGGCGGATTGAAGCCGACAACGGTAGCGTACACGGTGGCGCGCGCTTCTCGTTTGTGCTCCCGGCCGCGAACGGCACGTTGCATTAGGATCTGTCAAAATTGCGGGCGGTCTTGGGAAAGCGCAAAACCGTTCCGGACGTGGCAATCGTATTCAATAAGGCGACCGATAGTTAGGCCACTGTGATCCTGCACCGCATTCTATCGTCATAGGACGCTACAGCCCAGCAGGTGACCAATGCCCGACACCATTCTGAAATCGGCTCCAGTTTCGCGAGCGAAGAAACTCTCGCCTCGCCTTTTCGTCCTTGAGTTGAACGCCGGCTGCATCCACACGATGAACGTGGACGGCTCGGACAAGACAACCATCGTGACCGGCTGCAGGCTTCCCGATGGCATCGCCGTCGATATCGAAGCCGGCCATATCTACTGGACCAATATGGGTGTCCCCAGCCTGAACGATGGCTCGATCGAGCGCGCGGACCTCGACGGAAACAACCGCAAGATCATTGTCGCCCGGGGCGATACGCATACGCCCAAGCAAATCATCCTCGATAAAAAGGCCGGCAAGCTCTATTGGTGCGATCGCGAGGGCATGCGCGTGATGCGCGCGAACCTCGATGGCTCCAAGCTGGAAACGCTGGTCCAGGCCGGCCGCGATGACCGCGACCGACGCGACCAGACCAGGTGGTGCGTTGGGCTCACCGTCGATCACAAAGACAACAAGCTCTACTGGACCCAGAAAGGTCCAGACAATGCCGGTCGCGGGCGAATCTTCCGCACCAATCCGGAGATTCCGACGGGAAGGACGGCAGCCGATCGCACCGATATCGAGGTGTTTTTCGACAATCTCCCCGAACCGATCGACCTTGAGCTCGATGTGAAGAACCGCGTTCTCTACTGGACCGACCGCGGCGATCCGCCGCGCGGCAACACCGTCAACCGTGCCTCCATCGACAACAAGCTGGCCGAACCAGAAATCGTCGTAACCCATCTCATGGAAGGGATCGGGATTGCGCTCGACGTGCCCGGCGATCGCATGTTCGTGACCGATTTCGCCGGTTCGCTCTACTCGGCGCGTCTCGACGGATCCGGCGAGCGAAATCTCCTCTACGCCCAGGGCAACCTCACCGGCATTGCCTATGCCGAAATCCCCAAGGAGAACTGAAAATGTCGAAGCAGAAGCCCATTCGCCGGATCACCGTCATCGGGACGGGTGTCATCGGCGCGAGCTGGACCGCTCTCTTCCTTGCAAACGGGATCGAGGTCGTGGCCACCGACGTTGCGCCGGACGCAGAAGCGGCCCTCAGGCGCTTTGTTGCAACGGCCTGGCCCGCGTTGCAACGATTAGGCCTCGCGCCCGGCGCAACACAGGCCAAGCTGACCTTCACGGCCGCACTTGCCGACGCCGTCAAGGGTGCCGATCTCGTGCAGGAGAACGGCCCGGAGAAGATCGACTTCAAGCGGACGCTGTATCGCCAGCTCGACGAACTTCTGCCGGCTGACGTCATCATCGCGTCCTCCTCGTCGGGCCTCACCATGAGCGAAATCCAATCTGCCTGCGAGCGGCATCCGGAACGGTGTGTCATTGGACATCCGTTCAATCCACCCCATCTCGTTCCGCTTGTTGAAATCGTCGGCGGCGCCAAGACTTCGCAGGACACGATTCGTCGCGCCGAGGAGTTTTATACTTCGATCGGAAAGCGCACGATCCGGCTCAACAAGGAGGTGCTCGGCCATGTCGCGAACCGGCTCCAGTCGGCGCTGGCGCGCGAGGTCTATCATCTCGTCGCAGAGGACGTCGTCAGCGTTGCTGATGTCGATACGGCGCTGAGCTGGGGACCGGGCCTGCGCTGGGGCATCATGGGGCAGGTCCTTCTCAATCATCTCGGCGGCGGACAAGGCGGCATCGAGCATTTTTTCAAGCAGTTCACCGGTCCGATGACGGCCTGGTGGAAGGTGCTAGGTTCACCGCAACTGACGCCCGAGGTCCAGCAAAAGCTGGCCGCCGGCGTGCACGCTGAAGTCGGCTCTCGCACCATCGACGAGCTGGCCGCCGAACGGGACGAGATCCTGCTCGGGTTGATCGAGATGCGCAATAAGCTCGGGAAGGCCAACCAGGTGAAGGTCGCGTAGCGGTCAGCCACTGACAGCGAATTCGAGGACGCCTCCAGGGCACCCCCTGGAGGCGCTTTTGTTTGTTCTGTTCTCACCGCGAATAACCTTCGTCCTTTGCTCGAAACATCGAAGCAAAAACGTCCTTGGAAGGACAAGGTGCTTCAAGAACACGGAGCGCCCTTTGAAGCATGTTCATCCGCGAGACCAGATCCCGTCTTCGACGCGTCGCTCAACCTCAACGTACCCAACCCCGCCAGGGAGATACAACATGGCCACAGCCACTGCAGCCCGCAAGCAGGACACGCCCAAGGCGCTGCCCGTGCCGAATGCCGATTTCTACCAGCTTGTCGAGCTTCTCGATGCCGACGAGCTGGCGGTCGTGAAGAAGGTGCGCGCCTATATGGACGCCAAGGTCAAGCCGATCATCAACAAGTACTGGTCGGACGATGCCTTCCCGTTCGAACTGTTGCCCTCGTTCAAGGAGCTCGGCATCGGTGGCCTCGGCTATGAAGGCTATGGATGTGCCGGCGGCAGCCAGAAACTGTTCGGCTTCGTTGCGATGGAGCTGGCACGGGTCGATGCTTCCATCGGTACATTCTTCGGTGTGCACAGCGGCCTTGCGATGGGCTCAATCTATCTCGACGGGTCCGAGGAGCAGAAACAGAAGTGGTTGCCGCAGATGGCGCGTTTCGAGAAGATCGGCTGCTTCGGTCTGACGGAGCCTCTGGTCGGTTCGGGCGCGAGCGGCGGTCTGACGACGACCGCGAAGCGCGATGGCGATTTCTGGATCCTGAACGGCCAGAAGCGCTGGATCGGCAATGCGCCCTGGTGCGATCTCTCCATCATCTGGGCGCGGGACGTCGCCGACAACCAGGTAAAAGGGTTTATCGTCGAGAACAAGAGCACGCCCGGCTTCAGCGTCGAGAAGATCGAGCACAAGGTCGCGCTCAAGGTAGTTCAGAATGGACAAATTACGCTGAAGGACGTGCGCGTTCCTGAAGCCAACCGTCTGCAGGCGGGCAATTCGTTCCGCGACACCGCGCGCGTCCTGCGCATGACACGCTACATGGTCGGCTGGGCATCGACCGGCGCGCAGATGGGTGCGTTCGAAAACACGCTGGCATATACCCAGAGCCGCCTTCAGTTCGGCAAACCTATCGCGTCGTTCCAGCTGGTCCAGGATCTCCTTGCCAAGATGCTGGGCAACCTGACGGCCTGCCAGTGCCTGATGCTTCGGCTGGCGCAGCTCGATGACGAGGGGAAGCTGGGCGATCACCACGCGGCTCTAGCCAAGGCGTTCTGCACCGCCAAGGCGCGCGAGACGGTCGCTTGGGGACGCGAGCTTCTGGGCGGCAACGGCATCGTCGCCGACTACAATGTCGCGCGCTTCTTCTGCGACATCGAAGCGCTCTATTCCTACGAGGGCACCTACCAGATGCAGAACCTGATCGTCGGCAAGGCGATCACCGGTATCGGCGCCTTCCTGTAACGGCCAGAGGACGAGCGGAAGATCTGCTTCCGCCCGTCCGTTCCGAACGAGGAGACAGTGATGGCAGATCCCGTGGTCTTGGCGAACGTGCTCTACGAGAAGAAGAACGGCATCGCCTATGTTACTCTCAATCGTCCCAAGGTCCTCAACGCCTTGAACACGCCGACCTGGATCGACCTGCAAAGGGCATTCGCCGATGCGAAATCCGATGCATCGGTGCAGGGCGTGATCCTGACGGGCGCAGGCGACAAGGCCTTCATCGCCGGCGCCGACATCTCCGAACTCGCCCATGTCGCCGCCTACGAGGCCGAAGAATCCAGCCGCTTCGGGCAGGACGTGCTCAACCTGATCGAAAATCTCGGCAAGCCGGTGATCGCAGCGGTCAACGGCTTTGCCCTTGGCGGCGGCTGCGAAACCGCGATGGCCTGCACCATCCGGATCGCGGCGGAGCATGCCAAGTTCGGACAGCCCGAGGTGAAGCTCGGCCTGCTGCCCGGCGGCGGTGGCACGCAGCGCTTGCCTCGCCTGGTCGGCAAGGGTCGCGCGCTACAGCTTATCCTCACCGGCGAAACGATCTCGGCGCAGGAAGCCTATCGCATCGGGCTCGTCAATGAGGTTGTTCCTGCCGCAAACCTGATCGCTCGCGCCGAGGTGATCTTGCAGCAGATCGGCTCCAATGCGCCGATTGCCGTCAAATTCTCGCTCGAAGCCGCCAACAAGGGCCTCGACACCAGCCAGAGTGAAGGCTTCGCGCTGGAGGCGTCCTATTTCGGAATCTGTGCCGCGACCGAGGACAAGAAGGAAGGCACGTCAGCGTTCCTCGATAAGCGCACGCCACATTTTCACGGTCGCTGAAGCCAAACCGGATTTGGAGAATGCGTATGGCAACCGAGCCCAACTCAGCGATTCCCGGCATCAGGTTTCGGCTGACCAGCGCGGACGGTCTATGTCTCGCCTGCGCACGCTGGGATAGCCGTGGGCCTACCCGCGGCGTGGTCCAGATCGCCCACGGCATGGGCGAACATATTGGGCGCTACCTCGAGACCATCAATCTTCTTACCTCGGTTGGACTGACGGTCTACGGCAACGATCACCGCGGACACGGCTTGTCGGCGCGCTCGACCGCCCGTATGGGGGATTTTGGCGAAGGCGGTTTTGAGCTTCTCGTGTCGGATATGCTGCGGCTCAGCGAGTTCGCCCGCGACGAATATCCGGACGTGCCTCTGCTGCTGTTCGGCCATAGCATGGGTTCCTTTGCGGCGCAGCACTATGTCATCGATCACAGCCACGAGATCGACGGTCTCATCCTTTCCGGTTCGGGATCTCTCGACGGGCTTGCGCGCCTGGCTATCTCCTCGCCGCCTGGGGCGAACCTGCTGAATGCCGCATTTGAGCCGGCGCGCACGCCGTTCGACTGGCTCAGCCGTGACGAGAGGGTGGTCGATGCATTCATCAATGATCCCCTGTGTTTTGCGGCGCTACAGCCGACCTCGTTCGCATCCTTCCTTCGAAGCGCCGCCAGGCTGTCCGATCCCGTTGCACTTTCGAAGATTCGCTGCGACCTGCCCGTTTATCTGTTTTCTGGGAGTGAGGATCCCGTCGGCCAGCACCTCGCCGGCGTCCGATTGCTGATCGAACGTTATCGCGCCGCGGGCCTCCGCAATATCGCGCACGATTTCTACACCGGCGGGCGTCACGAAATGCTCAACGAGATCAATCGCCGCGAGGTTCAAACGCGCCTGCTTGGATGGATCTCCGGCGAGCTGCAGCGCCTGGACGTCCGGGCGAACCATCCTTCCACCGCCTACGAACTGCAACACTGAGGAGACAGTCAATGTCGAGCGACAACATCTTTTCCGGACTGAAGGTTGTGGATCTGGCCAGCTTCATTGCCGGTCCGGGAGCCGCCGTCATCCTCTCCGATTTCGGTGCCGACGTCATCAAGGTCGAGCCGCCCAGCGGCGACACCTGGCGCATCGGCTACAAGATCCCGCCGCAGCCGCGCGCGAAGGACAACTATCCGTGGCATCTGAACAACCGCAACAAGCGGAGCCTCACGCTCGACCTGAAATCACCTCATGCGGCGGAGATCCTCGAACGGCTGGTGAAATGGGCCGATGTCCTGATCGTCAACACGCCTCATCCCGCCCGCAAGCGGCTCAAGCTGAACTATGAAGACGTCTCGGCGTGGAATCCCCGCCTGATCTACGCGGATATCACGGGATATGGCGACAAGGGGCCTGACGCCGACCTGCCGGGTTTCGACATCACGGCCTATTGGGCACGCAGCGGCCTGCTTTCGCTGACCAGGGATGCCGGCGCGCCGCCGACGCTGCCGGTCTCAGGCAGCGGTGATCACGCGACCGCAGTGAGCCTCTATTCGGCGATCGTCACCGCGCTGTACCGGCGTGAGCGAACCGGACAGGGCTCCTATGTGACGACGTCGCTTCTCGCTTCCGGCGTTTGGGCTTGTGGCGTCTCCGTGCAGGCCGCACTGTCTGACGCGCAATTCTATCCACTACATGATCGCAAGAGCCCGCCGAACGCAATTTTCAATGTGTACCAGGCCTCCGACGACACCTGGTTCCTGATCGTTCTGACGCCCGATCACTGGCCCGCCTTCGCCACCGGCATTGGCCGCCCCGATCTGCTGTCCGACGCCCGCTTCGCCGATGCGGCCAAGCTGGTCGCGAATGCGGCTCAGCTCACAGCCATCCTCGACGAGGTCTTCCGCGCACAGCCGATGACGCATTGGCATGATGTCTTCGACCACAATCACATCACGTTCGGCGTGGTCCGGGCGCCCTATGAGGTCGTCAAGGACCCGCAACTCCATGAGAACGACATCGTCGTTCCTCTGCACGATGCGGGCGGCAATTTGAAATTCACCGTCAGCAGCCCGCTGAAGGTCCACGGCGTCGCCAAGGTTGCGGCGAGGCGCGCACCGGAGCTCGGCGAGCACAACACCGAGGTCCTGAAACAGCTCGGCTTTGACGATGGCCGGATCGAGGGATTGATCGTCAGTGGCGCCGTGCCGCGCGCCAAGGAGCACAAATCCTCGGCCGCATAGCCACGCCGCTGACGGCCAGAAACTCGAGGCACGCAATGTCCGCCCCAGTTCAATAAAATGCGGCAAGGACGCCCCGTCGCGGTCAAGCCGATGCAAGCGAAGATCGCGACCTTGCTCCACATGCTGCATGGACAAGCCGCAGTTACTGATTTTGTCAAGGAAAGGTGCGCCGATGCCGGGTACAACTGGATCGCAGACTGACTCACGGCAAAAACCTCTGGCCCAGCAAAGTAGTTCGAGCCACCCGCTGGACCTGCTCTTCACGGTCAAGCCGGCGGCCGGTTGGCAGCGGGGGAAAGAGCCGCCCGACCGGGTCTCCGGGCTGATGATCGCGGCCGCCGAGGTCGATGACTGCGTACCGACCGATTAGCCAGTTCACACCGCCTCGTCACACGAAAGCACTCAATCCGGTGATGGATTTGCCGACAATCAACGTGTTCATCTCTCTCGTCCCCTCGTAGGAGTAGATCGCCTCCGCATCGGCAACGAAGCGACCGATGTGGTTTTCGAGAAGGATCCCGTTGCCGCCCAGAAGCTCTCGCGCATAGCCGACCGTCTCGCGACACTTGACGGTGCAGAAGGCCTTCGCAAGCGAGGCATGCTCGTCCTGCATCAACCCCTCGTCCTGCAACTGCGCAAGACGCAGCATCATCGTCTGTGTCGAGGTGACGTTGCCAAGCATCCGCACAAGCAGATCCTGCACAAGCTGGAATCCGCCGATCGGCCTGCCAAACTGCATCCGCTCGGTGGCGTAACGCAGCGCATGCTCGTAGGCACCCATCTGGCAGCCGACAGCGAACCACGCCACCCCGGTGCGGGTCATCCTAAGAACCTTTGCAGTGTCCTTGAAGGTGTTGGCGTTCTGTAGACGATCGGCTTCGGGCACGCGGCAATCCTTCAGAGTGATCAGGCCGTTTTGTACGACGCGCAATGCCATCTTGGTCTTGATCTTCTCGACCGAGAAGCCTGGATTGTCCTTCCCGACAACAAAGCCTTTGACCTGGTTGGAGCTCTCCTCACGCGCCCAGATGACGTTGATGTCGGCAAAGGTGGAGTTGCCGATCCATTTTTTCTGGCCGTTGAGCACCCAGGTATCGCCCTCGCGCCGGCACGTCGTCGTCATCCCACCCGATGTCGCCGAGCCCACCAGCGGTTCGGTGAGGCCGAACGAGCCGACCTTCTCGAAACGCATCATCGGCGGCAACCAACGTTGCTTCTGCTGTTCGTCACCGCAGAGATAGATCGACCCCGCCGAAAGTCCGGTATGCACGCCCCAGAAGGTCGCGACCGAGGAATCGACACGTGCCAGCTCCATTGCGACAAAGCCATTCAGCAGCCAACTCCCGCCCGCCGCGCCGTATCCTTCGTATCCCACTCCGCCGATGCCCACTTCCGCCATCTTCGGAATGATCTCGAACGGAAATTCGTCGCGAGCCCAATAATCCTCTATGACCGGCCCAACCACGCCCTCGGCGAATTCGCGCACCCGCTTGATTACCGCCCGCTCTCTCTCATTGAGCACGTTGGCGATCTTGTAGAAATCGCCGTCAACGGGCGGTGGTGCGTAAGGCGGCTTCGTTGCCAGAGCTACCCGTGGGCTTGCCATGTGTTCCTCCCTGAGATGCATCGTGAGGCGTCTCTCAACTGCTATTTCGAGAGCCGACGCGTTCGCCAGCCAGAAAGCCCTCGATCATGGCCGCGCTCTCCGCCGGCCGCGTCACCATGAAGAGGTGGCCATCATCGATCATCCGAAGCTGCGCATTCGGAATCAGACGCGCCAAGATGTGGCCGTTGATGACCGGTACCAGAGGGTCGTCGCTGCCCATCAGCACGAGCGTCGGCTGCGGCAACGACCAAAGCCACGGCAAGCTCGTCCATCCGGTCATGGCGAGAAGCTGATAGAGGTATCCCCCGCCCCGCGCGCCCCGCATCGCGGCCGCGTGCGCTTCGATCAACGAGGGGTCGTTGCGAAACGCACCGCCGTAAATTTCCGGCGCAACCTTGCTCATGTAGTCCTTGTCCATGTACCGGCGCGGCGTCGCCATCTTCCAGAGCACCGAAGGGCTGGCCGGCACCATGATTGCGCCCGGCGAGGTCGCCGCCAGCACCAGCCGTCGGCACAATTTCGGATACTGGTGCGCCAACTGCTGCGCGACGCCGCCGCCCCAGGAAACGCCGGCCACATCGATTTCCCGGTAGCCAAGCTCGGCAACGAGACCGGCGGCGAGCCGCGCCAGGGTCCGTGGTCGATATGGCGAAGCCGGCATCGGCGATCCACCGACGCCGGGGACGTCAAAAATAATTGCTGTCGTATCCGTGAGGGCCTGAAGGAAGGGTTTTGCCAGTTCCCAGTTCGCGCCAATGCCATTGAAGAGCAACAAAGGCGGCCTGCTGTCCGTTCCATGCTTGATCGCAACCCGAAGCGACTGCCCAGCGATCGAGACCTGTCGCACCTCGATGTCGCCGAGCTTCGCGGTCCGTCCGGTTCGATTGAGTCCGCCGGCCAACTCGCCGTCGCCGTTGGTGGTGCTGTCAGTCAAAGACGTAGGTCCCCGGCGCTTGCCCCATGATTGGATGTCGTTCGCTGCCAAGTGACGCGGGAGCTGCGACCTCCTCCCCTGAGCGTGCGTGCAGCCAGTCCCGCCAGTCGAGCCACCAGCTCCCCTTGCGCTTCTCGGCCGCGCCCAGAAATGCATCAGGCCCCGCCGGATTGACCTGTCCGATCATAAAGGATGCCTTCGGATTCGTTGGCGGATTGAGAAGGCTTTGCAGATGGCCGCTGTTCGACAGCACGAAGGTGGTACCCTCGCCCATGATCTGCGCCGTCTTGTAGACGCCCTTCCAGGGCGTGATGTGGTCGGTGACCCCTGCAATGACATAGCTGTCGGCACTGACCTTGCTCATGTCCACGGTCTTGTTGTTGAGCGTGAGCTTGCCGGCATTCACAAACGGGTTGGTGAAATACAGATCGAGGTAGTCGCCGTGCAGACCCGACGGCAGGCGGGTCGTATCGGCGTTCCAGTAGAGGATGTCGAACGCCGGCGGCTGGTTGCCGAGCAGGTAGTTGTTGACCCAGTAGTTCCAGATCAGGTCGTTTGGCCGCATCCAGGCGAACATCCGGGCCAGATCGTGACCGTCAACGATCCCGCGCAGACGGGACGTCTCCTTCGCTGCGCGCATGGTTTCAGGCGTGATCAGGCAGCCAAAGGCGCTATCCTCGACGGAGTTTGGATCAAGCAGGCAGACCGCCAGCACCATGTTCCTGATCTTTTTTTCTCCCGCGCTGCCAAGCGTCGCAAAATACGCTGTCGACGTGATGCCGCCTGAGCAGGAGCCCATCATGGTGATGTCTTCGCTGCCGGTAATCTCGCGTGCGGCGTCGACTGCCTCGTCGAGCGCGGCAACGTAGGTTTCGAGCCCCCAATCGCGATTGGCGGCGGTCGGGTTACGCCAACTTACGGCAAAGGTCTGGATGCCGCTCTCGAGCATGAAGCGGACCATGCTCTTGTCGGGCGAGAGATCGAGCGCATAGTACTTGTTGATCTGGGGCGGCGTGACGACCAGCGGCCGTTTCCAGACCTTCTCCGTCATTGGCGTGTATTGGATCAGCTCCAGGAGCTCGTTGCGGAAGACCACTGCGCCCGGCGTGATCGCGAGGTTCTCGCCGACCTTGAAGGCGCTCGTGTCCACCATCGACGGCATGCCGCGGTTGTTGGCGAGATCGCCGACATAGTTCTTCAGCCCGTTCAGCAGGCTTTGCCCGCCCGTATCGGCGAATTTGCGCACCGCGGCCGGATTGGTCAGAATAGCATTGGTCGGCGCAACGGCATCGATGAATATTTCGGTGATCAAGTGCGCCCGCGCCTTGTCGATGTCGCTGAGGCTCGTCTTGTCGACAAAGCCGTTTACCGCGTCGCCCCAGGCCAGGTACGCCTTCAGCAGTCCGCCGTGCAGCCCGCTCTCTTTCCATGTCGGATCGGAAAATCGCCGATCGCCCGCCTTGGGAGCTCGCTCTGAATTTCCGCCGACAATGGCCGTCAGTTCTCCGAGGAACGACAACCACTGTTCCATGGCGACCTTCGGTTCGTTGGCGATCGCCTTGAGCAGAACGCCGGCGCTGTCGGCCAGATCCCGCCCTGTGATGCCGACAAGTGGATTGAGTGCGAGCGTGTTCCTGGAAGCCTGCTCGGACAGCCCCTCCGATGGGGGCGCCTCGGTGCCGATTTCTGCGTTGGTCATTTCTGCACTCCTGCCGCGGGAATCAGCAGCGCGAGGGTTTCGGCAACCAAGGCGGGCTTCTCAGATCCCTCGACTTCCAGCGTATTCTGCGTCTTCATAATCACCTGCCCGCCGTCCTTGGGCTCGATTCCGAGGAGCACGACACGCAGCCGCACGCGCGCGCCTGCAGGCACCGGCGCCAGAAAGCGAACCTTGTCGATCCCGTAATTCAGGCCGGCCGCCGCGTCCCGCGGGATGACTCCGACCTGCATGGCCAGCGGGGCGACCATCGCGAGCGTCAGGTAGCCATGCGCGATCGGACCACGGAATGGACTTTCCCGTCTCGCGCGTTCCACGTCGACATGGATCCATTGATGGTCGCCGGTGCACGACGCAAACGTATCGATACGTGGCTGGTCGATCGTGGCCCAATCGGACATACCAAGCTCCTGTCCGACTCTCTCGTTCAATCCGGCAAGGGTCAGGTTGCCCATCTCATTCCTCCCTGGTCTTTTCGCGGTCGCGTTCGAACGATTACATGTCGCCGTACCGTTCGCGCAGCTCCTTCTTGTTGATCTTGCCGACACTCGTCTTGGGAATAGTGTCGATGAAGATGATCGTCCCCGGGATTCCGTATTTCGAGATGACGCCCTTGTCGGCGAACATTTTGAGATGTTCCTTGATGGCCATGTCGCTGACGTCACTCTTATCCGACGGTCGCTTGACCACGAGCGCCAGTGGTCGCTCGCCCCATTTTTCGTCCTTGACGCCGATAACGGCGGCCTCCGCAACGCCGGCGCATTGCGAGATCAGGTCCTCGATCTGCAGCGACGAGACCCACTCGCCGCCGGTCTTGATCACATCCTTGAGCCGGTCGGTAATGTGGACGCAGCCGCCTGGGCTGACCACCGCGATATCGCTGGTGTGCAGATAGCCCCCGGCCCACAACTCCTCGGAGGTTTCGGGATTGTCGAAGTAGCCCTGGGTAAGCCAGGGCGCACGGATCACGATCTCGCCGGCCGATTTGCCATCATGCGGCACGTCGTTCATGTCGGTGTCGACGATGCGGAGATCCACAAGCGGCCCGGCCATGCCGGCGCTGGTACGGAAATCGACCTCTCCATCAGGATCGCCGCTGAGGTCCCTCGATCGAACATGGCAAACGGCGGCAAGCGGGCCAGTCTCCGACATGCCGTAGCCTGCGAAGATATCGATGCCGGCGGCGAGCGCCTGTTTGGCCAGCGCTTTCGGCAACGCCGAACCGCCGATCACCATCTTGAGACCGCTCAGATCGACATTCGCTGCCTGGGCAGCGTTAAGCAGCATTTGCAGGATAGTCGGCACGCCGTGGGTGAAGGTGACGCCCTCGCTCTTGATCAACTTGACGAGCATCGCCGGCTCGTAGCGTCCGGGATAGACCTGTTTGGCGCCGGCAAGCGTTGCCGACCAGGGGAACCCCCAGGCGTGGACGTGAAACATCGGCGTGATCGGCATATAGACGTCGTCGCGCGAAAAGCGCCCCTGCGAGCCCGCCATGCCGAACAGCGCGAGCCCGGCGAGCGAGTGCAACACGAGTTGCCGGTGGCTGTAATAGACTCCCTTGGGCAGCCCGGTCGTGCCCGTCGTGTAGAAGGTGGTCGCCTGGGTGTTCTCGTCGAAATCGGGAAATTCGTAGTCCGGCGAAGCAGCGGCGAGCAGGTCCTCATATTCGCCGATGAAGGACAGGCCGCCGGTTTGCGGCGTCGGTCGGTCCGACATCACGATCAGCCGTTTGACCTTCGGCAACTGCGCTCTCATCCCCTCCAGCAATCCGACGAATTCGTCGTTGACGAGAAGCGTCGATGCACCGGCGTGATCGATCGTGTAGGCGATCTGTTCGGGCGACAGACGGACATTCACCGTCTGCAATACGGCGCCCATCATCGGGATCGCGAAAAACGCTTCGAGAAAGCGGTGGCTGTCCCACTCGAGGACGCCCACGGTGTCACCGGGTGCGACACCCGCCTTGCTCAGAGCCGAGGCGAGACGGCCGATCCGCTCCCTGGTCTGGCGATAGGTGAAGCGCCTCAGATCGCGGTAGACGATCTCCTGGTCCGGCGCCTGCACACGCGGCGTATGCCACAACTGCTTGAAGATCAGGGGATATTGATAAGCGGATTTGGCGGTTTGAATCAGCCTTCCGACCATGGCGGCCTCCCTCGAGCTTGCTTCTCCTCCCGACCCTTGCGTCCGCTTTTCTGATCGCGCGAATCGCCAGCCCTCTCGTTTTCGCTTTTTGTCGCGTAGCAGCCCACGGCGATATTAGCTCAACCGTTGCGTGACGCTCGGAATTTGTGAGGGTCCGAAACGGCAATCGCCCGGCTTGAACCGGACAGTCTGCCGTCAGCTGCGACAGCCGTCTTTACCGATGTTGCGCATCGGGCTCGCCGGAAAACTGTCCCGCTGCAGCTCTTGGACATGACGCCGCGCGAGATCAGCAACCGATAGGTCCTGCTTGCTGACCTTTCTGGTAAGAACTTGGAGGATTGCGGCCGATCCGCAGAACACCGCAAGGACGTCCTAAAAGCGACAAGACGCATCGCGAAACCGGCCGGCCGCTTCAGCCAAGTTCGCTCCATTCAGTTCTTGCGAACCGAGCGGGGGCAGCCGCGATGAGACAGGTGAGACACCTATGAATCAAGAGACCGGTGAGACACCTATGAAGCAAGAAGCAATGAGACGTTCGGGCGGGCGGCTCCTTGGCTCGCTCAGCTTGCCATGCGTCACAAGCCGGTGTGCCTGGCCTCGGCGGTGCGCCAGCTGGTAGCCCACCCGTCCAGCTTGGCATATCGGCCGCTGGCCGGTGCGTGTGCATGAGTACAGCTACGATCGACACGACCGCTGGTTGCACCGTGGTTGGTACAAAGATCTTGGGGAGCGCACCGTGATCATCAAGAAGCGTCACCGTCATTGGGACGACTGAAAAAGAGACCCCATAGGTGCTCCTCTAGAAGGGCGCTGGCGGGAAGATAGGGTGACTCACCCAATAAAACCGGTGAAACACCCACTTGAAACAGTGAAGCAGTGGGACACCCTAATAGCAGGCGAGCTGTGAATACCACCGATCGGCATCGTCAATTTGTGTCCAAAACTTTGGGGGCGACCTCCCGGGGCCCGGTCGGTCTGATCATATTCACAGGCGGCCCGGCAGCGGCGCGCACCGCAGTGCTGGCAGCGGAACGATTCTCAAGCTTCCAGATTGCGCGCCCCCGGCCGTGCTCTCCCGAAAACGTTTTCAACCCCTGATGCGCGTTCGAGAACAAGTTCCCACGACAATGTAGGCGCTCTCACGTGATCGGCGCCTTAGGCTAGCTAGCTAGCGTCCGCTCACGTTGCGATGTCTGTTCTTGATGCTGTGGACGGCTCCTCCTCCGGCGCGAGAGCGCCAAGGAGTGGGCGCCGTTTGAGGCTCCCACGATTCTGAGGAGCAGCCTATGCAGTCAATTTCGACAATCGGTCTGGATATCGCGAAGTCGGTCTTTCAAGTGCATGGCGTTGATGCAGCCGGCCAGGTGGTCATACGCCGCCTGCACATGATCGAGCACGTCTTCGTCGAGCAAAGCCTGGTCGCCGCCTTCGCCGTCGTCGACGCGGTAATGTGGATTTCGCTTCTGATGTCGAAACGGCTATCGGACGGGCGGATTCACGGGTCGGCGATCGCCATCGTCATCGGGCTGGTCCTTGCCTATGTCCGGCGGACTGGTGACGGGCGGACAGAAAGGCCTCGCCGATATCCCGGTTTTCGCGGGCATCGGCCTGATGGGAGGCGCCATGCTGCGCGACTTTGCCATCGTCGCCACCGCCTTCGAGGTGGATATCATCGAAGCGCGCAAGGCGGGCATGCTCGGGGTCGTCGCCCTCGCGCTGGGCACGATCCTGCCGTTCATCGTCGGGGCCGCCGTCGCCATGGCCTTTGGCTACACCAATGCGATCAGCATCACCACCATCGGTGCCGGCGCGATCACCTACATCGTCGGTCCCGTCACCGGAGCTGCACTCGGAGCGGACTCCACGGTCGTCGCGCTGTCCATCGCCACGGGTGCGTTCAAGGCGGTGCTCGTCATGGTTGGCACGCCGCTCGTCGCCCGCTTCATCGGTCTCGACAACCCCGTTCCGCCATGGCTTTCGGGGGTTTGATGGGCACCGTGAGCGGGGTTGCGGGCGGACTTGCTGCCACCGACCCGAAGCTGGTGCCGTATGGCGCCCTCACCGCGACCTTCCACACCGGCATTGGCTGCCTGGTCGGGCCGTCCCTGCTCTACCTGGCGGTTCGTGCAATGGTCGGGTGACGTCTCGAACGTCGATGACGCAGTGCCGACAGTGCGGGTCCGGTCGCAAACCCTGCGAGCGGATCCGCTTTGTCGTAGGTCATGGCAAAAGGGGCGGCCCCTAGCGACGACGGCAGGATTCCTCCTCTAGAAGAATCCCATCAGACGAAATCATACCTGCTGCGGCGAAGAAATTGGTGGAACCGATTTTGGAGCCCGCACAGGGCAATCGCGTGGGGTTGATCCTTGGGGCGGTCCAATCGCGTACCGCCCTATTTTCATATGTGCTACCTAGTTGGGTAGCAAAATGGTAGCAGGAAAAGCGGATCATGACTGACGATCAGGTCAATCTCGTCGTTCAGCACCTTTGCGAGCAATTGCACTTGGCGCTCCGATTGAAGGGGAGCGAAGCACATCCACCAAACGCCAAGGATATTGGATTCGATCCTGCCTCTGTAAGAACTGTATTGCTGACTGCGTTGCGTTCGGCGGGTGTCACGATCCACCACGAGGGAGTCGGGGCGAGCGAAGAGCCGCCATGGTCCTAAACGCAAAACGCGGGACAGAAGCCCCACGCCAATGGCTCACTTGGGTCAATTGCGTCACTTCGGCGCTGCCGCCGATCACTTCCGGTCTACCCCGGTGAACGGACATCAGAAGGGCCTGTCGGCATGTCTCAAACGTATCATGAACAGTCATCGGGCCACAAATTCTGATGGGTCATTCACGCCGACATAGAGCGCCGATCACTCCGGCAGTCCTGCCTTACGCAGTCCGTCCAAGTGAGCAGCGAGGTGGTCCGACCTGTACGGCAACAGTTCTTTGAGGACCGATACAGTGATATCCGGGAACAACTCTCGGAGATGGAAGATCATCCTATTCGCTTCCCTAATCCGGCCAAGCTTTCCGCAGGCTGCCGCTCCCAGGCGCAGGCAAGGCTGATAATCGGGATCAACCTGCAACGCAGCCAGCGCGGACGCCGCGGCTTCCTCGTATCTCCCGGACACAAAATGCGCGTTGCCAATGGCTGTGTACATCTGGTGGATCAGCGGATCGCGCGGACTGAGACGCATGGCGCGTTGTGCGTGCGCGATTGCCAGCTCAGGTTCACCGAGCCAAACGCGTGCAAATGCACTCATCCACCACGCCGTCGCTTCGTTGGGGTTGATGTCCAGCGCCCGATCAATCAGCGCCGCACCGAGTTGGGGATCCTGAAGATCGAAGGCAACTGCCCATCCGGCTGTAGAAAGTGCCACCGGATCATCTTTGCCGAGCTGCGCTGCCTGTCGGGTGAGATGTGCCAGCTCATGCAGCTCTCCGGCCCGATCATCGGTCCATCCCCACGTGCGCCGTCGATGGCGACAGTAAGCGGCCATCCCATAAGCCGCCGCGTAATTCGGATCGAGATCAATCACCTTCATGAAGAGCTTCAGGGCATCTTCGTTTCCCTGGCGCGTATGCAGGTGAAACCGGGAAAGCCCGCGCAGAAAGTAATCATAGGCGTCCAGGTTTTCCGTCGGCTTGCGATTTGCACGCTCGATCTCTGCTTTTCGGAGGCGCGGCTCGATGGCCCCGACTACATTCGCCGTGACCTGGTCTTGAAGATCGAACACGTTCTCGAGGCTACCATCGAACCGGTCCGCCCAAAGGTGCGTGCCCGTCGCGCAGTCGATGAGCTGGCCCGTGATCCGGACCATACCCGCAGCCTTGCGAACGCTGCCCTCTAGGGCATAGCGCACCCCCAGCTCGCGCCCAATCTGCTTCACATCGGTCGCCTTGTTCTTATATGTGAATGTCGAATTGCGAGCGATGACCATAAGCCAGGAAATTCGCGAAAAGGCGGTGATAATGTCTTCGACCACGCCGTCCGCAAAATACTCCTGCTCTGGATCACCACTCATGTTCTCGAACGGCAGCACGGCGATGGAGGGCTTGTCCGGGAGAGCCAGGGCCGCACTTAGCCGATCGATCAGCGCGCCATGCGCTCCCGCGCGTACAGCAAAAGCGCGGACCGGCTTAGAGATGTTCTTGAGGTGCTGTTCGCCCCGGTCCTCGAAGTCAACGTCCAGCTTGCCCCCAACCTCGCTGTACACCTTCTCGGAAATGAGGATGCCGCCCGGATCGGCGGCCCCCTCCAACCGGACAGCAATGTTGATCCCGTCGCCAAATAGATCGCCGTCAGCTCCGACAATAACCTCCCCGAGATTGACCCCAATGCGTAGCTTAAGGGAGCTTCGGCCTGAGGCGATGATTTCCTGTATCTCCACCGCGCATCGCGCCGCAGCCGACGGACTCGCGAACTCGGCCAACGCGCCGTCACCCGTGGTCTTGATCAGTCGCCCGTCGTGGCCGGAGAGGCCAGGCTCGATTACTTCGCGCTTCAGCCGCTCGAACTCGGCGTAGGTGGTTTCCTCAGCGCTTTGCATCAACGCAGAGTAGCCGACCACGTCGGCAGCCAGGATCGCCGCTAGCCGTCTTTGAACCCGCTGCTTGGTCACAGCGCCCCTCCGAACGGTCAGACCAATCACGCCGCTGGAACGAGGAAGAGCTTAGCACTTTACCAAGGGACGTGAGCGGTAAATGCAGGAGAGCCCAAATTGCCTCAAGTGGCATTTTGCGGGACCCGTTGCACGGCTGCAACGAGCGTCGTCAACCGGGAGGTCCGAGTTGGGTCATGTGTGGACGACGCCCGCGTTGCAAGAGGAATCTGACGTGCGGCTTGCGGTCGGGTGCAAGTCATGTGTCCGGCCTGTTTGCGCGGCACCATGACCGCTGGCCCTGATGTAATCCGCGGATCGGGTCCCAATCATTCGCACGGGCTTGGTTCGCCCATGACCCAGAAGCGGGTTTTCCCAATCGACGGCTCGACCGTTTCGCATCACGTCATCATCACCCTCGCAATTCGATTGTCTTGCTCCAATGTTGCTTCACGCTCCCATTGCCGAGCCTCTTCAGGCAGCTGCAGCGAGCGCCGGCGCTCGATAGTATCCTCCCCTGGCCATGATCGCCCAAGCGATGCGCGCCATCTTGTTGGCAACCGCAACGGCGACGAGCTTGGCAGGCTTCTTGGCCAGCAGCTTCATGATCCATGGATGCTTTTGCGGATGCTGCCGGGCCTGTCGAACAACGGCTGTTGCACCGATGACGAGTAGCCGTCGGATATAGCGATCTCCCTGCTTGGAGATGCCGCCGAGCCGTTCCTTGCCACCCGTCGAATGCTGCCGCGGCACAAGTCCGATCCATGCTGCAAAGTCTCGACCGGTTTTGAAGCCGCTCGGGTCTGTGACAGTGGAAGCGAGGGCCGTGGCTCCGATCACGCCTATCCCGGGCACGGTCTCGAGGCGGCAGCTCATATCATTAGCATGATGATGTGCGTGAATGGCGCGATCCATGGTTCCGATCTGCAATTCTAGAGCAGTGAGTTGATCGACGATGGTCTGCAACGCCTGTTTCATTGCAGATGGAAGAAATTCGCGATTACTCTCGTCCGTGATGATTGCGGCAAGCTGCGCGAGACCTTCGCGCCCTGTCGCCGCAACGAGGCCGAACTCGGCAAGGTGGGCTCGAAGCGCATTGATCAGCTGCGTGCGCTGACGGACTAAAAGATCCCGTGTTCGATGTAACATCAGCAAGGCTTGCTGATCGGCCGACTTGATTGGCACGAACCGCATCGATGGGCGTGTCACGGCTTCACAGATCGCAGCTGCGTCGGCAGCATCGCTTTTCGAGCGTTTCACATAGCCTTTCACATAGCTCGGCGGCATCAGACGAACGGTGTGCCCGAGCTTGGAGATTTCACGTGCCCAATGATGACCGGTTCCGCACGCCTCCATACCGACCAGGCAAGCGGGAAGCTTACTAAAGAAGTCCAAGACCTGCTTGCGCCGCAATTGCCGGGTGATAACGACCTTGCCTCCACTATCCACGCCGTGAACTTGGAATACGTTCTTGGCCAGATCAACGCCGATGGTGTTAACATGCATGTGGACGACCCCCTCAGGTGATGCGTTGTTCAACGATCACCCTTTGGCACATTCGATGCCGGAGCGGGCGTCGTCCACCACATCATTCGCGTCGTTTTTGACATCTCTGCAGCATGTCCGCTATCCGGCCTATCTCAGACCTGCAATTCGGCGTTGCGCACACCGAGATAGGCGTGATCAAGCTCCCGGACCGCGGCCTCGAATCATTAGATACGAACGCACGGACTTTGAGTGCTGCGTCACACCCGTTCGCCCCCCATCCTGAAGGAGCCCGCGATATACGGGCGTCTCGAAGGATGTAGCCCACAGACGGGGTCTCATGGTTCACCCAGCGATGCGAAGCATCGCCCGGAGATGCGCCGAGCCTGTCATCGGGCCGCGCTGCGCGGACCCGTTGGCACTCCTCACCATGAGGGGCTTGTGACGCAGCAGGATTAGCGCAAAGTAATCCGCCATCTGCGCGGCGGGAGCAAGCTGACGCGGGCGGGCTACTTCAGCAATCGCAGCAGGGCGCGGCCCGACGGGGACTTCAATTCCTTCGCGTCGAGGGTGCCGTCATTGTCCGGGTTCGCTGCCGTGAAGCGCTTCTCGACGACGGCGAGATACTCGTCCTTCGTCAGGGTGCCGTCATGGTCCGGATCGGCGGCGGCCAGTTCCTTGGCGCTCAGGCGGCCCTTCAGTTCACGCGCATCGAGCGTGCCGTCGTGGTCGCGCTCGAGCCGATCGAATACCGCGGCGCCCGCTGCCTTCGCTTCGTTGAGGTCGACGGTGCCATCGCGGTCCGGATCAAGGGCCTTCAGGACGTTGTCAGCCGCACCGGCCGGGTTCTGCGAAAGCAGGAAGAGCGCAGCGACGACCATAAATCCGGTTTTGATTGGCTTGTTCATATCCATTGTTCTCTTTCGATCATCGCTCTCGAATGACTTGCTGGTTGGCATGAGGGCTAAACCGCGACCCGCGCTCTCGTCAGCGATAGTAGCCCGGAGTCTCGCGAAGATGCCAGATTAACGTTTCGCGTGGCAGGGAGTTCCTCACCATGCGGTCCATCAAGCCGGGGAACGCTCGATCAAAGGCCAAGCGTGACTTCCGCCCATCGCATCACCCTGCTGCTGTTGAGAAACTCGATCACGCTCGGCTCCGTGGTCTCGGGCCGGTCATGGCCCAGCACGGCAGTCGCTGCGATCATGTCACAGCGTTCGTTGTAGACGATCGATAGCACCGTTTTGGCGGCCGGACTGCCCGCATTGGGCTTGTAGGCGCGGCTGCGGCCCTTCATCCATGCAATGCTGATTGGCCGCCCAGGGCCGAGCGGGGAAACGTCGCCGACAAGAAAGAGATCTCCCATGCGATCGAGACCGTCATCATCGGCGACCCCAGTCGTGCAATTACAAAAGCCCAGCTTGGCACGCACATAGAGGGTCACCTCGGCGCCGCAGTCAGCGGCCTTGCATCGAAACGCCTTTCCCCTGCCCCAGGGGTCCATGGGAAAGGGCCATGCCACCTCGTTCCATACGGGTGTGCTCGCTATCGCGGCGGCATGCCGTGGCGGGTTGAACCATAGCAGCGCCGCGGCCATTGCTATTCCGAGCGAGGCTGCTGCGATGGTGATACCGGCTGCCTTTCTCATCGCTTCACCGTCGCTGCTCCGGAGCTAGTTGCTGGCGAGATATTTTTTCGCCGCCGCAACCTCCGGCCGCTCCGTATCGGCGCTGGCCGTCAGCGTAACGAGCTGCTGATAATTTTGTCTTGCTGCTTCCTTGTCACCGAGGGCGTCGGCCGCCTTTGCGGCTCCTGCAAAACCCTGGAAGCGGTTCGGCTCCTTTGCCTTTGTGGCCTCGAAGGCCGCAAGCGCCTCCTTGGCCATGCCGCGATCGAGCAGCATGAAGCCGTAGAGCTCGCGGGCCGGCGCCAGCGGACCCGGCGTGATCACATGCTTCTCCGTCTTGTCCTCGGCATCCGCCGCGGCGCTCATGGCGCTCAGCGCCTCGTCATACTTTCCCTCCGCGTAGAGTACCCAGGCAGCGGCGACCTGACGCTGGATGTCGACGATCCCGGACCAATAATTGTCCTTGGCGTCCTTGAGCTTGTCGCGCAGTTCTGCGAGCTTCTGAACGTCGGCCTTGGCGGCTTCCGGTTTGCCTGAGTGGGCTGCGCCTAGCGCGCGGGCAAAGTGCGATATTGCCATCGCAAAGTTCAAGTTGCTTGGCCGCACGGATAGCTGCGAAGCACCATCCCAGTCGCCGCGCTCGATCGCGTAGCGGGCCGGCGAAGCCGCGAACGCGTAATCGGCCGCTGCGACCGTCGCCTTGAAGTCGGTCTGCTTCATCATGTCGTCGATGACGGCGAGAGCATGCTTGTCCTGGGCGAGCTGCAGGTAGGCGTAGACCATGTAGTCCTGTGCGTGCAGGTAATTGCCCACCGACTTCTCAGCCCTCGCGGCTTGCACGGAAGCCGTGTTGGAATCGATCGATTCCTTCCAATAGCCGACACGGGTGTAGATGTGGGAAGGCATATGCTGGGCATGCGGCGCCGCCGGTGCGATCTTGGCATAGCGGTTGGCGGCCTCGAGCCCTTTTTGCGCGGTCGCCGGATAGTCGTAGAGGTGGATCAGATAGTGCGTCACGCCCGGGTGCTGCGGCAACCGTTTGGAAATCGGCTCCAGGATCGCGGCGCCCTTGGCCTGCTGCGCATAGGTCTTGTCGTTCAGATCCGCCGACGTGTTGAGCGTAATCGCGTAGGCAATCTGGGCTTCGTCGTCGTCCGGATACTTCGCTGCGACTTTTTCCTGGGCGTCACGCAGCGCGCGCATGCGCTGGGCGTGAGGGATCTTGTCGTAGTCGGCGTACATCACCATCAGCGCGTCGATGTAGTCGCGTTCGCGCTCGGTCGCTGCTCCGGTTTCCTTTGCCTTGGTGATGGCGGCGAGACCGGGCGCGAGATTTGGCTGCGGGATCGCATTGTGCGGATTGTCCATGTAGGTGAGCGCGATGCCCCAATATGCGATGGCGCATGTCGGATCGGCCTTGAGGGCCTCCTCGAAGATTTCCTTGGCGTTGAGATACCAATAGGAGTGCTGATAGCGCATCGCGCGATCGAAACGACGCTGGGCCACCTCGTTGCAGGAGGTCTTGAAGTTGACGCTGCCGAGTTGCTGATCCACATCGTTCTGCGCGACCAGCGGCTGCGACGCCGATAGCGTGAGACCCGCGACGACGACCGGGAACAGGGACTTCCGCATGGATACCTCCCTCCGTCAGCGAATTAAATGGATTGGTCCAAACGGACTGCACTATATGACTCTCGCGGCTTTGCTGAAACGAAGTGAATCGTGGCAGCGCCACTGTCCTATCATACTAGCGCGGTTGCATGCCCTGCAAGAAACGAAGCGGGTTGAGCGGGCCGATGGGGATCAGTTCGAAGCTCATCATATGCGCTTTGCCCAGCGGCAGCTTTTCGAGCATTTCGTGAGCGACGGCCGGATCGGTGACGTTGATGATGAACGCCACGCCCGGCTTTCCCTGCAGCGAGTACCACTGCTCGATCTTGCCATCGAGGTAGAGGTCGACAGTTTCCCGAACTTCCTCCGGCAGGACCGCAAGCACCTGCGATTGTTCAAAACCGGGATTGATGGTCCCGATGGCGAGAATTTTGGTGGTCGGCGTCGTTTTCATCGCGACTCCCTGTGCGTTTGCGGAATCGAAGCCGACAAGGCAGCCGATAAGCGCCAATGCGGCGGCATGTTATCTCCCCTTCCGTGTGCGGCTCAGGCGACCGGGTGAACCCGTTGGGCAGCCAGGATGTGCAACCGAGGCGCCTGACTGGTGCGTTGATCTATCTCAAGCATCTACACGCCCGGGAAGGGTTCACTTCTTTCTCCATGCCGGTTTTGTGATCTCCACCCTCGAGGGCTGCAGACATGCGTGACCTTCACCGTGTGATGGCGTCTGCTCTCCTGACGCTCGCAGCCTGGACGGCCACGGTCAATCCATCGCAGGCCGACACCGGCGCCGTGCGTATCGTCTTCGGCGCGGCGGGCATCGTCGTCAGCGCGGGCAGCGGCAAGGGCACGCTGACGTTCCAGGGGAAGACGTATCCGTTCGAGATTTCCGGCGCCGGTGTCGGAGCCACACTGACGCTGAGCGTCAACGAGTTGGAAGGCCGCGCCCTGAACTTGCGTACCCCCGGCGATCTGGCCGGCAACTATATCGCGGTCAGCGCCGGCGGCGCCCTCGTCGGAGGGGTGGGCGTCGCGCGGTTGCGAAACGCGAACGGTGTCGTCCTGGTGGTTCGCGGCCCCAGGTTGGGTGCCGGAATCTCAATCAACCTAGCTCGCGTCACCATTACGATGATGTGATGTGACGGCGAGGCTGTTGTCCAGCTCGCACTCCGCCATCCTGTCTCAGGCCAGCAAGAGTGAGAAAAATAGCATCGGAACTACCGAGGCCAAAATGAACGCTGCCCTCAAGAATCTCGATGGCATGCCCTCATGTAGAGGGTCGAGTACGGGAGCGGAAAGCGTTGGGTGATTATCTTACCCTCGATTTCTTGAAAGTGGCGCGATACTAGCGCCTTGTACTGCTCGGCCGTTCTAACGTGCTTGCCTCGATCCATCCTTGCCAATTGACGAGCGACAGGATTCTGGCCGTCGTGGAACACTGGGTCAACGCTTGCTATACGCCCGCTCGATTTAAGGATGCCCGAAAGAAGCCGGTACAGGTCATCGACCTGATCGTCGGATAAGTGGTGGAGTACAGCCGAAATAATTACCAGATCAACGTCCTTGAACTGTTTGGCCTCGTCTTCGCCAAAGAGCCCCGTGTGGAAGGTTCCAGCGTGACCAAAGTCGCGCCTGGCGTCTGCTACATATCCAGGGTTCGGTTCAAAGCCATGATAGTCGACGTTTGGAAGATGGGGTAGCAAATGGCCTGGTCCACAGCCGATATCAACGACCAGATCGCCTGGTTTCACTCCGGAGAAAACGACAAAACGCTTTCGTGCGCGGTGAGCGCCCATAAAGCGCTGGACGCCCTCGTAGATCGTCGTGGATTTGAGTATCCGGTAGAGGCCTTGTCGCTCTGACATTATGAACAAAGGCCCTTGCTCAGGTTGCGAGATATCTGAATTGCGATGCGATCAACGACCACGCCGATCAGCGGCTGCGGCGGTGAATCGCTGAACCCTATGCGGTGATATTGGCCGCATCGAACCAAATGAGCATGCAAAAGTACTTGTCCGTGCTCGCGCATCTAAGATCACCCAAGGAGTCTTGCGGTAGTATAGCTGGATGCACTGAAGTCAGCCAAGAGGCATCCGCCGAAAACCGGAAGCGTCCTTCGCATGGGGAGCGTTCCGCCTACACGCTGACGCTGCTAATCGGAGTACTCTCTCGAAACGCAACAGGAATGACACGATGGCTAGGCCGTCACCACTGATCACCCCTCTGTCGCCATTACCTGCGTTTCCTGCGTCTGCCTTCCTGGCGCTTGCGGCCTGGACGGCCACGGTCAATGGTCGCCGTCTCGAGGAAACGCGTCGAACTGATTGCCATGCCGCAAGCTAACAGTATAAGATGCAAGTTGGGGACCCCCGCAGCCTCCCCGTTAAGTGGTGACCCCATGCAAGCGCTGCTCGCTACTCTTTGGAGCGAGCACCATGGATGGACACCTCCTTCTCCTGTTTGTTTTTGCTACATTTCTCGGCGGCTTCGTTAGCGGCTTTTCCGGATTCGCGATGGGCCTGGTCGTGTCCGGGATTTGGCTGCACATCATCACGCCGATCCAAACCGCGGCCTTGATCGCCGGCTACGGCTTGCTCACGCAAGGCTACGGCATCGCGAAGCTGCGGCACGAGATGATCTGGCGGAGCATTTGGCCTCTTGTGCTGGGCACCGCGATCGGCATCCCCATCGGAGTGATGCTGTTGACCCACATCAACCCCGGCTACTTGCGTTTCGGCGTCGGCGTGCTGCTCGTGCTTTACGCGATCTATAGCCTGGTGCGCCCGCAGATAAAGGCAATGAAGATTGATGCGCCGACTGACGTTGCGATCGGGATTTTCAATGGGATGCTCGGAGGCCTCACTGGCCTTGGTGGGATCATCTCGACCATCTCTTGCCAGTGGCGCGGATGGTCAAAGGACAAGCAGCGTGCCGTCTTTCAACCCATACTGTTTGCGGCCTTTGTAATCATCTCGATTTCGCAACTCATGGCAGGATCGTACACGGTCGATACCGTCAAACTGTACGGCATCGGCCTTCCTTTCATGGTCGCGGGCATTTGGATCGGGTTCAAACTTTACGGAACGATCAACGATGAAACCTTCCGCGAGACGGTGTTGATTCTGGTTCTCCTTGCTGGCGTGTCGCTGATCGTTTCGGCATCGGGACTTATGCCTCCCTAGCCATCCCGAAATCGCAACCGGCTCAACTGGCGAACTGGCCGGTGGGCTTGCCCCGCCGCACCATTTCCTGGGCATAGGCATAGAGAGCGTCGTACACGATCCATTCCGCCGCGTTTTGCTCGTGATCATCCTTGTAGCCGAGGTGTCTGAAGCCCTCGGCGATCGCCTCGAGTCCCGGTCCTTCCGCCTGCTGGTACAGCGTGTTGTCTGTGTCGGCACCGTTTACGATCCTCCCGAGCAGGACAAGCGCCGGATCGGATGTCAGCTTGTATTTCTTCAGGATGGCTTCGAATGAGCACTCCTTGCCGTGGTGGCCGAGCTCAACGTCTTTCACGTCGTACGGTGTTGCGTCGAGCCGTTTTGCTTCCGCCATCACCTTGTCCGCCGGCACAAAGATGAACTCGGCATCCTTGTCGACGAATTTTCTGATGAGCCACGGGCAGGCCACGCGATCGACTTTGACACGCTCTCGGGTGATCCATTTCATGCGCTTCTCCTGTTCAGGTTTGAGATCGAAGATTACGTGTCCGCAAGCACCAGGACCCCACCATGGGCTGGTGAAATCACGTACAGCCGATCGGGCGGTACCAGCACGGTGGTGTGCGCTCCGACCGCAGTTGCGATTTGAGACCTCTTTCCGGTTTTTGGCTCGATTGTTTCAACAAGTCCGGGCTCGCCGATCGCCACGTGGACGCGCCCGCTCGTTGGATTGAAGAATGTCACGTCCGGTGGGCCGGCAATCGGCCAGCTGTTGGTGATGTCGCCTGAACGGCTATCGACTTCGACGAGGTGACCGTCGTCGCAAGCGGCGTAGAGGCGATTCCGCGTGTGATCGATATCCAGGCCATGGGCACCACCCGAAGACAGCTTCCATTGCTCAAGCAGCTTCAAATCGGGAAGTCCGGCCACGAGGATCATGGACGGCTCGCGGATGCAAAGAAACAGCCGCTCCGCCGCGGCATCGGTCACGCACCAGCGCGGCCGTCCCGGCAGGTCAAGTTTAATGTGTTGGCCATCGTCGAGGCGGAACGCGTGCAGGCTCGGCGTCTCATTATCGTCGCCGATGCACGCGGCAATCCCGAGAGCGAGGCGCTTGACGATGGCTGCGCCGTTGGGCCGGGCCCCGGAATTGAATGTGGATTTGGTTTTGAGCGTGCTGGCATCGAGCCAGGAGATGCTCGCCGATCCGCGATTGGTGACGAGAATTTCGCCGTCGTCAGCGACCGCACCGGCGACGCCCGGAAATCCCGGCAGCGTCGCGATGTGGCGCCCGGCGTCCGGATCGATCACCTCGACTGTGCTCTGCCTGGTATGGGCGATGAAGACGCGGCGGCTTTTCGTATCGAAGATGCCGTGATCGAATTCGCTGCCCGAACCGCCCGGAATTTCGATGACGCCCAAAGACTTCAGCGACATGATGACCTCATGCCGTTGCTCGCAGGTTGATGTTTGATGGTTCCGTCCATGTGCAATCTCCCCGGAAAATGCCGAGTGTTGCACAGGCTTGGACGGTGGCGCCGTCTGGCGGGGAGCCTGTGTTTTCCCCGTGCGTGAAACCTAACGACGGACAGTCTCCGCGGCAAGGTTCTTCTCGGTCAATATTTCGGCCGGTGTGAGTTCGCCCATTCGCGGGCGTGCTCGATCGGCAGACGCTGCACAGAGGCGCGAACCTTCTGCGTCGCCGGCAGATTGTCCATGCGCTCCCGCCAGCGGCAGAACGCCGGGAACCTGGGATACATCGACTGCCCTTCGATCGTCAGACTGAAAGCGAACGTGCTCGGCAGCAGATAGAAGTCCGCGATCGAGAGCTCGTCGCCGAGCAGAAAATTCTTTCCATGTGCAAGCTGGCGTTCGACGACGACAAGCCCGGTCTCGACCTTCGGCAACGCATGCGCCACGACCTTATCGTCGGAAGCGATGCCGAGTTCGGGGAACACCAGGCGCTCATGCGTCACGTGATAGATCATGTAGGGGTAGTAGTAGGAATTGACCGCGCTGATCCATTGGTTCATGCGCGCCCTCGCCTTGATGTCCTTCGGCGTCAGAGATGTGCCGTCAAAGGC
>Ga0081540_1000239_pt1 | contig 57671 bp, 58 predicted proteins | sample TabmetS2T1R1_FD_71024 | JGI IMG/M metagenome (GOLD analysis project Ga0081540, IMG submission 71024) | Tabebuia heterophylla rhizosphere microbial communities from the University of Puerto Rico - S2T1R1 | ecosystem: Host-associated > Plants > Roots > Rhizosphere ...
TCCTTCGCGACGTAGGGCGACGTGTGCACCACGTTGGGCGGCGCGACCGAGACGCCGACATTGATCTTGCGCATGGTCGGGCAGCTTGCGGTCTGCGCGGCGGCACCTGTTGCGGCGAAAGCGCCGCCGATCAGGATCGCGACGGCGATGCTGCGATGCAGATTGCTGGTCATGACGTTGTCTCCACTCAGTCGTGGTCGGCGGCCTTGGTCCACGGCGCGACGTGAATTTCGAGGAAGCGCAGCAGCGCGGTGAGCGTGACGCCGAGCAGGCCGAGCGTCACGATGGGCACGAACATCTTGTTGACCTGGTAGGTGCTCGCGGTGCGCACGATCAGGTAGCCGATGCCGGAGATCGCCGTGTAGAGATCGCCCAGCACCATGCCGATCAGGCCGCGGCCGACCGCGAGGCGCAGCCCGGTGACGATGAACGGCAGCGCGCCCGGCAAAACGATGTTGGCCCACAGCTGGCGCTCCGAGCAGCGGAACGAGCGGCCGACCTCGACCAGCTTGGGATCGACGTTCTTCACGCCCTGGTAGGTGTTGATGACCATCGGGAAGAACGCGAACATGAACAGGATCACCACCTTCGCCTTGGTCTCGTAGCCAGTCCACATAACGATCAGCGGCACCAGCGCGACGCTCGGGAGGGAATAGAGGAAGGTGATGTAGACGCCGAACGCGACATCGACGACCCAGAAACGCGCCAGCAGAAGTCCCAAGGCGATGCCGACGATGCAGGCGAGGGTGAGGCCGATTGCCAGCACAAGGAGGCTCGGCGCCAGGTACTGCCACAGCTCGCCGCTGCTGATCATATCGACCGCGGCGACCGCGATCAGGCTCGGCTTGGTGAACAGCGCCGGATCGATATTGTTGCCGAGCCACTCCCACAGCAGCAGCACGATGGTCAGCGAGACGAGGCGGATGCCGATGTTGAGCAGGAGCTGCCGCCGCCGACGCTCGGCCGCGATCTTCTGCGCGCGCGAGCGGTCCTCGCTGACATCGTCGGTGGCCGCGATCGCGGTGTCGCCCGTCTGCACGCTCATGGTCAGGCGACCTCGCTAACGGACTTGGCCGCGCCGCGTTCCGGCCGTGCGCCTTGCAGCTGCCGCCAGATATGCGCACGCAGCTCGGCGAAGCGCGGATCGGCGCGCACCACCTCGACGTCGCGCGGACGGCCGAACGGCATGTCGATGATCTCCTTGATGCGACCTGGCCGCGCCGTCATCACCGCGACCCGGTCGCCGAGGAGGATCGCCTCGTCGATCGAGTGCGTGATGAACACCATGGTCTTGCGCTCGTCGGGCCGCTCCATCAGGTGGAGCAGCTCTTCCTGGAGCACCTCGCGCGTCTGCGCGTCGAGCGCAGCGAACGGCTCGTCCATCAGCAGGATCGACGGATTGATGGCGAGCGCGCGGACGAGGCCGACCCGCTGCTGCATGCCGCCAGAGAGCTGATAGGGATAGTGACGCTCGAACCCGGTCAGGCCGACCAGGTCGAGATAATGCCCGACCCGCTCGCGGATATGCGCGCCCGGTGCGCCGGCCACCGCGAGCCCGAACGCGGCGTTGTCATAGACGGTCTTCCACGGCAGCAGCCCGAAATGCTGGAACACCATGGCGACGCCTTCGGGCGGCCCCGCCACCGGCGTGCCGCTGACCAAAAGCTCGCCGCCGCTCAGGTCGGTCAGCCCGGCGATGCAACGCAGGAATGTTGTTTTGCCGCAGCCGCTCGGACCAACGATGCAGAGAATTTCCTGGCGGCGCACGTCCAGCGTGAGCTGTCGGAATGCGACAACGGCGCCATCGAGGAAAAGCTTGCTGGCATTGCGCGATGTGATCGCGGACCGTGCGCCGTCGCCGGACGAAACCATCTCGGGTCTGCTCCTCCACCACGTGCCCGTGCGGGCTGTTTTCTTGTTATGAGGCTAGCTGTTGCGCCTCGCCCGCGGGGTGTCAAGGTCATGACTATCCGCTGCGACCAAATGGGCTAACATCCTGCACGCAGGAACAGCAGGAGGGTTGGTTATGCGCAAAGCAATCGTTATCGCCGCCGCGCTGTGTGCATTGGCAGCCGCCATGGCGTCGGCACAGGAGTTCGAGAAGAAGCACTACAACTACTCGGAATGGGCCAAAGGCCGCTTTTCCGAGGCGGTCACCGTGACCGGGCCCGGCAAGATCATCTTCCTCGCCGGCGTCGGCGCGGAGGACGAGAACGGGAAGGCCGGCGACATCCTCCACAAGGGCGACGTCACCGCGCAGTGCAAATACGCGTTCGAGAAGATCAAGCGCGCGCTCGAGAAGAACGGCGCGACGCTGGCCGACATCGCCAAGATGGTCACCTACATCACCGACGCGCGGTTCCAGCCGGACTTCGGCAAATGCCGGCAGGAGACGTTCGGCACGACGCCGATGCCGGCGCACACGCTGCTGACCATCAGCCAGCTCGCCTGGCCAGGCATGTTGATCGAGATCGATGTTACGGCGATCGTGCCGTTGAAATAGTCCCGCAAGGGTGTAGGACTGCGGCGGCAGATTCAAGAAATTGAACGAAAGCGAAGGGTGGAAATGACTGAGCCGGTGAAAGTCGGGATCGTCGGGCTCGGGCGCTGGGCCAAGGTGCTGACGCGCGCGAGCAAGAGCTCGGACAAGCTGACAATCGTCGCGGGCTACAGCCGCACCGAGGAGAAGCGCAAGGCGTTCGAGCGCGAGATGGGCGTCGCCGCCGCGCCCAGCCTCGAGACCATGCTCGCCGACCCCGCCATCAAGGGCGTGATCCTCACCGTGCCGAACGAGCAGCACCTGCCAGTCGCGGCCGAGGTCGCGCGTGCCGGCAAGCACGTCTATACCGAGAAGCCGATCGCCAGCACGTTGGAGGAGGGGCTCGAGATCGAGGCGCTGGAAAAGCGCCACGGCATCACGGTCACGGTCGGACACAGCGCCCGGTTGATGGCGGGCCTGCGCAAGATCCGCGAGGCGATCGATGCCGGCGAGCTCGGCCGCGTCGCCTTCATGGAGGCAAATTTCTCCAATGAGCGTGCGCTCGAGCTCACTCCGCAGACCTGGCGCTGGTACAAGGCCAAGGCGCCGGGCGGACCGCTGTCGCAGCTCGCCATCCACCAGTTCGACGTGCTGCATTATCTCGGCGGCGCGGTGGTCGAGGCGAGCTCCATGGCCTCGAAACTGTCGCCGGTCGGCGCCGAGGTCGACGATCAGTCGATGACGCTGCTGAAGTTCGCCGACGGCAAGATCGGCTATGTCGGCTCGTGCTGGACGTCGCCGGGTATTTTCGCCGTGCGCGTGTTCGGGTCGAAGGGGCTGATGCACTACGAGATCGACTTCGGCACCTGGGACACGCCGGATCGCCTGCACAAGAACGCGGTGCTCTATATCCAGCGCGGCAAGGACGGCTGGGCCAAGCGCGAGGAGCTCACGGTGCCGGAGAGCGACATGTTCCGCGCCGAGCTGGAGATGTTCGCGGAGAGCTGCCGCACCGGACAGGCGAACGAGCTCAATGCCAGGAACGGCAACGTCGCGGTGGCGATCGTCTACGCCGCGCTGTGTTCGATCGAGAAGAGCGGGCAAGCCGTGAAGATCGCCGACGTGATCGAGGACGCCCGCAAGGCGCTCCATGCGAGGAAAGTGCATGTTGCCTAGCCGCTATTTCATCGATCTCACTCAGCCGGAGATCGCCGCGCAGCTCAAGGCCAACCCGCTGGTGATCCTGCCGGCCGGCAGCGTCGAGCAGCACGGCCCGCATCTGCCGACCGGGACCGACACGTTCGCCTCGAACGTGATCGGCCACGCGGTCGCCGAGCGCATGGATGGCCTCGTCTTGCCGGCGACGCCGTTCGGCGTCACGCCCATGCACATGCCGTTCGAGGGCACCATCACGCTCACCCCCGACACTTATATGCGTGTGGTGACCGAGACCTGCGTCTCGACGGCGAAGCACGGCGCGAAGTATCTGCTCATCCTCAACTGGCACGAGGGCAACATTCCCTCGCTCGCCATCGCCGCTGAGGCGCTGCACCGCGAGCACGGCATGACCGTGCTGACGGTCCAGGCCTGCTACGTGGCGGAGGAGCTTTATGGCAAGACCTGCAACGGCCTCACCCATGGTGGCGAGATCGAGGCGCTCGCCGTGCTGGCCTATCGGCCGGACCTCGTGCATCTCGACCGCATCGACTACTCGTCGGACCACACGCACGGCCACAAGATGGACAAGCTGCGGCGGACGCGCAGCTACCAGCCGGTGCTGACCGACATCCGCTCGATCGCGGCGACCGGCTGGTTCGGCAGTCCGCAGCATGCCACCGCTGAGAAGGGCGCGCGCATGCTGACCGACATCGCCGATGCGATCGCGAAAGAAGCGACCGACATCTTCAAGCAGCTCGACGTGGTGCAGGGCGGCACGGCGGAAATCAAAAGATTGCGGCAGGTGAGCTGATGGCACGGCTGCTCAAGCAATCCGAGGCGAAGAAGCTCGGGCTGCCGGGCCGCACCTCGCTGGAGCCGGTGTCGGGTGCGATCGGCTCACGCTGCACGTTCCGCATCGCCGAGATCGCCGTGCCGAAGCCCGGCGATGCGCCGCGGGGTCCGCATCTGCACAACGGGTACGAGGAATGCATCTACGTGCTGCGCGGCACCGGCACCACGGTGGCCGAAAGCGGCGAGCTCGACATCAAGCCGGGCGACATCGTGCTCATTCCCGCCGGCGAGAAGCACATGACCCGCAACACCGGCACCGAGCCGCTGGTGCTGCTCTGTTTCTTCCCGACGCCCGACGTGTCCGGCAGCACGCGGGAATTCCAGAGTTTCTGACTCCATGAGCGCGCGCGTCCTTTGCCTTCGCCCCGAGGCCGATTTCCTGCGCGTCGACGCGCCGGCGCCCGTGGCGCTTGCGGTCGACTACCGCAAGCCCGACGACGCCGACGTATCTGCGCTGATCAGCCAGGCCGGGGCGCTGGTCATTCCGGCGGTCGGACCGAAGCTCGCGCCGGCGCTGTTCGAGGGCACGTCGCTCAGGCTCGTGCAGGTGACCGGCGCCGGGCTCGACCGGCTCGACAAGGACGCGTTGACGCGGCTCGGCATTCCGGTCGCCAACGTGCCGGGCGGCAGCAACAGCGCCGTCGCCGAATACGCGGTCACCGCAGCGTCGCTGCTGCTGCGCCGGTTCGCCTGGGCCGATGCGGAGATCAGGGCCGGCCACTACGCGGCGTTCCGCGCCAGGATGGTGGCGGACAATCTCGCCGGGCTCGAAGGCCTGCTGGTCGGCGTGGTCGGCTTCGGCACCATCGGCGTCGCGGTCGCGCGTGCCTTCCACCGCATGGGTTGCCGCGTCTGCTACCACGATCCGGCGCCGCCGGACCCGGGTGCCGCCGCTGCGATCGACGCCCGCGCGGTGCCGCTCGACGAGCTGCTCGCCAGCGCCGACATCGTCACGCTGCACGTGCCGCTTGTCCCGGCGACGCAGGGTCTGATCGGTGACAGCGAGCTCGCCCGCATGAAAGCCGGCGCCGTGCTGATCCAGGGCTCGCGCGGCGGCATCGTCGACGAGGCAGCGCTGCTGCAGCACCTCCAGTCCGGCCGTATTGGCGGCGCCGCGGTCGATGTCTACGCGACCGAGCCGCCCGCCGCCGACCATCCGCTGCTGACCCTCACAGGCGAGGCGGCGCGGAAGCTCCTGCTCACGCCGCATATCGCCGGGGTCACCCGCCAGGCCTCGGCCAACCTGTTCCGTGGCGCCTGGCAGAACGTCGAACGTGTGCTGCTGCGCGGCGAGACGCCGCTCCATCGGGCCTATTAGCGCATATCCCGGACAAGTGGCCGCCGGTTTTTCGAAAAGCATATCCGCCAGCAAGAAATCTGGACGGCCCTGGCCAGGGGCGGTCCAGACCGGAAAAGCCTTCGAAAACCGCCAGTTCCACAGTTTGGCGGCGCGGTTTTCCTTAGGATTAACAATTCTCTTGTAGGCCTTCGCGGGGAAGGACGGCCGGAATCGCCATGGCAGAAGCCCAGCAGAGCCTGATCGAGGAGTTCGAAGAGGCGATCGCCAGCAAGGATCATGGCGATCGCGTCGACGCGCTTGGGCGCATCACCGCATTGTTCGCCGCCGGCGCAACGTCTTACAACGACGAGCAGATCGCGCTGTTCGACGATGTCATGACCCGGCTGGTCGAGCAGATCGACGTCACCATGCGCGCGGCGTTCGGAAAGAAGCTCGTCGCGCTGCCCGACGCGCCGCCGAAGACGATCCGCACGCTCGCGTCAGACGACGCGATCGCGGTGGCCGGCCCGGTGCTCGCGCGCTCGCAGCGGCTCGACGATGCCGCGCTGGTCGAGACCGCGCACACCAAGAGCCAGGATCACCTGCTCGCCATCTCGCAACGGCGCAATCTCGGCGAGGCCGTCACCGACGTACTGGTCGAGCGCGGCAACCAGCAGGTCGCGTTGTCGACTGCGAAGAATCCCGGGGCGAAGTTTTCCGATGCCGGCTACGACAAGCTGGTGACACGCTCGAAGAATGATCTCGAGCTGGCCGCCAGCGTCTGGGCGCGGCCGGAGATCCCCCGCCAGCACGTGCTGAAGCTGTTCGCCGACGCGTCGGCGGCGGTGCGGGTCAAGCTCGAGGCCGCCGATCCGAGCAAGGCCTCGCAGGTGCGCGACATGATCGCCCATGCAGCCGGACAACTGCAGACGGCGACACGCCAGTCGGTCGACTACACCTCGGCGCGCGCCTTCGTCGAGACGCTGCACAAGGTCGGCAAGCTCGACGAGAAGCAGCTCTGTGCCTTCGCCGGCAGCAGCATGTTCGACGCGACCGTGGTCGCGCTGGCGCTGATGTGCGATCTGCCGATCGGTCTGATCGAGCACATCCTGGTGGAAGGGAAAGCCGAGCGCGTGCTGGTGCTCGCGAAGGGGCTCGGCGCCAGCTGGGATACCGCCAAGGCGCTGCTCGCCCTCAAGGCGCAGACGGCCGGCCGCTCGCCGCAGGAGATCGAGCAATGCGCGGCGCAATTTGCCAAGCTGCATCCGGAGACGGCGAAGAAGGCAATTCACTACTATCGCCAGCGCGCCCTGACGGCCGGGCCGGCAAGCTAGCCGGTCTTGCTTGGCGCATATCCTTTTCGGAAAACCGGCATCCACTTTTCCGGGATAGGCGCGCTTACTTCACGATATCGGCGACGGTGTTGTCCTTCGGCTCGACCACCACGATCTGATCGCCGGTCACGAAGAACGTATTCGACTTCAGCGCCGGAATCTTCTGGGTGACGTCGCCCGGGAACGGCTGCGTGCTGACGTTGCTCGGCACCGGACCGCCGATCGAGATGTGGATGTTGTCCGGCGCCTTCTTGACGTTCATGTCCTTGAGGATGATCTCGCGGATGACGTGACGATTTTCCTGGGTCAGGTTGACCGTCCGACTGGTCGGCAGGATCGGCTCGGGCGCCTGGGCCTGCGCGATTTTCTCATGCAGGACGGCCAGCAGGGTGGCCGCTCCGCTCGTCTCGATCACGATCGGACCGCCAACCAGCAGGACCGAAGCCAAGACCGTCGCCTGAAAAGCTCTGTTCATGGCGCGCACTCCCGCGCCCCCACGTTCCCCGGCAGACAACGATCAAGTAGGAACCCGGTTCCCGCAGCGCCAGGGATTTCGCGATCTTACCGGCGGGCCGCGCGAAATAAAGCCTTCAACGCCGCCACCGGTAGCCCAATGCCTGATCGCATTTGCGGTTATCGGGAACACCGATACCATAGTGGCCACAACAGGGTAGCCAACACATGACGCTGCATCGACGCGACCTGCTGCGCCTCGGCGGTCTCGCCGTGACGATCCCTGCGCTTGCGAGAGAGGCATGGGCGCAAGCCTATCCGGCGCGGCCGGTGCATCTGATCGTCGGCTTCGCCGCGTCGGGCGGCAACGACATCGTCGCGCGCATCATCGGCCAATGGCTTTCCGAGCGGCTCGGCCAGCCGTTCGTGGTCGAGAACCGGCCGGGGGCCGGCAGCAACATCGCGACGCAGGCCGTCATCGCCGCGCCGCCGGACGGCTACACGCTCCTGCTTGCCAGCGCCTCCAACGCCATCAACGCCACGCTCTACGAGCAGCTCAGCTTCGAGTTCGTGCGCGACGTCGCGGCCGTGGCCGGCATCATGCGCGTGCCGAGCGTCATCGTGCTGAACGCGTCGTCGCCGCTGAAGACATTTTCTGATTTCGTCGCCTTCGCGAAGCAGAACCCCGGCAAGCTCAGCTTCGCCTCGGGCGGCACCGGCACGCCGACGCACATGGCCGGCGAGCTGCTCAAGATGGTGGCCGGCATCGATATGCTGCACGTGCCGTATCGCGGCACCGGACCCGCCATCACCGACCTGCTCGGCGGCCAGGTCCAGCTGATGTTCGCCTCGGCGCCGTCATCGATGGGACACATCAAGAGCGGCGCGCTGCGCGCGATCGCCGTGACCTCGGCAGCGCGGCTGGAGATGCTGCCCGACGTGCCGACGGTCGCCGAGTTCGTGCCGGGCTACGAGGGCAGCCAGTGGTACGGGATCGCGGCGCCGAAGGCGACGCCGCCGGATGTCGTCGAGCGGCTCAACGCGGAGATCAACGCGGCGCTGGCGGATGCGACGATCAAGGCCAAGCTCGCCGACCTCGGCGGCACGGTGCTGCCGGGCGGCGCGGGCGCGTTCGGTAAGTTCGTCGCCGACGAGACCGAGAAGTGGAGCAAGGTGGTGAAGTTCTCCAACGCGCGAGTGAATTGAGTGGCATAGCGTGGGTCCCGGCTCTTCGCTCGCCGAAGAGGCAAGCTTCGGCCGGGACACGAGTCACTGCCTCGTGTCCCGGCCGAGCGCAGCGAGAGCCGGGACCCAGAGTTCCGCGCTAGGTCGCTTCAAGTTCTTCACAGCTTCAAATACGGATCGTTCATCCGCTTGTCGTTGCGCCGCTTCGCGATCAGCTCCTCGCCCGTTGTCCAATACTCGCTTCGCGCCGCGCGTTCGGCCTCGACCTTGAACTCCTCTGGCCACTGCCCGAGGGAATAGCCATACCACGGCATTTCCGGGCGCAGCGGCGGCAGGCCGAGCTCCTCCCAGATGAGCTTCGCGTTCTCCATGTATTGCTTCGCGGGGAGCGAGATCGGCGGGTAGGGGCGCTTCAGCATGGCGTTGATCAGCATCGCCGAGTCGGTCGCCTCGTAATGATTGTCGTCGGCGCCGGTACGCGGACCGTGACCCATGTCCTTGTGGTCGAGCACCCGCATGTCCTGGTGCGGCCGCATGCGGTAGGCCATCGCCCAGAACACCATGTCGAGGTTCTCCGGCTCGATGTCCTCGTTGACGGCGATGATCATCTTGCCGACCGCGGAAGAGAACGCCGAGGCACCGTAGAGCGCGCGCCAGATCTCCGCGTCGAGCGTGCCGGCCTTGAGCTGAATCACGATCAGCTTGCGCAGGTTGGTCAGCGGCTCGTGCATGAACACGCGGGTGACGCCGCTGATGTTGAGATGGTGGCGCAGGTGATGCAGGAACGCCGGTTCGTAGGCGACGCGCTTGATCAGACTCGACTCGCTCGGCGTCACCTGGCTGATGATCGAGACCAGCACCGCGTCCTTGCGGCGCGTGATCGCGGTGACGTCCATGAAAGCGTTGTACTCCTTCAGGTTCATGTAGCCGTGCGACTCGCCGAACGAGCCTTCCGGCTCCAGCCACTCCGTGTCGATGAACCCCTCGACGACGATCTCGGCCTCGGCGGGCACGATCAGGTCGACGGTCTTCGCCTTGCAGACGCGGATCGGTGCGTTGACCAGGCCGCCGGCGACGGAAAGCTCATCGAGATGTTTCGGCAGCTTGTGCACCGACGCGAAGGTGATACAGGGCGGCGCCCCGAGCACCAGCGCGGCCGGCATCTTCTCGCCGCGCGCCTTGTACTTCTGCCAGTGCTCGTAGATGCCCTGGTTGAGCTCGACCTCCGGGTTCATGCCGACACGGGTGCGGCCTTTCACCATGGCGCGGTAGTTGCCGATGTTCTGCAGCCCGGTGTCGGGGTCCTTGGTGATGAACATGGAGCACGACGCATAGGGCGCGTTGTCGAAGCCCGGGGTCGAGATCGGGATCGGCAAGCCGTCGACACCCTTGCCAGGCTCGTTCAAGGCAGCGCCGGCGATGGCGATCTCCTGGCAGGGCGGGTTGTCGATCAGCAGCGGCGCGACCTGGTGCTGCTCGGCGTGATCCCATTTCTGCTTGATGTGCTCGACCGCGCAGCCAATGCCGACGCTGTAGATCTCGCGATTGGAGGCGAGAATGCCGACCGCGACGGGAATGTCGAAACGGCGGCCGGTCGAGTCGATCACGTTCTCGAACAGGAAGGCTTTGCGCCGCGACTCCGGAATTCCGCCGCGGAATTGCCAGCGCACCAATGCGTGCATCTCGGTGTCCTTGTTGATCGGCCGCTGCACGCGAAACAGCAGGCCCTGGCGATCGAGCGCGGCGATATGCGCGTGCAGGTCCGGGTAGGAGGCTTCGGGGTTTTTCATGGCGTCCCTCCACCGTCCCGCGCCGGGCCGGCTGTGCTTTAGTGTTACCGGAATGTTACGCATCGTGAATTTGGTTTGAAAGACCGCGTGGCCGGTTGCATAGGTGCCAGACCGCGGGCGCGGTCGCGTGTGGCGCGTGGAGAAAGCGCGTGCATGAATGTTGCGACTGCAATCTAAAGCTGCGTTTATGCAGTTCGTTTCTGTGAAAGTGTCTGAAAATTAACAAATAACGTAGGTCTACTGATGGAAATCCGCCTGCTATTCCTTTTCAAACCTTATGAAGCTGGCCTATAAAGCCGCTTCCAATTTCAACCGGAGGCGACAGTGTCAAAGCTCGATATTCGAAACCTATCCACTGAAGCATTGATCGCGTTGCGCGCGGACGTCGACAAAGCGTTGTCCGGAAAGCGCGTCGAACTCGAGCGCCAGCTGGCGCAGCTCGGCGGCGAGGGCGGCAATGGTCGCCGCAGCCTCAAGGGCCGCAAGGTCGCACCGAAGTATCGCGACAGCGAAGGCAATACCTGGGCGGGCCGCGGCGCGCGGCCGCGCTGGCTGGTCGCCGCGCTGAAGAAGGGTAAGAAGCTGGAAAATTTCCTGATCAAGTAATTTGGATACGGACCGCACGGAATTCGCGCGGTCAGTCGAGTGTCCCGTGACTGTGACGAAGGTGGAGGATCTGCACCGCCTTCGGAAGCTCGATCAGAAATTCCGCGTCGCGGTCGAGGTGGTGGATCCGGGTCGGATCGCCGCCGGTGAACCTGCTCATCGCCTCGACACTCTCCCAATAGGAGATCGTCACGAACTCGGTCTCCTCCGGCCGGTCCTCGCGGAACGTCTGGACGGCGAGCGCCTTTTCGATCAGCGGCTTGATACCGGCCTCGTAGTTATAGGCTTCGTAGGCGTCGGCCTTGTCGCGGGTGGTCCGGCCGCGCCAGACGCGGGCGATGCGGGGTGCCATGCTGCCTCCCTATCCTCCGACGAAGAACGCGGCGGGGGGCGATCGGGTTCGGCCTGCGATCCTTTCTTGCGAACCGTGGCCCCTTGTGGCATGGATCGCGCCGATTTTGCGGCTCTGCTTCGCACGTCGCGCTGCCGTAGCTCAGTGGTAGAGCACTCCCTTGGTAAGGGAGAGGTCGACAGTTCAATCCTGTCCGGCAGCACCATTTTTCGGTCAAGTGTCCAGGTTCCGCCCGGACGGCGGCTTTCGCCGGCAGATTTCAGGGCTTAAGCTCACGCCATGGCCGACAAGCCTCAATCCGAGCAATCCCGCCGGCGCGACCGCCTGCGTGCGGCGCTGCGGGAAAACCTCAAGCGCCGCAAGGCGCAGGCCAAAGCCCGCTCGGCTGCCGGCCCGAACGCCCAACCCGCGGAAAAGTCCCTTGATTCCGCCGGAATTGCCAATGAAAACCAAAGGGACTAGTGGCTTTTAGCTAGCCGTTTCGAACAGCGCGATGATTGTCGATCGCGCGGGGGCATCTTGATGGATCGTATCCGTATCGTCGGCGGTCGCCCGCTCCATGGGGCGATCCCGATTTCCGGCGCCAAGAACGCGGCCCTGCCGCTGATGATCGCCGGCCTGCTCAGCGAAGATACGCTGATCCTCGATAACGTGCCGCGCCTCGCCGACGTGGCGCAGCTGCAGCGCATCCTCGGCAACCACGGCGTCGACATCATGGTCGGCGGCAAGAAAAAGGGCGAGACCGTCGATGACGGCCAGACCCTGCACATTTCGGCGGCCGGCATCATCGACACCACCGCGCCCTACGAGCTGGTCTCGAAGATGCGCGCGAGTTTCTGGGTCATTGCGCCGCTGGTCGCGCGCATGGGCGAGGCCAAGGTGTCGATGCCGGGCGGGTGCGCGATCGGCACGCGCCCGGTCGACCTCCTCATCATGGCGCTGGAGCGGCTCGGCGCCGCCATCGAGATCGAGGGGGGCTATGTGATCGCCCGCGCCAAGAACGGTCTCAAGGGCGGCGAGGTGGTATTTCCGAAGGTGACAGTCGGCGGCACCCACACGGCGCTGATGGCGGCCGCGCTGGCGAACGGCACGAGCGTGATCGAGAACGCCGCGCGCGAGCCCGAGATCACCGACGTCGCCGACTGCCTCAACAAGATGGGCGCGAAGATCACGGGTGCCGGGACCTCGCGCATCGTCGTCGAGGGCGTGCCACGCCTGCACGGCGCGCGCCACAGCGTGCTGCCCGATCGCATCGAGACCGGCACCTACGCGATGGCGGTCGCCATGACCGGCGGTGACGTGCTGCTCGAGGGCGCCCGGCCGGAGCTGCTGCAGGCGGCGCTCGATGTCCTCACCCAGACCGGGGCACAGGTATCCGCCACGAACGCGGGCATCCGCATTGCGCGCAACGGCGCCGGCCTCGCCCCGGTCGACGTCACCACGGCGCCCTTCCCGGAGTTCCCGACCGACCTGCAGGCGCAGCTGATGGCTCTGATGACGCGTGCGCGCGGCACGTCACACATCACCGAGACCATCTTCGAGAACCGCTTCATGCACGTGCAGGAGCTCGCCCGGCTCGGCGCGCAGATCCGGCTCGAAGGCCAGACCGCGCTGGTCGAAGGCGTCGACAAGCTCAAGGGCGCGCCGGTCATGGCGACCGACCTGCGCGCCTCGGTGTCGCTGGTGATCGCCGCGCTGGCGGCCGAAGGCGAGACCATGGTCAATCGCGTCTATCACCTGGATCGCGGTTTCGAGCGGCTCGAGGACAAGCTGGTGCGCTGCGGCGCGGAGATCTCGCGCATCCACGGCTGACCGCTCACGGCAGGGCGCGGAACCTGCGCCCCCATCGCCGCGTTGACTTCCTTGGTGGGGGGCGCGGAGAACCGCCATGCGCACTCGTTTGCCGACCATCACCCTGGCGCTTGCACTGACGGCGGGCGCGGCAGGGGCGCAGCAGCAACCCATGGCACCAGCGGCGCAGGATCAGCCCCCGGCGCCCGATCGCAACCCGGCGCCGGCCGGCGTCGATCCCGCGCATCAGAATGCGCCGCAGCCCGGCTACAAGCCCGAGCAGAATGCCAAGCAGGAGCCGAGCTCACGCGCGCCGAGCGCAGCCCCACAAGAGGGAGGCGTCCTGGTCAATGGCAAGCTCAACGTGCCGGGCGCGCCTGAGAACAGCGATGCAGTGCCGGCCAAGTTCTCCGCCAAGAACGATGCCGACGACAAGATGATCACCGCCGGCTACACGTTCAAGGATCTGACGCCCGAGCAGAAGAAGGCGATCTATCAGGTGGTCTCCGCCGGTGCGTCGAAACCGACCGGCGCCGATCTGCCGGCCAAGGTCGCGGAGCTTGGCGCGACGTTGCCGCCGCTCCACCCGGTCGAGGCGTTTCCGGAGCAGACCACCAGCCAGATCGGACAGGCCGCGCGCTATCGCTACACCGTGGTCGGTGACAAGCTGCTGCTGGTCGATCCGACCAATATGTTCGTGGTCGGCGTCATCGGTCCGCAGGACGGCAAGTAAGATCTACCAAGAGAACTTCAGTCCGCCCTTGAGGCTCTTGCTGAGCTCGCCGGTCGGCGTCTCCGTCACCGCGCCGGTGACGCTCAGGTGATCCGACAGTCGCTGCTCGGCCGACAGCGTGCGCTGCCAGCTGGCGTCGAGCGTCGACGTCTTGGCGCCGAAACCGACGCTGGTGCCGGTCGACAGGACATTCACCTGCGCCGAGCGCTCGGTGCTCCACACCTGCGCGGGCGGCGCGATCACCGACTGCGCGGTCGCGCCGACGGTCGGCGCCGCCATAACGGCGCCCGGCACGGTTTGCGACATTGTGTAACCGTTCTGCAGGGTGACCGCGACGCCGCTGCCGAACGGCGTGGTCTGGCTGAACGTGGTCGCGAGCTTGCCCTGTTCCTGCGCCGGATCGACGCGCGTCTCGAACGCCGCGCCGAGGCCCATCGTGCGCGGCGTCATCAGGTTTGCCCAGGCGGCGCCCGATCCGTTCTGCTGCGTGGGCGGAAGGTTCGGCGACGCGCCCGACCAGGGCGAGGGCGCCGCCGGATCGGCCGGCAAGCCCATGTCCACCCCGACATGCGTCTCCCAATCGGTCTCCAGCCGTGTCCCCATCCGCAGCGCGGCGGAGCCGTCCGGACGATCGTTGCGATTCCACCTCGTTGTCGGTGCGATCACCGCGGCCGGTGCCGTGCGCCTCGCCGCCGACACGGCCGACGTGCCGGGCCAGGCCGCGATCGGCTCGCCGAGCACGCTCCAGTCGAGCGTGGCCGGATCCGGCTCCGCATCGGCGGGCAGCATGGGGTTATCCGGTTCGCTGAGCGCCGCCGCGAGCCCGGCGGGGGCGGGCGGGGGTGGTGGCTCTGCCAGGCACGCGGCTGAGACCAGCGTGGCTGCTGCCGTCACGACGATCGAATGGAGGAATTGGTCTGCGCGCATCGCCGAGGTCATCCCGGATCAACACACTGCAAGCGACCTGCCTGCGTGCTACCGGGGCCATTTGTCGGCGGGGAAGTTAACGACTCGTTGACCGCGCGGGAAGCCCTGCGCGGGGGCGGTGGATAACAGTCGTGACGCCGATCAGCGCATGTCCCGGAAAAGTGGACGCCGGTTTTCCGAACAGGACATGCGCAAATCTAACCGCGCGAGTTGCGGGCGTCGTAGGCCGCCTTCCATTGCGACATGGCGTCGGCAATGACCTTGGTCGACGAAAGCGCAGACTGGCTCAACTGCGCATATCCGCCGATCTCGCGCTGGACGCGCTCGCTCTCGCTGCGCAGATACTCGCGCAACGTCGTCAGCTCGGCGATCAGCTTGTCGATCTCCTGCGTCGACGTGGCAGCAACACGCTGCACCAGCGAGTTGACGTTGTTCGCCATCACGTCGCTGCCCGGATCGGCAAGACTGCTGCTGCTGCGACGAAACGCCGTGACGTCACGCCGCACGAATTCGCGGATTTCACCCTCGACGCCCTCGACTTCGGCCTGACCCGGATTGTCGAGGTCCACTGGCTTCCCTGGTCTGATGATCGTCATAATCCCGCCCCTGCGCGCACTCGGGTCGGGCACGCGAAGCGCATGCCACGACACCACCCAGGGCCGATTGCCGCATTTGAATTTGACGACTTCGGGGCGCTTCCGCGGCTGTTTCCGGGCCCAAATTTAACGGCCAACGCGCCGGCTCAGGTGCTCTCCGGGCCCGGCAGGTTGATCGTCGATTTCCACTGCGCCACGCTCTCGCCGATGGTCCGGATCGAGGTCATGGCGGTCTGGCTCATGTCGGCGTAACCGAGCAGCTCGCGCTGCAGGCGCTCGGCCTCGCCGCGGAGCAGGCCGCGCAGGGTCTCGAGGTCGGTGATCAGCTTGTCGATCTGTTCGGCCGACTGGCCGGAGATCCGCCCGATCAGCGAATTGACGTTGTCGATCGGAAGATCGCGCGGCTTGCTGGTGTCGATCTTGACGTGGTCGATCTTGACGTTGTCGATCGAAAAGTCGCGCGGCGTCTCCGCCGCAGCTCCCGATTGCTGCGGTGACCGGCGCCAGGGCGCCAAGTCCTTCCTCACGACGTCCTTCCGCACGAAGGCGCGAATCTCGCCTTCCACCTGAGCAATGGCGTTCTGATCGGCTGTCTTCTGTTCGTCGTCCGTAGGCCGGTCGGTATTGCTTGCTTTCATGACGCTACCCTCCACGCTCCACACGCTTACGCTCACTCGTGGATGTCCCACACTTGCCCGGTACCTGTACTAGCGTTCGCTAACGGTAGAATGTGCCTGACAATGGGCTGCTTAAGGGCCTTTCCGCGGCGAATCCCAAGCCAAAATTGTGGAAGGAGCCGGCCGGAACCGGCGAAAAACACGCGCGTTTTCCTGTCAGGCTGGGCTCCTGTGGAGGCCCCTCATGACGACTTTATTCATTCCACGTGTGGTTTTCGGGTTTGCTGTCGCCGCGACCATGGTGAATGGCGCGCAGGCGGCGACCGTCGGCGCCGCCGTGCCGACCTTCGATGTCACCCCGAGCTGTCGCACCGGCGTCACGGAAGGCGTGCGGAACGACATCAAGACCTGCCTCGATAGCGAGAAGAACGCGCGCGAGCAGCTGGTCAAGCAGTGGAACGACTTCCCGGCGGCCGACCGCACCCTGTGCACCAAGGCCTCGTCCATGGGCGGCTCGCCGACCTATACCGAGCTGATTACCTGCCTCGAAATGCACCGCGACGTGCGGGTGCTGAACCAGAACCCGTCCCGCGAGACCCAGGGAAGGGGTAAGTCCTCGTCAGGTGCCAAGTAATCGTTAGTAGCCAGTAATCGTTGCGTCTTGCCGGCCGTCCGGCCAGTGACATTTCGACGGAAAATGCTCGAAACGGAGACAAGCAGGGCCGAGAAATCCGCGGCCCCGCATGGAGCACGTCATGATTCAGAGCAAGCCGGTTGCGGCCATGCTGGCCGTGGCCGCCGTGACCGCCGGAGGCGGCGCGCAGGCGCAGACCACGACCCGCACGATCACCGTCGCGCCGGTCGAAACGGTGATCACCCAGGACGCCAGCGGCAACACCCTGGTCACCCGGCGGCCGCTGCAGAGCGTGCCAGCGCCGATGACCTTCACGCCGCCGCCGCTCGATACGCTGGTCACCGGTCCGGTCGATCCGGGCGCGACCTTCGTGCCGCCGCCGCAGCGGACGCCACCGCCGGCTGTTGCGCAGAGTGAAACGCGACGCGACGTCGTACGGGCTGCGCCGCGTCCGGCAACGCGCCAGGCGATACGCAAGGTCGTGCAACATGCGCGCCCGGCGGCGCCACAGCGCGTGCACGTGGCGCAGGCGCCACAGCGCGTGCACGTGGCGCGGGCACCGCAGCGCGTGCACCTGGCGCGGCGGCCGGTGCGGACCGGCGGGCCGGCGCGGCTCGCCTCGGCGCCGGTGCTCGATGCGGTGCAGCGCCAGTACATCTATCGCGCGATCGTGGAGCAGCAGCTGTTCGCGTCGGGTGGCGCACTGTCGTTTGCGCCGGTCGTCGCGCATGCTGAGATCGTCGCGCCGAGCAAGGCGCGTCGGAAGGTCAGCACCGCCATCGGAGCGCGGCTGCCGGCGACCGTGTCGCTGATCGCGGTGCCCGAGGCGGCGAGCGAGCACATGCGCTGGCTCGCGCGCTACGGCTACGCGATCGTCAACAACCGCGTGCTTTTGGTCGACCCGGAGACAAGCGTCGTCGTCGCTGACTTGACGCAGTGAGCGATCGTAGGATGGGTTGAGCCATAAGGGGCGTTCACGCCCGTCTTCGACGGGCTATGGCGAAACCCATCATTCTGAGTCACCGCGCGGGATGATGGGTTTCGCTGCGCTCAACCCATCCTACAGCCAACAGGCGCGTCTAGTACCCGATCAGGATTTCCGAGATCTTCAGCTTCATCGCGCGCAGCTCGGTGTCGTTCGACACCATTTCCCTGTCGCCGGCGCTCGCGTCGCCGATCAGGTGCACGCCGACCTTGCAGCCGCCGGGCAGCCTGTCGAGCGTGCCGCCCTGCCAGTCGAGCACGGCCACCGACTTGTCGGTGCCCTTGAGCTTGAACGGCTTGCCGTTGAGCTTCTCGAGCGCGGTGAGCGGCAGGCCGAGCCGCAGACCCTTGGGGCCGGTCCAGCCGGACTGCCCGCCGATGACGATCACCGACGTATCGGCGCGCGCGCCCTCGTTCTGCCACACCACCTCGAGCCGGCGCTTCGGATCGTTCGGATAGACCACCGACGCCATCATCTTCCCGCCCTCGCTGTCGACCTCGGTGAACGCGACGTTCCTGGAATCGAACGCGACGGCGAGCTTGAGATGCGTCGATTCCTTGGCGAACACGCCGCTGCACGCGATGGTGCGCGGCGCGCCTGCCGCTGCTGCGGCGCGCGGCTGTATCGGGATTGCGGAGTCCGGCTGCGACGCGCGGGCGCGAGTCGGAGCGGGGGCGGGCGCAGGGTCGATCGGCGCGGCGGGCGCCACCCCTCTCGTCGTGCCGCGCGGAGGCCGCGAACGCGACCCGCGGGGCTGCGGTCCGTCGGTCGGTGGGTCGATCAGCTGACTGTCAGGCGGTTCCGGCGGCTGTCCCGGAATCTGCGCGAACGTGATCGTCGGCAGCAGGAACATGAGGCTCGCGAGCAAGACGAAGCGAACCCTTGGAACGAGCATGAAGGCCTCCGGAGGAACCGACGACTTTGGAGTGAGGAAGCGGCGCGCATCATACACCGCCCCGGGCGCGGGAAAGAGCCCATGGGAGCGGCAATGTGGACACCGGAAGGCGATGACGTGCGCGATCGGGCGATCGTCGTCGAAAGCTGGCGCAGTGCGTTCCTAGCGGTGCGTTTTCTCGTCGCCCGCTTGCGTAAGCACCACGCCGCACGGCCGGCATTCGAATGTCTGCAACTCGGCCAGCCCGCCGATGCGCGGCTCGGCGCGCACCAGCCGCATCGGCCGGCCGCATCCCGGGCACTTCGGCGCGGTGTCCAGCGGCGCTGCCATGAAGGTTGCATGCGTCATCATACGTATCTAACCGGTGTCCGGCCGCGCCGCATTGATCCGGGTCAACCTGCGCGGGACGCGCCGGCTGCCATGTTCGATAACGCACGATGGATTTTGCAGGTTGCATGATGGCGTCGCGGTTCCGCTTTGACGCTCGCGCGCGAGACATCGCGTCCGCTACTGCGTCTGCGGTTCTTTCAGCTTTTCCTCGACGCACTTCTCGACCAGCTTTGCGCGCTTTTCGAGATCGGGTTCGCGCCGTCCGGTCTCGAGCTTCATCCAGCAGTGGCCGCGCGCGGCGACCAGCCGATCGGACGCCGTCATTGGCGGGCTCGACGGCTCGGGCGGCGGCGGGGCTGCCTGCGCGCGGCCGGCAGCAGCCGTGGGACGGCGGCCGGTCGGTGCGGGCGGCGGCGCAGCTGCCTGCGGTGGCTCCGGTGCGGGTGCCGCCGCCGGCGTGCTGAATGGATTGGACGGCAGCGGCAGCACGTCGCTCCCCGCGCAAGCGGCGAGCGTGGCCGATGCGGTCACGACGCAGGCGAGGCGAGAGGCGGCGCGGAGTCTGCTGGCTACGTACATTCGATGATGGATGTGATCGGACTGCTCACGGCAACGCCCCGTATCCTTATTCCATCGCCGGCGCCGCGCGGCAAGTGCGGATCGCCCTGTTGAGCTGATCGTGATTTGCCGGGCTGCCCCGCTTGCGGAAGGGCGTTGGAACAGCTAGTGCCCCGCTTCCGAAGTTCGTGATACACCTCAGCAACCTCCGACACGAACTTCGGAAGCAAAGGGCACTAGCAAGTTACAATCCTTAGTGCCGCTTTCGATTTGAAGTTCCTGAACGAGCTTGCTGCAGGTGGTGCAGGAACTTCAAATCGGCGGCAACTAGCGCTTTAGGGAACGCGGCACCGCAAGATGCCCGTATCGGGAGGACAGCCATGCATCACGCGCTTCGCGTCGTGACGACCCTTGCCACCATTCTGGTGGCCGGAACCTGCGCGCTCGCGCAGACCACAGACACAGCCCAGAAAGGCAGCACCGTGACCACCGTTTCGCCCGACATCGTCAAGAGCCTCGCGCCGACCGGAACGCTGCGCGCCGCCATCAATCTCGGCAATATCGTGCTGGCGCAAGGCACGCCGGACGCGCCGCGCGGCGTCACCGTGGACCTCGCGCGAGAGCTCGCCAAGCGGCTCGGCGTGGGCGTCGAACTCACTACCTTCGACGCCGCCGGCAAGTCGTTCGAGGCCATGAAGGCCGGCAAGATGGACATCGTGTTCCTCGCCATCGAGCCGGTGCGCGCCGCCGAGGTCGAGTTCACCGCGCCCTATGTGCTGATCGAGGGCGTCTACATGGTGCCGAAGGATTCCCCGCTGAAGACAAATGCCGACGTCGACCGCGAGGGCGTGCGCATCGGCGTCAACAAGGCGTCGGCCTACGACCTGTATCTCACGCGCACGCTCAAGCACGCGCAGCTGGTGCGCTCGGCCTCGGGCATCGACTCGTTCGTCAACGAGAAGCTCGATGCGGCGGCCGGCGTCAAGCAGCCGCTGGTCGCCTACGCGGCGCAGAACCCGAGCGTGAAGGTGCTCGACGGCCGCTTCATGGATATCCAACAGGCGATGGGGACCGCCAAGGGGCGCGACGTCGGCGCGGCTTATCTGAAAAAATTCGTTGAGGAGATAAAAGCCTCCGGCTTCGTTGCCGACGCGCTGAAGCGCAGCAATCAGCCCGACGCGGCGGTCGCGCCGGCGGCGATGTAGCCTATCTCGGATTCTGTCGGCGCCAAACCGCCGGATCTTCGAACGAGCCGGCCCACATGCCGCGCTTGGCGTCGCGCGCCTCGCGTTGCGCGGCGGCGTAGCGGCCGCGGCTGTGCTGCGCGTAGTCGAGCGCGTGGCCGCTGCGCACCATGATGTCGCCGAGGTCGCGGCCGTCGACGGTGCAGATCGCGACCTCGCGCCCGTAGCGGTCGTGATCGACCGCGGTGCAGGTGACGCGCCGCCCGGCGATCGCCGCCGCGAGGGCACGCGAGGCAGCGCGGCCGCAGGCATAGGGGCGGCCGGCGACGTCGTTGCAGCTCTGGCGGCCTTCCGGCGCATCGATGCCGTAGATGCGGATGCGCTCGCCGCCGAGATCGAGCGAATCGCCGTCGATCACGCGGGCGCGCCCGGTCAGGCTGTTGCCCGAGACGCTGACGTCCGGCGACAGGCCGCGCGAGCGCGCCGGACCGCTGAACTCGCGCCCGACATGCATCACGCCGGCGACGATCGCGATGACGATGATCCAGAACAGGAGCGAGGAGGGGGAGCGCATGGGCGGCCGATCGCGAATCGGCGGCATTGTAGAGCAGAGCCCGGCAACAAACTCGGCGTCATCGCCGGGCTTGACCCGGCGATCCATCGTTTCGCGAAAAGGATGGATGCCCGGGTCAAGCCCGGGCATGACGCAAGTGCCTCGGCGCGGTCGTGCCCCAGCAGGGGGCCGTCCACGGCGACGTCGAGCTGACCGAGAAGCTCGGGCGCAACGACCTGTGCCCGTGCGGCTCCGGACGCAGATTTCAAACGCTGCTGCATGCAGTCCGGCCGGCGCGACGGCGCCAACCGGCACGACTACTTTCAGGGAGTAGGAGGGGCTATCTGCCCCTCGGCTTCCACCCGCCGCGCATGCCGGGCTTTCCCAGCGTCGAGCGCGGGCCGCGATAGGACGCCGACTCCGGGCCCGGGCCCATCTCGTCGAGGTTCGGCTTGCGCGGCGCCTCGCGGCGCGGCTTGCCGCCGGCGCGGTGCGGCTTGATCTCGTGGTAGAGCGCGATGCCCATCTCATCGAGGTCGGGCTTGTGGACTTTGGTTCCGCTGCCGCCGCTGCCTGGCCGCTTCGCGGTCGGGTCGTCGACGACGGCGAGCTCGGTCGCGCGCAGCCGCTTGATCTCGTCGCGCAGCCGCGCGGCCTCCTCGAAGTCGAGATCCGCGGCGGCCTCGCGCATGCGCGCCTCGAGATCGGCAATGACAGCTTCGAAATTGTGGCCAATGGTCGCCGCCTCCTCGAAGCCGCCGGCTGAGTCGCCGCGGCCGGTCGAGACCAGCACGTGGTCGCGCTCGTAGACCGAGTCGAGAATGTCGGCGATGCCCTTCTTGACGCTCTCCGGCGTGATGCCGTGCTCGGTATTGTAGGCCTGCTGCTTCTCGCGGCGGCGGCTGGTCTCCGCCATGGCGCGCTGCATCGAGCCGGTCTCGCCTTCCGCGTAGAGGATCACCTTGCCGTCGACGTTGCGCGCGGCGCGGCCGATGGTCTGTATCAGCGAGGTCTCGCTGCGCAGGAAGCCCTCCTTGTCGGCGTCGAGGATCGCCACCAGCGCGCATTCGGGAATGTCGAGGCCCTCGCGCAGGAGGTTGATGCCGACCAGCGCGTCGAACGCGCCAAGGCGAAGATCGCGAATGATCTCGATGCGCTCGATCGTGTCGATGTCCGAATGCATGTAGCGCACGCGAATACCCTGCTCGTGCAGATATTCGGTCAGGTCCTCGGCCATGCGCTTGGTCAGCACGGTGATCAGACTGCGATAGCCCCTGGCCGCGACCTGGCGCACCTCGCCGACGAGATCGTCCACTTGCGTGCGCGCGGGCCGCACGTCGACCGGCGGATCGATCAGGCCGGTCGGGCGGATCACCTGCTCGACGAACACGCCGCCCGACTGCTCGAGCTCCCAGCCGCTCGGCGTCGCCGAGACGGCGAGGGTCTGCGGCCGCATCGCGTCCCACTCCTCGAAGCGCAGTGGCCTGTTGTCCATGCAGGATGGCAGGCGAAAGCCGTATTCGGCGAGCGTCGCCTTGCGGCGAAAGTCGCCGCGAAACATGCCGCCGATCTGCGGCACCGTGACGTGACTCTCGTCGACGAACACCAGCGCGTTGTCCGGCACGTATTCGAACAGGGTCGGCGGCGGCTCGCCGGGCCGGCGGCCGGTCAGGTAGCGCGAATAGTTCTCGATCCCGGCGCAGCTGCCGGTGGCTTCCAGCATCTCCAGATCGAACAGGGTGCGCTGCTCGAGCCGCTGCGCCTCCAGCAGGCGGCCGGCCGCATTGAGCTGGTCGAGCCGGTGCCTCAGCTCAACCTTGATGCCAGCAATCGCCTGTAACAGCGTCGGCCGCGGCGTCACGTAGTGCGAGTTCGAGTACACCTTCACGAACGACAGCTCGTCCGTTTTCTGGCCGGTCAGCGGATCGAGTTCTTCAATGCTTTCAACCTCGTCGCCGAACAGGTTGATGCGCCACGAGCGGTCCTCGTAGTGGGCGGGGAAGATGTCGATCGTGTCGCCGCGCACGCGGAATGTGCCGCGTGAAAAATCGCCTGACGTGCGCTTGTATTGCAGCGCCACCAGGTCGGCGATCAGCTGGCGCTGGTCGATGCGCTCGCCGCGCTTGAGCGAGAAGGTCATGGCCGAGTAGGTCTCGACCGAGCCGATACCGTAGATGCAGGACACCGAGGCGACGATCACCACGTCGTCGCGCTCGAGCAGCGCGCGTGTCGCCGAGTGGCGCATGCGGTCGATCTGGTCGTTGATCGAGCTTTCCTTCTCGATATAGGTATCGGTGCGGGGCACATAGGCTTCGGGCTGGTAATAGTCGTAGTAGGAGACGAAGTACTCGACTGCGTTGTCCGGAAAGAAGCTCCTGAACTCGCCGTAGAGCTGCGCCGCCAGCGTCTTGTTCGGCGCGAGGATGAGCGCCGGGCGCTGCGTCGCTTCGATCACCTTGGCCATGGTGAAGGTCTTGCCGGACCCGGTGACGCCGAGCAGCACCTGGGTGCGGTCGTGGCGCTTGACCCCCTCGACCAGCTCGACGATCGCCTGCGGCTGGTCGCCCTGCGGCTGGAAATCCGACTTGATCACGAGCTTGCGGCCGCCCTCGGATTTCTCCGGGCGGGGCGGACGATGCGGCGTCCATGGCTGGTCGCGGAACTCCGGCCGGCCCTCGCGCAGCAAGTTGTCGAGCGCCGCCTGGCTTGGCAGGGTCGCGATCGGCGAGCCCTTGCCGATCTGCTGTGCTGGAAGCGCGGGCTTGCTGTCCTCGTCGTCAGTGATGCCCCAGGCCTTGGCCAGGTCGGGATCGAGCGGGCCGACCTCGCGGGTGACGTAGCCGCGCTGCGGCGCCTCGTCGAAGCCGGACTGCTCCTGCGTCGACTTGCGCGCCCGGTGCGCGTCGGCGAAGTCGGCGCGGCGGTCCCATGAATTGTCCGGCGGCGGCTTGAGACCGGTCTGCGAGCCGACGCCGGCAGTGCCTTGATTGATCGCGGGATTCAGCAGCTCTGCAAGTTTCGGCTCGAGTTCCGGGATGTCCGGCCGCGCCGCCTTGGCGCGCGTCGGGCGCGCGGGATCCTTCGGCTTTTTCGGTTTCTGGGGAGGCTTCGCCATGCGGCCAATATGGTCGCTTGGCGCGAGCGGGGAAAGAGCCAAGCAATGCGCTGCGCGTCAGGGAATGTCAGCAGTCTCGCGCGGTTCCTCGCGGAGCGCGGGCGTTCACTTGCCCGCGCGCAGCAGCCCGCTCACGCCGGCGGCGAACAGCGTCGTCATCATCCAGCCGAAGAACGTGTTGAAGACCAGGAGCAGGGCTGACGGGTTGTCCGGCAGCGTCTGCCACACCTTCTGCAACGCTTCGCGCCATCCGTGCTGTTGACCGGACGGTGTGTCGGCGGGCTCGGTCCGCAAGGACTTGAACACCCAGTTCTTGCGCTGACTGAGATCGACGATCGGAACGAGGGTGTCGACAGCATAGACGATGCTGTTGAATTCGATGCGGGGGCGCGCGGTCGCGGGCGGCGGCACCGGGACTGACGGGTTGTCCTTGCTGGGGATCAGCAGCTCCGCGTCATAGGCGCACTGGAACACGGCCGCGCTCACGATCGCCCAGACGATCAGGATGAGGACGGGCCTGAACGGCGAGTATCCGTACCTCAGGCAGACGCGGAGCAGCACGCGCCAGAGCCGCTGACGGAAGCGCATATCGCTGTAGCGCGTGCGGTTCTTCTCCATCGCGACCAGCACGGTCGTTGCGGACGACTCGTAGCCGGCCGAGCGATATGTATTGGCCAGCTGGATATACGGCAGAGGCTGAAAGCGCTGCATCGCCTTCTGGATCGTGTTCGATCGCGCCAGACGCTCGAGCGCAATCGTCAGGCGGCGCAGGTGCGGCCGGTTGAGGATCGCATACTGGCTGTCGAGCATGGCGATGCGCCATTTGGTCTGCTTCGCGGACAGATCCAGGATCGTGTCGTATTGGCATCCGGTGACGTCGAAACGGTCCAGCGCTTTCCAACTCTGCTCGTCGTCCCGGATGACGTTCGCCTTCGATCCGGGAATATAGAGCCACAGCCGATTGCGCTGTTGGCGTTCGTCCGGCTTCCTGGTGACGCCCTGCCAGATGAAGGAGCCCTCGACGCTCGCCAAGGGCGCGAAAATTCCGCACGCGGGACCCTCGAGCCTCGCCTGGGACGTGTACTCCTCGTCGATCAGATGGCGACATTCAGCGGTCGTGTCGAACTGCGCCTTGTTGAGGAAAAGCCCTCCCTTGAAGTCGCACTGCACGAAACGGAGGATGCCGTTCGCTTGGATGTGGTCGAAATACGTGCGCCCGGCGATGATGCTGCCATCGGCCTCGAACGGCTCCTCACCTGCAAAATCGAAAATGCCGTAGGAGCAAAGCAGGTCGCCGCCGACCTGCACATTGATGAAGCTGGCGACGCCGTGAACGTTGAACGGATCCCGCGACGCGTCGTCCCGTGACAGCCGGATGTCGGAGCCCGTCTCCAATCCGAGTGCCCGGATCGCGTAGTAGTCGGGTTTGGCAGCCGTGCTTCGGCAGTCGTGCGGCATGTGGGACGGGAACGCCGCCGCGACGAACGTGCCACCGTTGCAGTCGAGGTCGCCGTCGATCTTGGCGCCGTCCAGGCGGACCAGGCCGTACGACGCGAACGGCATGAGCGTCGGATAGGTCGACCACGGCTTGGTCCGGCACAGGTACAGCGACCCGGCGACGTGCGCTCCGGCGGCCGACAGCGTGAAACCGTCGGGATTGCGAAACTGTGCGCCCGAGCAGTCGAGATTGCGCGTGATGTCGGCGCCGTTCAGGCGAAGCTCGCCAAAGCAGCGAAATCCATAGCTCAGCATCGCGTTGCCGTGGACCTTCACGCCATCGGCAAACAGCGGTGGCCGTTTTTGGTCCACCGAAGTTGCGGACCCGAGCGTGCAGCCTCGCATGTCCAGATTGCCGTGAATCTCGGCGCCGTTCAGATGTAGCCGGCTGATTTCGGGTCCTTTGATTTGGCCCCTGGCGGCGCGAAGCAGGAGGGACCCGCCCACCTTCACGCGATCGGCCAAGATGTCCGTCGCGCGTCCTGCCTCCATCGCAAAGCCGGCAAGGCTGGCGTCGTGCAGTTTCAGCTCGTTCTGGAAGGTGCATTCGACAAGGATCAGCGACGTGGCGATGGTCGTGCCGCTGAGGTCAAGCTCTCCCTTGATGACCGCATGGCTCAGCTTGAGATGCGGCACCGGCAATTGCAGGCCGGGCAAGGCCTCGATCAGCAGCCATCGCAGGAAGGTGCTTCGAACGGTTTTGCCATGCGCGCTGGCGTCGATGTCGACGACGCGACCGGCCGACTGGTCGATGTGTTCGAGCGCGGCATGAAGCGCGGTTTCGGTCCCGGACAATGGGTCGAATCCGGTCGGCACCGTCACGGTCGGCATGTCGCCCCCCTCAGGCCTGAGCAGTCGCAACCTATTCAGGCGTGTATTTTCGCAAAGTGCAACCAAAATAGCGGCATCAGGGCCGCGCGATAGACTATGATTTGCCTGCACGACAAAGGAGACACCGCCATGCTCGCGCTGCGTCCGAACTGCGAATGCTGCGACAAGGACCTGCCGCCGGAGGCGACAGACGCCATGATCTGCTCATTCGAATGCACCTTCTGCCGCGATTGCGTGGAGCGCAGGCTCGGCGGCCGCTGTCCGAACTGCGGCGGCAATCTCGTGCCGCGGCCGATCCGGCCGGCGAGCAAGCTCGCGAAATATCCGCCGTCGTCGGAACGGGTGTTCAAGCCGCAGGGGTGCGGGCAGGCGGCGTAGGGGAGCGTCCCTCCTTATTCCGTTCGCATCCGCATCAGCAGTGCATAGGCCACGACGCCGGCGATGGCCGCAACCGACAGCGCGTACCACGTGCCTCCTTCGACCTCCTGGAACGGCATGCTCTTGGTGTTCATGCCGAAGAAGCCGGTTACCAGGGTCGGGGCGAGCAGGCATGCGGTCAGGATCGACAGCTGAAACAGCCGGCGGTTGGTGAGGGCGGACATCAGGCCGGCCACCTCGTCGAGCAGCAGGCGGGCCCGCTCGTGCTGGGCGGCGACGTCGTGGTCGAGCGCGTCGAGCTTCTGCGCCAGCGTGCGGATCGCGCGCGCGACCTGGCGGTTCTCGGCGGCGATGCGCGGCTCGAGACGGTGGAACAGCTGACGCAACTGCGCCAGCTGCCGGTGCATGCGCGCCGATTGCAGCCGCATGCGGCCGAGACGGGTGCGCTCGCCGGCCACGTCCTCGTCGCGCAGCAGGCGGTTTTCGACCTCGTCGAGCTGATCACCGATCTTCTCGGTGACCCGGCTGATACCGTCGGCGAACTGATCGACGATGGCGTCCAGGAAGGAGATGGCCGTGGGGAACCGCCGGCCGGCATCGAGGGTGCGGCGGGTCAGCTCGAGCGAATGCACCGGCCGCCGCCGCGCGGTGATCAGCATGCGGTCGGTCATGGCGAACCGCAGACGGACCAGGTCCTCGGTCGGCCGCGCGAATTCCTGCTGCAGGTCGGGCAGCACGCCGATCACCTCGCCGCCGAGAATGTCGAGCCGCATGTGCTCGTCGGGACCGGTCAGCAGCTCGCGGGCGATATCCGACACCGGCGCGTGCTGCGTGACCCAGGTACGGCCGCGGGTGTCGGCGAGGCCGATATGGATCCAGGTCCAGCCCCCCTCGATGGCGAGGATCTGCTCGACCTGCTCGCACGGGAACGACGTGGCGGTCCCATCATCCTTGAACCGGTAGACCCACACAATTCCGGACGCTGGAGCGCCGGAGACCGTGTCGACATGTTCTGTGACCATGGCCGATGTCCCGTGTGACGACTGCGACAAGGCGTCGCGTCTCATGACACCACGATGACAAAGCTGGCGACAGAGGCGAAAGCCGTTCGTCCGCGCTCAGTCCGGCGCGCGCGTCTGCTCCGCGGTCAGCTGCCGTACGGCATCAGCCGCATGGCCCAGCCACGTGGTCTTCATGGCGATCTGGATTAGGGCGCCGACCGCCGGGGAGTGGGGGCGTCCGCGCACGGTGACCAGGCTGACCTCGCGCCAGAACTCCGGCTCGGTGAGCGGCAGCGCGACGATGGCGGGATGCGCGACCAGGTGGTTCGGCATGAAGGCGTAGCCAAGCCCCGCCGCCGCCATGGCCAGCACCCAGTCGTCGCGATCGCTTCGGTACACGGTCTCGCCGTCGACGCCTTGCGCCTGAAAGACGGCGTCGCCCGCCACGCCGAACTCGCAATTGACCCGTTCGAGATATTGATCCCCCTGGAGATCGATCACCTTGACGGTGCCCGACGCCGCCAGCCGGTGCGCGCGGTTCACCGCGATCATCATCTGCTCGCGGAACAGCGGCAGGTAGTGCAGCCGTTCGTCCCTGGCCTTTTCCGGGCGGCAGTAGATCGCGACCTCGAGCTCGCCCATGATCAGGCGGTCGTCGAGCGTGCCGGCGTTCGAGTCGATGATCTCCATGTCGATGTGCGGATGGCTCGCGCGCATGCCCGAAACGAAGTCGATCAACTGGTTGGGCGCGATCGTGCACATGATGCCGAGCTTGAGATGGGTGCGCCGCAGGCTGAGGAAGTCGCGGGCGCGATCGGCCGCCTGCGCGGCCTGCTCGTAGACCTGGTCGAGATACGGCTTGACCACGCGGCCGAGCTCCGAGAGATGCGTGTTCGAGCGCTCGCGATTGAACAGCCGGCCGCCGAACTCCCTTTCGAGATCGGCGATGGCGCGCGTCAGCGACGGCTGCGAGACGTTGCAGCGTGCGGCCGCGCGCGTGAAGTTCAGCTCCTGGCAGAGCGCGCGGAAGTATCGGACCTGATGCATCTCCATGCGGGGTCTCGGGACGGCTGCGACCGCGCGGCGCCAACCCGCTTTATGACGATCGCACGGTGACGGCGCAATTCGAATCCGACTTCGCGCGCAACGCGATAAGCGGCGCGCATCGTCTTGATAGCTCACGGATATCGTGAGGCGGGGCGCCTCACGCCAGCATGTGCTGGTGCAACGCCTCGTCCCACCGGCCGGTCAGATAGCGGAACATGAAGTTGCCGCGCGCCTTGAGGCGCTTGTAGGCGGCGCGCAGGTCGAGCACCAGGGTGATGCGCCGGCTGCGACAGGCGAGCTCGCCGACTTCGTGGGTCGCGACCGGGAAAAAACCCATCACGCGAGTATGGAAGCCGAGCGGGCTGTGCGGATCGTCCTCGAACACGTCGGTGACGAAGTGGGTGTAGCCGCGCGCCACGGTCTCGGCGGTCGCCGCGCGCATCAGCGCGGCCGCCACCATGAAGCGGCGGCGATAACGCGGCAGCACGGCGAAGCGCCCGATCTCGGCGATGCGGTTTCGACGGATGAAGTCCTCCACGCGTATGGCGGGGTCGATCACCTTGAAGCCGTACTTGGCGTATTCGGCGAGCGGCGGATCGTAGAGCACGCGCAGCACGCCCGCGGGGCGTCCGCGCATGGTGACGATGAACCACGACACGTCGGTGCGGGCGAGATCGCCGGCGGGCACCTGCGCGTCGGCGTCGGCAATCCAGCGCTTCTCGCGATCGTAAGTCTCGCGCAGAACCTCGACCGCGTGGCGGCGGCCGGTCTCGTCGGACACGCGTCGGACCATCACGCGGCTATGCATGCTCATCCCCGATCTCCTCTGTGAGTGAGCCCGAAAGTTTCTCTGACCAAGTCCTGCCGGACAGGCGTGCGATGTCGCGCATCATCACGGCGTGCCAGGCGCGCACCGCGTCGAGCGATGCCATGGGCATCGGTCCGCGCGGGCAGAGCGGCGCCCCGATGTCGACGGTCATCGCCGCATGATCCGAAATGGGCGCGTCGCGCGGCGCGCGCGGGTAACGGATGCCGACCGGCACGATCGGCACGCCGGTCTCGAGCGACAGCCGTGCGGCGCCGCGGCGGCCGGCCAACAGCCGGCGTGGATCGCGATTGACGGTGCCCTCCGGAAACACGCCGATCGAGCGGCCGCGCGCGAGCTGGGCGCTGGCGCGCTCCCAGGCCGGCACCGGGTGGCGATAGAGCGGCTTGAGCAGGTTGAGGATGCGCGGCCGTGCCGGCTTGCGCGTCAGCGTGATCGCCTCGCCGCGCCGGTAGATCAGGCCGACGCCCGGGATCAGGCGGAAATTCCAGTCGGCGAGGAAATGGATGATGCGCCCGCCGCGCGCCAGGACCAGCAGCGCCGGCACCAGGAGCGCTTCGCTGCGCGTGCCGTGGCTGAGCGCGAGGATGAACGGATCGCGGTTCGGCCGCACGTGCTCGAGCCCGCTGATCGACAGCACCTGGCGGCGCGCCAGCATGGCGAGGGCGCGCACCAGCCAGCGGTTGCCCGCGCCTTGAAACGGAAGCGGCCAGCGCAGGATCTCGCCATGCGCCGGGGGCTCCCAGGCCGGTGGAATCGCCGGGTGCGACATCAGCCGAGCGACATCGGCGTCTCTCCGCCGTGGGTCGTTAGATTTCGCGCATGTCCTTTTCGGAAAACCGGTGACCACTTTTCCGGGACATGCGGCAACGGCGAGCTATTCGGCGATTCTCATGGCGGATTGATAAGGGTCCTGTGAAACTTCGATGAGGGCTGGATGACGATCGAATGACTGCACAAATGCCAGGCAGCGTGCTCGGCTCAAAACCCCTTCACCACCTGCGTGGTGTGTTCGACCTGCGGCGGCGAGGCGAAGCAATGGCCGACCAGCTTGCGCCACTCCTGGAAGTCCGCCGAACCGCGGAAATCGACCGTGTGGCTTTCGACCGTGTCCCAGCCGACCAACAGCCGGTATCGGCTTGGCTGCTCGATCGAACGCTGCAGCTCCATGCTGCGACATCCCTTGGCACGCTTGAACAGCGGCGCGGCCTTGGCAACGCCGCTCTCGAACTCGGCTTCGCTGCCGGGCTTGACGTCGATCTGTGCGATTTCGAAGACCATGGCTTCCTCCCGCGGTCATCTGACCAGTTCCACTCGATGGGGACTCTCCATATCATTCCGCCCAAGCCGGCATAAGATCCGGACACTTTGGCGGAGGAGAACCCGTGGGCGACCTATTCGAATTGACGCGACGAAATGTGCTGGCGGGCGGTGCCGCAGCTGCCGCCGCTTCCACGCTTGCAAGCACCCCGGCGACCGCCCAGGCCGACTACCCGACCCGTCCGGTTCGCGTCATCGTGCCTTATCCGCCGGCGGGCGGCGCCGACACGGTGAGCCGCGTGCTGTTCGGTAAGCTCAGCGAAATGTGGGGCCAGCAATTCGTGGTCGACAATCGCGGCGGCGCCGGCGGCACGATCGGCGAGGCGGCGGTCGCCAAGGCCGATCCGGACGGCTACACCATCCTCTATGACGCGACCGCATTCTCCGTGAACCCGTTCCTGTACCACAAGCTGAGCTTCGACTACGCCAAGGACTTCCAGCCGGTGTTTCTGGCGTCGCTGGTGCCGAACATCCTGGTGGTCAATCCGGCGACGCCGGTGAAGACCCTGGCCGACGTGATCGCGCTGGCCAAATCCTCGCCGGATGGGCTCGATTTCGCGTCGTCCGGCAACGGCACCTTGCAGCATCTGTGCCTGGAGCTGTTCCGGCACATGACCGGCACCAAGATCAATCACATCCCGTACCGCGGCGGCGCGCCGGCGCTCAACGACGTGGTCTCCGGCCAGGTGAAGTACTTTTTCTCCAATGGCGCGTCGTCGATCGGCCTGGTCAATGGCGGACAGGTGAGGGCGATCGCGCATACCGGCAAGGGCCGCCTCGGCACGCTGCCCGACCTGCCCGCGGTGGCCGAGACGCTGCCGGGCTTCGAAGCCTATGAGTGGAACGGGGTGTTCGTGCCAACCGGCACCTCGCCGGAGATCGTCCGCACCCTCAACAACGGCCTCAACGCCACCCTGAGGAAGGAGGACGTCATCGAGCGGTTGCGCAAGTTCAACGTCGAGTTTCGCCAGAACGCTCCGGAGGAGTTCCGCGACTTCGTGGCCGCCGAGATGGAGAAGTGGGGCAAGGTGGTGAAAGAGGCGGGCATCAAGCTGGGCTGATCACCACATTCATGAACGTCACTGACAATCCGCCTCGCATCGCACCGCCCGTATCGAATCCGTCGAAACCGCGGGTGCCGCTGCCGGACGGCGCGTGGGACTGCCACGCCCACATCTTCGGCCCGCCGGACAAATTCCCGTATGCGCCGGGCCGCGGCTACACGCCGCCCGACGCGCCGATCGAAAACTACATCGCGCTGCTCGACCATCTCGGCTTCGCCCGCGCGCTGCTGGTGCAGGGCAATGCGCATGGCTACGACAATCGCGTCGTGCTCGACGCGCTCGCGCGCCATCCGCGGCGCCTGCGCGGCATCGCCATCACCGATACGCGTGTCACGCCCGCGACCTTGCGCGAGTGGCACCGGCTCGGCATGCGCGGCCTGCGCTTCCACCTGTTCTCGGCGGCGGGCCGGCCGAATTACGTGCGCGGCGTCGGCCTCGACGTGTTCGAGACGTTTCGGCCGGTGATGCGCGAGCTCGGCTGGGTCATGCAGGCGTGGTGCGACTGGCGGCTGCTCGCGGAGGTCGCGGATACGCTGCGCGGGATTTCCGCGGAGATGCCGGTGATCGTCGATCACATGCTGAGCATTCCGGCCGAGCGCGGGGTCGGTGACGCGTCATTCCAGGCGCTGCTGCGCCTGGTCGGCGACGGCCATGTGCATGTCAAGCTGTCGGGCGCCTACCGGCTGTCGCGGCAATTTCCCGACTATCCCGATGCGCGCGCGTTCCATGACGCGCTGGTCGCCGCCAATCCCGACCGGCTGATCTGGGGCACCGACTGGCCGCATCCGCAGATCGACGCCGCCGTGATGCCTGACGACGGCCATCTGGTCGATCTGCTGACGGACTGGACCTCCGACATGCAGCTGCGCCGGCGCATCCTGGTGGAGACGCCGGCGCGGCTGTTCGGATCGTGACTCAGCGTATGTCTAGACGGATGACGGCTTGCTGCTGGCGCAGGGCTTGCCGGTCTTCTGCTTCACGCCGGCGACGAGACTGGCCGCCGCCGACCGTTGCGCCGGCTTGAAGTCGTCGACGCTGAAATAGCCGGCCTTGTAGACGGTGCGCATCAGCGTTTCGACACGCGCGTCTGCCTCGCTGCCCCACGCCGACGCGATGTAGCCCTGGCCGGCGTCGCCCCAGTTGGCGGCGTATTGCCGTTGCTGCATGTCGCGCTGGGCGAGGTAATTGCCGAGCGTGCCGACGAGCTTGCGGCGCGCTTCCGCCTTGCAGAAGGTCGCCATCGGAACTCCGAGCGACTTGAGCGCGGCGTCGCGCGCGGACTCGCGCGCCTTCTTGTGACCGGGCTCGCTCGCCTCCCACGGCGCGGCCGAGACCAGCGTCACCGCCGGCGGCTCGGCGACCGCGGCGACGTCCGGTGCCGGCGACGCATTGGCCGCCGTCGGCAGCGCCCCGGGCGGCGTGTCCTTGCCGTGCGGCCACAGGATGGTCATGCCCAGGGCAGTGCCGACGACGATCGCGCCGACGACCCCCGCCCGTTTCATCGTGTCCAGGGAGATCTGCTTCATCGCATCGAGAGAGAATTGCTTCAGCGAATCCATTGTCCACCTCCAACGTTCTGACGTGCAGAGCGTCGCGCGGCGCGATCGACCGAGGGGCTTGTCGTCAAGCGAAAGAGAATGTGCGCGATGCGCCGTCGTGCGCCCGAGGCGGCACGCTAAAGGGGGACTCGTATCAGGAATCTTAACGTCCGATCATATCGTTTCGCGAATGAAAAACAGGGAAATGGAACGCGGACAATTCGATCTATTGCGGCGGCGGGCCGGGAAACGTGCAATTATCGCCTGGCGCGCCGCCCGGTCGAATTTCGCCGGCCGTGGCCGCTCCGGCCGCGATATATGTCGATCTTCGCGCCGATGTTGTTGGATGGCCGAATGGACCAGCATGGGATTTCCAAGATCCTGGATGAGCTCCCGGCACAAATTGCTTGGCGAAGACCCGACAGTATCGTTATCGATGCGCCCTATTGGTTCCAAGTAATCACACCCTCGAGCAAACTCATTCCGCTCAATGGCGTTTACCGTTCCATCATCAGCCCTGAAGACATCGACGCGAAAATCAAGGAAACCATCGAGGAGTTTGGCCGATACCAAACTCCCTTTCGATGGCTGATCACCGGATCAGCACGGCCGATGGATCTGGCAACCCGATTGGAAATGTTCAATTTCAAAAAGGACGGCGAAGCGCTTGGCCTCGCCGCCGATGCTTTCGAGATTTTGGGATCCGGCGATCCAGGCATTCAGGTCGTCGAATTGACAGCAGAATCCATCGACGAATGGGTCGATGCCGCTGTCGATGGCTGGGGCAATCCGGACTCTTTTCGGTCGAGCCTTCGAACCGACATTACCCGCGCCTTGCACGAACAAGGTCACTTGCTTCGTTATTTTTCTGCCGTCGTCGACAACAAGATTGTCGGCACGGGTACGCTTCGTTTTTGCGACAAGTCGGCACATCTACTCGGAAGTTGCGTCAGATCCGAATTTCGCGGCCGAGGCATTTATCGTGCGCTTGTCCACAAACGCGCCAAAGTCGCCATCGATCGCGGCCTGAACTTGATTACGACTCATGGAAAAGTCGACACGAGCGCCCCCGTCCTGCGGAGAATCGGCTTCCGGCATTTCGGCGAGATGGCTCAGTACAATTTTGAAAAATGACCGCAGCGCCGGGGCGCGGTTTATTCCCCGATCATCCCATCAGGATCGCACCTCGTTAACGCACCGCCGATGACAAGTCCTGTTTAAATCTTTATTGAATGACCAGATTGGCGCTCCTGATCACCTCAGCCCACAGCGCGCTCTCGTAGCGGATCTGCTCGGCGAAGGCTTCCGGGGTGGAGCCGACCGCCTCGGCGCCGATCGACTTCATTTGCGTCACCCCTTCTGGAGAGTGCAGGTAATCGGCGAGCGCCGCGTTGAGCCGCTCGATGATCGGTCTTGGCGTCGCGGCCGGCGCGAGGATGCCGTGCCACGACGAGACGCCGCCGAAGTCCGGGATCAGCTCCTTCACCGCCGGCAGATCCGGCAACTCCGGATAGCGCTCAGCGGTCATCACCGCGAGCGGCGTGACGCCGCCGCCCTTGATGTAGGGCAGCGCCGCGGTGATGCCGAACACGGCAGCCTCGACGTGGCCGCCGATCAGCGCGGTCGCCTGGTCGCCGCTGCTCTTGTAGGGCACGTGCGTCATCCTGGTGCCGGTCTTCATCAGCAGGAGCTCCATCTCGAGCTGATTGAGCTGGCCGGCACCCGACGAGGCGTAGTTGTAGCGCCCGGGATTCTGCTTCAGCAGCGCGATGAATTCGGTGAGTGACGCGGCCGGCATCTTGGCGTGGTTGACGAGCAGAAGATGCGGCTGCGTCGCCACCATGGCGACCGGCGCGAGGTCGCGCTCGACCACGTAGGGCGTCTTGCGCACGTGCGGCACGATGCCGAGCGGCGCGATCGCCGCGATCAGCAGCGTGTAGCCGTCGGGCGCCGCCTTCGCGACCGCGGCGGTGCCGACCAGGCTCGCGGCGCCGGCGATGTTCTCGATCACCACCGGCTGGCCGAGCCGCTTCGCCAGCGCCTCGCCGGTGAGGCGCGCCACCGCGTCGGCGACGCCGCCGGCGGACGCCGGCACGACCAGCCGGATCGGCTTCGACGGCCACGCCTCCTGCGCGGATCCAGGCGCCGGCGCGAGCGCGAGGCTTGCAACAATCGCGAGTAATAGAGTGAGCCGCATCATGCCGCTCCTCGGCTTTCGCGTTGGCGCATATCCTTCTCGGAAAACCGGCAGCCACTTTTCCGGGATATGCGCTATTTGGGGGCGTCCTTGAGGAGCGCTGCCCATTTCGGAATCTCCTGGCTCATCTTCGCGGTGAGCTGTTCCGGCGTGCTGCCGACCGAAATGAAACCGATATCGGCCATCTTCTGCTTGCCCTCGGGCGAGTGCAGCACGTCGTGCATGTCGCGCTGCAGCTTGTCGACGATCTCCTTGGGCGTGCCGGCCGGCGCCAGCATCGCGGTCCACTGGCAGTCCGCCGCGTCGAAGCTCGCGAGCCCGGCGCCTTCAGCCACCGTGGGCACATCGGGCAGCGTCGCGACGCGCTCGGCCGAGGAGACCGCGAGCGCGCGCAGCTGGCCCGACTGCACGTAGGGCAGGGTGGTGCCCATCACGCCGAAATAAGCATCGGTCTGGCCGGTGACGACCGAGACGGTCGCGTCGCCGCCGCCCTTGTAGGGGATGTGGTTCAGCTTGATGCCGGTCTGCCGCATCAGCATCTCCATCTCGAGATAGGGCGAACCGCCGGTGCCGACGCTCGCGTAGTTGAGCGGCCTCGCCCTGGCGAGGTCGATGAACTCCTTCAGCGTCTTCGCGGGCGACGACGCCGGCACGACGAGCAGGTCAGGCGTACGCGACACCTGCGTCACCGGCGCGAAGCTCTTGATCGCATCGTAGTTGAGCTTGAGCAGGCTCGGCGTCGCCGTGTGCGCGCTCGACACCCACACCACGGTGTAGCCGTCCGGCGCGGTGCGCGACACGAATTCGGCGGCGACGCTGCCATTGGCGCCGGCGCGGCTTTCGATGATGGCGGGCTGCCCCCACTTCTTGTGCAGCAGGTCGCCGACCACGCGCGCCTGCAGATCGACGCCGCCGCCGGGCGAGAAGCCGATGATGAAGCGTACCGGTTTGTCAGGAAATTCGGCGCGCGCAGTGGTGGCGGCGAGCGCACAACAGACAACGAGCGCCGACGTGCGCAGCGACCAGGTCATGGTTTCCTCCCGTCCGCCGATGCCGGCGGCGGCCTCAATCGATAGGCCCGTGCGGCCGTGTCATGGAACAGCGCTGTCTTCTCGGCGGCCGACGCACCCGCCACCGTGCGTTTGAACGCGTTCCAGATCACAGTGTAGCTGCAGACGTCCTTGTCGGGCGGAAAATCGCTCTCGAACATGCACCGCTCGGCGCCGAACGCCTCGATGCAGGTGGTGAACCAGCGTCCCCAAGCGTCGCTGAGCTCCTGCGAGCCTGGCGGTGGGTTGCGATGCCCGAAGCCGAATCCCATGACCGGCAGGCCGAGCCCGCCGAGCTTCATGAACACGTTCGGGCACTTCGAAAGCGCGCGAATGTCGTCGCGCCACGCCGCGAACACCTCGTCGCGCTTGCCCGCATACGGGCCGACCCCCGCCGGCCCGCCGGTGTGATCGACGACGATGCGGACATCCGGCACCGCGCGAACCAGGTCGATCAGCTCCTTGATCTGCGGATGGTAGATATAAGCGTCGAAGCTCAGATCGTAGCCGGCGAGCGCAGCGAGGCCGGCGCGGAATTTCGGATCCTGCATCGCGCCCTTGCGGCCGGTGCGGGCGCGGCGCAGCGCCGGGTCGTCGTGCCACGGCAGCAGATTGCGCACGCCGCAGAAGCGGCCGCCGCCCGCTGCGATGCAGGCCTCGATCGCCGGGCGCACCGCGTCGCCGAGCGCGAGGTCGGGACAGCCGACGATGCCGGCGCAGGCGAGCGTCGGTCCGTACTTGCCGCTCGCAAACATGGCGGCGACGCCGTTCAAAAACTCCACCTCGCCGACCGGCGCCAGCTCACGCGGACCGTCGGCGCGGGCCATGTCGCCGCTCTCGATCACCACGGTGGCTCGGATGTTGTGGCCGCACGACGCAAGGTCGGCGAGATAATCGTGAAACAGATAGCGCCCGTCGAAGCGGTCGCGCACGTGATGGTGCGGATCGATGATCGGCAGATCGGGCTCGATCGCCGCCTCGGCGGGGGCGGGAGCGGGCGTGGTCATTTGACCGGCGGCCAGATCCGTTCCGCCAGCACTGGCGAGCGTGGCGCATGCGTCAGCGCCGGGATGAACTTCTTGGTCCAGGCGATGCCGTCGGGATGGCGCTTCTCGACCTCGGCCTGCACGCGCTCGCGCGAGTCGCGCGAGAGGAACTCGTACATGATCACGTGCTTCACCCAGCCCGACGTCGCGATCAGCTTGCGCGCGCCGATGAACTCCTTGATCGGCACCAGCGCCGGCAGGCGGAAGTCGGCGTACCAGGCGAGCAGCTGGTCCTCGGAATCGGCCGGACAGTTGAAGCTGCCGCACTGGATATAGGGGCCGGGCGGCATGATGTCGGAGACCGGGCCGCGGTTGGGGCCGTGCACGCGGATCTCCTCCGTGAGCAGCACCTGGCGCTCGCCGCGGCGCATCGCCAGCATCTTCCTGTCTTCGGCGGTGAGGTCGCTCTCGATCTTGCTCGGCGCCTTGCCCTCGAAGAAGGCGCGGCCCTTGGTGAAGGCGGCGGTGCTCTCGCCACCGAACACCAGCACGTAGTCGCCGCCGTTCGGCACCGAGGCGTCCTTGGTGCGATGCATGTGGTCGCCGGGCGCGGTGAGGATGGTGCGGAACTGCGCGGCCCAGAGCACGCCGGGATGCTTCAGGATTTTCGGAATGTAGCTGTTGTGCAGCCAGGCAAGATGCTCGTCGCGTCCCTCGCTCGGCAGATCGTGCCAGGAGAACCAGAAGCCCCGGTCGATGGCGCTCGGCATGAAAGCGTTTCCTCGTGTGAGACCTTATTGAGGAAACTATAGCGGGAGCCGCGACTTTCCGGTCAAGGATGCCGGGCGCGGGTCAGGCATGCCGCCCGCGGAGCGGGAAACGCTCCGCGGGTTCGCGGGTCACTCCGCAGCTTCGGCCGGCGCCGCGTCGATGAAGCCGCCGGACTGCCGCCGCCACAGCGCGGCGTAGTGGCCGCCGGCGCGTAAGAGCTCCTCGTGGGTGCCCTGCTCGACGATGCGGCCGCGGTCGAGCACGACCAGCCGGTCCATGCGCGCGATGGTGGACAGCCGGTGGGCGATGGCGATCACCGTCTTGCCGGCCATCAGCGTGTCGAGGCTCGCCTGGATGGCGCCCTCGACCTCGCTGTCGAGCGAGGAGGTGGCCTCGTCGAGCACCAGGATCGGCGCGTTCTTGAGGATCACGCGGGCGATGGCGATGCGCTGGCGCTGACCTCCGGACAGCTTGACGCCGCGCTCGCCGACATGGGCGTCGTAGCCGCGCCGGTGCCGCCAGTCCTCGAGCTCCGCGATGAAGCCGTCCGCCTGCGCCTGCTCCGCCGCGGCGATGATCTCCGCGTCGCTGGCGTTCGGCTTGCCGTAGCGGATGTTGTCGCGGATCGAGCGGTGCAGCAGCGAGGTGTCCTGCGTCACCACCGAAATCTGCGCGCGCAGGCTCTCCTGCGTCGCGTGCGCAATATCCTGGCCGTCGATCAGGATGCGGCCGTCCTCGAGATCGAAGAAGCGCAGCATCAGGTTGACCAGCGTCGACTTGCCGGCGCCCGAGCGGCCGACCAGGCCGATGCGCTCGCCGGCGCCGACCGTCAGCGACAGGCCGTCGATCAGCCCGCTTTCGCGGCCGTAGCCGAAGCGGATGTCCTCGAACACGATCTCGCCGCGCGGGACCTCGAGCTCGGTCGCGTCGGGCCGGTCGGTCAGCGCGATCGGCCGCGCGATCGCGCTCATGCCTTCCTGCACCACGCCGATGTTCTCGAAGATCTCGGTAATGCGCATCGCCACCCAGCCGGCCATGGAGATGATCTGCCACGCCATCGGCAGCGCCATCGCCACGACGCCGACCTCGACCTGGCCGTGGACCCACAGCCAGATCGCCATCGCCGCGGTGCCGGTCACCAGCATGGCGTTGAGCGAGGACAGGCAGAAGCTGAACAGCGTGTTGAGCCGCAGCGACGCGTGGAACAGCCCGGTGTGCTCGTCGAATGCCTCGCGCACATAGGCGTCCTCGTCGCGGGCGCGCGCGAACAGCTTCACCGTGAGGATGTTGGTGTAGGTATCGACGATGCGGCCGACCAGCCACGAGCGCGCCTCGGACACGTCCTTGGAGCGGTCGCGCATGCGCGGCACCAGCACGCGCAGCATGACCAGGTAGCCACAGAACCACAGCACGATCGGCAGCGCGAGCCACTTGTCGGCGGAGGCGAGCAGGAACAGCGCGGCGGTGCCGTAGACGAGGATGTACCAGACGCCGGTGATCAGCGCGACCAGGCTCTCGCGCACCGCCGGGCCGGTCTGCATCACCTTGTTGGCAATGCGGCCGGCGAAATCGTTCTGGAAAAACGCCCACGACTGGCGCGCCACGTGCCAGTGGTTCTGCCAGCGGATCATGTTGGCGACGTTGACGGAGATCGCCTGGTTGGCGACGAGGTTCTGTGCCGTCAGTGCGAACGGCCGCAGCACCAGCAGCACCACCGCCATGCCGATCAGCAGGTGCCACGACTCGGCCCACAGGTTCTCCGGCTTGCTCGACGTCACCAGGGTGACAATGCGGCCCATGAAGACGGGGACCAGCGAATCGAGCAGCGCGACGATGAAGCCGGCGACGAACAGCGCTGCGAACAGGCCCTTGGCCTGGCGCGCGAAGTGCCAATAGAACGCGACCAGCCGCGCCGGCGGCTCGGGATGAGCGGGCGGCTCGGTCGGATTGATGACCCGTTCAAACAGGCGAAACATGGCAGTCTCGACAGATTCGGTTCTTTGGTGGTCGCATTTTCTGCGGCGAACCGGAGGCCACTTCGCCGGAAAATGCTTCCATGCGCAAAAAATAGCACCCGGCCCGCGCCAAGTCGCGCCGGCCTGTGTGCGTGACGTTTTCAAGGATGGCGGTTACTACCGGTACTTCATGACCTTAGCAAGGCAGGCGGCCTGTCACATTTTCGTCAGGGCTCGGCGGCTACCCAGCCACGTACTTCAGGCCCTGACGATGAGTTGATCTTGGCTGCTTCCTGGTTCATCGAATCGCTCGGTGCGATCGGCGCGATTCTGACGACGGTCTGCTGGTTGCCGCAGGCGATCAAGACGCTGCGTGACAAGGACACGCGGGCGATCTCGCTGCTGGCGACAGCGGCGTTCACGCTCGGCATGCTGTTCTGGCTGGTCTACGGCATCGCGCTGGTGAACTGGCCGCTGATCGGTTCCGCGGCGATCGAGTTCGCGCTGATGCTGGTGATCCTGTCGCTCAAACTGAAGCACGGGTGATGATCGCAGCCGTAGGGCGGAATAGCCATTAGGGCGTTTACGCCCGTCTTCGACGGGCTATGGCGTATTGCGCCAACTGCGCGTCCGAGGCGCAATACGCTTCGCTATTGCGCCCTACAGGTCGCGCTCACTGCCGCTTCAACGTGTAGATCACGTTGTCGTAGCCGAGCAGCGCCGTGTCCTTGTTGAGGAAGTGATACGAGAACAGGCCGGTCGAGCAATTGACGTCGACGCTCGGCACCTCGCCGGGCGGCAGGCCGAGATCTTTCGCATGCTTGGTCTGCGGCTCGGGCAGCGCCGCCTGGAACACCGCGTCGGCCGGATAGCTCGCGGTCTCGTAGCGCGCCTTCTTGCAATTGAACACGCCGTGCTTGGCCGACACCGCATTGGCCGCAAAGGTGATGTGCAGCTTGAGCAGCTTCTTGCCGCGCGCGGCGAGGGCCGGCCGCTCGTTCACCACCGTCCAGGGCGCCGCGATCGCGTCGACGATCTCCCAGGTTCCCATCAGGCTGTTGTCGGCGGCGTGGGACTGGGCCGGCATGGCCACACAGGCGAGCAACACCACCATCGACGCACGGACGCGCATTTCCAACATCTCCTTCTTTGGCCTCTCGAAGATTGACGCTCCGGCGGGACGAAGCGCTCACTGCGCGGTTTCTGACCTGCCGCGCGCCGCGGCGGCGCGCAGACAGGTGGGGCACAGGCATGATTCGCCGGGCGGCGGCATCGGCAGTCGGAACGATTCGTCAGCACACCAGCAGCCCCCGGCGGGCCGACATTCAAACTGCGTGCCGCATTGCGCGCAGGTCGGGCTCGTGGCCGACGTCGGATGATCGTGCTGAAGTGTCATAAAAGGCATCATGTCGTCGTAAATTGGGCGAGGGAAGGGCGCAGCCATTGGGAAGAGTTGGTATGTGCTCTGGACGGAGACGCCGAGGGCAAGCCTTTTCACCGAGTGTCCGCCTCAGATGACGTACGTCCTTTGCCGACATCCGGTCTCCCTTTCCGCGACTCTGCCTTTCCGCGACTGTGCTTGCAATTCCGGTACCCACCTTTCCAGGAGATCCGCTATGCGCCGACATCGGCCGCACCCGCTGGCGGTGGCTTGGACCGGCTTGCTATCGTTCAGGTGAGCTCCCACGTGCTGGATGCATCCCCCGATCAAAGGACCATTTCAATGATCGACCTCTATTACTGGACCACGCCGAACGGCCACAAGATCACGATCTTCCTCGAGGAGACCGGGCTTCCCTACAAGATCATTCCGATCAACATCGGCAAGGGCGAGCAGTTCAAGCCGGACTTCCTCGCGGTGTCGCCGAACAACCGCATTCCGGCAATGGTCGATCACGAGCCGCCGGGCGGCGGCAAGCCGGTCGTTATGATGGAGTCCGGCGCCATGCTGCTCTATCTCGCCGACAAGACCGGCAAGTTCATCGCCAAGGACGTGCACGGCCGCGCCGACACGCTGCAATGGCTGTTCTGGCAGATGGGCGGGCTCGGCCCGATGTCCGGACAGAACAATCATTTCAGCAACTACGCGGTCGACAAGATCGCCTACGCGATGGATCGCTACCGCAACGAGGTCAACCGGCTCTACGGCGTGATGAACAAGCGCCTCGCCGACCGGCCGTTCCTCGCCGGCGAATACTCGATCGCCGACATGGCCTCCTATCCGTGGGTGGTGCCGCACGAGCGGCAGGGCCAGAACATCAACGACTTCCCGCACCTGAAGAAGTGGCTCGACACCATCGCAGCACGGCCGGCCGTGGTGCGCGCCTATGCCAAGGCCAAGGAGATCAACCCGAACCAGGGCGGCATCCGCACCGCGGAGGAGCGCGCCATCCTGTTCGGACAGACCGCCGCCTCGGTCGGATTGCTTCCGGAAAAGGAAAAGGCGAAGGCGTCGTAAGCGCGTCGATGTCGACAAGACAAATGGCCGGGCAGGTGCCCGGCCATTTCGTTTGGAACGCCTCGCAGTGCGCTAGTGATGCAGCACCACCACCTTGGTGCCGAGCGGCACGCGCTCGTACAAGTCGATGACATCGTCATTGACCAGACGGATGCAGCCTGACGACACGGCATGGCCGATCGTCTCCGGCGCGTTGGTGCCGTGGATGCGATAGACGGTGGTGCCGAGATCCATGGCCCGCGCGCCGAGCGGGTTGCCCGGCCCGCCGGCCATGAAGCGGGGCAGGTAGGGCTGGCGCTGGATCATTTCCGGCGGCGGGACCCAGTCGGGCCATTCGCGTTTGCGGCTGATATTCTTGACGCCGCCCCAGGTGAAGCCGTCGCGGCCGACCCCGACGCCGTAGCGCATGGCGCGGCTGTTGCCCAGCACCAGGAACAGGAAGCGGTCCTGGGTATGTACGATGATCGTGCCCGGCGCCTCGAACGTGCGGTAGTACACCGGCTGGCGGCGGAACTGGTAGTCCAGCCCGCCGGCCTGGCCCTGGTGGTCCACGCCCGGCGCGACGTCGGGATGGGTGATCGGATAGATATCCTCAGGCGGGCGCACTTGCGCCGCGACCTTAAGGGGTGCCGCGGCCAGCAGGGCGGTACTGGCCATGCCAAGGCACACATCTCTACGCGTTGTCAGTGGAGTGCTCCCCTCGGTGCATTTGGCCACATGAGTGCCGGCGCCCCTCGACCGGTTCAATGTCGCATATCACAAATAGCAAATATCCTATGTAAAGGTCTTCCGCTCAAGTCGCCCGCTCAACTTGCCGCGAGCCCGGTGCAACCTTCCGGTAGGTTATTGCGACAAATAGTGAAACGCCGGCGTCCCCGTGGCCGCCGGCGGCGGCGCTCACACCCCTTTGATGAGGTTTGCCATGCAGTCGCGGATGGCGCGGTCGGTTCCGGTCGTCCTGTTGTTGTCCAGCCTGACGGCGCTCGTCGGCTGCAACGACGCGAGCAAGTGCGATCAGAGCCGGGATGCCAATTGCTCGACCGCCCGCGGCTCGAGCGGCGGCGCGCATGCGATCAGCTCCAGCGGCTCGACCGGATCGCCGAAGGCGGCGGGAGAGTCGGGATCCGCAACGGCGGCCCGCGGCGGTTTCGGCGCGACGGCGCACGGCGTCGGGGGCGGCGAGTGAAACGGCTCGACATCGCGCCGCGCCAGGGCTGGCAGCAGCGCGTCGAGGCGCAGGGCTTTACGTTCCACAGCAACGGTGAGCGCCCCGACGGCGACACCGCGTCGAACTGGTACGAAGGCGCGTGCTGGGAGTTCACGCTCGCCGAGATCGAGACCATCGAGGCCGCGACGGCCGAGCTGTATCGCCTCTCGCTCGCGGCGGTGGATCACGTCGTGTCGCATGATCTGCTCGCCGAGCTGAACATCCCGCCGGCGTATCGCTCCGCGGTGCGCAAGTCCTGGCAGCGCGGCGATCCATCGCTCTACGGCCGTTTCGATCTCGCGTTCAACGGCGGCGAGCCGAAGCTGCTGGAGTTCAATGCCGACACGCCGACCACGTTGATCGAAAGCGCGATCGTTCAGTGGTACTGGCTCAAGGACGTCGCGACCGCCAACGACCAGTTCAACTCGCTGCACGAGCGGCTGGTGGAGCGCTGGCGCGAAATCGGCGCCCGGCTGCCGGCCGGCACCACGGTCTATTTCTCCTCGATCAAGGACAACCGCGAGGAATTTTCGACCGTCGAGTACCTGCGCGACACCGCCGTTCAGGCCGGGCTGAGCACCGAATTCATCTACATCGAGGACGTCGGCTTCCTGAATGGTCGCATGGTCGATCTGAGCAACCGGCTGATCCGCTGCTGGTTCAAGCTCTATCCGTGGGAATGGCTGGCGCGTGAAAATTTCGGCCCGGCTCTCGCCGCCTGTCTCGACCGCATCGGCGTGCTCGAGCCGCCGTGGAAGATGATCCTCTCCAACAAGGGCATCCTGCCGATCCTGTGGCAGCTGTTTCCCGGCCATCCCAACCTGTTGCCGGCCTACCGGGAGCTGCGGCCCGACATCCAGAGCAGCTTCGTCGCCAAGCCGATGCTCGGGCGCGAGGGCAAGAACATCACGCTGCACGGCGGCGGACGCGATGAGACGATTGCTGGTCCCTATGCCGACGAGCCGAAAGTCTTTCAGCGCATGGCCGACCTGGCGCGCGACGGCGAGATGTGGTCGGTGATCGGCTCCTGGGTCGTCGGCGACCACCCGGCCGGCATGTGCGTGCGCGAGGATACGAGCCCGATCATCGTTGCCGGCAGCCGCATCGTGCCGCACCTGCTGCGCGGATGAAGTCAGGCGTCAGAAAAACACCGCAAGCCGGGGAAGCCGGCTTGCGGTGCCAGATCGTATCAATGCTAGCGTCAGGTGCCGCGGCCCCACAGGCCGCAGTAGCGGCGGGCAATGAACGGCAGGCCGTTCTCGTAGCCCGGCCAGCTCGCATATTTCGGCAGCTTGAATTCCTTCTCGGCCGTATCCCAGCATTTGCCCTCCTGGCCAAGCTTCTTCATTTCGGCGGAGGCCTCTTGATATAGCGCCAGGATGTCCTCGGCGTCCTTCTTGGTGCCGAGCCGGCCGTTGGGCTGGCCCGGATGGCCGGGGATCAGCCGCTCCCAGTCCAGCGCGATCACCTTCTTGATGAAGGCTTCGGTCTCGATCGGGTAGAAGTCGATCATGCCGCGGCCGGGCATCGAGCCGACCGGGATCGTGTCGACGACGAAGATGATCTTCTCCTTCGGCAGCCGGATGACGATATTGGAGTCCGAATGGTTCGCGCCGAGGAAGAGGAGCTCGACCGTGGTGCCGCCGAGCTTGATCTCCTTCTTGCCGTCGAAGCTCTCGTCCGGAAGCACGGTGTTCGGGTCGCCGAGCGGCGCGAGATGCGGCTTGACGTTCTTGTGCGCGATGATGCGCGCGCCGGCATCCTTGAACGCCTTGCCGCCGGCGATGTGATCGTAGTGGTGGTGGCTGTAGATCAGGTACTTGATCGGCTTGTCGGTGACCTTCCTGATCTCCTCGACATAGCTCTGTCCGCCGGTCGGCCGGCCATAGGCGACCGGATCGGTGGCGATCACGCCGTCCTTGGTGACGACGAACATCGCCTGATGATTGCCGTTCCGGAAAATGTAGACGTTGTCGGTGCCGTCGACCTTCTTGGTCTCGATCTGCGGCCGCTGCGCCGCTGCCGGCGGTGTGGGTGTTTGGGCCTGCGGCGCTTGCGCCTGTGCCTGTGACCAAGCCGGCGCGGCAATGACCAGCAGCCCCGCGGTGGCGAGGCCGAACGCAATTCGTTGCATGGACGTCTCCCTCGTTGTTCGACATTATCTTGGCGTCGGCACGCCAGTCCGGCAGGCCGCCCCACACGTTGATAACACTTGCGCGCAACACGAATTCCGTGCCGTGCGGGGCCGGATGGTCAGCCGGCGAGGGGAGTTGGACAAATCACGCCCGCTTGATTGACCCTTCAATCAAGCGGGCGCGCCGCTAGCAAATTGTCGCTGTTATAGTGTTACTGATCGCCGCCGATGAAGCCGGTGATCTTCCAGCTCGCGCCGTCCTTGACGTAGCAGATCTGCTCCAGGCCAATCGGCGAGATCGCCTCGATCGGCACATGGCCGACTTTGCCCGACGGCAGCACGATCTTGAGCGACGGCGTGGTCGGCGGCTGGGCGGGCTTGGCGCCGGCCGCCGGCTCGTCCGGCAGCACGCGCACCAGATGCAAGCCGAGCTTCTCGCTCACCGGCGCGTTGGCTGCCGGCCCGCTGCGCACGTCGACGCCGGCGCTGAGCGGAAAGCCCCAGTCGCCGCCATCGGTGCCGGTCGCTTTCATCAGCTCGTCGAATGCCTTGTTGTCGAACTTCGGGCTGGCCGGGCCGCACATGATGCCCTGCTTGCCAGACAGCGGCTCGAGCGTCGGGTCCTCCGATGCGCCGTTCAGCGTGTCCCAGCCAAAACCCTCGCCGGCGAGGCCGATCGCGGTCGAGAGATTGTCGATGCCCGACTTCTTCTTGTCGGCCTTGTCGCCGCTCTCGGCTTCCCAGAAGAAGCCCTGCGCCACCACCAGCTTGGCGAGCGCGGCTTTGTCCTTCTTGCGGGCCGCCTCGCCGAGTTGCTTGCGGAAGGCGTCGAAGCTCGGGTCGTTGATGGGTGTCGCGAGCGTGATCGCGACCGGCGTGTACGGCTTGATCGGCGCGGGGGCCGGCGCCTGCTGCTGCCCCTGTTGCTGCCCTTGCGGACGCTGTTGCGCGGCCGCGGGAAGTGCGGTCGCGGCGAGGAGGGCGGCGGCGGAAACGGCGAGTGCGAGCGCACTGCGAGTCGAAAGACGCATATGCATGTCTCCAGGGTTCGGAGCGGGGTTTCGGAACGAAACTGTGGCGCGGTTTAGAGCCGAATTGCGACGGTCCTGCGGCTGCCACACACGGGGGGAACGATCTTTCGATGTCGCGCCGACCGGCCGAAAGGTTCAAATCGGTGGACCGGCAGTCGCCGCGGCGCTGCGCCGGGCGCGGGAAATCTGTTACAGATGCGCCGGTTACCCTCACCTCGTGGTCCTCCTGCCGCTAATGCCGTTGCGAAAACCAAGAACCCTGCCCACCCGAGCCGAGCGGAACGGACGGGGCTGACCGCATGCATGAGATCACCGTCATCGCCGCGATGGTGATTTTTGCCGTCACTTACCTGGTGGTCGCGATCGGCAAGGTTCCTGTTTACCGCATCGATCGCGCCGGTGCCGCGCTGCTCGGCGGCGCCCTGATGGTGGCGACCGGGGTCCTCACCCTCGACGAGGCCTATCGCGCCGTCGATTTCGACACCATCACGCTGCTGCTCGGCATGATGATCGTGGTCGCCAACCTGCGGCTGTCGGGTTTCTTCCGCGTCGTCACCGACTGGATCGCCCGGCATGTCCGCCACCCGTTCGTCCTGCTGGCGTCGGTCGTGCTGGCGTCTGGTCTGCTGTCCGCCTTCCTGGTCAACGACACGATCTGCCTGGTGATGACGCCGCTGGTGCTCGACATCGTCACGCGGCTGCGCCGCAACCCGGTTCCCTACCTGCTGGCCATCGCCACCGCGTCCAACATCGGCAGCGTCGCGACGATCACCGGAAATCCGCAGAACATCATCATCGGCAGCCTCTCGCGCATCCCCTACGGCACATTCGCGGCGACGCTGGCGCCGGTCGCCGCCATCGGACTGGTCGTCGCGGCGGTGCTGATCGCGCTGAGCTTTCGCGGCGAGTTCTTCACGCGCACCCGGTTCGAGCCGATCGCGGCCGCGAGCCATTACAACGGGCCGCTGCTCGCCAAGACGCTGCTGGTCATGACGGCCATGATCGTTCTGTTCTTCCTCGGCCAGCCGGTCGCCAAGGTGGCAATCGTCGGCGGCGCGTTTCTGCTGCTGACCCGCCGCGTCAAGCCGCAGAAGATCTATATCGAGATCGACTGGCCGCTGCTCGTCCTGTTCGTCGGCCTGTTCGTCGTCATCGGCGGCGTCGAGAAGGCGGTGATCACGCCGGAAACCGCGGCGATGGTCGGTCGTCTCAATCTCGATAACACGCTCGCGCTCGGCGCCGTCACCGCCGCGCTGTCCAACCTGGTCAGCAACGTGCCGGCCGTGCTGCTGCTCAAGCCGTTCGTTCCCGGCCTGCACGATCCGCAGCGCGCCTGGCTGGTGATCGCCATGGCGGCGACGCTCGCCGGCAACTTCACGCTGGTCGGCTCGATCGCCAACCTGATCGTTGCCGAACGGGCGAAGGCGCGCGGCGTGCACATCGACTTCTGGACCTATTTCAAGGTCGGCGCGCCTTTGACGCTGGTGACGATCGCCGTCGGGCTTTTGTGGCTGTGAGATGAGCTGTGTGGTGGAACCCGGCCGCAACTTGAGAGTTGCGAACCTGTCGGATTGTTCAGATCGGCGATATGATCCTGCAAGATTCGCGCTTCATCATTGATGCCTCAGTGTTGACACGACGGCCCCCGAGACTCAGGTGAGGGGCGCAACTGAACGACGCGAACGATCGGGACGACCGATTGTTACGACCAAAGTTCGGGCATTGCGCATGACGCTCGACCCAAAAGGCGTAGCCGCCCTGGCGCTGCATCGTTTCGGGCTCGGCCCGCGGCCGGGCTCGATCAATGTGATCGCCTCCGATCCACGGGGAGCATTGCTCGCCGAGATCGATCGGCCGGGCGCCGGACAGATCGGCCATCATCCGGAATTGCTGGCGAGTGCCCAGGCGGCACGCGCCGCCTACGAGGACCGCGAGGCACGCCAGGCGAAGCAGACGCTCGCGCAGCGCGCCCAGAAGGAGGCCGAGCGCCAGAAGGCCATGGCCGCCGAAGCGGGCGGCGACATGAGCATGGAGGCGAAGGCCGGCGCCGCCATGGAGACGCCGGCCGCGCCGAAGCCCGAGGTCCGGCCGGAGCCGCCGCTCGCTCAGCAGATCCTGCGCAAGGAGGCGAAGGCACGCATCGATGCTGCGCTCGGCGCCGAGATCGGCTTCGCCGACCGGCTGGCGTGGTTCTGGTCGAACCATTTCTGCGTCAACGCCGACAAGGTGCCGGCGCTCGCCGGCGGCTACGAGCGCGAGGCGATCCGGCCACACGTCCTCGGCCGCTTCGCCGACATGTTGCTCGCCGCCGAGAGCCATCCGGCCATGCTGTTCTATCTCGACAATTCGAGCTCGATCGGCCCGAACTCCACGGCAGGCATCAACCGGAGCCGCGGCCTCAACGAGAACCTCGCGCGTGAGATTTTGGAATTGCATACGCTCGGCGTGCGCTCCGGCTACACCCAGGACGACGTGACCCGCTTCGCCTATGTGCTGACCGGCTGGACCATCATTCCGGTCGCCAACGATCCAGAGCGCGGCGGCCAGTTCGTGTTCAATCGCCGCCTGCACGAGCCCGGCCCGCAGCAGGTGGTCGGCAAGACCTACGCGGACGGCGGCGCCGAGCAGGGCCGCGCGGTGCTCGGCGATCTCGCGCGCCATCCGGCGACCGCGACGCATGTCGCGACCAAGCTGGCGCGGCATTTCGTGGCCGACGAGCCGCCGCCGGCGCTGGTCGAGCGGCTGGCGAAGGTGTTCCGCGATACCGATGGCGACCTCAAGCAGGTGAGCAAGGCGCTGGTGACCGCGCCGGAGGCCTGGAGCGAGCAGCGCCCCAAGCTCAAGCGGCCGGCGGAATGGATCATCGCGGGCCTGCGCGCGGTCGGCATCACCGATGCCGACGTCCAGCGCATGCTCCAGGGGTTCAACCTGCTGGGCGAGCCGCTGTGGCGTCCGCCGGCGCCGAAAGGGTTCTCCGACGAGCAGGGCGCGTGGCTCGACGGCCTCGCGTTGCGCATCGATATCGCCAGCCAGTTCGCGACGCGCGTCGCCGACCGCATCGACCCGGCGTCGATCGTCGACCTCGCGCTTGGCCCGCTCGCCTCCTCGGAGACGCGGCAGACCGTGGCGCGCGCCGAGAGCCGCGCCCAGGCGCTGACGTTGTTGCTGATGTCGCCGGAATTCCAGCGGAGGTGATGATGACCACCTGCCTCCACGCCTATTCCCGTCGCGAGCTCCTCCTCGGCTCGGGCGTGCTGTTCGCCTGGACCCACCTGCCGAAGCTCGCGCGCGCCGAGGGGCGCGATCCGCGCGTCCTCGTCGTGGTGCTGCGCGGCGCGCTCGACGGGCTTGCCATGGTGGCGCCGGTCGGCGATCCGGACTGGGTCGCGCTGCGCGGCGACAAGGCGCTGCTCGTCGACGGCAACACGCCGGCGCTGCGGCTCGACAATTTCTTCGCGCTCAATCCGGCGATGCCCAACCTGCATCGGCTCTATGCGGCCGGGCAGGCGACCATCGTCCATGCGGCGGCGACGCCGTACCGCGAGCGCTCGCATTTCGACGGCCAGGACGTGCTCGAGAGCGGGTTGACCAAGCCCGGCGCCGTCGACACCGGCTGGCTCAACCGCGCGCTCGCGACGTTGGCGCCCGAAGGCCGCGTCAATCCGCGCGGCGGCCGCGCCTTCGCGGTCGGGCCAGTGACGCCGCTCGTGGTGCGCGGGCCGGCGCCGGTAATGTCGTGGTCGCCGACGCGGCTGCAGCCGGCGAGCGACGACACGGTGCTGCGGCTGATCGATCTCTATCGCCACACCGATCCGGCGCTGGCACAGACACTCGAAGGCCGCATGGGCCTGATCGAGATGACGCGCGCCGAGAAGATGAACCTGATCGACGCGGCGGGCGGGCAGGGCGCCCAGCCCGGCATCCCGCGCATCCGTGCTTACTTCGCCGAAGCCGCCGGCACCGCGGCGGCCTACCTGGCGCGGCCCGACGGACCGCGCGTCGGCGCGCTCGCGTTCGGCGGCTGGGACACGCACATCAATGAAGGCGCGGTCGGCGGTCAGCTCGGCAACCTGCTCGGCGCGCTCGATGGCGCCATTGCCGCGATCGAGGGCAACATGCGCGATGCCTGGCACGAGACCGTGGTCATGGTGGTCACCGAGTTCGGCCGCACCGCGCGCATCAACGGCAATGATGGCACCGACCACGGCACCGGCACGGTCGCGCTGCTGCTTGGCGGCGCGCTCAAGGGCGGCCGCGTGGTCGCCGACTGGCCCGGCCTCAAGCCAGCCAACCTGTTCGAGGGCCGCGACCTCAAGCCGACCACCGACCTGCGCGCGGTGCTCAAGGGCGTGCTCAAGGATCACCTGCGCGTCGGCGACGAAGCGCTTGCCGCGTCGGTGTTTCCGGGCAGCGAGGCGGTCAAGCCGCTCGGCGGGCTGCTTGCCTCGGCCTAGCGCATATCCCGGAAAAGCCTGCCCTCGGGCTTTGACCCGAGGGTGGACGCCGGTTTCCCGCCTGCGCGAAGCCCCTTGGCATACCTGCCGTGTGGTTCAATGCTTCGGCGGGCGGAGGCAGGTCCGAAAAGGATATGCGCCAACGCAAGACTAACCGCTGGATCCATGCAACATTGGCGACATCAACCGCGTTGAACGTACCGCAACGGTACTTCGACCAAAATTCGAGCCTGTGGCCCTCAGCGCATTGGAGCCGGGCATGTTTCCGCATCGGTGGTGGCTTGTTCCCGCGCTCGCGGCCGCCTGGATGACGGCCGTGCCGGCCGGCTCGGCCCGCGCGGACGACTGGGACGATTGCCTCACGTCGGCGCCCGACAAGGTGATCGCCGGCTGCTCCGGCGTCATCGAGCAGCGCACCCGCAGTCCCGAGGACCTGTTCAAGGCCTTCACCCGGCGCGCCGAGTGGTACCGGACCCGCAACATGCTGGACAAGGCGCTCGCCGATTTCGACGAGGCGCTGAAGCTCGATCCGAAATCCTACGTCGCGCTGACGTGGCGCGGCGTCGTCTATCGGGCCAAGGGCCAGCTCGACCTGGCGCTCGCCGATTACGAGCGTGCGATCGAGCTCGAGCCGAACAACCCGGGCGGCTACATCCTGCGCGGCAATCTGCGGGCGCAGCGGCGCGACTGGACCCCGGCCTTCGAAGACTACGAGAAGGCGATCGCGCTCAAGTCCGACAATCCCAACGCCTATCTCAGCCGCGGCATCGCCTTCTCGCTGAAGGGCGAGCTCGACCGCGCGCTGACCGATCTCGACCACGCCATCGCGCTCAACCCGAACTTCGCCGATGCGTTCTTCAATCGCGGCGACGTGTTCCGCAAGAAGGGCGATCTCGACCGGGCCTTGTCCGAGTACAGCCGTGCGATCGCGCTCAATCCGCGCAACATCACCTATTACAACGTGCGCGGCGACGCCTTCAATTCCAAGGGCGACCTCGACCGCGCCATCGCCGACTACGATCGTGTGCTGTCGATGCAGCCCGACAACAAGCGTGCCCAGGACCAGAAGCGCGTGGCGCTGGCGACCAAGACCGAGCTCGGACGCGCATCCGGCGCGCCGTCGTCGCAGCCGCCGGCCGTGCCGCCGCCGACCGCCGGCCAGCAAGCGCAGAAATCGCTCGCCGAGGCGAACAGCCTCTATCAGCAGCGCAACTACGACGGAACGATCGCGGTCGCCGACCGGCTCATCGCCGCCGATCCGAATCTTGTCGCCGCGCTGCAGCTGCGCGCCATCGCCCGCATGCAGAAGTTCCAGCGCACCGAGGCGCTCGCCGACCTCGACCGCATCGTCGCGCTGGAGCCGCGCAAACCGGGGAACTTTACTCTGCGCGGTGGCCTGCTGGCGCTGATGAAGGAATACGACCGCGCGTTCGCCGACTACGACAAGGCGATCGAGATCGATCCGAAGAATGCGGATGCCTATGCCGGACGCGGGCTGGTGTTCCGGCTCAAGGGCGAGTTCGCCCAGGCCGCGACCGAGTACGACCGCGCGATCGCGCTCAACGCCGAGCATGCGCCCGCCTATTTCGGCCGCGGCCAGACGTTCAACGGCCTGCGTCAGGTCGACAAGGCGCTGGTCGACTTCGACCGCGCGCTGGCGATCAATCCGCGCTATGTCGATGCGCTCGCCGCGCGCGGTTTCGCGCTCCTCAACAAGAACCGCGCGGTCGAGGCGGCGGCCGACTTCGATCGCGCGCTCGAGCTCGATCCGCGCACCTCGCTGGCACGGGTCGGCCGCGGCATCGCCATGCTGGCGACCGGCCAGACCGACCGCGCGATCGTCGCGTTCGACCGCGAGCTGTCGAGCGGGCAGGAGACCCCGTTCGTCCATGTGCTGCGCGGCCGCGCGCTCCTCGCCAAGGGCGATATCGACAAGGCGATCGCCGATTTCGATCGCGCGCTCGAGCTGCAGGCCGGCCTGGCCGATGCGTTCGCGGCCCGCGGCGCCGCCCGCCTGAAGACGCGGGACTATCCTAAGGCGCTCGCCGATCTCGACCGCGCAATCGAGCTCGACGGCGGCAAGATCGAGTACTTCACCACGCGCGCCGCCGTGCACGAGGCGCAGGGCAACGCGGAGCTGGCGATCGCCGACCTGCAGAAGGCGGTGTCGCTCGAGCCGGTGACCGTGTTCGACACGGTGGCGCAGACCCAGGCGAAGAAGCGCGTGCGCGAGCTGACGATCCGTATCCCGTGCGGCAGCGCCGGCCGCGACGGCGGCCGCGAGACCTGCCTGTGACCGGCCGCGTCGCGATCCTCAGTCTGGTTTTTGCATTGTGCTGTGCGACGGCGCACGCCGCGGAGGGCGGCGCCGATACGCCCGACACGCCGGAGTTGCCGGTGGCGGCGGAGGCAAACCAATGCCCGCCGGACCATTCCAGCATCGTGCTGTTCACGCGCCAGGCCGTCGACGAAGGAAGTCAGGCCGCCCATACCGCCTTTCGCGAATATGCGAAATTCGAATCCGAGCTGGACGCCATCGCGAGGTCAGATGCATCCGACGATGACACCGTCGAGCGCTCGATGGCGGCGGTGACCTCGCTCGTGCAGCGGATGGCAAGCCTCGGCGTCGAGCTGACGCCCGCCGATGTGATCGTTCATCGCGAAACCGAGCTCAGGTCGCTCCTTCGCGTCGAGCAGCCGATCACCAAGGCGCGCTATGAGCTGGGCCTGTCGATCATCCGGGAAATGAAGCGCCTGGTTTGCGAGCGATAGTCCTGGCCGCGCATGTCCCGGCTATTCACAGTCTGACGTGAGGCCAGCCCTCGCCAATCCCTCAATCGCGCGGCTATGTAGGAGGACATCGCTGCGGCCGGCTCACCCGGCCGGCGGAGCATGGAAAAATCGGAATGCAGCAGGCCGTGCGTTGCGCGGCGCATTTTTGAATGCACTGAGAGTTTCCGATCGGTGGTCGGCTAACAAAACGGGTCAGACGACGTTAGCAAAAGTTAACCGGATGTTAACCGCCGAGCCCGGGCTGATCGTCCGGGCGAGAACGTCAGGGGCGCGTCGTCACGGCGAGCGCTTCACCAGGTTCTCCGTCACGATGCGTGGCTTGATGGTGAAGACGTTCGGGTCGTCCGGACTCACGGTGACCTCGACCCAATGGTGGCTGGGGCTGCCGAACAATTCCAGGCGCAGGAAGTTTTCCGGGCCTTGCGACTGCTGTTGGCTGCTCGGCGGCCGCGCCCGGTACGGATTGTCGACACGGAAGTAGTGGCTGTCGCCGTGCACCAGCACGACCGGCTTGCGGAATGCGATCGCCTCTTGCTCGACCGCGCCGCGCATGTCGGCAAACCCGCTCGGACTGGTCTCCTTGCCGCCCGGGGCAGGAAACGGAGGGAAGTCCGGATAGAGGTTGGCCTGTGTCAGGATCATGATGCCGCGGCTGTTGCTCGCGGTCGCATGTGCGAAGCCGTCGCGCAGCCAGGCGAGATTGGCGCGATTGCGCTCCTCGTATTCGGCATCGGTCTCCGGGGTGCGGCCGCGCCCGTTGTTGCTGCCGACCACGTGCAGGGTCATGAAGGTCACGCCGCGGAGGTCCCAGCGCGCGTTCTCCCGGTACTTGGCGAGCATCGGGTCGACGCTCTTGCTCTGGCGCAGCAACGGCAGCGTGCGCTTGCCGAGGCTCTCTTCACCGGCGAAGAACAGCTTGCGCAGCGTCGCCAGCCGCTCGAGCGGATCGCCGCCCTTGACGCCCTGCGCGTCGTGGCAATCGGTCCACTCGTTGTCGCCCGGCGTGAAGACGAGCGGATGGGCGAGGGCGCGGAACTGCGCCAGCCGTTGCGCCTGCAGCGCGTCGGTGCAGGCCCGCGTGGGCGTGGCCAGGTCGCCGACATGCACGACGAAGGCGAGCGCGTGGCGATCGAGGTCGGACATCACGGCGTCGAGCCACGGCTCCTCGTGCGGCTGATAGCCGAGGTCGCCGATCAGGCCGAACGAGAACGCGGCCGGCGCCTGGCCGTGCGCGGTGTGCGGGCGTGCGACGAAGACCACGGCCGCGGCGGCAGCCAACGACAGAGCTGCAACCGCACCGATCGTGCGGCGCGTGGACAACGATCTCATGTACAATGCTCCCCCGCGGAAAACCGCCCGTTCACTTCGCTGGTGTCACCCGCAGAATACGGCCGGAGGAGCTGTCCGTCGCGAGGTAAAGCGCGCCATCGGGCCCCTGACGCACGTCACGGATGCGCTCGCCGAGGTTGGTGAGGAGCCGCTCCTCCCGCGTGATCCTCTCGCCGTCGAGCTCGAGCCGCACCAGCATCTGCCCGGCCAGCGCGCCGACGAACAGATTGCCCTTCCATGCCGCGAAGAGGTCGCCGCTCGCGAACGCCATGCCGGACGGCGCGATCGACGGCACCCAATATTTGAGCGGCTGCTCCATGCCGGCGCGCTGCGTGCTCTCGTGGATCTTCGCGCCGCTGTAGTCGATGCCGTAGCCGATCACCGGCCAGCCGTAGTTCTTGCCGGCCTCGGGCACGTTGACCTCGTCGCCGCCGCGCGGGCCGTGCTCGTGCTCCCACAGCTTGCCGGTCTGCGGATGCAGCGCCGCGCCCTGCGAGTTGCGGTGCCCATAACTCCAGATTTCCGGCTTCGCGCCGGCGCGCCCGACGAACGGATTGTCGGGCGGCACCGAGCCGTCGGGCTTGATGCGGACGATCTTGCCGAGGTGGTTGGCGAGGTTCTGCGCCTCATCGCGATAGATGAAGTGATCGCCCATGGTCAGGAACAGGTTGCCGTCGCGCGCCTGCACGATGCGGCAGCCGTAGTGGTTGCCGGTCGACAGCGGACCGTCCTGGCGGAAGATGATCTTCACGTCGTCGAGGCCGGGCGTCTCGTCGGCACGCAAGGTCGCGCGGGCCATCGCGGTGCGGCCGCCGCCCCCGGCGGGCTCTGCGAAGCAGAAATAGATCGTGCGGTTCTGCGCGAAGTCGCGGTCGAGCACGACATCGAGCAGGCCGCCTTGCCCCGAATTGCGCACGGCGGGAACGGCGGCGAGCGGCGGCGACAGCTTGCCGTCCGGTCCGACGATCCGCATGCGGCCAGCGCGCTCGGTCACCAGCATGCGGCCGTCGGGGAGAAAGGCGAGAGCCCACGGATTCGCGAGCCCGCGCGCCACGGTCTCGACGCGCAGGTTGCCGGCGGACGACGAGAACGTCTGCGCGCCGGCCGGCAGCGTCGCGGCGAGCAGGCTGAGCGCGATCACCAGAGCAGCCTCCACTAGTGTTGATGGTTGAGCACTGCGTTGCCGCGAGTCCACCTCTCCCCGTTGGGGAGAGGTCGCGAGCGAAGCGAGCGGGTGAGGGGGCCTAGTGCTCTCGATCGTCCGAGAGGCCCCCACCCCGCCCCCCGCCCCCCCCCCCCCCCCCCCCCCCCCCCCCCCCCCCCCCCCCCCCCCGCCCCCGCCCCGCCCCCCCCCCCCCCCCCCCCCCCCCCCCCCCCCCCCCCCCCCCCCCCCCCCCCC